>Ga0302324_100019594_pt1 | contig 13275 bp, 11 predicted proteins | sample Palsa_T0_1_FD_201949 | JGI IMG/M metagenome (GOLD analysis project Ga0302324, IMG submission 201949) | Peat permafrost microbial communities from Stordalen Mire near Abisko, Sweden - Palsa_T0_1 | ecosystem: Environmental > Terrestrial > Soil > Palsa > Peat permafrost | place: Sweden: Abisko...
CTCCCGAGTGGGCGCGATCGTCCTTCTGGCCGTCAGTTCCTTCGGCTTCGTTGCCGTCGCTTTCTTTATAAATCGCCTTTGCTTCGCCCTCTCGCCCGTTGCCCTGGCGATCGTGTTCTTTTATTCGCTGACGAAGCGATTCACCTCCTTTACGCATCTTTTTCTCGGCCTGGCACTTGCCGTTTCACCCGTCGGGGCGTGGCTGGCCGTCCGGGGCCGCTTCGATCTTCCACCGCTCATCCTGGCGCTGGCGGTCCTCTTCTGGGTCGCGGGGTTCGACCTCATTTACGCCTTGCAGGACGCGGAGTTCGACCGCGCCTCCGGGTTGCACTCGCTGGCAGTCCGGCTTGGAGCCGGGAAAAGCCTCGCGTGGGCGCAGCGGTTTCATTTTGCGATGTGGCTGCTGCTGGCCGCTTTCGGCGCGTCGTGCGGGCTCGGGTTTCTCTTTTATGCGGGGCTGGCGCTCATATTCGCCGCGCTCGTGTATGAGCATTTCACGGCGCGGCGCATGGACGTGCGGGCGATCAACCGGGCTTTTTTCCAGAGCAACGCCTTCGTCGGGTTCGTATTCGTCCTCACCGTCTTCGCGGACAGATGCGTTTTGCCGCATTCGTAGGCTCGGCCTTGCGGTAGTGTCTAATTTGAAATCTAGCCGTCAAGGGGCGACAGTTTGGCAGGGGTGGTCCGGAGGTGCGGGGAATCGAACCCCTTGGAGTCGCAGATGTAGGAGCCGGACGCCCCACCAGCCACCCGGAAAGCGCCGTGAAGGTGGCGATTGCAGCAAAAGCAAAATGTTCTCCATTAACACGCAATTCATACTATCTAATTTGAAAGAAGCCGAAGAACAGCTTGTGGCGCTCATTGCGCAGATTGAATCTGACAAGGATTTCTCCTTTGAGGATTACCACATCGCAATGGGGCACCTCTATCGCCATCTCAATTCCGCATGGAATGGTCGTTGTATTACTCGACAGGAGTGGCAAAAATGCAGCGACGAAAACTTCCAGAAGTGGCAGAAATTTCCCGATGATCTTCCTTTGATAGGGATGACGAGTATTTCAGGCCGCCCGAATATAAAGACGATGGGGAAAATTCAAATTAGGACACCACCGGTCTTCCGCCCAACTTGACCTCGGTGCGGGGAGCGCCTACCCTGCAACTGTGAATTGGATGGAATACATCTCCGTCGATCCAGAGATTTGTCATGGCAAAGCGTGTATTCGAAGCACCCGTGTAATGGTCTCCGTCATTCTGGACAACATGGCTGCCGGTCTCACGACCGCGGAAATTGTCCACAGTTATCCATCTGTCCGCCCCGAGGACATCGCTGCCGCGATGGCATACGCCGCGGACCTTGCTCGTGAGCGTGTGGTGGCGACACCGCTCGTCGCGGCAGCATGAAGTTCAAGCTGGATGAAAACCTGCCCATCGAGGCGACCACTTTGCTCCGAGACCGCGGCCACGACGCGCACTCTGTTCGGGACGAGCAACTCCGTGGCGCCGCCGATTTCTCGATTGCTCAAGTTTGCCAGCGGGAGCAGAGAATTCTCATTACGCTCGACCTTGATTTCGCGAACATTCGCCATTATCCGCCGTCGCATTGTTGCGGCATCATCGTTCTTCGCCTCGCCCGCCAGGACAGGGAAAGTGTGCTCCGCATCGTGCCGCGCATCCTAGAATTGCTAAAGACGGAAGAAGTTGCGCGGCATCTCTGGATTATGGATGAGAGCAGGACGCGCATCAGAGGAGAGTGAAGAATCCCCGCCGTTGTACCGCGATGCTCAAAAAGGATCGTTCTGTCTGATGCTGGCGCGATCATCGGCTCCACATGCGCATCGAAAGCCAAAACCATCCATCTTCATATCATGATGCGTCAATTTATTCTTGAAAAGAAGGCCATGTGCGGTAGGATTGCCTCCCAATGAATCCAGTTCCGTTGCACCCCATCGAGCGCCTCCTGCGCCAGAGAATCGTCATCCTGGACGGCGCGATGGGCACGATGATCCAGACGTATAAATTGGGCGAAGCGGAATATCGGGGAAAGCAGTTCGCCAACCACCCGAGCGACCTCAAGGGCAACAACGACCTTCTCGTCATCACGCGGCCCGAGGTGATCGAGGAGATCCACGTGCAATACATGGAGGCGGGGGCCGACATCATCGAGACCAACACGTTCAACTCGAATGCGATCTCGATGGCGGATTACGGGCTCGAAACTCTCTCTTACGATCTCAATGTCGCGGCCGCCCGTGTGGCGCGGTCGGCGGTCGAGAAGGTGCGGGATCCCGGTCATCCCCGGTTCGTCGCCGGGGCGATCGGGCCGATGAGCAAGACGCTCTCCATATCGCGCGATGTCAACGACCCCGCCGCGCGGGATGTCTCTTTCGACCAGGTGATGAACGCCTATTACGAACAGGTGCGCGGGTTGATGGACGGCGGCGTCGATCTGCTGCTGGCGGAAACGACCTTCGACACGCTCAACCTCAAGGCGGCCCTCTTCGCGATCGACAAGTATTTTACGGACACAGGCAAGAGCGTGCCGGTCATGGCGTCGGGGACGATCACCGATCTCAGCGGACGGACTCTTACGGGACAGACGGTCGAAGCTTTCTGGATTTCCATTTCGCACGCCCGCCTGCTCAGCGTCGGGCTGAACTGCGCTCTCGGGCCAAAGGAGATGCGCCCCTATATTGAAGAGCTTTCCCGCATCGCGCCGATTTATGTAAGCTGTTACCCGAATGCGGGGCTCCCCGATCCCCTCTCGGCGACCGGTTTCCCGGAAACACCGGAGTCGCTCGCGCCGCAATTGCAGGATTGGGCGAGGGAAGGCTGGCTGAATATCGTCGGCGGCTGCTGCGGCACCACGCCCGCGCACATCAAGGCCATCGCGGACGCGGTGCGGGATTGCGCGCCACGCAAGATTCCCACCGTCGAGCCGTTCTCGCGTTTCAGCGGCCTCGAGCCGTTGACATTGCGGCCGGAGAGCAATTTCACGCTGATCGGGGAGCGGACAAACATCACCGGCTCGCCGAAGTTTTCGAAGCTGATCCTCGCGGGTGATTTTGAAGGGGCGCTGGCTGTGGCGCGGCAGCAGGTCAAGGACGGCGCCAACATTGTCGACGTCAACATGGACGAAGGGATGCTCGATTCGGAAGCGGCGATGAAGCGGTTCCTGAACCTCATCGCCAGCGAACCGGACATCAGCCGCGTGCCGTTGATGATCGACAGTTCGAAGTGGTCGGTCATCGAAGCGGGGCTGAAATGCGTGCAAGGCAAGCCCATCGTCAATTCGATCAGCCTGAAGGAAGGCGAGGAGAAATTCCTCGCCCAGGCGCGCCTCGTGAAACGCTACGGAGCCGCGACGGTGGTGATGGCGTTCGACGAGGCCGGGCAGGCGGACACGTTCGAGAGGAAGATCGAAATCTGCGCGCGCGCCTACAAAATCCTGACCGAGCAGGCGGGCTTCCACGGGAGCGACATAATATTCGATCCGAACATCCTGACCGTCGCCACCGGGATGGAGGAGCACAACGACTACGCGAACACGTTCATCAACGCCGCGCGCTGGATCAAGGCGAACCTCCCTTACTGCCGGGTGAGCGGCGGCGTCAGCAACATCTCCTTCTCCTTCCGGGGCAACAACACCGTCCGCGAAGCGATGCACTCCGCGTTTCTTTACCACGCGATCAAGGCCGGGCTCGACATGGGCATCGTGAACGCGGGGCAACTGGCGGTTTACGAGGAAATCCCGAAAGATCTGCTCGAGCTCGTCGAGGATGTCCTCTTGAACCGGCGCAAGGATGCGACCGAGCGGCTGGTGCAGTTTGCCGAGACGGTCAAGTCGAAGGGAAAGGTGGCCGTCAAGGATGAAGCGTGGCGCGAGGGAACCGTCGAGGAACGGCTTTCGCACGCGCTGGTCAAAGGCATTGTCGATTTCATCGATGCGGATACGGAGGAGGCACGGCGGAAGCTTCCGAAACCGCTTCACGTCATCGAAGGGCCGCTCATGGCGGGAATGAGCATCGTCGGCGACCTGTTCGGGGCGGGAAAGATGTTTCTGCCGCAGGTCGTCAAGAGCGCGCGCGTGATGAAAAAGGCCGTGGCGTACCTCATGCCGTTCATGGAAGCGGAGAAAACGAGCGACTCGAAGCCGCAGGGCAGGATCATCATGGCCACGGTGAAAGGGGACGTGCACGACATCGGCAAGAACATCGTCGGAGTCGTCCTGCAATGTAACAACTACGAGGTCATCGATCTCGGCGTCATGACGCCCGCGGCGAAAATCCTCGAGACGGCGCGCGAGCGCAACGCGGACATCATCGGTCTCAGCGGGCTCATCACCCCTTCACTGGACGAGATGGTCCACGTCGCGCAGGAGATGGAACGCCAGTCTTTCCGGCTCCCTCTGCTCATCGGCGGCGCGACGACCAGCAGGGCCCATACCGCGGTAAAGATCGCTCCCCATTATGGCGAATCGACGGTTCACGTCCTCGATGCCTCGCGCGCCGTCGGCGTCGTCAACTCGCTGCTGAATCCCGAACTAAAGCCCGGCTTCGACACCAAGCTCCGCGCCGACTACGAGCGTCTCCGCGTGGAACACGGGAACAAGACCCACAAGAAACTCCTGCCGATCGGAGACGCGCGCGAGAATCGCACGCCCATCGACTGGGGGGCGGCGACGGTGGACAAGCCGTCCTTCATCGGCATTCGCGTAGTGGACGGCCTGCCGCTGGAGGAACTCGTGCCGTATATCGACTGGTCCCCGTTCTTTCATACTTGGGAGCTGCGCGGCAGGTATCCCGCGATCTTCGACGACCCGGTCGTGGGCGAAGCGGCCCGCACGCTCTTTGCCGACGCCCAAAAGCTCCTGAGCCGGATCGTCGATGAAAAGCTCTTGCAGGCGCGAGGCGTTTACGGCTTTTTCCCCGCCAACGCGGTGGGGGACGACATCGAACTCTACACGGACGACACGCGCGCCGAGCGGCTGGCTCTCTTCCACACGTTGCGCCAGCAGATCGTCAAGCCCGCCGGCCAGTTCAATCACGCCCTGTCGGACTACATCGCGCCCCGGGAGTCCGGGCGCGCCGACTACCTCGGCGGCTTCGCGGTGACGACCGGCCACGGCGCGGACCAGGCAGCCAAAAACTTCGAAGCCGCCCTTGACGATTACAACGCGATCATGACCAAGGCCCTGGCCGACCGCCTTGCCGAAGCCTTCGCCGAATATCTGCACGAGAAAGCCCGCATCGAATGGGGTTTCGGCGCGCGGGAAAACCTGAGCAGGGAAGACCTCATCAAGGAGAAGTATCGGGGAATCCGTCCCGCCGCCGGCTACCCGGCCTGCCCCGACCATACGGAAAAGCGAACCCTCTTCGACCTCTTGCGCGCGGAGAAAAACGCGGGCATCGAGTTGACGGAATCCTTCGCCATGTATCCCGGCGCCGCGGTGAGCGGGCTCTACTTCGGCCATCCGGACGCCAAATATTTCGCCGTCGGGAAGATCGACCGGGACCAGGTGCTCGACTACAGCGCGCGCAAAGGGATGAGCGTCGAGGAAGTCGAGAAGTGGCTGGGGCCGAACCTGAACTACTAAGGCCGCCGGATTCGCGCCTTCACAGCGCGCCGGGATCGATCGTTGCCAGCCGTCTCCGCTTCGCGCCGAGCCGGGGGATGCATTCGATAAGCGCCCTGGTGTAGGGATGTTGCGGGTTGCCCAGCACCCCGGCGGTGGGGCCGTATTCCACGATCTTCCCGCGAAACACGACGGCGACATTTTCGGCGATGTCCCGGATGATCGCGAAGTTATGCGTGATGAGAAGAATGGCCAGTTTCCCCTTGAGCGAGAAAAGTTCAGCCATGATCTGGGCTTGGATGGTGACATCCAGCGCCGTCGTGGGCTCATCGGCCACCAGCAAGTCCGGCTTGCAGCTTAGAGCCATCGCGATCATCACCCGTTGCTGCATTCCTCCGCTGAGCTGGTGCGGATAATCGGAAAGACGTTTCTCGGGATCGACGATCCCCACCATGTTCAACCATTTCACGCTTTCGTCCTTCACGTCCTTGATTTCGGGCCGATGCAGGCGGATCGCCTCCGCGATCTGGTTGCCGACGGTGAAAACGGGATTCAGCGAAGTGGACGGTTCCTGGAATACATAGGCTATCCGCGCGCCCCTTACCCGCCGCAGTTCGCTTTCCCGCATCCGCAGCAGGTCGCGGCCCTCCAGCAGGATTTCGCCCGATGCGTAAACGGCGGGTGGCGAAGGCAGGAGGCGTGTCAGGGCAAGCGCGGTAACGCTCTTGCCGCTCCCGCTTTCCCCGACGATGGCGAGCGCCTCCCCGCGCCGGATGGAAAAGGAAACGTCCCGCACCGCTTCGGCCTGGGAACCCTCGAACCGGACGGTGAGGTTCCGCACCTCCAGCAATGCCTCGTTTGTCACCGGCGCATCTTACATAAAGAGCGCGCGGGATACGAAGGAAATGGGAGGATTCGCTTTGCCCGGTTTCGGCGATTGCGTTATCGTGCGGGGCGCTTTTCGCAATGACGCCGCCCTCATTCCTCCGCATTTTTATAGCGACGCTGCTCGTTTCCCTCACGGTGGCGGCGCAGGAAACGCCCACATTCCCCGGCCAGTTGAAGTCCGTCGCGGAGTTTCAAAAAAGAGCGGCGGATTATAAGGAGATCATCAGCCTGCCGGAATTCGAGACGACGCCCGCGGCGGTCGCGGCGGCCGCGGCGAAGGCCATCGCGGACGGCAACGCGGCGCTGGATGTCATAGGCAAGCTGAGCCCCAAAGCCGTTAATTTCGACAATACCGTACGTGCCCTGGATTACCTCTCCTATGTCGCCGGAACGACCGGCAACCGGCTCGAAATCATCAAGAACGCCAGTCCGGACGAGGCAATGCGGAACGCGGCGACGGTGGGAGTCGACCGTCTCGATGATTGGTCGGTGAGCACGAACTATCGCCAGGACGTTTTCGACGCCGTGAAAGCCTACGCCAGGACCATGCCGAATCTGCAAGGCGAAGACGCCCGGCTTTTCGAGCAGACGATGCGCGATTACCGTCGCGCGGGCCTCGATCTCCCCAAGGACCAACAGAAGGAAATAGAAGACCTCTTCCAGCAACTCTCGAAGCTGGAGACCGATTTCCAGAATAACATCCGCGACACCCATTCGCCCATCCACTTCACGCGGGCCGAACTGGCCGGCGTGCCGCCCGATCTGCTCGAGGAGAAGGGAGTGAAAACCGGACCGGACGACTACACCATCGATGCCAACGTGACCTTCCAGGTCCTGGCGGTGATGGATAACTGCTCGGTCGAGGCGACGCGCAAGAAGTTGAACTTCGCCCGCGAAAGCCGGACCATGGAGAAGAACGTCCCGCTCATGCAGCAGATCGTCGGCATCCGCGATACGCTTGCCGAAAAGCTCCATTACCATTCTTGGGCCGACTATCGCATCGAGCCGATGATGGCCAAAAACGCCGACACCGCCCTCGCGTTTCTCAACGACCTTGAAAAGGGCCTCCAGCCGAAATTTGACGCCGAGAACGTGGAACTGAGGAAGCTCAAAGCGGCGGAAACCGGCGACAGCAACGCGGAGATCCATATGTGGGACTGGCGCTACTTCAGCGAAAAGCTGCACGAGCAAAAGTTCCATATCGATGAGGAAGCGCTCCGAGTCTATTTCCCTTACCAAAACGTCCTTCAGGGGATGTTCAACTGCTACCAGACGATTTTCGGGATCAAAATCGATCGGGTGACTCCGCCCTATAAATGGGTGGACGACCTCAGGCTTTACGCGGTAAGCGACGCGAAAACGGACGAACCGCTCGGCCTCTTTTATCTCGATATGTTTCCGAGAGAAGGCAAATACAACCACTTCGCGCAGTTCGGGATCATCGAAGGGGTGCGCCTGCCCGACGGCAGATACCAGCGGCCCACCGTCGCGCTGATCTGCAACTTCCCTCCGCCGACACCCGGAAAACCTTCGCTGATGACGCAGGATGACGTTGTGACCATCTTTCACGAGTTCGGCCATGCGATGCATTCGATCCTGACCCGGGCAAACTACGGGCGGTTCGCCGGCACGAATGTGCCCCGCGATTTTGTCGAGGCGCCCTCTCAAATGCTCGAATACTGGGGTTGGGACAAGGGAGTCCTGGACAGCTTCGCCGCCGATTACCGCGACCCGAGCAAAAAAATCCCCGCTGAAATCCTCGATCAATTGAAAGATTCCGAAAAAGCGACGATTGGAAATTCTTACCGGCGGCAACTCGGTTTCGCGCTGCTCGACCTGGCGATCCACATGCCTTCCGAAAACGGAGAAAAGAAGGATGTCGTGAAGATTTCCAATGACATCATGAGCAAGGTCTTTTATCCCGTCGAACCTGGGACGGCGACCATCGCCTCCTTCGACCACCTTTGCGGCGGATACGATGCCGGCTACTACGGCTATGCGTGGGCGGACGCGATTGCCGCCGACATGGCGACCGTTTTCCAGAAAGCGCCCAAACGCTTCTTCGACCCGGACGCGGGCCGGCGTTTGCGCGACGAGATTTACTCGCGGGGCGACGCCCGGGACGTGAATATCTCCATTGAAAAATTCCTGGGACGCAAGCGGTCGCTTGAACCGTTCCTCGAAAAGCTGGGCATCAAGTGAATCCTCGATCTCTCTTTCCTCTCGTTCCCAAGTTGCACTTGGGAACGCAATTGTTGCTTCGCTTCGTCCCCCGGTGGGAAACCGCCGTTGCGGTAATGCTGGTGAGCGCTCTCCTTGCCGGTTGCGGCAAACCGATGACCGCGGTGCAAAAGGCGGACAAAGAACAAATCCTCCTTCTCGGCAACGGCACCGAGCCTGAGGATCTCGATCCCCAGGTCGTGACGGGAGTGCCGGAAGACTGCATCCTGCGAGCCCTTTTCGAAGGCCTGGTTTCGCAGGACCCTCACGATCTCCATGCCGTTCCGGGCACGGCCGAAAGCTGGGATATCTCCCCCGACGGAAAGGTCTATACGTTCCATCTTCGCAAGGAAGCAAAATGGACCAATGGCGAACCGGTCACCGCGGACGATTTCGTGCAGTCGTACAAGCGGATACTCTCGCCCGCGCTCGCCTCGGAATACAACTACATGCTCTTCCCGGTAAAGAATGCCGAGGCCTACAGCAAAGGGGAGATCAAGGATTTCGCCGATGTCGGCTTCCGTGCGCTGGACGAGCGCACGCTCCGCGTCACTCTGAATGATCCCACGCCATACTTCCTCTCGCTCCTGAACCACTACTCGTGGTTCGCGGTGCCGATCCACACGATCCTAAAGTTCGGCAGGTTCGATGAACGAGGCACGCGCTGGACCCGGCCCGGCAACATGGTAAGCAACGGCCCGTTCCGGCTCAAGGAGTGGAAGACGAACTCGATCATCGTCGTGGAAAAAAATCCTGACTATTGGGACAAGGACAACGTGCGGCTCAACGGGATCGAGTTCTTTCCCATAGATAATTCGAGCACCGAGGAACGCGCGTTTCGCTCCGGTCAGTTGCACATAACCAACACCGTCCCGCTTCCCAAAATCGATACTTACAAGAAGAACGAGCCCAACTTATTCAGGAACGATACTTACCTGGGGACTTACTTCTATCGCATCAACGTCACAAAACCGTTCCTCAAACAAAAGGAATTGAGGCAGGCGCTCTCCCTGGCCATCGACCGCGAGAGCATCGTCAAAAACGTCACCCGCGCCGGCGAAAAGCCCGCCACCTCCTTCACTCCGCCCGGGACCGCCGGCTATTTTCCCAAGCCCGAACTCCGAACCGATATACCGGCCGCGAAAGCGCTCCTGGCCAAAGCGGGCTACCCGGATGGCCGGGGCCTGCCGCCCATCGAAATCCTTTATAACAACGACGAAGCCCACCGTGTCATCGCCGAAGCGCTCCAGGAAATGTGGAAGAAAAACCTCGGCATCGACGTCCAGCTTACCAACCAGGAATGGAAAGTCTATCTGGATGCGCAGCGGCAGCTTGCCTATCAAATCTGCCGCGCGGGCTGGATCGGCGACTACGTAGATCCCAACTCTTTTCTCGACATGTGGCTCACCGGCGGCGGGAACAACGAGAGCGGCTGGTCCAACCCCGAGTACGACCGCCTCATAGCCGAAGCCGGCCGCACCACCGACCCCGCCGCGCGCCTCGCGGTATTCCAGAAGGCCGAATCCGTCCTGCTGGATGAACTTCCCATTTTGCCCATCTACTTTTACACCTCGAAATTTCTAATCCAGCCATCAGTCAAAGGCTGGTATCCGACAATTCTCAACCAGCATCCCTATAAATACGTCTATCTCGAAGAGTAAGAGCCTGTGCGGTGGTGCGGGCCATTGAATTCGGCCCATGGAATGAAAAACAGCAACAAATATATCAAGCCCGCTTTTATCGGAGCCCTCGCGGCAACAGTAATCGTGGCGGGAGCAAACGCATGGGTCATTGCAACCACTGACCGCTTCGTTATCAGAGATCTCAGCAGCTTGCCTCGGAACGATGTCGGCCTCGTCCTGGGCACGTCGGCCACTACGCGCGGCGGCTTCACCAATCCCTTTTTTCAGGGCCGCGTGGCGACTGCCGCTCATCTCTATTACACGGGGAAGGTAAAACACCTCCTCTTGAGCGGAGACAATCACACTAGGGGCTATGATGAACCTGGCGACATGAGGAAGAGTCTCCTGGCCTTGGGCGTGCCTGACAGCGCGATGACGGTCGACGACGCCGGGTTCAGGACGCTCGATTCCATTGTCCGCGCCCGAGACGTTTTCCAGCTAAGCCGTTTGACCATCATCACGGACGATTTCCATGTGCATCGGGCTGAATTCCTTGCAAGGCACAATGGGCTCGACGCCGTTGCCTTCCGGTCGCCCAGCGTGCCATGGAAATGGTCGTTGAAGACCAGGCTCCGCGAACTAGGTTCGAGAGTGAGGGCATTTCTCGATATCTATCTCCTGGTAACCAAGCCCAAGTTTCTCGGTCCAAAAATTGACATCGAGGTGGCAAAAAGTGGAACGGCATAAATGCACCATCTCGAGAAATGCCGGGATCTGACCTCAACATTCAAATTCCATTCGCTTTTAAGTCGTAAGGAATATCTCCATGTTTCGTTTCATCCTGCGCCGGTTTTTTGAGACCATCCCGGTTCTCTTCATCATCGCCACGCTCACCTTTTTCGGGGTTCGCCTGGCGCCGGGAGGGCCGTTCGACGCGGAGAAAAATGTGACTCCCGAAATCCGCCGGAATCTCGAAGCGCACTATGGCATGAACAAGCCGCTCTTCCGCCAGTATCTCGATTATATGGGGAGTTTGTTGCATGGGGATCTCGGGCCGTCCTTTAAGTATTCGAACCGGACGGTAAATGAACTGATCGCCGAGTCATTCCCGGTTTCGCTGGAGTTGGGCATCTATGCTCTGCTCGTGGCGCTGGTTATAGGAGTCGCGGCCGGGATACTGGCATCGATGCGGCCCAATACCATCACGGACTATCTCGCCTCTTCGTTTTCCATGGCCGGCATCTGCTTGCCGACGTTCGTCCTGGGGCCGTTGCTGATACTTTTCTTCGCGCTCAAGCTGCGCTGGTTCAACGCCCAGGGGTGGTTTGATGCCCGCGACCGCGTCCTGCCGGCGCTCACGCTGGGAGCGTACTATGCGGCATACGTCGCCCGCCTCGCCCGTGGCGGGATGCTCGATATCCTTTCGCAGGATTTCATCCGAACCGCGCGGGCGAAAGGCGCTTCCGAGGCGCGAGTGATCTTGAGGCACGCCCTCAAGGCCGGCTTGCTGCCGGTCATTTCCTTTCTCGGGCCGGCGGCCGCGGGGCTGATAACGGGTTCTTTTGTTGTGGAAACGATTTTCCAGGCGCCTGGGCTTGGCCGGTTCTTCGTCAACGCGGCGCTGAATCGCGATTACACGATGGTGCTGGGGACGGTGCTCTTTTACGCCACGCTCATCGTCCTCTTCAACCTGGTCGTGGACATCCTGCTGGTTTGCCTGAACCCGAAGCTGAAATTCGAATAAAGCTACTGCTCGGGCACGACCGTCTTGGACGTCTTCAAGTCATCGTAGTTCGGAAAGAATCCTTCCACGGTGTATCGCTGGCCCGCAACCATCTCCCTTGTCGGCACGGACTCCGAGTATTCGACTCTTTCTCCGGGATTGATCGCGATATAGCTCGGCTCGTTCGTGAACGATTGATCTTCCGACCACTGCGTCACGAGTTTTCCCTCCTTGTCGCGGATGAGAATCTCGATGCGCTGGGTCGTCGGAAATTCGAGGTGAACGAAATTCGCCGACTTGTTCGTCAGGACCAGCGTCACCTTTATCTGCCGCGTCTCGGAAAGTTTCAAGGGCTGCGGGGAGATATCGAGCGCGAGGGCGAATTTTCTGCCGTGCAGCGAAACCTTTTCCGGCCCCGGAGAATGGTGGAACATATTGAAAAACCGGGTGATGAAGCCGGGCTTGGGTGTCGCTTCAGGCGTCCCATTTTCATCGGTTCCCCTTGCGGGAAGGACGAGGAGCAACGCCACGCAAATGGAGAGGAACCAGCGGGAAGAAGCGTCTTTGCGAAAGATCATAAGTCCGAATTGTTAAACGAGAGGGCGATTGGTTGCAAATTCATTTGGTTCTCCCCGCGATGCCGGATAACGTAAATCCATGACTTTCAATAGGACGTTGCGCCTCGCGCTGCCGGTTCTGGGGCTCTTTCTCGTCGCTTTCGCAAAGAAAGTGCCGCCGATCACCGTCCGTTTTTATTCCGAGGCGAACTCCGCGGAGACGGATAACTTTGAGACTCCGGTGCAGCTCCAATTTCCCCCGCGCCGAGCCTATGTGCAAAAGATCCCCGTTATTTCCGAGCGGGATGTCGCCGCGATTTACCCGTTCGCGGCAAATGACGGCACGATGGGATGCGCCTTTAAACTCGACACGGGCGGCGCGGCGAAGCTGGACAGCGTCAGCGTCGAAATGCGGGGGACTTCCCTCGTGGTCGTTGTCAATGGGCGGCAGGTGACCGACATCCTCATCGACCGGCGCGTTTCCGATGGCATCATCTCGATTCCCAGCGGATTGACGGCCCTCGAGATCCGGGATCTGACCAAGAAATTCCCTGTCCTGGGCGCCCACCGAAAGAAAAACGCGGAGGATGAGGCCCCGGGCCGCCCGTATTTTGGGGATTGAGAACGGTTAAGAGGCTGTGAAATAAGTAGGAGAGGCCGCGCGAGAGGGAGAAATGGCCTATGGCAAGGCGC
>Ga0302324_100019600_pt1 | contig 13274 bp, 10 predicted proteins | sample Palsa_T0_1_FD_201949 | JGI IMG/M metagenome (GOLD analysis project Ga0302324, IMG submission 201949) | Peat permafrost microbial communities from Stordalen Mire near Abisko, Sweden - Palsa_T0_1 | ecosystem: Environmental > Terrestrial > Soil > Palsa > Peat permafrost | place: Sweden: Abisko...
CGTGACGGCATTCGTGACGAATGATTTCTCCGTGCGCTATGTCGCGGAAAATTCCAACTCCGCGTTGCCGCTCTTCTACCGCGTGACGGCATTGTGGGGCGCGCACGAAGGCTCACTGCTCTTGTGGATATTCCTCCTGGCATCCTGGACGCTGGCGGTGACGATCGGTGCCGCCGGCCTGCCGGCGCGTTTCGGAGCGCGGGTGCTGGGTGTCCTCGGCCTCGTGAGTTTCGGCTTTTTGCTCTTTACGCTTGCGACTTCCAACCCATTTTTACGGCTGATCCCGGCGGCGCCCGACGGCCGGGACCTGAATCCGATTCTGCAGGATCCGGCGCTCGCGGTGCATCCGCCGATTCTCTATACGGGTTACGTCGGATTCGCGGTTGCGTTCGCATTCGCCTGCGCTGCGATGCTCGAGGGCAAATTGGACCAGGCATGGGCGCGCTGGACGCGGCCGTGGACGACTTCGGCCTGGGCGTTTCTCACGGTGGGAATCGCCTTGGGCAGCTGGTGGGCGTATTACGAGCTTGGCTGGGGCGGCTTTTGGTTTTGGGATCCGGTTGAGAATGCGTCATTTATGCCCTGGCTCGTCGGCACGGCACTCGTGCATTCGCTCGCGGTGACGGAGAAGCGCGGCCTCTTCAAGAGCTGGACGCTGCTGCTGGCGATATTGACGTTCTCCCTGAGCCTGCTCGGCACCTTTCTCGTGCGTTCGGGAGTTCTCGTATCGGTGCATTCCTTCGCCGCGGATCCGACGCGCGGCATATTTATTCTGGCGTTTCTGATCGTCATGATTGGCGGGTCGCTCACGCTGTACGCCTGGCGTGCGCCGCTGCTGCGTTCCGCCGCGGGCTTTGAGCTGAGCGCGCGCGAATCCTTCCTGCTGTTCAACAACATCCTGCTCGTGATCGCCGCCGCAATCGTGTTCGGCGGCACGATGGCACCGTTGATCGCCGATTCACTCGGCTTGCCGACGTTGTCAGTTGGCACGCCGTATTTCAATCCGACCTTTCTAATGCCGGTTCTGCCACTGTTGGCGCTTCTCGCGGTGGGCATGCATGCCAGCTGGAAAAAGGGCCGGCTCAACGAGAAGCGACGCGGCATTCTCGCAACGCTCGCCGTGGCGGTAGCGCTGTCGTTGGCGATCGGCTTTGGCGTATTTTCCCACGCCAATGTCCTCACACTGGTGGGACTCGTGCTCGGACCGTGGATCATCCTCTGCGCGCTTTTGGATCCGATCGATCGCTGGCGGCGCAAACTCAGTTTATCGCCCGGAATCCTCGGTATGGCGATTGCGCACATCGGCGTCGGCTTATTTGTGCTTGGTTTGACGGTCGTGCAGTCGTTCACGCAGGAGCACGATGTCGCGCTCGGGCGCGGCGAGGCGACGGCCGTCGCGGGCTATGAATTTCGCTTCGAGGGCGTGCAGAAGATGGAAGGCCCGAACTACGACGGCGTGCGCGGCACGGTACTCGTGAGCCGCAAGGGCGCACCCTTGGGGACCTTTTATCCGGAGAAACGGCGTTACTGGGTACAGGGAACCGTGACCACTGAGTCCGCCATCCAGATGCATCGCGCGACCAATCTTCTGATCGCACTCGGCGATGACTTGGGCGCCGGACGCTGGAGCGTGCGCATTCAGGTGCGTCCGCTCGTAAGTCTTGTGTGGCTTGCGGCGCTCATCATGGCGATAGGCGGCGCGGTCGCCGGCAGTGATCGGCGCTATCGACTCGCAAAGCACAGTGCAGTTGATGCAGCAAGCGTTCCGGGGAGTGTGAAGGAGGCGGCGGGTTGAATCGCTTCGCGCTGCCACTGGCAGTATTTGCACTCCTGGTCGTCGTGCTCGCGATCAGTATCAAACATTCACCCGACAAGGGCACGATCGTCTCGCCGCTCATCGGCCGCGCCGCACCCGGATTTGCGCTGCCGAGTCTCACCGATGCGCAACACGTGGTGAGCTCGCAGGATTTCAAAGGACGCTGGTATGTCCTGAATGTCTGGGGGACCTGGTGTGTCGAATGCCGCGCGGAGCACGCAATGCTGGTTGAAGCCGGGCGGGCAGCAGTCGTCCCGATTGTGGGTCTCGATTGGAAGGATCAAGACGACCATGCGCTCGAGTGGCTTGCCCAACTGGGCAATCCCTACCAGGCTATCGCTGTCGATCACGACGGGCGTACCGCGATCGACTGGGGCGTGTATGGTGCGCCCGAAACTTTCCTCGTGAATCCGCAAGGCCGCGTCGCGTACAAGCTTGTGGGCCCTCTCACTCGCGAGTCATGGACGCGGGAATTTCTACCGCGATTGCGCGGCGCGACGAGTGGGAAATTCTGATGCGCCATACACGCACATGGCTCGCATTATGGGTCGTCCTATGCGGCGTGCGCGCGGCATGCGCAATCGATTCGACCTCGATTGCCGACCCGGTACTAGAGGCGCGCTATCTTGGGCTGACGCACGAACTGCGCTGCATGCAGTGCCAGAACGAATCGATAGCTGATTCTCCGGTGGGCCTCGCCTCGGATCTGCGCCGTGAAGTGCGCAATATGTTGCTCGCCGGCAAGTCCGACGACGAGGTACGCGACTACATGGTCTCGCGCTACGGCGAATTCATCCTATTTCGTCCGCGCTTCTCCTTGCGCAATGCCTGGCTCTGGCTCGCACCGCCCGTCCTGCTACTCATCGGCTTTGGTGTGGCCGTACGCGTCGTGCGACAGCGCACAGCGCTCGTGGCCGCAGACCCAGACCGTCCCGATGAGGACCTGCCACGCTGATGACCGCGTTCATCCTGCTCGCCATCCTGTTCACCATCGGGACTGTCGCCCTCGTGACGGTGCCGCTCGTCAAACACGGTGTGGGCGCCAACCCACCAGCGCCAAAGGCGGCGCTCGTATCCGCTGGCGTGATCGTGCTGAGTGCAGCGGCGCTTTATCTTTTGTGGAGTAACTGGACCTGGCGCGCGCCGGCCGACGGAAATCTCCCGCAGAACATGGTGGCGCGACTTGCACGGCAACTCGAGCGCAATCCCAACGACTTGCAGGGTTGGATGATGCTCGGACATTCTTATGTCGTGCTGGAGCAGCTGCCGCTCGCGCTGCGCGCCTACGAGCGCGCAGACCGGCTCGCCGGCGGCAAAAATGTCGACGCGATTGTTGGCATGGTCGAGGCCCTCGCGCTCGGTGATCCGGCCGAACTTGACGGCCGGGCAGGGAGGCTGATCGAACGCGCGATCGTGCTTGAGCCGACATCCGGCAAGGCCCTCTTCTATGGCGCGGCCGCCGCCCTGCGCCATAACGATCTGCCGCTCGCGCGCGAACGCTTTGCGAAGCTTCTGACGCTCGGGCCTCCCGACAATATTCGCCCGATACTGGAACAGCAGATCGTCGCAATCGACCATGAACTCGCCGGTCAGGCGCAAGCGCCGGCAGGAGCTGTGGTTGCGCCCGACGCGGCGGCGGCGACCGTGCGCCTCAATGTGGTGCTTTCACCCAGGCTTGCCTCATCGGGAAGCATTTCCGCACCGTTGTTCGTGATCCTGCGTGATCCGGCGCGCCCCGGCCCGCCACTCGCGGTGAAACGCCTCACGAGCGTGTTTCCGCAGCGCGTGGACCTTAAGCCCGAGGATTCCATGGTGCCTGAGCGTCGCTTCGCGCCAGGTGAAAAGGTCGAGGTCATAGCGCGAATTGCCCGCTCAGGGCAGGCGATCGGCGCAACTGGCGACCCATTCGGCGCAGTTCGCTACCAAGTTGGCCGGGATGGCCTCGTCGACGTCGTCATAGACAAATTGACCCCCTGAGCGCCACCGATCGGAACTAATTGCCAGATCATAGGCCCCTTGCACTGCGGCATAGGTCTTGCTGTGGGAAGGCCGACCATTGAATTGTTGACGCCTGCCGCCTGGCGAGCGCAACGTGTAGCTCACGCTGAGGAGAATGATATGACTCAAGAACGGACGCAGGACGGGCGAACTTCCAACCGCGGCTTCGCATCGATGAAGCAGGAACGGCAGCGGCAGATTGCCAGTATGGGCGGACGCGCCGTACCCGACGAGAAGCGCAGCTTTTCACAGAACCGCAGGCTCGCGGCCGAAGCGGGCCGCAAAGGCGGCCAGAGCGTGCCTGGCGCAAAGCGCAGCTTCTCGCAGAATCGCGAGTTGGCAGCGCAGGCAGGCCGCAAGGGTGGCCAGAGCGTCCCGGATGAGAAGCGTAGTTTCTCCCAGAATCCAGGACTCGCCGCCGAAGCGGGTCGTAAGGGCGGCCAGGCGAGCCACCACGGGGCGCCGGAAGCAGTCGATGCGACGGCGGATGTCAACGCCAAGTAATTGCAAAGATTGCAGCCGCTTTGCAGGAATTGCAGCGTTCAAGGCTGAGACGCTGTTACCGTAGCGTAAGCGCAAACATAGCCTTGACGGTTCGCGCCGTACCACCGTGCCTCTAGGGGTACGAAGGTGGGCGGCGCTCGCCGTGGGGTTTCCGGCTCTGGCGTTCGCTGCAGCCAGCACAAAATCTGCGCCCTCGGAATTTCTCCTGCTCGCGCAGCTCGCGATCCTGATTCTGGTCGGACGCCTGCTGGGCGAGATCATGCAGCGGCTGGGCCAGCCGGCCGTCATTGGCCAGCTCCTGGGGGGCATCCTCTTGGGGCCCTCTTTCTTTGGCCTTTTCTGGCCGCAGGCGCAGCGTGCGCTCTTTCCGCACGATCCTGTACAGCAGAGCATGATCAACGCGATCGCGCAGCTCGGGATTCTCATGCTGCTGCTGCTCGCCGGAATGGAAATGGATTTCGGCCTCATCAAGCGAATCAGGCGCGCGGCGCTCTCTACGTCTATCAGCGGCATTGCACTGCCATTTGCGTGCGGATTTATTCTGGGCGAGTGGTTGCCGACGGCGCTGCTGCCACAGCCGCAATACCGTCTCATCACCGCCTTGTTCATGGGCACGGCGCTGTCGATCTCCTCCGTGAAAGTGGTCGCAGTGGTCGTGCGCGAAATGAATTTCGCGCGCCGCAATCTTGGCCAGATCATTCTCGCCACCGCGATTATTGATGACACGGTCGGTTGGATCATTATCGCGGTGACATTGAGCCTGGCTGCTCGCGGGCGTGTGGATCTGAGATCCGTCGGCGCAAGCGTGCTGGGCACCGTGCTGTTTCTCACCGTCAGCTTTACCCTCGGCCGACGCGCTGTTTTTGCCCTGATCCGCTGGTCGAATGATCATTTCGTGAGCGACGCGGCGGTTGTGACGGTAATCCTGTTACTGATGGCCGGGATGGCGCTGACGACACAGCTGATCGGCGTACATACCGTTTTGGGCGCTTTTGTCGCCGGCATCCTGATCGGCGAGTCGCCTATCCTTACGGGAAAGATCGGCGAGCAACTAGGTGGTTTGACGACCGCACTTTTCATGCCGGTCTTTTTCGGAATCTCCGGCTTAACCGCGGATCTGACGATTCTGCGCGATCCGACCTTTCTCATATTGACACTCAGCCTCGTATTGATTGCGAGCGTCGGCAAATTCGCCGGCGCATTCGCCGGCGCCTATTGGGGTGGCCTCGCGCGACGCGAAGCGCTTGCGCTCGGCTGCGCGATGAACGCGCGCGGCGCAACCGAGGTCATTGTTGCCTCGATCGGCCTGTCGATGGGGGTGCTGACGCAGAATCTCTACACCGTAATCGTTGCGATGGCCGTGATTACAACGATGATCATGCCGCCGACGCTGCGCTGGACTTTGAACCGTGTGGTGCTGACGCCCGATGAAAAAGCACGCCTGGAAAAGGAAGACGTCGAAAGGCGCGGCTTTGTCCCTGGCCTCGAACGACTTCTGGTCGCGATCGATGACAGCGTGAACGGGACGTTCGCGGCGCGACTTGCCGGCCTCATTGCTGGTACGCGCGGCATGCCGGTTACCGTGCTGCAGGAGGATGTAAAAGGACCGGGGCGTCGCGCCGAGGGGATTCTCAAAGGCGCAGCCGCTGTCGGTCGGGAGCCCGCCTCGGACAGTGACGCGCAACGGCCGCCCGAGGTCAATGTGACGACCCGCGCGCAAAGTGTGGTCGCGCACGAGGCCGTCGCACTCGAGGCACAGCGTGGCTACGACCTTCTCATGATCGGCAGGGACCCCGTGATGGGCGCTCCTGGCGAGTTCCATCCGGAGGTCTCGCGCATTGCAGCTGCATTCCAAGGACCGATTGCCGTCGTGGCGGCGCGCGGAGCGCATGCCGAGGATGCCGCAGATAAGGATCTGAACATTCTGGTTCCCGTCACGGGCAGCGCCGTCTCGCGCAATGGTGCCGAAATTGCGGTCGCGCTCGCGCGCGCGACGAATCGCCCGTTGACTGTGCTGTATGTCGCCGCCGAATTGGGGCGCGCGACGACGCTCGCGCTGCTGGGCACCCGCCGTCGCGAGCAAGAGGCGGTCTTAAAAGACATCGTCAAGAGCGCCGACCAATACGGCGTGCAGGTTCGCACCGCCTGCAGCACTCATGGAAATCCTGCCAAGGTGATCCTGGAAGAGGCCCGCCGGGGTAAGCACAACCTCATCGTGATGGGTGTCAGCCGGCGCCCGGGAGCGGAGCTCTCGTTTGGCGACGTTGCGGCAACGGTGCTCGAGAAATCGCAGCGTTCACTGCTCTTCGTCGCAACCTGACGCGCATCGGCCCGCCCGGCCTTATAATGCGACTATGAAGACCAGCTCCAAACACGACCACGACCATGGACACGATTCGCATGACCACGAACATGGCCTCGGACACGGGCATCACCATGGGCCTAGCGCCGAAGTCTTGCCGTCCATGCAGGGTCGACTCGCGCTCGCCGTGGTGCTTAATCTCGTCTTCGTCGGAGTTGAGGTTGCCTACGGCCTGATTGCAAATTCTATCGCACTCATTGCCGATGCCGGCCATAACCTAAGTGACGTGCTGGGACTTGTGGCCACACTCGTCGCGGCGATTCTTGCCGTGCGCCCGGCGAGTGGCCGGTTTACCTACGGCATGCGCCGTGCATCGGTGCTCGCCGCATTGGGAAATGCCGTGCTGCTCCTGTTCACGAGTGGCGCGATTGCCTGGGAAGCCGTGCAGCGGCTGCTCGAGCCGCAGCCTGTGGGCGGTCTCGTGGTCATGGTCGTCGCCGGGTTGGGGATGCTCATCAGCGGTGGCAGCGCTTGGCTCCTGGGCACCGCCGGGCATACGCACGATTTGAACATTCGCAGCGCGTTTTTACACATGGTGGGCGATGCGGTCGTGTCCGCCGGCGTCGTGGTGTCCGGCCTTATCATTCTGCGCACGGGCTTGACATGGGTCGATCCGCTTGTGAGTTTGATCGTGGTCACGGTGATCCTCGCCGGTACCTGGGGTCTGATGCGCGATGCCTTGCATCTGTCAATGGATGCGGTGCCGCGGCGCATCGATCTGCACGCCGTTCATACGTATTTGTCGACGCGGACCGGTGTCGCCGAGGTCCACGATCTGCACGTGTGGGGAATGAGTACCAGCGAGGCGGCATTAACCGTGCACCTCGTTGCGCCCACGGTAAGCCCGAACGACGACAATTTCAGGAACTCGATCGTGGATGAGCTGCGCGCCAAGTTCGGCATCCGTCACACGACGCTGCAGGTCGAGTGCGACAGCTGCGAGCGCGCCTGCGGCAGCTGACCCTCAATTCCCGGCGGCCCGCCGCATCAAGGCCGGCAGCAGCTTCTTCTTCAATGCAACCCGCTCCTGGATGTTCTCTGCGCAGCCAGAGCGTCGCCCGCACGTGAGTTTCCCGTGCTGCATCGTCGGTTGGCGTCAAATGCCTCGTGCTCGTTTCTGAGAATTCAAGGCGTGTCGCTGCGGCCGCATCGATGCGCGGTTTCTGCGTCGCTTGCGGGCGGCCATTAGCGACGCAAACGCCCGAAAAATTTGCGGTGTGGTGTTATTGCCGCTGTTGTGTGTTGCGGCCTCGTGGATGCACCTCGTAGCCCGCCGCTTCGGGCTCATCATCGACCATTTGCGGTGGGAACCCCTCGCCCAGGACCTCGATCCCACAAGCCTCCTCGAGACGCTTGATGATGTTTGGCGACAGTTCGCGCGGCCCATAACGCCGTTCCCCATCCTTGAAGATGTCCAACACCAAAGGTGAGAGCTCTACAGGCACGCCCAGTTCATTGGCGAGCGAGTCGAAGAGACCCACATCCTTGATCACGAGATCCATCGTGAAACTGATATCACGGCTGCCGTTCAGGATCACCTGGGATTCTGTCTCATGAACGAAGGAGTTGCCCGAGGAGATGCGGATCGCCTCGTACGTCGTATTCATGTCCATCCCAGCGACTTTCGATACGCTCAGCGCCTCGGCGAGTGCGGCCAAGTGAACCGTGCAAAGATAGTTCGTGACTACCTTCAAGACCGAGGCTGATCCCAGCGGTCCGGTCCAAAGAATGCGCCGCCCAAGGACGGACAATATGGGCAAGACGCGCTCGAAGGTGACGCGGCTGCCGCCTGCGAAAATCGAGATGTTGCCGGTTTCGGCCCGATGACACCCGCCCGATACGGGGCAATCCATTGCGAATGCGTCTCGAGCTGCGACGAGGGCGCCCAGACGCGTGACTTCAGCAGAATCGGTGGTGCTCATCTCAAGCCACACCTTGCCGGCGCTCAACCCCGCTAGAATGCCGTCGGGGCGTTCCATCACGTCGGCGGATGCCGCAGGCGAGGGGAGGCAGGTGATAACAACATCGACCTTTTCGGCGAGTTCCCGCGGCGAGGCGGCGCGCGCGGCCCCCGTTTGTACGAACTGCGCCTCTCTGTCTGCGTCGAGATCGCGTACGGTAAGGTCGAAGCCATGCCGCGCGAGGCTGCCCGCGAGCTTGCCGCCGACGTTGCCCAAGCCAATGAAGCCTATTTTGCTATTGTGCATGACGGTGACCCTGGCAGAGCGATGCGTTTACTTGAGTCCATTTCGGTCGCGTTGCACTATTCCGGCGTCGCAGTCGACCAATCTTCGACTGGCGATGCTTGCGAAAGATCGACCGGAGTCTCGTGTCAGTACAACCCTTCGGCCGAAACGCGAGCGGCATGACGCTATGACTGACCGCGTGGCACGGCTGCGGCAGCTAGGCGGGCAGCTTAGCCTCGCTTGGGATCATCGCCCGACACCCAGAGCGAATCCAATATGACAGTCAAGGCAGCGGCCCTAGAAGCGATTCCGGTAGCCGCGCCCACATCGGCGCTCGCGCGCTGGTACGTGCTCATCGTGATGTGTCTCGTCTATACGTTAAGCATAGCAGACCGCTACGTCATCTCGACCGTGCTCGAGCCCATTCGACTTGAGCTGCATCTCACCGACTCGGGTGTTGCGTTTCTGACGGGGGTGTCGCTCGCGCTTTTCTACGTGTCCTTCGGCATACCGATTTCGCTGCTCGCCGACCGCCTGAACCGGCGCAACATCATTGCCGTGTCGCTCATCGCCTGGTCCGCCATGACGATGCTCTGCGGTCTTGCGGCGAGCTACTGGCAGCTTCTTGTTGCGCGCATCGGCGTTGGAGTTGGCGAGGCAGGCGGCACGCCCGCCGCAAGCTCAATCATTTCAGATTACTTCCCCGCGGCGCGCCGACCCATGGCGCTCACGGTCTTCTCGCTCGGCGCACCGATCGGCGCATGGGTCGGCGCCGATATTGCGGGGCGCATCGCCGATGCTTTCGGCTGGCGCGCCGTCTTTATCGCCCTGGGAGTACCTGGAATCATATTCGGAGCGTTGGTGTATTTCGCAGTTCGCGAGCCGCTGCGCGGGCGGCTGGATGCGACCGCTGGCGTGCGCAGATCCTCGCTACTCGAGACGGCGAGGTTTCTTTGGAGCCAACGCTCAGCCTGTCATCTCATGTTCGCGAGTGCCCTGACAGCGCTGTGGGGCTGGGGACTCACGTGGTGGACGCCCGCTTTTCTCATGCGTAACTACGCATTGAGCGCCGGACAAGCCGGCGGCATTACAGGTCCTATTCATCTAATCGCCGGCACTGCGGCGACGGTATTCACTTGCTGGTTTCTCGGTCGCCCGTTCATGAACGATCCACGCCGGGTCGTATGGCTGCTCGGCAGCGGTATCGCTTTTGCCACCATCCCGTCGATCATCATCTTCTGGACTCACTCACTTGAGCTTGCGAAAGCGATGCTGTGGATCTTCATCCCCTCCATCTATTTCTACATTGGCCCGTGCTTCGGCATCCTCAACAACCTGTCGCCGCCGCGCATGCGGGCGCAGTTCTGCGCTGCTACGCTGCTCATCGCCAATATCGGCAATCTCATCATCGCCCCGCAGCTCATCGGATTCTTAAGCGATCTGTTCGCGCCCGCCCATATCGCAAACGCCGCCTCTTTGCGCTTGGCTTTGTTGTGTCTCGCTCCGACCGGGTTCTGGTCCGCTTATCATTATTTTTCCTGCGCGCGTACCTTGCGCCAGGATCAGGAGCGAGCGATTGGCGCCGCACACTGAAGTCGAGGACGCACGCGCGCGCAAACTGTCCCGGATGAGAGCGTTGCTGTCCGGTTTAGTGCTCCTCGGAAGCCTCATCGCCTGCACGAAGTCGGCCGACAATTCCAAGCTGCGTCTCATTACTTGGGCCGACTACGCGCCTCCAGACGTCATTGCGCTCTTCAAGAAGGAGACCGGAATCGACGTGCTCGTGACGCTTTCCAATAACGAGGAGATGATCTCGAAGTTGCGCGCAACCGGCGGGGCGGGCTATGACCTTGCCCAGCCCTCGCAGGATCGAATCACGGGTGTGCAGCGCGAGTTCGGTATTTACAGACCGTTCGATGTTAGCCGGGTCAAGCTCGAGCAATTTCGCCCGGAGATGCTTGCGATCATTCGCCAAAACGCGACTCTCGACGGCAAACTGTACGGCCTACCGTATGTATGGGGCGCCGAAGGCTTGGTCGTCAATACCAAGCTTGCACGCGTCAGCGATTATCCCGATCTGTGCCGTCCAGACCTGAAGGACAGAACCTCGATGCGCTTGCGGCGCCCGACCCTCATGGCGTTTGCCTTCGCCTCCGGCACGGACCCTTTCACGCTGTACGATAATCCGCCTGCCTATGCCGCGCTCATGCAAAGGGTCGGCCGCACACTTTCCGCCTGCAAGGAGAACGTGCGCTTCTTTTTTGACAACAAAGATCAGCTCTTGAACGGCATGCGCTCCGGAGAAATCGTGGCCGCGATGATGTGGGATACGGGCGGCTGGGCTCTCAACCGCGAAAACCCGGACATCAAGTTCATCGTGCCGCGCTCGGGAGCGCTGGGCTTTCTCGACAGCTTCGCCCTGCCAGCCAAGGGCCGTAACGCCGCCGCGGCGTACGCCTGGATCAACTTCACGATGCGCCCGGATATTGCGGCGCGCATTACGCGCAGCGTCGGCAACTGGACTGCGGCACGTGGCACCGAGGACCTCGTGGATCAGCGCATGCGCGCGCAGTACGATGCGAGCTTCCCCGAGGGGGCTTTCAAGAACATCAAGTGGTATCCGGCCATCCCCTGGGGACTCGAGGAACTTGAGGGCCGTATACTGGATCACATCAAGGCCGCCAATTGAGCACTCCGGATCTCAGCGTCCACTCGCTCGTGAAGCGCTTCGCCGACCATAGCGCCGTCGAGGATTTATCCTTTTCGGTGGAGCGTGGCAGTTTCTTTTCGATCCTGGGCCCTTCCGGCTGCGGCAAGACGACCCTGTTGCGCATGATCGCCGGATTCATAGCACCGGACGGCGGTGACATCCACATCGGCGGACGCAGCATGCAAGGCGTTGCGCCGAACCGCCGCCCGGTCAATATGGTGTTCCAGCAGCTCGCTCTGTTTCCGATGATGTCGGTCGGCGAGAACGTCGAGTTCGGTCTCGCCCGGCGTGGCATCGGCAAGGCGGATCGCAGGCGCCGCAGTGATGCCATGCTCGAGCGCGTCGGCCTTGCCGGTGCGGCTTATAAGCGCGTCGATGAGCTCTCCGGCGGCCAGCGGCAGCGCGTCGCGATCGCGCGCAGTCTGGTGCTTGAGCCAACGCTGCTGCTGCTCGATGAGCCTTTGGGCGCCCTCGATCTTAAGCTTCGCGAACATATGAAGATCGAGTTGAAGCAGTTGCAAGCGGCATTTGGCACGACGTTTGTTTACATCACCCATGACCAGTCCGAGGCCCTGGTGCTGTCGGATCACGTGGCAGTCATGAACCACGGACGCTTCGAGCAGCGCGGCACTCCCCAGGAGCTGTATTACGAGCCGGCGACCGCCTTCGTCGCCGGGTTCGTCGGCGCCAATAACCGTATCGCCGGACAGCTGACCGGTGGTGACCGTGAGTTGGCGGAGCTCACAACCTCGGATGGCTGGCGGGTGCGCGCGCGCAAAAGCGCGGCCATGCGGGTCAACGATCTGGTCGAAGCATTTGTGCGCCCGGAAGTTGCGAGCATCGAGCGTGATGAGGCGCGCCTGCCGGCAAGCCACACACGCCACGCGGGCCGCGTCCGCAGCCTGCTATTCGATGGGGCTAATTCGGCAGTCCTGCTGACGGAGGAAGCGAGTCACTTCGAGTTCCGCGTCGCGTTGCCGCAGACGGGGCAGTTCGCGGACCTCAAGGTGGGCGAACGCGTGTTTTTCAGCTTCGATCCGCAGCGGGCAATCTGCTTTGCCGCTCCGATCCCCGGTGCGCCTCAAGCATGAACGACGCACTCTCGCAACGCATCTGGCAGCGGCGGCTGATGCTGACGCTGCTGCTCGCGCCGGCGCTTCTGTGGCTGTTCGCGCTCATCGTCCTGCCGCACATCGATCTTGCCTTGCTGTCATTTCGTGCGCGCAGCGCGCCGCGCCACTATCAACCGAGCCTTTCGCAGTACGACACATTCTTCACCGAGCCGCTGTACTGGCAGATCTTCGTGCGCACCGCTTTGCTCTCGGCATTGGCGACGGTGTTGACGCTCCTCATCGCCTTTCCGATTGCCTGGGTGATCACCAAAGTCGCACAGGGCAGGGCGAGCACGCTGCTCTTCATGGTCTGCCTCATTCCTTTCTGGGTGAGCGAAACCGTGCGTACGCTCGGCTGGCTCATTCTGCTGCGCCAATCGGGTGTGTTGCCGGCCCTGCTCGTCTCGCTTGGCATCACGGCACAGCCGGTCGAGCTCCTGTATCACAATGCCACCATTCTCACGGGGCTCGTTTACACCTCGCTTCTCTTCATGGTCGTACCGCTCATCGGCAGCCTCGAGAGTCTCGACAACTCGCTCATTGAGGCCGCATATGATCTCGGCGCGAGAGGCCCTGCGATCCTGCG
>Ga0302324_100019602_pt1 | contig 13273 bp, 8 predicted proteins | sample Palsa_T0_1_FD_201949 | JGI IMG/M metagenome (GOLD analysis project Ga0302324, IMG submission 201949) | Peat permafrost microbial communities from Stordalen Mire near Abisko, Sweden - Palsa_T0_1 | ecosystem: Environmental > Terrestrial > Soil > Palsa > Peat permafrost | place: Sweden: Abisko...
GCCGGCGGCTTTCTCTCGCAGGAGGTGCAACGCGGCGGCCGCTTCTTCAAACCGGCCACAAGCTTCCAGCAGCGCCGCGCGCAACCAGCCGCCGCAATCGCCGCGCGCCGAAGCAAGCCTGGCCGCCAAATCGAGGGCCGTTGCGGAATCGCCGGACGCGATGGCTCCCGCTAGATGTTCCAAGCGGGACAGACCCGCGGCTGGACAAATTGCCTCGCGCGAACCGGCCAACTCCAGCAACTGCGAGGCCTTTTCGGCGGAGTAAGGTGGCTCTCCCAGTTGGAGCAGACCGAGTTCAAGAGAAATCGTAGGCATCGGCTAGGTTCAGTATATAGAATCCGCCTCAATCCCGACCGGTGAGGTTCACCCGCCCGTCGCCATCGCCCCGGTTGAAGTGGATGTGGGGGATGGCCTCTTCCAAAGGGTCCACCAGCTTGCGCAGTTCCTTGGACAATGCCAGCAGGTAATTCGAAGGACCTCGCCAAAACCCCGCGCCCTTTAGCGCCGAGGTCCAATCCCGATGCATCTGGTTGGAGACGACCAGGTCGGCGTGGCGCTCTCTGGCAGCTTTCACGGCGCTGTGGACGAGCGACGGAATAACCGCCGGCGGACCTACTCCGTCCACCAGCGCGGCCACCCGCATCCCGCCGAAATACGACCGGTCTAGGGGCTGGCAATCGAGCATCTGCACCCAGCCTGCCGGCGCATCGCCCTCGGCCAGGCGCACTCCGTAATAGGGAGACTGCATGCATGGATAGATGAACCGCAGATACTCCGCGGTGCGTACCGCGCTCAGCGAGTACTGTGCCGCGCTGGCCTGCCAGACCTGGTCGGCCCACGCTGAAAACTCCCGGATGGGGATCTGCCCATACTTCGGGTCGAACCGGTTCCGCGTGCGCGCCCACTGAATTCCTTTCAACGCCAGCCCGCCCAAACCCGAAAATGCCAACACATCCGCTGCCACGCGGCGTGCCCGGCGGCTGCGCAAAGTCCCGATATTTCGTAAGAACCGTCCAGCGTTCAGGACCAGGAAATAGAAAGGCGTCTCCAGGATCGGCCAACCCATGGCGCGCAGCATGCGCGGCAAAGGCCGGTCGATACCGCCCATTCCCATGGCAAATAGCAACGGCTGCTCGGCGAGGGCGTGTGCCAGCATCGCCGCCCCGACCGCGGCATAGCGTTTGTCGACGACGCCTTCCGACAAAGGCGCCTGATAGTGCCCGATAGTGTGGACCCGGCCGCGGATGTAAAACGGCTGCGAGCGGATAAAGTACCCGCCGCGCACTTCCCCGGCGTCGTCCACCACCAGGAAATGGCGGAATTCGATGCCCGGCGCGGGCGTGTTCGGATTCGGCGCCGGAGCTGTTTCCGGTAGCCCGAAAAGCGAGGCGTCCGCCGCCCGCATGCGGGCATTGAAGGCGCGCACGGCGGGCGCGTGCGAAGCATCGTGATAGACAACCCGTAGACTCATCTAAACCGCGCGGCGCGCCAGTGTGCGGGGCACTCACCCAGTGTAACGCGCGCCTCGCCGGGTGTTACACTCAATTGACAAAGCACCAACTTGGCGATGCCATGAGTCCCCAGACCAGACAGCCGCTTCGTGGAACAGGCCGTGTGAACCCGGCCGTACTCTTTGCGCCGACTGCTCCAGCCGTTGCGCCTCGCCCGGCTTTCTATCTCACGATGGTCTTTGTATTCGTGGTGTACGCCCGGTTTCCGGAGATCATGGACATGGTTATGGGGTCCGCAACGCACTCGGTGCGGATTATCGTGGGCCTCGCGCTTATGGCGACACTGCTGTTCGGCGGCGATATCCGCGCCGTCTTCTCGAAAGTCGGCATCTGCCTGATTGCCTTCACCCTTTGGATGTGTCTCTGTGTTCCGTTCAGCGTATGGCGCGGCGGCAGTTTCAGAATGCTTCGGGATACTTGGGTGATGGCGCTTTTCTCCTTCGTCATCATCGCATCCGCCGTGCAAGGACTGGAGCAGTGCCGCAGGATCATGTACACGCTGGCGGCGGCCACCGTTTTCATCGAAATTGTCACCCTCATTATGGGCCGCGTCCGGGGGGGCCGCATGTCACTGCTGGGAGGTACGCTGGGCAACGCCAACTATCTGGCCCTGATGCTGCTCATGGGCGTGCCGTTTTGCCTTTTGGCGATGCGCACCAAATCGGGATTGTCGCCGTTGAAGTTCGCTTGTCTGCTAATGCTCCTGTGCGTTCCCGTGACGGTAGCGGCCACCGGCTCGCGCGGCGGCCTGGTGACTCTCGGCGTCATGTTCCTGATGTACTTTGTGCCGCTGCCGCCCAGCCAGAAGCTGGTAGCCGCAACTGTCGCATTGATTCTTTCCGTGGTTGCCATCACTTGGTCGTCGCGGAGCGCTTTGGACCGGTTTAGAACCCTCCTAAGTACTTCCGTCCCGGCGCATTTATCGGTGTCGGAGCAATCCGCGTTGGAATCCTCGGAGCTACGAAAAGAGCTCTTGCTTTCCAGCTTGCAGTTGACCCTCCGGCACCCCTTGTTCGGCGTCGGTCCGGGAATGTTCTCCGTCGCGAACGCAAGCTATGTCCAGGAAGTCACTGGACGGCCCAGCTATACCGCGTGGCTGGAAACGCATAATACGTTCACCCAACTGTCCTGCGAAGACGGCTTGCCGGGAGTGTTTCTGTATTGCCTGGCGCTGCTGTTCTGTTTCAAGATCGTGCGTTCGGTCGAAAAGCGGGCTCGTCAAGACCCGGCATGGTCTTCTATACGGCAAATGGCGTTCGCCCTGCGGCTCGCGCTGGTGGCGTTCACCGGGACCGCCATCTTCGCCAGCAATGCCTATATGTATTATTTTCCGATGCTGGCGGGATTATGCGTGGCCGTGGAAAGGGCCGCCGCTGCGCAACTCTCGTCCCAAATGGCCGGATCGGGGCCAGCCAATACTGCGCAACTCGCGCCTAAGGCGGTGTCGCGGTACCGGCCTGGCGCGCTCGCCGGGTGATGGGGGCCAGGGCATGGAATACACCGCGCTCCGGATAGACATGCCGGATGAATCCGCCATCGCGACGCCCACGGAAGCAGCCGGAACGGCCCCCTTGGTAAGCGTAGTCGTTCCCGCCTATCGAGTTGCGCAGTATATTGCCGCCGCATTGGACTCGGTGCTGGCGCAGACCTTCAAAGATTATGAGATCATCGTGGTGAACGACGGATCGCCGGATACCGAAGAGCTGGAGAAGGCTCTGGAACCCTACCGGGGCCGCATGGCCTATTTGCGCCAGGAGAATCAAGGCTCCAGTGCCGCCCGGAACACAGGCATCCGTGCGGCGCGGGGCACATATATCGCTCCGCTGGACGCCGACGATATCTGGGCCCCCGAGCATCTGGCGTCGCAGCTCGCGGTGCTCGAGGCCGACCCGTCCATCGATATGGTCTATGCCGATGCCCGCATCTTCGGCGATGTACCGGAAGCCGGCAGAACCGTCATGGAGCTATGTCCCTCCGCGGGCGCGGTCACCTTCGAGCGCCTGGTGACGCGTGAATGCACGGTGCACCTCTGTGTCAGCGTTTGCCGCCGGGAAACGCTGCTCCGAGCCGGGCTGTTCGATGCGGAGATGCAGCGGGGCGAGGACATCGACATGTGGATGCGCATACTCAGGCACGGCGGCCGGATCGTTTACCAGCGGCGGGTGCTGGGACACTATCGCCGCCACCCGGGCAGCAACTCCGCCGATCCGGTTGAGGCGATCGAAGGATTTCTCGCGGCCCTGGCGAAGGCCGCGAGGGATCCCAACCTGACGCCGGTGCAGAGGGCGGTCGTCGACCGGCAGCGCTTGCTCGAGCGCGCCCGCGTGGAACTGCACAATGGAAAACAGGCCTTCTTGGCCGGGGATGCCGAAAGAGCGGTGCATCATCTGACCCGGGCGAACGCACAATTCAAATCGCTGAAAATCGCCGCCATTCTGACGCTATTGCGGGTGGCGCCCAGCTTCCTGCGAGCCCTCTATCAGTGGCGCGACCGCCACCGTTACAAGCTGAAGCCACAATCGTGAAAACGTCCCGGCCCCATCGCGTTATCTCGAAAAGCGGGTCTCTGACAGCGCACGTTTCCTGGCTGATGTTGGCGAAGACGATAGGGTTCGTCTTCAATCTGGCGCTGCCGCTGATACTCGTCCGGCGGCTCGACCAGGCCCAGTTCGGCGTGTATAAACAGCTCTTCCTGATCATCGGAACCTCGGTCACGGTGCTGCCGCTGGGCTTCGCCATGAGCGCCTATTACTTTCTGCCCCGCGAAGTGGACCGGCAGCGGGAAGCGGTTCTGAACATTCTGATTTACTGCATGGTCGTGGGGTGCGTGGCCTGCGCCGCGTTTCTGCTATGGCCGGCGCTGCTGGATATCATTTTCCACCAACCCGGGCTAACCGGTTACGCTCGCCTGATCGGCGTCGTAATCCTGCTCTGGATTGTCTCACAGGCCCTGGAGATTATTCCCATCGCCCACGGGGAAATGAAAATGGCCAGCGCCCTGATTGTGAGCGTACAGCTTACGCGAACGGCCATTTACCTGGCGGCGGTGCTGGCGTTCGGATCGGTTAGAGCGCTGATCTGGGCGGCGGTGGCGCAGGGGGTCATGCAGACGGGCGTTCTGTGGTGGTATCTGCAGTCCCGCTTCGGAAGCTTTTGGCGGCGTTTCGATTGGAGTCTGATGCGCAGCCAGTTGTCTTACGCCCTGCCGTTGGGCCTGGCGGGCATACTCTATACGGTGCAGACCGACCTGCACAGCTACTTCGTTTCCAACCGGCTGGGCGCCGTGGCTTACGCCATCTACGGGGTCGGAACGGTGCAGTTGCCCCTGATGACTATGTTGCAGGAAGCCACCAATGCGGTAGTGATCCCGCGCGTCAGCGCCTTGCAGCATCTGAACGACAGGCGCGAAATCATCCAGTTGATGGCGCGCGCCATGCGCAAACTGGCTGCCGTGTACTTCCCGGCGTACGCTCTCCTGGTAGTGGTCGCCCATGAGTTCATCGGCTTTCTGTTTACCAAGCGTTATCTGGCGAGCGTGCCTGTGTTCGAGATCAATTTGACCCTATTGCTGCTGGCTGTCCTGCTGCAGGATCCATTGTGCCGCGCCTATGCGGAGCAGCGCTTCTTTATCATACGGCTGCGGGTTGTCATCTGTGTGCTGTTGGCCGCCGGTCTCTGGTTTGGGACCGCGCATTTCGGCTTGGCGGGGGCGATCTCAGCCGTGGTCTTGGTCACCCTGATCGAAAGAGTCGTGATGGCCGTAAGGTTCGGGCGCGTTTTGGGCGTTAGCCGTAAGGACCTTCCGCTTCTCAAGGATATCGGGAAACTGGCTATGTGCGCGGCGGGGGCGGGTCTGGCCGCGGAAGGCGTTCGGTGGTTGCTGCGGGATGCCAGGCCGCTGGTCATTCTGATGGCCTGCGGTATGGTGTTTTCCCTGGTCTATCTGGGCGAAGTCTGGTTGGCGGGAGTCCTGACGCAGGAGGAAGCAGATGTTGTCCGGCGGAAAGTTGCCGTGCTGATACCGCAGACTTCGCGTAAGATAGTGTAGGCACTTTGAGAAGGACCGGAATGGGCAGCGCGAATCGCACGCACGGGGATCTTGTTTTCGATATCGGTCTGAACAATGGTGACGACACCGCCTATTATCTCGACCTGGGATACCGGGTTGTCGCCGTGGAAGCCAATCCCCTGCTGACGGCCGAATGCGCCGTGCGATTCAAAGACGAGATCCGCCAAGGGCGGGTGAAAATAATCAATGCCGGGGTGTTGAACGAACCGGGGGAGTTTACCTTTTATCGTAATCTCTATAGAGACGGCTGGTCTTCCTTCAAGCCGGAAATGGGAAAGAGGGAAGGAAAGTGGGAAGAGCTGCGGATTCCGTGCATCACGACACAACAACTCATAGCGGAGCACGGAAAGCCTTTCTTCGTGAAGGTCGATATCGAAGGCGCGGACTTCCAGGCCCTGCAATCGATAACGCCTGCGACCGCCCCCGCCTATGTCAGCCTCGAAGTGAATTGCGCTGATCCAATCCTGGAGAGATTAATCGAGTTGGGATACTCCGCCTTCAAATTCGTGAACGGCGAGACCTACCGGCCCAAGCCCCCGATATTCGATCACCAGATCGGCTGGCGGCTTTTGAGGAAAATCGGGCGGCATGCTCCATTCGTCCGGAATACGATCTGCAGGCTTCCGGAGCGGCTTCGTCCGAATTCCGAGTACGATCCGCCCGGCAAGCACAGTCCAGATGGCTACGCATTCGGGACGCAGCACTCCGGCCCGTTCGGAGAGCAGGCCGCCGGCTCCTGGCTAACGAGCGCGGCCGCCCTCCGCTGGTTCGGAGCGCTGAAGAACCATTACCGCCGCGGTGGCAAGGAAAACGAGTGCTGGTGGGACGTGCATGCCCGTCACCCCTCGGGTACGCCGGTGGCCTGAGTCAATGGTCGGCGTCCTCCGACTTTCACGACCATGGCTTGGTAGCCGGTCAACTCAACGACTGGTTCCGGCTTGTCGCGGAAGAAGTCTGCGAGGGCTTGCACCACCCCTGACGCGGATGGATAGTCGTGGCAAAGTATGATGCCTCCCGGCGAAAGGCGCTCATAGAAGAAGTCGAATGCGGCCAGTGTGCTCTCGTAGAGGTCTGCGTCCAGATGCACGAACGAGAAAAGCCGGTCGTTGAGCGGGCCCGTTGTGGCCGGGAACAGGCCGGGATAATAATGTACCCGCTCCGTTCCGACGTAGCGGCGCACATCTTCGAGGTTGGATGAGAATTCCCCGGCGTGGAAGCGCACTCCGTCGGCCGCGGTGGCCTCGGGAAGTCCCTCAAAAGTATCGAACAGGTGCAGGTGTTTCCCGGCGGGCAGGCATATCGACAGCAGCTTTGCCGAGGCACCGTAGGCTACGCCCAACTCCGCGACATCGCCGGCGACCCGATCCGTGGTTTCGAGACAGGCCAGCAGTTGGCATGCTTCGCCGGGACTCAGCAACAGCGTCCGCTGGCCGGCGACCCGCTGTACCAGCGCCAGGCGCTCGCGCCGCCGTAAACCCACATATCGCGCCAGGAGAATCCCGTTTCTCGCGGCGGCGGCCTTCACGGCATTTGTCAGGCGGTCTCGCAACTGCGTCATGAGCTTTTCATAGCGAGGTCTTGTTATAAGGGGAACCCACTCCTACTACTCTAGCGCGGCGGCGAACTCCGGCGCCCTTCCGTAGGCGTCGGCCTTAGCAGCTTACCTGTGGGATACTCTGGAAGATGGTATCCCTTCTAAGCCTTCTCAAGCACATGGAACGGGCTCCTGAGCTGGTTTCAGCGAGCCGCCAGACGCCGGCGTGGGCAACGCTGCTAAAGTACTATCTGGAGTTCGGGAAACCACAGTATCCTCTCCACCTTCCGTTGCGCGGGGGGGGGGGGTGCTGACGCTTTCCGATCCTTCCGAAGTCAAGGTCTTCTGGAATCTTTTCATACACGGCGCCTACAGGATTCCGGCGGATTGCGAGACGATTCTGGATTGCGGCGCTAATGCCGGCATCTTCTGTCTGTGGGCAGTGAGGCAGCGGTCGAGGGCACGGATTGTCGCTCTGGAGCCTTTTCCGCCGACATTTGCCAAGCTTGAGGTAAACGTGCGCCAAAACCATCTGGAAAATCAAATTCAGTGCATTCAGGTTGGCCTGGCTGCCGTCGCGGGACAGCGATCGATGTTTACAGGGGGCGACTCCCCGCTGCGGAGCCTTGTGCCCAACGATCTCCAAACGCCCCCGGAGACGACTCGGGTTCGTTGCATCCGGCTCGCCGACTGCCTGCAAGATTTTCGAATGGAGAAGCTTGATCTGCTCAAGATGGATATCGAGGGCAGCGAATGGGAGGTTCTGTTGTCGACTGAGCCTTCCGTCCTAAGTGGAATCCGGCACATCCAGGTCGAATACCACGAGGCACCCGCCCGCTTCGGCTATACGCCCGAAAAGCTGTTTGCGCATCTGATGGAAGCGGGACACAAGCTCACATTCCGCTTTGAGGATGCGTACCGTACCGGTCTGGCGCATTTTGAACGCGTGCCCAACTGAGTGCGGTCCAGTCAGGGGACCACCACGGAGGTGACCGGATCGGCGGCCAGGACCGCATTGTTGGCGGCCCGATACTTCACCTGATAGTACAGGATCCTCTGCGAGATGGCGGGTATGGCGATGGTGCAACCGGAGGCGCAGGGCACGCCGGCCGGATTCTCTGAAGCGAAATAGAATGGTTGGTTCCCGGATGGTACGGCGCTAGCGGCCGCGATGCACGCATCATTGCGAGTCGTGCAGTTGAGGAGCTGCGGCGCTCCATACTCCTGATACCCGAAGTCGACGATGGCGTTATTCACGGAGAGGCCCGCAGGCGGACTTAGTTTGACAGTCATCGGCACAAAGGTTCCGCGAGCTATGGAATCCCCAGGGTCGTCGGGCGGATACGGCGGGTACATCGCCATCCACATTTCCGGTCTCTGGTAGTTCAAGAACTCCTGGCGGTACAGAACCCAGGAGTTGTCCGGCAGAAGTTGGTTGCCCTCGAATCCAGTCACCATGCGCAGGCGGGACGTGGCAGTCACAAGAACCCGGCTGTATGCGCCGGCGTAGTCGGTGCGGTCCAGTGTGTACTGGGTAATGGCGTTGGCCTCTTTGGCGATATTGCCGATGCAGATATCATTACCCACGCCCAGCGGAGTGCCACCGTGAGTCGCTACTCCCGAACAGTACGAATAAAGCACGCCTGGACAATTCACGTACACGTCTCCAGCCAAACTGCCGGAATAGCACTCGCCGCCGGCCCGCGCCACGCAATAGGTGTACGATCCCGAAGTGCCAGTGGCGATATTGGAGCCAGGCCCACTCAGGTCGATCAACGGATGAGAGCCGCAGGACGCCCCGGTGGCCATGAGCTTGCGATTGATATAGGCCGATGTGCCGGTGGTGTAGAAATCGTCCGGGTCCGTCACGGTCCCTGGGCGGTAGTAGTAGAGCTGTCCGGATAGAAGAGAAAACGGGGGATCATAGCTGCCGCCCTGGATGGGGACATTGTCGAACGCGCGAATATCTTCGTAGGCCCCGGAGTTTACTCCGGCGGCGTTGGGATGTCCTCCGCCATCCGGCTGAAAGGGAACACCATAGGCCCCGGCGAAGGGCGTGGAGGATAGTACGTAATTGATTCCCGGAACGGCGAAAACGGTGACATTGGCGGGCGGGTATTCCAAGATCGCGGGAACCGGCCCGATAAGAGTCTGGTACACATTCGGCCAATCCGCCAAGGCGTCCGCTGCGCCGGGAACCTTCCACTGTGGCACGTTGACGACCTGCGACTCGCCGCCGTTTCTCCATTCCGCGTGGCCGTGATATTCGTTGGAATCTTCGATCATGCAATTGCCATGCGGGTCGGGCGCGCCACCGCATCCCGCCACGGGATTCCAAAATACGTCTACCGCTCCGCTCACCCCGACCGAGGTCGGGGAGATTGAGCTTTGGTAGCTCTCCCACCACAACGAAATGGGTCCGGTGACGGCCTTTTCCGTGCCAAAGGTGTTCCGCTGGAAGACCCAAGCTCCAGTGGCGCCCCCATAGTTCTTTATCTTTAAGGTCATCAACTCGTTGACCTGGGTATCCCAGGTGCACGACCCGGCGGTGGCCGTCGTCACGCACGCTGTGTCGCCGATTTGCGTCGTGCGCAATTCGCCCGGGGTTCCTAGAAACGGGGGGGAGGGAGATGCGAAGTACGGCTCATACCCTGTCACGTTTCCGACCGTGTGGCTGTTGATTTGGATGAGGTAGCAATCGTTACCGGCTGGTAGGCCGTATGTGGAGCAACTCACACCGCTCGCCGGAATGCTGGTGGCGGATGTGTTGATGGGGTCGTACTCGTTGGCATCCACCGCCAGCCAGCCGGTCTCCCCGGTTTCTCCGATAGCATGGAGACTGCGTCCCGTGAGTGCCGGCTGCCCGGAAGCCACGGGGCCCGGTGGTGTGTTGAACGTATTGATGGCTCCTATAATTTGCGGTCCGCCCGCAAGCCCGGCGTGGGCCGGGTTTCCGTCGCCGGGCGAAAATGCGAATACCCAACCCGGGCTATCTCCTCCAATGGAACTGCACGGAAAGTAGAAGACGCCGGTGGACATGGCGCCGACGAGACTACAGTTCCAGCCCCCGGTGGCGGAGTGCGTATAATAGGACGGGAGGAACGTGGGATCGAAGGTAGCCATCTGTTGGACGATACTTTCGGCCATGCTGGTTTGCGGCGTCAAATTCGTGAACGTCAAGCCATTGTTCCAGGTGACCGAGTAGGGCGTAGTAGAGGCTACGGTGGCATTTTGAATCTGTGGGATTCCGATATCGGATTGTGGCGCGGTTGGCTGAGTTGGCGTCGAGCCCGGATTAAACACGCCCTGGATGACGAGCGGGCCGGTGCCGGCAGGATCGAAGGCAATCATATAGAAGGTCAGGTTGGCCTGGGTCTGGTCAATCGACGCGCTTTCCGGAGTGGGGGCTCCGGTGACGGTCCATGAGTTCGTTATCGGGGTTCCGCTGCCATTGACCCCGGCTCCTTGCGGGCGGCCGTAATATGCCACGACGGGGCCAACCGGGTTGACCCAATAGAGGTTTCCAAACATGCAGAAGTATCCGCCGTAGACCAACTTACTGAAACAGGCCGTGCCCGCGCCGTTGTCCGGATAAGCGGGGTACCCGCTGCTCATCACGGTCATGCCGGCCGCCGTCAGCGTGACCGTGCTGCCATCGGTGGGCATCTGGTCGCGCCATACCAGGACGGCGAAGTTGTTCTCGCACCAGTGGACCGGTCCGAGTGGAGGCGTTCCGGATACGGTCAAATGACTGCCATCCACAAAGCCGGTGATCGGGTACTCGATCGAAGTGGTGGATGCCGGCGGTGTAATGCAAGCATCGTTATTCGTTGAAAGCCGGATATGGCCGTTCCCTCCGGTTACCCAATAGAGGCTGAACAGATCGCTTCCCGAATAGCCGGAAGCAGCCGGATTGTTGGCCACGGTATTGCCGGATACCGTGGCTGTGCCCGAATGCGGAGAGGACTCCTGCATATTAAACCGCGGGTTGGTGTCGAGCAGCCATGGGATGGTGCCGAATTGCGCTGGGGAAAAGGCTGTCGCGGGCGCCTGCCCTACGGTTTGCTGGCTGCTCGATTGGCTCATGGTCATCTGCGCGGTGGAACTGGCGCACGATGCGCCGCCATTGAGCGATAGGCAGGTGTCGAGCACTCGATAGCTGGGGTTCGTGGAATTGACCAAACCGGTGAGCGAAACGCCGAGCTGGTCTAACGTGGTGTAACTGCCGTACCAGCTCGTGCCGTAGGTTGCATTGAAAAATGGGCGAATCACCAGCGGCGCCGTGCTGTTTCCCACCGTTGTCCCGCCGGAAGCTGCCGTGAGGTTGCATGGCGAAGTCCATGGCCCGGCTGTGTCGCAAGGATTCGCCTGCCCCAAGTTCAGAGCCGAACCGAATGCGCCGGTCCAGAACGTCCAGGCGTTTCCGCGCAAGCCGATGCGGTACTGATACGTGCCCGTCAGGGGATCGATGAAGGATTCGGGCGTTAACCCGCCAAGCCATTCGGGCCAAGGCTGGTCTCCGGGGTGCGCCGGATCCGAAAGCCACGGGTCTCCGTAGGTCTGGCCCAGGGGAATATTGGTGGTGGTGAACGTGAAGGTAAGGGTGTCGCCCGTGGAGGGGCAAGTAATCTGGCCGAAATATGGCGTGTAGGTCTGTAGAGCGCGGGAATAATGGCGCACACCGGAGTAGCTCCCGGCGGTCGCATACTGCGCCGTCCGTTGGCCGAGCACCACGAGGCGGGAAAGGCCGCTCGCGACCGTGCTGGGACGGCTGAGGTCGAGGTTGGAGTTTGCGAACGTGCTGGGGTCGACGTCTAACGCGAGAGGCGTCAAACCGGCGCTTTGGCTGGCCTGGATCGTACAGGCGTTTCCGTCCGGCGCCGTATAAGCAATCAAGGCTTGGGTGGCAGTCGTGCCCAGCACCCGGAAGTTGCCGATGGCTCCGAGACATGCGCCCGCGAAAAGCATCGATAAAGCGATGAACTTCATCGGACCAACCCCTGGATCTTCATTGCCCACCAGTCCACATAAAGATTCTGTTCCGTCCCACCCAGGGCTGTCAGATTGATAAACTGAGGCGCCAGAGTAGCCGTCGGGGCCGCCGAAATACTGCCGGAATAGGCTCCGTCGATCTGGAATTGAATGGCACCCTGCGTGGACGAATAAATCCGCATATGATACCAGGTGCTCGGAGCCACGGCCAGGCCGCTATTGTAGCATGTCTTTGTCCCGGCTACGATAACCTCATATACCCAGTTTGTAGTGCTCTCGCTAGATGGGCATCCGCCGCCGGCGGCATCGTACCGGATAGCGATCTCGTTCCCACCCGCGGGATGATAGGCGCCATTATTGTCGCTGAAGCCGAACAGGTATTTGGCGCTGGCGACGCCATTTGACGTGTCTGTTTCGAAGATAGCCTGTGTTTCCCAATTGGACCACGCGCCTCCGGCGCCCAGGCTACTCAATGGATATTCCGCGCCACTCAGCGCATCGGATAGCGTCATGGAGCAGCCGCCATTGGCCGTAACGCCGCTATTAAGATAAAAGATGCCGGGATGGTTGGCTTGCCCTGTGACGGCGGAGTAGCCCAGACACCCGGATGCTATGGGGCTAATACCCCAACCTAGCTGGCCTATCTTGCTGGTTTGATCGGATGATGGCAAGAAGTCGTCGACGGCGTTCATTACAGTAGAATCAAGCGGAGTGAAATCGACGGTCCCCGCCGTATTTGTGAGGTTATTTTGAAAGGTATAACTTCCGTCCCCGCCGCCGGCGGCCCCCGCACAGGACCAGGCCCCGTTTACATACATGGCCATCGCCCCGGAGCCGCCCGCGGCGCATGCGGCGGTTTGGGTGCAATTGGAACAGTAAAGAATCGCTCCGTTCGCCGCGCTGCCCAGAGTAGCGAACGCGGCGCTACCCACCTGCGCCGAGTTGGTTAGGGTAAGGTTGGTAGCCGATAAGTTGCCGGTCTGAGTGGTATCGCCGATCACCGCCATCACGGAATTGCTTTGCGGGAATTGCGGCGACCATCCGGCCACGTGCACGGTCTGCACGGGCAGTGAAGTGTAACGGTTGCCCGAGCTTCCGCCAAAATCGAAGAAGACAAAATCGGATTGACTGGGCGTGTTGTGGAACATGGTGCCCGGCACCGCATCC
>Ga0302324_100019603_pt1 | contig 13272 bp, 16 predicted proteins | sample Palsa_T0_1_FD_201949 | JGI IMG/M metagenome (GOLD analysis project Ga0302324, IMG submission 201949) | Peat permafrost microbial communities from Stordalen Mire near Abisko, Sweden - Palsa_T0_1 | ecosystem: Environmental > Terrestrial > Soil > Palsa > Peat permafrost | place: Sweden: Abisko...
CGGTGATGTGCTGGTCTACCTCTTGCAGCAACTCGCCCATCACCTTCCGCAGAGTCAACTCGTTCAGCGTCACCAGCGCGAACGCCGGATCGCCCTCCCGTAGCTTGATGCCATGCCGCTCGAATACGGCCCCCCCGATTGATGGGCCGGAAGACTCGTCCGCTATGAATGTCGGCCGCCGCACTCCAGCAGTGGATGGCCGCTTTCGCCCAGCCCGGCATGGGCACCGACCGCACCCGACCGTGCTTGCCCAGAAGATCGACAATCACCCATCTCTGCTGGCGCTGTTGGATGTGTGCGAAGGTGAGTCCCACGGCCTCGGAACGGCGCAGTCCGCAGCCGATCAGCACGGCAAACAGCGCGCGATCCCGCTGGCCCGTCAGGGTGACGGCATTGGGCGCCTGAATCAATCGTTCCGCCTGGCGGCGATCCGGCCAATTCCCCAGGCGCACGCCGCGCTGGCCCACGCCGCGCACCCGCGCGATGCCCGCTGCCAGTTCCTGAGGGATCAGTCCGTTGTCGGCTGCTTCCGAGACAAGTTTGCGCAGGGCGCATAGCCGGCTATTGATGGTGGAAGCGGACAGGCCCGCCGCCTCCAAGTGCGCTTTATAAGCATGCACCACGGCTTTGGAAAGAGGCGCGCCGGACGCGGCCCGATACCAGGCCAGGAAATTATCCAAAGCCGAGGCGTAGGCCCGCCGGGAATGCGGCGAGGTGACGCTATCCAGCGCTAGGGCTTTCAACTTTCCCACCCTGCGTCCGCCTGTCGGACCAATTCGCTCACTGGTCTCCCTGAGCGGCCACCGGCGCCGCAGCGTCTGTATCCGGCAGTGGTGATGTGCTTCGGCCAGCTTTCGGAGGCAATGGCGGAGGGTGGATTGCGCGACATGGTACTTGCGCTCCAGCTGCCGCCAGCTCATACCACGCTGCCTATCCGCAGCCACGCGCCCGTGGGCAAACACTTTCCACGGCCGCCCCACCGGCTTACCCGTGGCACGCGCCTTCGCCAGGCCGGCTTTGGTGCGCTCCGAAATCCGGATACGCTCCTGCTGCACGATCCAGGTCGCGAATCGGGATCATGAGTTCGCCGCCTGGACCGTTGGTGCAGAAGTGCGGCTCGGTACCGCTCACGAACTGCACGCCGTACCGCAATAGTTTCTCGATATTTACGAAGGTCTCAGCCACAGTTTCGCCGACAAAGCGATCCAGGGCCCACACCAGCACGACTTGAAACTCGCGGCGCGCGGCAGCTGCGAATAGCTTTTGGAACTGGACGCGATCGCTGGTTTTGCCAGACTGGTGATCGACGAACAAGTAAACTTCGTGGTGTTTCGACAGGGCCTGGCGCTGGAGCTAGGCCAACTGGTTTTCGGTGTCCTGGCCCACTTGGTTGCCGATGTAAGAGTAAATTGCGACCTTCATATAACGTTTTTCGACGGTTCCGACCTCTGCGCGTTTAGCCGCAGCCCGTGGGCCCGCGAACTGGCCGGGCAGCCCGATGCCCGTGCAACTTCACCATCGGAATACCCTCAAGCCCGGTTGTGCGGCAAAGGTAGTTGGTGTGCGGCAACACGCCGTAGCGCAATAACTGAGCTGGGCATCGAAAATGGCGGTCCGGCCCGCCGGCACCGCGCGCCCACGGGTGGCAGGATTGTGGCGAAACCGGTGTGCAGCAGATCAACGCCATCACCACGCCCTTCGAGCTGGTCGGGCGCGCGCCAGCAGTACCCCTACGAGTCGAATACAACGGCAGGAGCCGCCTCGGTGAACGTGCAGGGCAGGCGGGCGCAGGTAAGATAGTTCACACATGTCCACGTCCCCTCAATCCGAACACGAGCGCAAGCGCCATGTGGTGGCCCTTGGCACACTGCTGGGCACGAAGACTGCCGTGATCGCCCAGGAGGCCGGCTGTGGCCCGCGTCACGTCCGCACCCTTCGGGCCGAGGAGGCCACCCAGGTCCTGATCAGCGATCTGCTGCGGCCTTACCGCGAGGACCTGCGGCGCCTGATACCAAAAGCGATCAGCGCCGTGGAACGCGCATTGGTGGCGCAGAAGACCACGCGCAGCGATCACGCCGCGCAGCTGTTGGCGGTGGGCCGCCTCCAGCACCTGTTGCTGCTGGCGCAAGGCGCGGTGCAACCTGCGCCGGCGGCTGGAGAGGGCAAAGCTGCGGGCAGGGATTTCCCCGCCGTTCTTCGGGTGGGGCAGGGCCTGTCCACGCGTCCTGTCGCAAAGGCCCTATCGCGACACCCTAGTCAGACTACGGTGGACGTCGAAACGATAAATGCCCCCGAATAGCCTACGACACACCCAGAACCCCTGTAATCACTGATGTTCGGGCGGAGTTGGCGGGACCTGAGATTTCCCAAAAGCGGACCCAAGCGGCCCAAAGCGCGGCTCCCGCATCGCGTGCATAGCGCGTGCCCAATTGGTACAATTTCGCAAATGGCCGATTTAGTGTGGGGCTCAACTTCTGCTTCCGCCGTGCCAGCTACGACGGTTCGTCCGCGGCACTCTGTTGTCGTGCGTGCTACACATTGGATCATCACCTTGTGTTTCCTGGCCCTACTCGTCAGCGGAGTTGAAATCCTCATCTCTCACCCGCGCTTCTATTGGGGTGAAGCCGGCAACGTACGAACTCCTCCCTTATTCAAACTGCCGATTCCAGCATCCAGAGCCACCGTCCCCACCGGCTACGGCTACGTGCTGCCCGACCAGAACGGCTGGAGCCGCTATCTCCATTTCCAATCTGCCTGGGCGGCGGTATTGACCGGCTTAGTTTACGTCGTCTGCGCATTTTTCCAAGGCCATTTCCGGCAGAACTTGCTGCCCGCTCGCGCCGATCTCTCCTGGAGGGGGCTGTCGACCGTAATCGCCCAACATCTGCAACGCAGGCCGGCGCGCCCGGAAGAAGCCTGGTCGTATAACGTGCTGCAGCGGCTCACGTATCTGCTGGTTATTTTCGTTCTGTTTCCGTTGATCATCTGGACGGGCCTGGCGATGTCGCCCGCCATCGCGTCCGCGTTTCCGGCCGCGGTCGCTGTTTTGGGCGGCCAGCAATCCGCACGCACCATACACTTTTTCGTTACTGTATTGCTGGTGCTCTTCCTTTTGGTTCACGTCGCTATGGTTTGTCTCACCGGATTCCGGAACCGGATGCGAGCGATGATCACCGGGCGGCCGGCCCCGGATATGGAGCGCGTATGAGCAGGATCTCACGACGTAAAATCATCACTACCGGGCTGGTTGCCACTGCGGGTGCCACGGGGCTGGCGGCGGCTGCGAAACTGGCGCAGCATTATGGGCTCATCCCGCCCGATGGCGGCGGCCTCTACGGGCCGGGCGAAACGCTGACTTATGCCGCGCAGCGGATACTGACTCGCCACTCCCTGGCCCGTGAGTTCAATCCCAGCCAGGTTTCGCAACCTCCGTTCGCCAACGAGGTCGCTCCCTTGGGCGACACGTTTCAACGCCTTCGGGCGGGAGCGTTCACCAATTGGCGTCTCACCGTGGATGGAATGATCGCTCGCCCGGCATCTTTTTCACTGGTTGAGCTCAAGAGCTTTCCCCGGCGCAGCCAGATCACTCATCTGGCGTGCGAAGAAGGTTGGTCATATATAGGGGAATGGATCGGCGTGCCGCTCTCGCACATCCTGGACGTCGTGGGGGCTCTCCCCCAATCCCGATACGTTGTCTACCGTTCGATTCAACCGGACTGGTGGGAAAGCATCGACATGGCCGATGCATTGCACCCGCAAACTCTGGTGGCGCACGGTATGAATGGCGGAGAGCTTCCGGTCGCCTTCGGGGGCCCTCTGCGACTGCGCGTGCCGCGGCAACTCGGCTACAAGAGCGTCAAATACATCACCCGCCTCACCATAACCGATAGCCTGAAACGGTTCGGCAGGGGCTTGGGCTCAGCGGCTCCGGAAGGTGGATACGCGTGGTACGCCGGAATCTAGTAGAGTAGAGCGCGGCCAGATCGGGACCCGGCTGGTCAACGAACGCGCGCAGGCGCTCATCGGGAGGGAGACTGGCGGCCTCGGTCTTCGGCAGTGTCAGGGAGACGCGGCAAAATAGAGCCTGGCGGCGTGGTTGCGTGCCAATCGCGTTGCGCTACGGGACGTCAAAGGTCGGCGTTGGCGCGCCGTTTTGCCTAGCGATAATAACGAACAATGCCGTTTCCCGCGAGGTGGATTCTTAACTGCCGTCGTCCGCCGGCCAATTGGCGGCCAGGCACTAGCCGACCCCACTTTCGCCCGACCCTGGGTGATCGTCGCCGTTTGAAGTGTTGTATTATTCAACAATGCCGGCTCGCTGCGGGCAATGCACGCATCTTTGGGATCGATACTACTTGTCCACCGCTGAAGAGTTCCGGGCGCAAGAACTGCTTGGAGCAGCAAAACGGATAAGTTCCGATCCGACCTTGATTCTTGATCTTTCCGTCCGCGTCCAATCCTCCTCGGATACCGCGGCCGTGGCATCCCAAGAGTTGAAAACCCATCCCGCCATGCATTCGCGCCGGTCGTCCCATCCGGTTGCGCTGATCGGTGAAGATGAGAGCTCCAAAGCGTGAAATCCCTACCCACTCCCATGATGCGCGTCCTTCGACCCAAGACGGAACTCGTCGTGCCGCAGAGCGTGCGCCGGCTTGCGGGCATCAAGGCCGGAGACCGGCTAGAATTCACCGCGTCACAAGGCGTGATCACCATAAAAGCCGTAGCAACGCCTACATCTCGATCGGTAAGAGCCGAACTCGCGGCTATCCGCGGAGTCGAGGCCGGGATTGCCGGGGGCGCATGTGTAACGTTAACGGATCTGCTGCGCAATGTGGACCAATCTCGTCGGACGAGCGGAGCAAAAGCAGCTCGCAGGGTTTCCCCCTAAAGGTAGAAAGAAGATTGCAAGCTCGGTCGTCGTGCGTCGATTGATCCCAGGGTTGGAGGCCATCGCTACGCCGTCATCGCGCCTTTTTGGCCTGGGGACGCTGTTCCGGGGCGCGATTCGGGAAGGCCTGGCGGGTTTCGGCGGGAAACGCAGTGCGCGTCAGATACCCAAGTAGAGAGATGGGCGGTCATCCCGCAACCCGTCGCAATCGAAGTTGTTTGCGATTCGGTCGTGTATAATGAATCCAAGCGTGATGGAGATCCTGAGCGAGCCCGTGCTGGTGTTCGCGTTTCGGTGGCTGGGCGACTTCTTCAAATTCGAGTGGCAGCACCTGGATTGGGAATCTCATGGGTCGTTCCCAGAGGAAGGGGCGTTCCTTTACTTGTTTCCTCCATCATGGCGGTTATTGGGAATCGACGGCCACTTAGCATTCTCGTTCCCCTGGTCGAACGAGTCAAACGGGGACGCTCCGGAGGTTCAGCTCTATCTCCCCGCCAAAGAGCAGTTCCCACCGCGCAATCAACTGCTGAACCAAATTCGGCCCCAGCTCAAACGGGCCGCGTTTATTCTGTGGGCATGAAGCTCACCGCACGCTTTCACAACTGCATGGACAACCTGTACGTTGATTCGTTTTCCAGCGTTTCGCGCACACAACGGTTCTTCCTGTTCCTGCAAAATTGGCTGGAAGTGCTCAGGTGCATTTTCGCGGGCAGGAGCTAACCGTGGCGATTTCGGCGGTTTGCCTGGACGATAATGGCAAACAACGTCCTCCGAAAAGGGCTTATGTCTTCTTGGCAACTGGCGTTGGCAACTGGCGCGTAAGTGGCGGAGCCTAACAATTCTCTGCAGCCTATTCAATCGACAATGTTCATGGGGCGCGGCCCGGTTTGGAGCCGCTAAAGCCTACGCGAGGAGCGCTAAGCCCAGCCGAGGTCCTTCAGCGCGAGAGCGGCGTGCCAGATCTTGGTCATGTGAACGATCTTGTCACCCTCGCACTGCATTACATAGACGTAGTCGGTGCTAGTGCTGCGGCCCGTGGCCGGAACGGGACCGCCGGGGCCCGTATGGGTAGCATGAAACACGCCGTAGGCGGCAACGTTGTTCCGCGCTGCATCCGTAGCGAACGATTTTATTTCATAGTGAGCATTGGGCAAGACCGTCAGCATCGCCTTCATCCAGTCAGTGTACTGTGCAAGCGTCTTTACCTCCAACAGCGGTTCGGCCTGGGCGGCGAACGTGGCATTGGGTGTGCAGTAGGCGCGGCAAGCCTCCCATCCCTTACCTGTCTCGCAGGCTGCGAAGAAAGCTTCGGCAACACTTGTGATCGATGTCATGTGGACGTCTCCTCTTCAAGCAACATGATTCGCGTTTCTTCGAATCCTGCCTGGCTTACATATTACCACTCGGCCGCGGACGGCATGATCATTCTTACCGGACCTGACGCGGGTGACGCCGTCCGTGGCTGCGGCGGGAGGCGACAGCGGGGTGTTCTGCACAGTCGTCGCTTGATCCCAATCCCAATCGTGAACTGAAAGCTGGAAAGACAGAGGCCGATATTGCCTGACACCAAGGCGGCTGCGAGGCAGGTCGGCACCAGGAACTAGTTTGGCGCAAAATCTGACGCAGCGAATCGTAGGTTACGTGGTCATTTTCCCGCGACATTGGCACCAGTGGCTCTGCCCATCATCCCGCGCGAGCTTTTTTGGTGTAGACTGTTGCGACCGCCTCGTTGAGGTCGTCGGGGCGACGACTGAATTTGTCTGCAACGAATGCGGGACCAATTCCGACACCTGAAGTACATCGCGCCGTGATGCAGACGGAATCAACCGAGGGTAACTTATGATGTTATTATCCCGTCATAGCAGTGTAATGAAAGCCACAGTCATCCTAATTCTACTTGCGTTTTTCCTAATGGTGGGCTGCACAGCTACCGCCCGACTGTATCCTGTCCAGGGTCCGTTAAGTCTGCAAACGCCCTTGCCGGTGTTCGCCGGCAAACTCCAAGGCGCGATCAATTCAGGAAACGTCTCCTTTGTTATGAGTGACGGCGAAGTGTGCCGGGGCCGGTGGACCCGAGTCGTTCCGGTGCAAGCTCCCAATAGTGCGACGGCGGCCGGCGCCCCGGCGAGTGCCGGCACACCGGCAACTGGTGGCATGCCGTCCGTGTGGGATGCCGTTTATGGATCGGGGTTTTATGTCGCTCACGTTTTGGGTGACCAATACTATGCTCAGGGCGTAATCACCGGAGACCGCGGCACCGTCGTCGACGTGGAGTTCTACCACGCGGATCGGCCAAGCACACACATTGCCGGCGTTGCGAGAGATAGTAAGGGCAATATTTACAAAATGGTTTTCACTAACCTTGGTGCGACATAGGTCTTCCCCCAAGGGTTAGGTCATCGATCCAGCGGCCCTCCGAAGCGCGGCTTCCCCGGCCCGTGTGCGGACTGGCCGGCGAAGTAACCTACCGATAACACCGCACAACGTGGCCCTGGGGCCTACTGCCTAAAGAATGGGAGCCTAGGGATGCCACTGGAGCCAATAGTTCTCCTGTTCACCGACGCTTAACCCTAGTCTGGAGAACTCCTCCTGGTCACCTGCTGCATGCGGAGGAGAGTCAAGTTCAGCCGTCTGCAGCACTGCAGTTCCAAGCCGGGAGTTCGGTTGAGCAGGATTGGTAGTCATGTTCGGGTTTGCCGCTGCCGGCGAAGTACTGCCGCCCGATGTGCCGGAATTCACGGGCATCGGCAAGGCGCACGATCCTCTCGAAGTACCGAATCACTGCGGGAAACTCGCCGCTCCACATCTCGGAGAGCGAGCGAGTGACGCCCGTGTAGCTCCGGCAGAGAACACGGTCGCTCCAGCGTTCCCGACCCGGCAATTCGGGGTACGTCCTCATGATGTCGATCACCGATTTGAGCAGGCGAAACCGAACTGGCTCGCGGTAGTGAAGCAGAAAAACGATTTCACTCGTGCCAGCGCGCACTTCATCAGCAAACTCGGCAAAGCTTGAAGCGCACGTGACGTTGATCACTGAAGCCGGTTCGCAGCCGTGACGGTCTCCGCCGGAAACTAGGGTGCGGCCTGATGCATTGGCCATCTGAATCACGCGCTGGTTCTCCTCCCAAGGGCGGAGGCCATTTAGCTCAAGAGCGTGGATAAACCCGCCCGAGGACTCAAGCAAGCCACGTAGAGCAGTGGCGTGAGCGTCGGCCCCGGCGCTGCCCTGATCCCACAGTGGATGGTTGAGCACCACTAGAGTGTCCGGCTGACCGCTCATCGTTGCGAGCAAGTCGTTCCTTAGTCCAGTGGACGGGCGGCGCGTATACCGGTTGAGTTCTCCAATCAAAGTATCCGCTCGCGCCGACGGGAGGTTGTGAATCCCGATGTGGAAGTACGAAGGACCGATGGGAGCTGTCCACTCCAGGGATATCGGAGCCTGCTTCGTCTCCTCCCGCACTCTGAGTCGGGCTGCCGCCTCGATGTTGTCATGATCCGTGATCGAGACTAACGCCGCCAGCCCAAACTCCCGCTCGATGCTTCGCCTTTCCAATTCAAAAGCATGCGTGGCAGGCAGCGGAGGGGTCCAGAAGGCCCGAGTATAATCCAACTCGCGGCCGTACTTCTCCAGGTATTTCCTGGCCTGCCTCCGGATCTCCCAGGCGAGCGGCGGGATAGCTTCGGCGTATCGTGGAATAAAGCCAAGGCTCTCCAGCGAGTGCATGGTGTGGCTATGAAGCGAGACGCCCGTGCGGAACTGCCGCGCGAACCCGTTTTCCCGCCACCGGAACCGCAGCCGTGTTTGATTCATGGAGTGTACCGTCTACGCATCTACCTGCCCCTCGCCGCCAGCGGTGAGGCGCTGGCTCCGAGCTCCGCCAGCCCACCGGGCCCATTTATCAGGCGGAATTTGAATTTGGATCGCTAGGTTTCTGCCAGTATACACCCATGCTCCCATTCAATCCTCCGCGTTGCAGTTTATTCCTTTCGGGAGCCCGTCTTCGCGACCGGCAAGGGGGCTATCCTTCCCGCCAACATGGAGGCAAGGTAGCTTCCGACAACACGACTTAAGGCCGTGGCGCGTGCTCTGCCTAGTCGCGCTCTTCGCCGGGTGCTGTCGTGTGGCACACCAACGGTTTCGCGCTAGCGGCGAATCTTAAGGCCGGGACTCCTGTTTTCAGCGGGAGCCTTGAGTGGCAAGATCGCACCACCGTGGTGCGACGAACGGATTACACAAAGTTGAAGAAGTGGTTTACCAGCCACCCCCGATATAGGCTTCAAACCACGCGGCAAAATCCCCAGGCGCGTAGGGCGGCGGCGTCCCCATATCGCCGAGATAACCCGTGCAATAGCGCGCCGGAATATTCAGGCAGCGGCAAAATGCAATGGCGAGGTGTGCGTACCCGCCGGCGCAACCACTGGCACGGTCGAGGTGCTGACACAGGCCTATACATTCTCCAGCAACGTGCCCTTCCGGGTGGTGCCATGAAAGCTGCCGGTTCGCGAAATGGCCGTCCCTCCGCCTGGGCCCGACCCGGTCGGGAGCGCGGCGAAGCTGGCCATGATGGTCTGACAGAATTCGTGGTCTTCAAGAAAGCAACTTAAATTCGAGCCCGCGATTCGGCGGCGCAAAGTGTCGCGCTACGTCAGTAGCCCATCGCGCCCGCGATTAACTTGCGTCGGCCGCCGGCGCAGCGTGTCGGGCACCAGGCAGAATATTCACTTTTCGCCGCGCGCCGCTTCGGGCCGACCACGCGGCGGCGTGAACGCAGCGCATCGGTGGCTAGAGCCTTACTGCAAAGTCCCCTCTCCTTCTGATGGCGCAGAACGATGTCCAGAAACCGGGATATGCGCCTCCGATTCCTCGGCAGGTCATAACGGCATATTCCATGTCCTCGGGCCTTGCGGCCGCGTCCTTCGCACAGTCAGCGGAAATGGATTTGGCTGGGAGCACGTCTCGGTCAGCCTTGAGAAACATTGCCCGAACTGGCAGGAAATGTACTTCGTCAAGGATCTGTTCTGGGACGAAGAAGAGACAGTGATCCAATTTCACGCGCCGAAATCGGAGTATGTTAACAACGCGCCGAACTGCCTTCACCTCTGGCGTCCGCTTAACATTCCGTTTCCGATGCCGCCCGCAGATATGGTTGGCGTGAAGGGTTTATCGCATGATGATATCACCCACATGTCTCCCGCGGAACGTCTGTCGTTGATACAGCAGGCCACTGTCACTGCTCTGCAAACGCACGAATCCAAACCCGCGAGCCCGGCATGAACGTAGCGGTCAACGCGAATAGATACGGCTCTCCTGTGCGCCTCGCGTCCCAAGTTCCTAAGCTACCGGGAAAAGGTCTAGCAGATGTCGGGACATCCATCTGCGCCGGTAACTATGGAACTTCAGCCGGAAGAGCACGTGGAAGAACTGCACGATATCTGCATGGTGATCCTGCCAGAACTTTATCAAAGCCGATCCGAAATTCAGCGTCGCTGTCGCGAATACAAATTTCGTTGTCCAGTTTACGTGTTCGGACTGAACGCTTACCGGCCTTGATGAATTCTTGCTGGAGCCCTGCTTTTGGCTCTTCTTGCTCATCGAACAATATTGTATCAATGCCAGGGCTTCATCGGAATGTCTACAATCGCTCTGTACGCCTCACGCCCAAAGCCGCACTGTTCAGGTCGAACAGGAAGAGGGGCAGATGAACACTGTGACCCCCGTCCGTATCCAGCGCCGCCGCACCAAGGGATTTAAACTGCCGGGTGTTAGCCGGCCATCGGTGATAACCGGAATGCGGCAATTGTTGGCTCTGGGATTGGTGGAGAAGGTGGGCCTCCCGGTCAATCAGATTCAGGCTTATCGTATCTGCCACCCGCTGTTCGGAAAGGCACCCGGCCGTAAAGTTACCTCCGACCTTCCAAGTGGTTCAAATCCAGCGGCAATGATCATGCGTTCTTGCGCGAGTTGCCACCGACCATGCCGGCGCTTGACACGCGCGGGAATCTGTCGAGGATGCCAGTCGGATTCCGACTTGGCGGCTCGAGTGCGGGAGATCCGCGTGGAGCTGGGGCCCGATGCATCGCCCGAGCGGATCGCGGAGCGCATGAAGCAAATCGCCGAAGACCGCGGACGGCGCCGCCTGACCGCTCGCGTGCGGCGCGTCACGGAGGCCGTGGCGTGAGGATCGACTGATGCGCGTGCTTGAGAGACGCCTCCGCAAACTCGAAGAGGGATTGCTGCCGCCGGCGGAAACGGAAGAGTCGCGGCGCCTATTCACTCACGCGTCGTCGCCGTCGTCATCTTCGCCGTCACCGCCGCACTTCTGGCAGCAGCACGGATCGCAATGGCGTGTGTCGCAATTGCCCGACCGGCATTTGTCGCAGCACTTGTTGCGGCCGCTATTGCTCCAGATCGTGGCCGCCAGAAGCTCGATGACCTTCACCGGCTCTAACGGATCGTCGCTGCTAATGACCAGCTCGCACGCTCTGGGATAACGTTCGGTGGCCTTGTACCGGATCACCACCGCCAGGCACGACCCAGGATGCAGCACCGCCGGGAACGGATTGTTGATCAGCTTCCAGTGCCTGTTTTTGCGCCGGAACGCGACGCTCGTCACGTTGAGCTTGCAATCGCCCACGTTGCAGATCGAAAGCGTCCGTTCCTCGGTGCAGCAAGCGCTCACCGCCCCGAAGAAATTCGACCCGGTCACGGCCAGTTTGCCCGCCGGGGCATTTGCGGACACCTTGACGGACTCGGAACCTGCGTTACTGAACACCGTGATCACGCCGCCGCCGCCCCCAGCGCCGTTGGCTGAAACCGGATGGGCAACTCCACCGATGCTCCCGCCGCGACCGCGATCGGGTAGGCCAGGATTTGTGGCGGAATGAACTCCGGCGACGATGACGTGATGGCCTGGATCAACAGGGTACACAGCCCCCCATTGTTCACCACTAACAGCCCGTCGCGGAACGAGTACCGGCAAACGTCGCCGAAATTCCCCGAATCCGCGATTCCCAGCACCAGCCGCGGCGTTATTCCGGTCCCGCTGACCATGACCGTCTCCGGACTGAACAAGTCATTGCTGAAAATCGTGATGTTCGCGCCCGCAGGACCCGCGACAGTGGGTTTGACTTGGATTGGCACTTCGATGGATTCGCCCGGAGCCACCTCCAGCGGATACGTCGCGACATTGGGAATCACAAATTCTGGGTTCGACGACGTGATGCTCCAAATCAACAGCGTCGCGAATCCGGAATTATTGATCGTCAGTAGGCGATCGTGGGATTTGCCGACGCACACATCGCCGAATTGACCGTTATCCTCGACCATCGTCACCAGGATCGGCCCCGGCGCAATCGCCGCCAGGAGCCGCAGCCCGTTGATGCTGCCCCATCCGGTGACCGCATCCCAACCCACGTCCGCCGTGTAGACCGGCGCATCCGGCACGTTGCCCGAGTCGTTGTTCCCGAACCGGATGTCGTTGCAGATCTGAGGTCCGTACTTGTACAGCGTCGGATTCAGAAATCCGGTGTCGTGGCCTAGAAACGCGTTGATAGTTGCGGTTAGCCCCGCATACAACGGCGCCACCGCGCTGGTTCCGTACCCCCACGTGGGTCCCGCGCCATTGATGAAGAACCCGCTCATTGCAACCATACCCGCCACGTCGGGCACCCCGCGACGGATCAAGCCATCGTTCTTTGATATCGGCAAAACCCCGGCGCGAACCTGATACGGAGGCCGTGGAAACTGATCGCTGACGCCGCCGCCCGTCGACACGTAAGGATATCCATCGAACGGCGAAGGCAGGTTGGCGTCGCTCCAGGTATATTCGTACAGCGCCGGCGGCGCCGCCGGATTCGTCGAGCCCAGAATCGTCCCGCCGCAGGCCGTGGTAAACGGATCGGAGTGCGGATAGGCCACGTGGCATTTCCCGTCAATCACCTGATCGGCCGAGCCCCAGTCGCCGATCGCCATGAACACCGTGATGCCTCGCGCCGCAGCTGTTCGAAGCCACCGGTGAAACGTGTGGGCGGTGGTCCCCGGGGTGTTGTGGTTCCCGATTGCACCGATGTCATCGCTGAAATAGTGGAACCAACTTGACGTCAATACTGAAGGCGGATTGTCGCCCGGCAGCGGGAAGATCGCCCGGTCTAAAAACGTGTCCCATCCCAGGTCGCTGTCGTCTGTGAAATAGACGTTGATGTTGGCCCCCCGGGCCGTCGCCGCGGCGATGGACACGTCGATGTTGCATTCAAACCCGCCGTCCGTGGCTACGTTCGCGGGATTGTTAGTATAGCCTAGCAGAAGAATGTCGGTGAGAGTCGGCGCCGGTAATCCGCCCAATCCCGCGAGGAATAGGTTGACGTCGCTTGGCAGGTACGACGCT
>Ga0302324_100019604_pt1 | contig 13272 bp, 7 predicted proteins | sample Palsa_T0_1_FD_201949 | JGI IMG/M metagenome (GOLD analysis project Ga0302324, IMG submission 201949) | Peat permafrost microbial communities from Stordalen Mire near Abisko, Sweden - Palsa_T0_1 | ecosystem: Environmental > Terrestrial > Soil > Palsa > Peat permafrost | place: Sweden: Abisko...
CGTCGGCAGGCTGCTGGCCGCCAGCGGAACCTCTGACATCGCCGACGCTCACCTGGTGATCTGCGCGCGCCGCGCTGACCAGCCCGTCGTCACCGCCGATCCCGGTGGCCTGCGACAGCTTGACCCGACCCTCCGGCTGATCCCGCTGTAACCGCCCCGGTGCCGAGCCTCCCGGCCACCGCCAGAAACCCCGCCCGTGACCACACCAGTCCCGTCCCACCCCGTCTCCGTCCCCGCCCCCGCCCCCGCCCCCGCGACGTTGTGGTGTGGTTGCCGCAACGTGCACACAAGAGTGTTTACGTTGTCACAACCATACAAATCGGACTGAGGCGTATGAGGTCAGAATGCACTGCTGGGGTAAACGGTGCGTCAGGTCTCAGCGCCGGGCGGCGCGCGGTACGGCGCGCGGTACGGCGCGCGGTACGGCGCGCAGCGAGTTCGAGTTGCACGGTGCGACCGGGCTGGGCACGCAGGGCGGCGGCGCCGGCGGGCGGTCTTGGGCTTGCATCATCTCGGCCCAGGTCCGGCCTTCGTACTGGTTGACCCCTAGTTTATAGCCGTTCGGGCAGGTCGTGCTGTCCAGGAGGTAGGTGTCGCCGGGATCGTGCTGCGGGTCTTTGCGGAGATTGGTTTCCGCGAAGGAGAATATCCCCATTTCGTCTTGACCGGTGCTGGCCGCGCGGGTGGCGTGCACGAGCGTCCCGTACCCGGCGAGGTCGGCCCCTTGCTGGACGAGGACGAACTGCACGTAGCCCGTCTGGAAGTTGTCCGGGTTCGTGCTGTCGTTATCGATCACCCAGGCCTTCGTCTCGTCAGCCGTGCTGATCGAACCGATGGTGGCCTGGGGGAACAGGACGACCGCGTAGTTGTCGCTGAACAATTTGGTCAGCTCGGGCGTGCTCGGCCGGGCATTGATCACCTGGGTCCCCGCGAAGTCGATCGCCTCCCACACGGTATACGAGCCGGCCGCCGCCGGATCGCTGACGACCCAGATCGACTGGCCCGATTGCCCGCCGGCCGTCGGCCCCTGCGGTTCAGGGTTCGCCACATCGAGCACCGTGGCGCTCGCCGAGATCGTCACCCCCAGGGCGCTGAACGCGGCGCGCACCTCGCCCAGACCCGTGCTGTTCAGAGCGGCGGCCAGGCGGTCGTACGTATTGTTCTCGTCGGCGAGTACGAGCACCGTCGCCGCCTCGAGCTCGGCGAGCAGCGGCGACCCCGCCGCCGCGGCGCCCAGGGCGACGAATAGCGGAACGCCGTAGGTGTCTGTGCCTTCGTCCGACGTGAGGACGAGCACCGACACCGCGGCGTCGGCGAGCGTGGCGTCCGTCAGGATCGCGTCGGCGAACTTCGCCCCCTGGAGCTGCGTATGGTCGAGCGCGGCCCCGGTGAGGTCAGCGGCCCCCAGGTCGGCGTTCATCAAGAAGGCAAAGGAGAGCGTCGCCCCGGCGAGGCGCGCCTGCGACAGGTCGATGGCGACCGCGGAGCCGAGGATGGCGTTGCTGAGGTTGATATTGTTCAGGACCGCACCGGCCAGCTGATTGAGCGAGCTCTTGGTCGCGAAGAGCTGCACGGCGCTGGCCTTGACGCCGATGAGGTTGGCGTCGGTCAGGATGGCGTCGGGCATGAACGCCCCGGTCAGCTCGGCCTCTGCGTGCTCGGCCGGCTGGAACACCTGCAGTGACGTCGTGCCGTCCTTCGCGGTGACCAGCAGCACCGTGAAGATGGTCGGATCATTCTGCACCTGCCAGGCCCGCGCCGCGTCTTCAACCGTGACCTGCGCGCCCGGTCCGAGCGTGACCTGGTGGGCCGCGAAGATCTTCGTCACGGTGCCGACGTCGGCGGCGCGGAGCGCGACCAGGAACGGGTCGTAGGCAGCCTCACCCGCCGCCACGGTGAAGACGTTGCTCAGCGCACCGAGCACAGCCGCCGTGAGGTCGGCTCCGGTCAGGGTGGCGTCGGTGAAGACGGCTCCGTGCATCACGACCCCGCTGAGGTTGGCCGACGCCAAGGAGGCGCCCGCCGCCGTCAGCTTTCCCAGGCCAGCCCCGCGGAAATCGGCCGCGGTCCCGTCGGAGGCCGGGCTGAAGTCCGCGTGGCTAACGTCCGCCTGCTCCAGGTGCGCTCCGGCGAACGAGGCGCCGCGCAGCGTCGTGGGCGAACCCGAGTCGCTGGGATCGAACCGGGCCCCGGTGAGCACGGCGCCGTCGAACACGGGCCGCTCCCCTGCCACGCTCCGGAGCGTGGCGTGGTCCATGTGGGCGCCGCGGAAGATCGTCCCGGCGATTGTCGTGCCGGTCAGGTCGGCGCGATCGAGGGAGTGCCCGCTCAGGTCGAGACCGGTGAGCACGGCGCCTCGGGCTTCGAGGTCGTCGAGGTCGCTGGTTCCGGCCAGGCCGGCCAGGGTCGCGCCGGTCAAGTCCAGGTAGGACCATTGCCGACCCAGGGTCGTGAGGTTAAGCGTGGCTCCCCGAAACGACGTGTTGCCGCCGGGCTGCTTGGACCACCAGGGCGGCGACGAGAACGCGCAGCTGGTCAGGTCGGTGCCGTCGAACACGGTGCCGTCCATCCGGGCGTTGAGGAACGTCGCGTTCGCCAGGGTGGCCTTGGTGAAGTCGGCGTCGGTGAGGGTCGCGGTGTCGTAGACGCCGCCGGGAATCGACGCGCCCGCGAACACCGCGCCGGTCAGGTCCGTCGGCGTGGCCGTCCGCCGGCCGAACACCGCGTTGTCCAGGGTCGCGCCGCGGAACCCGGCCTGGTGTGCCGTCACGCTGAGGAAGTGGGCGTTCTTCAGGACCTTGGCGGAGAAGTCGAGACCGGAAACGTCGCATTCGGTGACCGTGAAACCGTCGATCTCGGCGGGCATGCCCTCGATCGTCGCCCCGGACAGGTTGAGGGCCTGCCAGTTGGCGCCGAGGATGCGGTAGGGCACGGTGGCGGAGCGGAACGCCACCGGGTGCGCCGCGTCGGAGCCGAGCGGGGGATTCACCCCGAAGATCACCTTCGTCAGGTCGCAGCCGGAGAAGTCCGTGCCGGCGCCGATCGCGGTCCCGGTGAGGTCGGCGCCGTCCAGGCTCACCACCCCGGCGAAGCTCGTGCCCAGCAGCGTGGCGCCGCGGAGGTTCGCGCCGCGCAGGTCCTTGCCGGCCAGCCGCCTGCCGGTCAGGTCGCAGCCCTGAGCGTTGTAGGGGGGAGCGCCGGCCAGGGAGCAGTCCGGCCCGCCGGGATCTGTCATGCCGACTGCTTCTGCCAGCCGGTCAGCGACGCGCGCAGCGCCGCCACGGTGTCGGCCTTGCGCTCGTCGAAGTTGGTTGAGTCGTTGGGGTCCTGCTCGGGATAGGACGAGTCCACCTGCTGGAGCCGGAGGGTGGCCGTCAGGCTCGACGTCAGGGCCTGTGCGGCCGGATCATCGCCCGCGGCCAGCTGCTGGAGATCTTGTAGCAGCTGGAGCCGCTGCGGGTAGGTCCACGCGAAGGTGCCGGCCGGGTCTGATACGCCCATCAGCGCGGCGTAGACGAGCTGATTGCCGACGATGTCGTTGGGGTGTCCTGGGGTGCTGCAGCCCAGGTTCATCAGCTCCTTGACCGCCGCCTGGCACTCGCTGTCGCCGCTGCGGACCGCGAGGAGCAGGTACAGCAGGTACAGGCACGTCTGCGCCGTCAGCGGGCCCGAATCGGCGGCCAGCGCGCGCAGCTCGGCGAGCTGAGCGTCCCAGACCTGCTGGACGGCCGTCTTCGTCGCCTCGGCGTCCGTCCACGACCCCGGGTCAAGCACGGCCAGGTGCCGCGCCGCGTAGCCGACGAAGGTGCCGGGCGGGAACACGTTCGCCGGGCACCCGGCCGGACCCCACGACTGCATCAGTGACGTCAGCGCCTGGTTCCAGGCCGGTGGCTGCGCCGTGGGAGACCACGGTTCGCGGGACGCCGCCCCTTGGACGTACTCGTTGCCGAAGAGGATCGACTCGTCCATAATCTGAACCGTGTAGTTGATCTTGCATTGATTCCGGAACGCGGGATAGACACCCCCAGGATAGAAACCGTACTTCTGGCCGCCGACCTGGATCGAGTCAGCCCATGAGGTCCAGCGGGGGGACAACGAGTCCTGGACCACCAGGAGAACCTGCACCGAGCCGAGGTTGGGCACGGTGACCGTCTCCGACGCCGGATCGAACGGGAACTGGGATACCTGCCAGGTGAGGTACAGCGCCGGGAAGTTCTGGTCGTAGCTCGTGCTGCTGCCGGCCAGCAACCCGTAGAGCTGATCGACCCAGCCCGTGAACTCCGGGTTCACGAGCTGCGGATAGGCCGCCGACAGCGCCTCGAGAGATGCCATCAGAGCGAGCACTGACGACGCCGTGAATGCTGGCGTGCCCAGCCCGAGGAGGTTCTGCGTCGCGACCGCGTCGTGCAATGCCGCCAGCTCGCCGGGCGAGAGCGTCCGGCCGGCCGTACCGGAGGCGGAGCTGGCCGTACCGGCGGCGGGGCCGCCCGTCATCGCCAGCTCCGTTCGCTCCCGCTCGGATTGGGAATGGTCACGACCCGCTCTGTCCTTGTGCGTGGTCATGATCCGCTCCCTTCTTCTTTGGGGATCCACTGGCTGATGGTCGGCTCCGGCCGCCCGGCCTGGCCCGCCATCTGCTCGTAGTCGAGCGTGAACAGCGTGCGCCACTGGTCCAGGATCATCCGCTCGGCGTTCACCGTCCCGTTGCGGGTGCGCGGGTCGGGGGACAGGGGCGTCCCGTCGGGATTGTAGATGTCGAGCCGGTAGTCACCTGGTGACAGCGTGCCGCCGGACGGGTTCTCATAGGACAGGACGTAGATGAACCCCTTCGACTCCACCGCGAGGTCGAGGTAGACGGTCGAGGCTGACGTGCCGGTCTTGAGCCGCAGGCAGGCCTGGAGCCGCACGGCGTGCAGCACGCTCGCTCCGGCCGTCGTGGTCTGCCGCTTCACGTCGAATGTGAGCGTGTTGGTCTTGTCCCGGATCAGCCATTCCGCGCCCGGTGTCTGCACCGAGATGATCGGGGTCATGGCGCGGAACACCTCGACCTCCCCCTGGTTCAGGCGCACGTCATAACGGACGCCGAGGACATTGTCGGTGACGATCCACAGGCTGCCCGGCTCGGTCGTGGCGACCGACACGTCCAGGCCAGCGGCTGCCCCGGCAACTCCGGCCGGAGCCGATCCCGCGGCCGCCGGCGTCAGCTGGCGCATCGCGCCGAGTTCGAGCCCGCACTTCTCAAAGGCAAGCCGCAACTCGTCGTTCACCGTCCCGGCGTCCAGCGCGGCCGCCACGTCCGCCCCGGCCGTCACCACCGGCATCAGCAGATACCGCGGGTCGAAGGCGCCCGGGGCCGAGTTCAGGATGGGCACCGCCCGCTGCAGCGCCTGCAGCAGCGGCAGCGACGCGGCCCCGTCGGCCCCGGCGGCCCCGTCGTCGAGGTCGGCGGCGAAGCCGGGCGCGAGGTCGAAGGCGAGCTCGGCCGCGAAACACTGGGACGGGTTCGCGAACACGTCGAACGCCTGGATCCGCGCCGCCGTCTTCTCCAGCACCAGGATGCGGCCATCGGCGGTGATGGTCATGGCGCAGGGCCCCAGCATGAGCCCCTCGCGCAGGCCCTGGCCGCTCATCGGCAGGGCGTGCGGGGCCGCGGCATCGTCCACGGCCTGGTCCGGCAGCTTCAGGATCGCCATCTGGTCGTAGTGGTAGTTGATCCCGATGGCGTAGCCGTCCGGATGCACGGCGATCGCGTCCAGGTTCGGCATGTCAAAGGCGCCCCAGCTCTGCAGCTTCGTCCCGGGGGCGGGGTCGAACGTGGCTCCGCTGTCGTCGTGGAGGTCGACCTGGCGCAGGTGATACAGCTTGTCGGTGGCATAAGTCCGGCTGTCGAGGTAGAAGTTGCTCGGGCTGAACTCCGGTGCCGGAGCCGCGAGGACCTTGATGAGGTCGAGCTGGCGGCGCAGGTCGAACAGCTGCGTCCCGTCCGCGGCCGAGATGAGCCACCGCGCGTCGGACGTGACCACCACGACGGTCGCGCCGGCCGGCAGCGCGTACCCGTGCCCCTCGAACGCGTTACCCAGGTCGGCGGGCACGGCCGTCGCGCTCTTGCTCGCGTTGAGCTCGGCCTCGTAGGCCTGGGCGTCCAGCTCGAACAGGCCGGCCGGGCCGAACTGGTCGTAGGCGAGGTAGGGCTGTCCGGAGAAGCCCCGGTCCGACGCCTTCATCCCGGCGCCGGGGTGCGCCAGCGTCGAGACGCTCTTGAGCAGGTACATCGGGTCGTTGGAGCCGGCCGTGCCGTAGTCGAGCGGGAGGTTCTGGTTCCTGGCCTGGTAGCAGTACCCGAGCTTGTAGGCGATATCGTTGATGGTGATGTCGACGAGCGCGGACACGTCTTGTTTGTCCAGGTCGGCGCGGGTGCCGGCCGGCGCAGGCTGGGTGACGTCCTGCCAGACGTAGCTGGCCGACGGGCCGTCGTAGGCGAGCTTCTGGATCTGCTCGTAGCTCGTCGACGGGGTCAGCGGCACGAGCTGCTGGATGATCGAGCCCGACTCGCTGCGGCCGTCGCCGTCGTTGGGCACCGCGGTGATCCAGCCGCTCACCCATTTGCCGCAGATCCAGTTCGTCCGCGAGTACACCAGCGCGAGGATCTGGAACTGATCCGCGGGGGCCGACGGGAGATCATCGTTGGTCGCCTTCGAGAACAGAACGTCGATGGGCGCGTCCTCACCGGTCGGCATCGCGCCGCCCTTCCGGAGCGTGGTCCCGCCCCGGTACTGGACCGTGATGACCCAGTGGTCGGCCTCTTTCGGCCAGATCGGCTTCTGGGTGCCGGTCCCGTGCGTCGGATCCGGCTCGACGGTCACGCTCAGCGTCATCGACCGCTTCGCCTCGAGGACGTAGGTCATCGGCGAGAGCCCGACCTCGACGCTGGTGGCGATCATGTCGGCGATAGCTGCGGCGATGCTCGCCACCCGCAGCACCCACCCGACGAACGGGCAGTTCTCCGCGATTTCCTCGGCCGTGGCGTAGCCGAGCAGTTCCAACGCGAAGGTCTCCAGGTACTTGCTGAGCAAGATGCCGGCCGCCACCTCGGCCGCCAGCGACAGCGTGTAGCTCAGCGAGTACTCGCCCGTGCCGGTCAGGATCGGCTGGAGCAGCTCCTGCCCGAGCGGGATGAGCACGTCGAGGAACCCCCCCATCGCCTCCACCAGCGGCTTGCAGGTCGGCGCGCCCACGGACAGGACGCTCAGGAACGAGGGAATGCCGTAGCTGACGAAACTCGTGTAGACGATGCCCTGCCAGTCCACTTCCATCCACGGGCTGCCCTGGCCGATGCCGCCGAGCAGCACGTCGATTTCTGACGCGGCAGCGGGCACGTCGATCTCGATCTCCGCGTTGTCGGTCCAGATCGGGATGCCGAAGATCACGTTGCCCGACCCGATCATCTGGAGGTACTTCGGCGCGTTGTACGGCGGCGGGAGCCGCTTCCCGGCGGAGTCCTTGGCCAGCCACGACACGCCTAGACCGCGGTTGGGCCAGTTCTTCACCTCGAAGCTGAGCTTGCCGTTCTCGTACTGCAGCGTCTCGGGGTACAGGTCGAGCCCGTACTGGCTGGTCGTGTTCTTGAGCGTCCACGGCGCCTGCGGCTCAGCCACCGCCGCCAGGCGGGCGAACGACGCGGGGGCGGGGTGACCTCCGGTCCGCTCCTTGACCGTCACCCCGTGCTGCTTGGTCCAGTTCACCCCCTTCATCCGGGAGTCCTGCTTGAGCAGGCGCAGCGCATCCTGGATGACCGGCTTGGCCACGCCGGCGACGCCGTCGCTCAGCTTGAACTGCTCGAGCACCGGACCTGATCCGTCAACGTTCCACGGGATGGGCTGCTTGTCACTGCCGAGCAGGCCGGCGGCAGGACGCAACGGCGCCCCCGGATCGAAGTAGCGCTGCCCAGGTCCCTGGTTGGGGTTGGTGCAGACCGTCCGCACGTACCACGGCTCCGGGTCGTCCTGGGCCATGTGGGTGGAGATGTAACCCCATAGCGCGGTCATGCTCGACAGTCCCTTGAGCACCAGCTGAATCCGGGCGAACGCGGCCGGATCGAACGACGCGATCTCGGGGTGCTGCTGCACGATGGCCAGCGCCGAGGCGCCGGGGGTAATGACCGCCGAAGCCGCGACGTGCACATCGGCGTGGGTATCGTCGTCCGGCGCCACGACGCCGTAGTCGGCCAGCAGGCTCGGCACCGCTGCGCCCCGCTCAACCCGCAGCGCATCGACGGACCGCCGGACCGCCTCGCTCGACACGCGCTGGAACACCATCGCCACGTCGTCGTTCCTGGCGCCGGAGTCAGCGGCCGGATAGCCAACCCACCGCCACGCGACGGCATCCGTCGGGAACGCCACGTCGGCGCAATAGTGGCTCAGTCGCTGCAGCTGCTCCGCAGGCATCGCCGCCAGCGCCGGATTTTGCTGTGCGTGCGTCCTGCGGGTCTCCTCCGTGTGGGCCACGAGCTTGCGCCCCTTGCCGTCACCCCGCAGGGTGAACTCCCTCGGCGCCCCGTCACCCACGGCGTGGTTCAGGTCAAAATGAAGCGTCACTGTCTCGGTCGGTCGTGCTCTGGCCATGTCTGGTTCCCTCCCCAGCCGGGCTGCTGCGCGCCTTCTTCGGGAGCACCAACCCCCCGCCGCCGGCCCGGTCGGGATGATCCTGGCACAGGCCCTGCCTCAGGCGCGCCTCAGCCGCGTCTTAGCTATTAATTTCCCGGAACGGCACCGCCGCGTGCGCCCAGCACCGCTCTTCGCGTCCCCGCGACAAAAGCCCGTCCCGGTCAGCGGCACGGTCACCCGCCACCGCCCGCGGACGATGATGTCCGTCATCCGAGCCCGGCCCGGAAGTGGCTGCGCGTCCACCCGCCGTAAGCCGCCGCGTTCTTGTCCTCAGCCGATACGCGGCACCGCGACGTAAGGAGATCCTGTTGCCCTCGGGCTTGACCTCGATGGCCTCGTCGACCTCGACGTCTTCCTCGACCTCGACGGTCGGCTCCTCGGCCTCGTCCGCGACGTCCGGTGCTTCGTCCTTCTTGGTGACCATTTTTCCCCTCCCATGGTTCACGTCCCAGTATGACCGCTGACACCCGAATCGCCCAGTACCTCCGGCCAGCGGTGCTGGCCGCAAGAACCCCGGTCAAGTAATACAAACCTGCGTAGCGCCACAGTGGTCACAGAGACCACACCAGATGGAACTGTGATCCTGTGCCCGGCAGCGACGCCCGAAACCGCTGAAACGGCCGCTTTGCCGTCGCGCCGGGGTTCTGCGGTCCTTCCGGTCCATTAAGTCCTCAAGGTGCCGGCTTGCCGGGTTGCCGGCAATATGACGCTGAAGGGCTGGCCCGCCCTGGCCCTGCGCAGAAACCAGCGCGCTCGGACAAACCAGAAGATTCAGGTGGTGTCCTCCGGCGTTCCCTCATGCACGCCGAGGCATACTTACTGCTGCCCCACTACCCGTGCCGCCTGGTCCCAGGGATCGTAGTGCCCCCGGTACACGGCGACCTTGGAGAACCGGGCGTCGCCGACTAGCCGGATCACCGGCCCGTCAGCATCGTCAGGGTCTTCGCGGCCGTAGACGGCCCCGCTTGGCGAACAGCGCGCCGCCCTCATCGATCACGTGCGCCCCGGCCGGGACAACGACGATCAGCTTGCCGCAGAACGCATCGATTTCCAGCGTGATCTCGCGGCCCGGCAGCACTGCGTCGGCCAGGTTGACGATCAGCGTGCCGAAACGTGCCGTCAGCAAGGTGCGCCGTCCGGCCGCCCAGCGCCCCGAGCGGATCACCTTGCTGAAGCGGGCGGCGACCTGGGCGTGGTCCGCCGCCCCGCGCCGGCGTCCGTGGCGTTATCGGTGGGCAGGTCGCGGGTGAGCGGGACGAGCTCGCCGAGGATTGTCGCGGTGTAGACGGCATCGAGCCGTTGCGCGTACTCGGTGGTGGTCAGCCGGCCGGCTGCCAGCGCGTTGCCGAGCGCGGCCGCCGCGCGATCCCGGTCGGCGTCCGAAGCGCGCAGCTCGAGTTGCGCCTGCTCGTGCACAGGTCGTCTATCGGCTAGGTGCGAAGGGTCGTGGCCGGCTTCGGTCATGGCCCTCATCGTAGCGCCCGAACTGGCTAAACGCGATATGTCGCGTAACCCGTCGCTATCTGCCATCGGCTGTCTCGCTCCCTGGGGACACGTGACCTCTCACGGTGGGAAGCATCACAAAATCCCGGCAAAACCTCAGGGTGAACCGCGCACTCCCTGCTCAGTGCAGTTCCCTTGGGCGGGAATTGTGCGGATGTTGCACCCCAGTACCGCATGCCAACTGTGAAATCATCCGGCCCTCGCGTCGGCTGAGCATCGAAGCCACGATCAGCCTGTGATCGCTCGCGCCAGCGACGGTCCCGGTTCAGCCAGTCCCGGTCGCTGTGGCTCATCCGCAGCGAAACGCGGGGCGGGCCCGAGGATCTGCTGCACGACACTGGCCAGGTCAGCACGGACGGCGTCGAGGCCGGCCGCGTCCTTCAGCGGACCCGCCAGCAGGCCGGTCATAACCGTGCACGGCTGGATCCGGCAGGCGCTGACTCGAAAAAACCGCACCGCTGGAATATCGGGCCGGTTCTATGCGGCCCTATGTTCCATAGGGTCGGCTGCTGCGGATCACACTGGCCACACGGGCCGCGACGGCCCCTTAGCTCGCGCCGCCCGCGCGGCGGCTGACGATCGAGGCACGATCAATCTGTGATCGCTCGCGCTTACGGGGGACACAGGTGATTCACCTTAGGCCCGTGGCTACGACCGCCGAGCGCGGGTTCCGTCGTCTGCCGATACTCACAGCGAGGGCTGCGGCGGGCAACAGGGTCACCGCAGCAGCGACAGCGAAGCACGCGGCCAAAGGAAGCCGGCTGATCAGGAGACCGATTCCCGCGATTCCTGCCGAGTTGCCCACGTTGTAAGCGGTATTGACCCATGCGCCCGCCTCGGCACGGGCATTTGGTGCGGCGGCCTCGTCCGCGATCAGGTACACCGAGGTCAGTACCGGCGCGACGAACAGTCCCGCCGCCCCCACGACGGCGACCAGGATGTAAATGCCGGGCGATTGCCCGGCCAAGATCACGAAGAGGCTAAGGGCTACCGTGAGGAACAGCAGTCGCATCTGGAGCGAGACCTGCCAGCGGACCGCGCCATAGAGCAGGCCGCCCATCGCACTGCTGACCGCCAGCGCGGCCTCTACCCATGCGACCGAAGCTATGTGATGATGCTGCCCGGCAAACGCGACGGCAATGAGGCTCAGCGCTCCCAAGCATGCGCCCAGCCCGGCCGAGAACACAACCGAATGGCGGTACCACGTCTTAACCCGCGCCGCCGGTGCCGGACGCGCAGCGGGCGAGGGGCCACCTGTGGTGCCATCGGCCTTGCTGGAAGCCTCCCGGTTTCGGACCACCGGGGACGATACGAGGGCTAGGGCGCCGGTCAGCACGAGTCCGGCGCTGACCGCCACGCCCAGTGCCGGGTTGGCGTAGGCCGCGAACAGCCCGGCCAGCAAGGGGCCGATGGTATAGAGAAGTTCTTCAGCGACGGTGTCCAGGGAGTAGGCGCGCGGCAGGAGTTCCCGGTCGGGGACCAGCACGCCCCACAGTGTGCGCATCAGCGGACCGAGCGGCGGTGAGCAAGCCCCGCAGGCTGCCCCCGTAATCCACAGCAGGTCCCGTGGAGCGCCGGCCCGCCAGGTCATGGCAGCCAGTGCTCCCAGCAGCCCCGCGTAGAGGACCGCCATCGGCGCAAGGGCCTTGCGCGGTCCGTGCCGGTCAATCAGCCTGGCCCGAAAAGGAGACAGCAGGGAACTGGTCAGCCCGAAGAGAGCTATGACCCCCCCGGCCACGGCGTACGAACCGGTGACCCGGGTGACGGCCAGGACGAGGGACAGGAAAACGATGCCGTAAGACAGCCTGCCCACCAGCGCCGCGCCGAATGTGCGGGCTACGTGCGGGGGACTGAGGACAACGGCGTATGACGTCAGGTAAGAACGCAAGGACATTGAGTCTTCCTCGGAAAAGGCGGCGCTAAAGAAACGCCGCGACTATGCAGGGACGCCAAGCGCGCCGCGCCTGTCAGCAGGCGCGGCCCGGCATCCTACGCACGAGGAAGAAACATGCTTTGCATCTTACATTGCTGAACGGGACAGCTGACGACCACCGCCGCGTACTTCCTGCTGCTCACCACACATGCACTTACCCCGGCACGGGCGTGCATCGCACCGGATCGGTCACCGCTTGACATTGACCCTACGTCAGGCTTGCAAGATGGGCGTATGCAGAATCACGCACAGCTACCCGCGCCGGGGGAGAGTGCCCCTCAACTGGCCATCGACGCAGTGGGGTTGGCCAAGTCCTTCGGTGGCCAGCACGCACTCACCGGTCTCGACCTTGCCGTCCCCGAGGGTTCTGTCACGGCCCTCATCGGCCCCAACGGGTCAGGGAAGACGACGACGATTCGCATCCTCTCGACGCTTCTTGCTCCGGACGCTGGCCGGGCGAGCGTGTTCGGTCACGATGTCGTAGCCGAGCCGGAGGCCGTCAGGGCAGCGATCGGTGTCACCGGCCAGTTCTCTGCCGTGGACAAGTTCCTGACCGGCAGGGAGAACCTTGCCTTGATGGCTGGGCTGCACCACCTGCGGCGGGCTGTTGCGCTGGAGCGGACGGCAGGAAACCTGGAGCGCTTCGAGTTGACCGGGGCAGCGGACCGGCCTGTGATCTCCTACTCGGGAGGTATGCGCCGTCGTCTGGATCTTGCGATGACCCTCATGGGCGAGCCCCGGATCGTCTTCCTGGACGAGCCAACGACTGGCCTGGATCCACGTGGGCGACAGGTTCTGTGGCGGATCGTCCGAGAGCTGGTCGCCGGCGGGGTGACCGTCCTGCTGACGACGCAGTACCTGGAAGAAGCGGATCGCCTGGCAGACCGTGTGGTCCTCATCGACCGTGGTGCCTTGGTAGCAGAAGGCACGCCGTCCGAGCTGAAGAGGAGGGCACCGGGCGGACGCATCCGGCTCCATTTCGCCGGGGATGATGCGTTCGCTGCTGCGGCTGTGGAGTTCGGCGGTGCAGAACGGAGTGATGACGATTTGTCGCTGGAATTGGCGAGCGACGGAAGCGTGGCTGGCCTCCGGCACGTGCTCGACCGGCTTGAGCGTCACGGGATCACCGTGGAGAGCCTTTCGGCCCAGCCCCCGGACCTCGACGACGTCTTC
>Ga0302324_100019605_pt1 | contig 13272 bp, 12 predicted proteins | sample Palsa_T0_1_FD_201949 | JGI IMG/M metagenome (GOLD analysis project Ga0302324, IMG submission 201949) | Peat permafrost microbial communities from Stordalen Mire near Abisko, Sweden - Palsa_T0_1 | ecosystem: Environmental > Terrestrial > Soil > Palsa > Peat permafrost | place: Sweden: Abisko...
CGTTTTCGAGTTCCTGCTTATTCAGCTTCGGCAATTCCTCGATGATCTCCCGGACACTCATTCGTTCACCATGCCAGATATCGCCGGGCTAATCAACCCCCTGTCCCCCTACTTCACCCTCGTCGCCCAAAAACCGGGGTGAATTACCCGCCTCTGCGCCCCCGGCCTCGCTCCTGGCGAAGCCTTTCATACTTCATAATTCATACTTCATACTTTCTCTCCTACTTCCCCACCAGCCGCGTCAGCAGCACGATCGCCGCCACCACCAGCAGCAGATGAATGGCCACGCCCCCCACGTTTACCACCAGCACACAGATCATCCAGGCGAGCAGCAGTACGACAAACAGGGTCCAGAGCATAGGGCATTCAGGCCCTATTCGAATCAGCCGCTGATTTTATCCGTATCCGGACGAAAATATCTTTGATTCCCGCATCAAAGCAGCTTTTCCGCCGCTTGGGACACATCCTTGTCTCCGCGCCCGGAGAGATTCGCAATGATGATCCCATCCATCTCCGGCGCCACCTTCATCACGTGCGCGATTGCGTGGGCCGATTCCAGCGCGGGAATGATCCCTTCCAGCCGTGAGAGCGTCTGGAACGCCTCCAGCGCCTGGGCATCCGTCGCGTAATCGTATTGCACCCGCCCCTGGTCGCGCAGCAGGCAATGCTCCGGCCCCACCGCCGCGTAATCCAATCCCGCCGACACCGAATGCGTGAGCTGAATCTGCCCGTTCTCATCCGCCAGCACCCACGATTTCGCCCCCTGCAACACTCCCAGCCGCCCCCCCTGGAAGCGCGCCGCGTGCTTCCCGGAAACGATTCCCTCTCCGCCCGCCTCGACGCCCACCATCTTCACCCCGGCGTCATCGAGGAACGGGTGAAACAACCCGATCGCATTGCTCCCGCCCCCCACGCAAGCCACCAGCAGGTCCGGAAGCCGCTCCTCCTTCTCCAGGATCTGCCGCCGCGCCTCGACGCCGATCACCCGGTGAAAATCCCGCACCATCATCGGATACGGGTGCGAGCCGTAAGCCGTTCCCAGGATGTAATGCGTCGTCCGCACATTCGTCACCCAGTCGCGCATCGCCTCGTTGATCGCCTCCTTCAGCGTCGCCTGCCCGGCGGTCACCGGCACCACGGTCGCTCCCAGGAAACGCATCCGCGCCACATTCAGCGACTGCCGTTCCATATCCACCGCGCCCATGTACACCACGCACTCGAACCCGAACCGCGCCGCCACCGTCGCCGTCGCCACCCCATGCTGCCCCGCCCCCGTCTCCGCGATGATGCGCGTCTTCCGCATCCGCTTCGCCAGCAGAATCTGCCCCAGCGCATTATTGATCTTGTGCGCCCCCGTGTGCAGCAGGTCCTCCCGTTTCAGGTAAATCTTCGCGCCGCCCAGCTTCTCCGTCAGGCGCTCCGCCAGGTAAAGCGGCGTCGGCCGTCCGGCAAAATCCCGCAGCAAGTAGTCCAGTTCCGCCGCGAATCCCTTGTCGCTACGCGCCCGCGCATACTCCGCCGTCAGCTCGTGCAGCGCCGTCATCAGCGTCTCGGGCACAAACATCCCGCCATAAGGCCCAAAGTGGCCGGTGGCGTCGGGAACGATTTCGAGGGCAGTCGTGGACATGTTCATTTTCAACATAATCGGAGCCCCAACCCGCGCAAACCGCAAAAATCGCCAATGGCGCGGGAGCGCCCCCACTTGCACTTACTCTTTCACTTTCACTTGAACCCTCTTTCCCGCCCTCAATCCTTCAGCAGCCCCTCCAGCGCCCGCCGATGCGCAGCCGCCAAAGGCACCTCCGCCAGCCCGGCAATCGCGTGCCACTCCCACCCTTCCTTCTTCATGCGCGGCGCCCGCTGCCGATACACCGACAGCGTCACCTTGTGATGCGTGAACGGGTACTCGATCACCAATTCCGGCGCACTCTCCGGAATCCGCTCCACCGCCGGCAATTTCCAAAGTCCCCGCCATCGCGCGCCGCTCTGGTGCTCCAGTAAAATCTCGCCGTTTCGCGTGACTATTGCACAATACTCCGCCAGCAGGACGGTTTTGCGACGGGGCTTTTTAAGCGGCAATTCCTCTTGTAATCCGGCTGCCAAAGCCGCGCAAAACCCGGCTACGGGACAGTTGTCGCATCGCGGGTTTCGCGGGGTGCAGATCAGGGCGCCGATCTCCATCAGTCCGGCGTTGAACGCGCGGCCTTGCCTCGCCGGCTGGAGCTTCTCCGCGTGCTCCCATACGCATGCCATGCCGGTTCCGTCGATTGGCTCCCGGACGGCGAAGACCCGGGCCAGCAGCCGCGCGATGTTCGCGTCCACCAGCGCCGCCGGCTCGTCGTATGCAAACGCCGCTATTGCGCCGGCGGTATATCGCCCCACCCCCGGCAGCGCCCGAATCGCCTCCAGTTCCCTTGGGAAACTGCCGCCGTTCACCGCCTTTGCCGCCCGGTGGAGATTCCGCGCGCGCGAGTAATACCCCAGCCCCTGCCACATCCCCATCACCTCGTGTTCCGTAGCCGCCGCCAGCGTCCGGCAATCCGGGAAGCGCCGCATCCATCGCGCATAGTAAGGCAGCACGGCGCCAACCTGCGTCTGCTGGCACATTATCTCGGAAACCAGGATCGCGTAAGGGTCCCGCGTCCGGCGCCACGGCAAGTCGCGGGCATTCTTCGCAAACCACTCCGTTACCCTGCGCCGAAATTTTCCCTCGGCGATTTTCCCTCGGTTCGGTTTACTCTTCTCCATTGTGACGGAAAAAGCGCTCACCCTTTATACCTCCCCGCTCACCGCCCCGCAGGCGGACAAGCTCAAATCGATCCTCACACGGGCGGAGTGGACGTTCACGCCCAAGCCCTACACCCTTTTTTACGCCCAGAAAAACAAACTCACCCTCGCCGTGTACGAAAAAGGCCCAAAAATCGTCGTCCAAGGCAAGGGCACCGAGGAATTCGTCCAATTCACCCTCGAGCCCGAAGTCCTCGGCGAGGCCAAACTAGGTTACGAGCAAGTGCACCATCCCGAGCGCTTCAACCCTCATTTCGGAATCGACGAAAGCGGCAAGGGCGACTTCTTCGGGCCGCTGGTCATTGCCGGCGTATACGTGGACGCGGGCATCGCGCAGCGCTTCATGGACCTCGGCGTCCAGGACAGCAAGAATATCAAGTCCGACAAAAAAATCCGCGACCTCGCCACCGCCATCCGCAACACGCCAGGCGCCGTCAACAAAGTCATCCGGATCGGGCCCGCCAAGTATAACGAACTCGTCGCGAAATTCGGCAACCTCAACAGGCTCCTCGCCTGGGGGCACGCCGCCGTCATCGAGGAACTCCTCGCCCTTCGCCCGGATTGCCCGCGCGCCCTTTCCGATCAATTTGCCCGGCCCCAGCTCATCGAGCGCGCCCTCATGGAAAAAGGGCGCGGCATCATCCTCGAGCAGCGCACCAAGGCCGAGTCCGACCCCGCCGTCGCCGCGGCCTCCATCCTCGCTCGCGAGACTTTCATCGATTGGATGGACAAAACCGGGCATCGTTACGGCAAGGCGTTCCTCCGCGGCGCCTCCGCCCAGGTCAAAAAAATGGCCGCCGATCTGGTCGCCGTCCATGGCCCGGAAGTCCTACGCGAAATTGCGAAGACCCATTTCAAGACCGCCAGCGAAATCGCTCCGGAAACGTATCCGCCGAAGCCGGATTTCCCCGGGCTTTTCTAGGAATATTTTTCAAAAGACTCCAAGAAAGGCACTTGCGAGCGCTCCCGCCTACGATAGTTTTATAAAATGGCAACGCTCACCAAACGAGACCTCGTGGTTAAAATCTCGAACGAAACCGGCATGGTCCAGCACCAGGTCTATGACGTAATCCAGAAAACTCTCGATTTCATCACCGACGCGCTTTCCGAGAATGATGTGGTCGAGTTGCGCAACTTCGGCATCCTCGAGGTCAAGCTGACCAAGCCGCGCGTGGGACGCAATCCCAACGTCCCCGGCAGCGAATTCAAAATTCCGGAACGGGCCACCGTGAAATTCAAGATGGGCAAGATCATGCGCCAGCGCGTGAGCAAGCTCTCGGCGACGCTCAAGCGGAAGTAATTCTTCAACCTTACCACATTTGGCTCCTGGTCCGATACGCCCGGGTGAAGCGGTCGGATTCTGTCAGTCCAGTCCGCAGTCCAAGCCGCCGGCGACGTGCAAACGGAAGATTGGGTTGTACCCGCCGCAGCATTGGGTCCGTCTCGAACTCGCGCCAGATCGTCTCCAAATCCAATCGCGGAAGGCCGTAGGCATCGGCAACGTATGCATCGACGGCATCGAGCACTTTCTCCACGGCCGAGGCGCCGCCTTCGCCGGTAATTTGCGCCGCGGCTTCACGCCAGCGGGCAAGTCCTTCGGGCGGCGGGATGGGCAGATCGAGAAGCGCCGCGAGCCGCAGATTTTCGCCGGGGTGCAAGACCAGTCCCTCTGCAAAGGCAGCGGCGAGTGCGCGGTCATTAAAGGCGGCCCACTTGTCCACCTCGTCGCCCGGCTGCACGATCCACTCGCCTTCGTGTGCGATCGTCTCCGGCACACCAACTTCAGACGACTCATTGCCCTGGAGGGCCGGGCACCAATCCACACGGAGGTCCGCATTGGCACGCAATCTCTGGCGTACGGTTGTGGCGCCGAAAGTAACGAGTCGATCACGCAATACTAGTTCCGTCTGGTTGAGCTGCTGGCAGGCGGCGAGGAAACGTCCCCTCAGCTCGCGGAACGCGTCCGCGAAGCCGAGCAATCGATCCGTCCACGGCAAACGGCGCACGGTGGTCGGGTAGATGTGCGCACGGGCGCGAAACAGAAGGCCCTCCCGGTGGGCGAGCGCCCAGACGTATTGGTAAATTCGCGAGAGAACCAGCAGGTCGAAGGGAAAATCCGCGAGGCGGTCTTCGGGAAAAAAGAGACTCGTTGTGTTCAGCAACACCAGATTGCGAGGGTCAAACGGGGCACAATAAAGCGCAGGCGCAATCTGATGGAACGCGAATCCCTTCGCCGGCAGAATATCCATGAACCGCCAGACGCTTGAATCGTCCATTCGCGAAACGTCGATATTCGTCTCGACAGGCTGGCCTTCGATGGCGCAAGCGGCAATATGCTCCCCTTTGAAAACCGGCAGTCCGCCAGTCTCCGCGGCGAATCTGCTTCCCCGAAAGGCCGCCCCCATTCGGATCATCGTCTCCCTCTCCCATCGTAAATCGTCCGCGCTGGCTTCCGGCTGTTCAAGCGCCCACCGTTCGATGCGTCCGCTCCTGCTCTTGCCCACCCAGTAGGGCAGCGCAATATCGCTGAAGGTTTGTCCCTTGAACCGGTCCAGGATTCGCTTGCGCTCTGGCGTCAAGCGCGTGAGCCAGCGGCCATCGGGGCTGAACAAGTCGCGATAAGGCATCTCGACCACGGGCGCCGCATCAAGGTTGAATCGAACGTGAACCTCGGCGCCTTCCGTAAACACCGCGCAACGTTCATCGGCGACCCGCAGGCGCACGGTTTCATCGGCGCGCGGCGCGCCGCGTTCCGCGAGCAGGATCACGCAAACGACGTCCGCGCCAAAAAGCTGCGGGCTAATCAACTCGAGATCGACGATCTCGCGCACCGTCCAGCGTCCGTTTTGAGGGCGGAAAAATTTCCGCAGCGCGGAGCTGTCATCATTGTCACAAATGGCGATGGGCAGCACAAAGCCAAGGCGTCCCGGCGAGCGCTCCTCATCCCCGTTCGCTCGCAACCAAAAGTCGAGGGCCTTAAAAATGAAGAGATTGCAAAGATTTGTGCGCGCGGAAAACTCCTCGTCAAAATAGAGCACTGCGGCTGGATCGAGAGGCGCGGTCTGGCGCTCCGGCCGGACGTAGGGCGGATTGCCTACGACCGCATCGTAACCGTAAGTGTCCACGAGCGCGAACTCGGTCATCTCGCCGGCGAAGAGTCCGGCCGCGACCTGCGGAGCGTGCAGCGAATCGTAACCGCCCGTGACCGTCGGCTCCGGAAAACCATGCGCCTGCAAATGCTCGCGGAATGGAAAGAGGTGCCAAAGAACCTGGAGTTGCGCGATTGTGGCGGAGAAGGCGTTGATATCATTGCCGCGAATCGCGGCCAGCGTGGCGAGCGCTTCGGCCCATGTGGCCGCGCCTCGGTTGGCAGCATCCCCGATCATTGCCTTCCATGCCTCGATAAGAAATGTGCCGAGCCCGCACGCCGGATCGAGCAACCGCTCGCCCGGACGCAAGTCGAGGTGACGCACGATGAATCGTGCGACTTCAGGAGGTGTGTAATGTTCCCCGTATTCCTTGCGTTGCGAGTTATCGAGAAACTGTCCGTAAACGCCGCTGAGCACATCCTGCTCGACGGTTGAAAAATCGAAGCGAGAGAGGTAGAACAGAGCGCGTTCAATCGCAATGGAAAGGTGTGGATCGGCGCAGGTGAGCACCCAGTCAAGGTTGCCTTCCTCGAACAGCGCCGCAGCCAGGTGAGCCGCCTCTCCATAACTCTCACGGAGAAACCACGCGTAACTCTTCTTGTATTTTTTTCGCCAGGTCTGGAACGCGGCAACACCGCCGTTGCTGAGGAAGCGATTTGGTCCGAAGAATCCGTGATCCTCAAAAAAGCGCAGCATTAAACAGCGGGCTATCAGGAGGCTCGCGGTTTCCGAGGCGAGCAGTGCCACGGCATTACGGCTCTTTTCATCGGGCGTGTCGCCTTTCGCACGCGTCTCATACTCGGCCAGGGTAAAGCACCCCAAGCGAGCGGCCGCGGGGTCGTCACGAACGGCGCGCCGGAAATCCGCAACCGCGGCGCGGTGGCGTTTTACGGCATCACGCGTCGGCAGATTTAGTCCGACGAGCCGGAACGGATCCAGATGAAACTCTTGCATCCCAAATTCCGCTTCGAAGCCGTCACGAAGACGACGAATTTCCCGCGCCCGCGCGGCGAGCGTTTCGAGGGCGCGCTCGCTGGCAAGCTTAAGCAAACCGGCGGCGCTACGCAGAGCCTGGTAGAATTCCGCGCGAGATTCAGCCAGCGACGCCTCATCCAGCGCGATTGCGGCCTCCGGGCGGTTGCTGAGTTTGACCTCCGCTATATGTGTTTCGTCGCCAGCGCGAAAGGCGTCAAGCCTCGGGTTTGTGGCTGCATTTTCAGCCTGGATTTCGCAGCACGCGCTCCGGAATGCTTCTTCGGTGAGACCGTCCCATCGCAAGATGACATCACGGCTTGCGTCATATTGAGCGGAGCGCGAAGTCACGGGCCGCAAGACGAAGCACTCCGGGTCGATCATCACAAACCACGCTGTGTCGAGACCGATATATTTTGCCTTATCCCGGAAAATCGCCGCGCGGCTTGCCTCGTTCAGGAAAACGCCCGGCTCATCTTTCACCTCAACAACGAGCCAGCGAATCGGAGGGCTGTCGGGAATTCCGCTCGGTCCGAGAACGCACAAGTCTGGGATGCCTCCGATCTGGTCCGCTGTATCCACCAATAGATCGACCGGTCGGTAACCCAGGATATTGACGTAGATATCCCGAACATAGGGATAAAGATTTCGCTCCTGTCCACGCGGGCATGACCTGATGACGGTGACGATCTCCGCAAAGGTAGATCGTCGGCGACGGGCGCCCGATTGGCGGGGAGGCATTCGACTCAGGATGTCAGGTACTGGAGAAGGCGGCAAGTTCAAGATGGGCAAGATCATGCGCCAGCGCGTGGGCAAGCTCTCGGCGACGCTCAAGCGAAAGTAATCAGAGGATGTGAACCCGGCCTTGTGTGCCATCCACCCGCACGCGCTGGCCATTCTTCAGGCGGCTCAGGGAATTTTTTACGGACATCACGGCGGGGATGCGCATTTCGCGGGCGGTCACCGCGCCGTGTGACAATGGGCCGCCGCTTTCGGTGATTACAGCGACCGCGCAGTAAAAGAGCGGCGTCCAGGTGGGGTTGGTCGTCCGCGCCACGAGCACAGCGCCCTTGGGAAATTTCGCGAAGTCGTCCGGTCCCAGCACCAGGAAGACCGGCCCTTCCGCCACCCCGCCGCTCCCGGCCAGACCCGGCAGGAAATCCCCGGTGTCAGGTTCGTCCGGTTTGCTTTCCCCGAAAACCCATTCCGGCGTCCGCGCCCGGGCGGCCTGGCAAGCCTCCTTTTGCGCGCGCACGGTCTCGACAAATTCCTGCCACCCTTCGGCGGAGTCCGCGTGGATCGCCTTGCCGGTTTGTTCGATGCCGGCGAAGAAAACATCCAGGGGCTCTTCCAAAAGACCGCGCTCGACGAGACGCCGCCCCATTTCCCGCAATCCGCGCCGCAGCGGCAGCGTGAGGCGGGTGGTCTGGTAGTGTTCCAAGTCGTCGAGACTTGTGTAAACGCGCGCCAGCCGCAGGATTTCCCCAAAGAAAAAGTGCAGGTCGGGCGGCAGCTTTTGCATCAGTTCGATCTCGGCCTGCTGCATCCGCATTTTCAAATCGCGCTCCTTCGCGGCGGGGGCCTGGTCCATCGGCGTCTGCAAGATCAGCCGCACGTTGTCGAGCACGACCCACGGCAGTTCGAGCCACGTCGCGGTGTAGGCATCGAAATCGACTTCGCGGTGACCGTGGTCACGCAGGAATTTCCCGAGCCTCGCCTCGAAGTGCGGAAACCGCTCGAGGGCGTGCCTCTCGATGATGTCGCGGGAGGGCTGCCCGGCCAGCAATGCCTCCAGTTCCGGTTGCTCGCGCACCATGGCGGTCAGGTCGAACAATTCCTTGTTGATGACGCCCGTCTTGGTTTCGCAAAAGGCCATCAGCCGGTCGAAGAGGGAGTTGGCGGTTTCCGCGCCGAACATGATCCGGAGCAGCCCATGGAGCAGACGGTACAGGGTGCTGTGCGTGATCGAGATCGCGATGTTCGGCAGAAAATATTCCGCGCCATGCTCGTTCACCGCGAGCACGAACTCCCACACCTCGCGCAGGCTTTTTTCCTGGAGCGGCTCGGCCTGGAATCGACCGATGCTGATGAGGTAATGGTCGAGGTCGCGCATCCAGATCACGGGCAATTCCTGCACCCAACGGTATTCTTCGCGAATCATCGGGATCGCCGCGCGCAGTTCCTCGAGATTGCGCACCAGGAACGGCGCGCGCCGGCCGTACAACTCCACGGCGTTCTGGTTGCCGTAGATGTAATGCCCGTGCATTCCGAACCATTTGCCGTTGAAGGGCGGAAATCCCATCAGACGGAAGGAGTAATTCAGCGAGCGATGGAAGCCGGCTTCCACGAAGTCCCACGTGAGCGGCGTGATCACGTTGGGAAAACGCTCGGCGGATTCGTCGCGCGTCCAGCGCGGCGGGATGGTGGTTATGGGGCGCGATTGCAGGAGGTATAACTTCCCGTCCGCGAAGCCCCACTCGATATCCTGCGGGAAGCGGTAACTCTGCTCGACCTCAAGTAACAACGCGGACAGACGGCCGAGTTGCTCATCGTTCAGGCATGAGGGCGCCCCTTCGTCGGCGGATAACATCACTTCCCGCGTGCCTCCCTGCATGGCGGTGACCTTGCGGCTCTTTTGCGCGATGACCGCGGAGAGCACTTTGCGCGTCGAGCGGTCGATTGTGAAATGATCCACCTCGCCCTCGCCGCTCACCACCGATTCGCCGAGGCCGAAGTTCGCGTCGAAAATCATCTCGTTCAGATTGCCGCTCACCGGGTTGATGCTGAAGCCGACTCCGGCGACATCGCACTGCACCATCTGCTGCACCACCACCGCCATCGCCGCCAACGCATGATCGAATTTCTGCTGGCGCCGGTAGGCAATCGCGCGGTCAAACCAGAGGGATAGGAAACACGCTTTGATCTTTTCGAGGATTTGCTCGGGGCCGGAACAATTCAGATAGGTCTCGTGCTGGCCCGCGAACGCGGCGCTGGCGAGGTCTTCCATGGTCGAGGAGGAGCGGACGGAGAATGCCTGTTCCTGGGGGAAAGAGGCGAGTTGCGCCCTTGCTTCTTCCGCCACGGGGGCAGGGAGGTCGAGATGTTCGAGTCCCAACCGCAATTCCTCGCTCGCAAGCCGCAAGGCGCCCGGATCGTCAAAGGGAAACCGGTGCACTCCCGCCAGAAGTTCAGCGCCGCCGGCGATGAAGTCGCGATAGGCCTGGGCGGAAACGATGAACCCGGGCGGGACCGGGAAGCCGCGCTGGGTGAGAATGGCGAGGTTGGAACCCTTGCCGCCGCTGAATTCCAGCTTTGCGGCCAGCGGGTCCTGGAAAGTGAGCGTGTATTGCATGATCGCCGCTAAGGCACCAATGGAACCGCGATGAAGCGCGACTACCTGCCCGCCCTGTGGTCCGCTGATTTTTGACTGCTTTCGCGGGCCTCAATCATCGTGTGCGCAAGCTGGTGCAGTTGCTCGATAAGATCGACCTTCTGGTCGATGGGAAGGCTCGCAAGGCGTTCGCGTCGCGCCTGTTTGGCGGCGAATATTTCTTTTAGCCTATAGGGGTTCATAACGGTGGCAGGTAGCGGGTTCGGAAGCTTTCCCAAGCCTTGGCAAGCATATGCCGCTGCAGGATTTCTTCAAATCGTTCCATATCCGCGCCACTCTCCTCTGTGAACTGGAGCAGGCGGGCAAGGTCTTTCGGCCGGCCAGTTTGAAGACAGATGCCCATCAGGTGCTCTCTCGTGAATACGCGTGTCGGGACCCCTTTGATCCGGACGTCCACAGCTTGAATGAGCGCCTCTTTGACCAGGGGGGTGCCCAATGGGAGAAACTGTACGGCCCAGCCTTCGAGCATGATGGCCTCCTTCTCATATTCACCGTAACCCCGGCTCAAAAGGTATGCGTATAAGGGCTGAGGAGTCAGCAGGCCGCCGCCCTCGGAGGGCTCCCAGGCGGTGAAGACATCCAGATCAAATGTGGCCGCCGGCTCGATGTAGAGGAAGGCTGCAACCGCCCCGCCGATTGCATATTCCGCGAAGACTCCCGCGGCTTTCATGTCATTGAGCACGCTCAGGGTTGCTTCGAGTGCCATGATTTTGATGAGAAAAAGGAAGCCTGCATCCAGAGGTGGTCGAACCCGCGACCTTTGGCTTCGGCGGCCCGCGTTCTACAGAGTAAATGTTTTGTTTTCGGAAAGCTTTACAATTTCCGCTGGCAACGGAAGAGCGATGCGCTTGTGGTCATCACATCAATCTTCCCATCCTCCACCGCCTGGAGTGAATGGACAAAATCATGCCGTTGAATCTGCCTGCCGGTGGGAAAAGGATGAAAGATTTGGTTTCCGATAGGCGTATGAATGTTAACGGAGCCCGCGATCATTCGTCATTGCTTGCGACACCCCAAAAATCATGAATCCATTTCTCAAATTCTCCCTCGGATTTGCGCTTTGCTTCGCGGGACGGCTCGGTGCGGGCGCGGCCACCGATTGGGTGGCGCAGCTCAGTTCGCCGGACGGGGCGGTGCGGCGGGCGGCGGTGGATCGCATCCAGACGCTGGATGATCCGCGGATTCCCGAGGCCTGCCTGCCCCTCCTGCACGATGAAGGGCGGTCCATCCGCCGGCAGGCGGCGCGAGCGATAGGCAGCCGGTTCTATGAAATCCCGAAGGAGCGGCTGCCCGAATTTATCGCGGCGATGCGGCAGTACCGGCAGGGGTTGCCGGATGACGCGGAGTATCCTGACGACGATATGACCGTCGCGGAGCGCGGCCTGGGGTTGCTCACGCGCGATTTCTCCGAACCGGCGTTTTCCGTCAGCCCCGATAAGAAATGGGTGCTGTATGAGCAACGGCGACGGCCGATGATCGCGGATACAAGCCTGGCAAGGCGGCAACTTCTTGCGCCGAAGATTCCTGCCGGCGATCCCGATTGGGAAATGGAGACGGACGATCATGTTGAGGACGGAGGGATCGTTGAGGATCAACCCGAACATCCCACCGGGCTGCTCAAACTCATGAGTACGACTGGGCCGCTGGAGTATCTCTTTGACCCGCACTGGCAGCCTCAAAGTATCGCGCTCGAGTTGCAACCCAGCATCCAGCATCGCTTTTTCAGGCCGATCTGTCTCTGGCGGAGTAGGGATGGGGTGTATCGCGCTCTTACGGTTGCATCTTTTCAGCGACTTTACGGGAAGCGCTTTCCCCATTGGAGCACGACGTTGGATTTCGTGAAATGGGAGGGGCCGAAGGCGATTCTTAAGATTTACGACTGCGATGATTGCGGGGGACCTCCGTACGATCCCATCGGGATGCTTGTGTCCGTCAATATCGACAACTGGAAGATGGGGGTGGAGAAGGAATGACTCGTCCTTATCCGGTTTGCGCCGAAAACGAAAACGCCACCTTATTCGATCTGGTGACCTTTCAACGGAAAGGCTATTTGAATAACCGATGAGTATGCCGTTAGACGAGCTTCTGGCTGATTTTACCGTGTACGAAGCCGCGTCCGAACAGGCGCTTGAAGCTGCGGAGCGCGGATTGGCTTGTCGGTTGCCGGACGATTACCGAGCCTTTCTCCTGATTTACAATGGCGGCGAGGGCTTCGTTGGGAGGCATTACCTGGTGCTGTGGCAGGCGGAGCAACTCGTCAGATTCAATCAAGGCTACGAAGTGCCTGAATATGCCCCTGGCTTCGTAATGTTCGGTTCAACCGGCGGCGGAGATGGTTTTGCCTTCGACACAAGGACGAGTCCCTACCCCGTGGTGGAGGTGCCCTTCATTGGAATGAGTCTCAAAGATGGTTTCCCCGTGGCCGACAGCTTTACCCGACTATTGGAGCGCATGATTCAGACCGAGGGATCGCTTTTTTAGTCAAAAATCGGGGGTGACGCCATTCCCCGCTGTCACCTCAGCGAACTTGGAGCAAATAATCGGCACAGGCCGCCTCGTCCGGAAACAGATTTTGAAACTCCGGAAGCGATTTTGGGAAGGATAATTCGTCGAGTTTATGCTTCGTAAAGCATTCACCCAGCCGGGAGGGTAATGACGACGCCGAGGCCGTGGGGATGGCGATTGTGGCAGGTGACGCGGCCGCCGCAGGATTCGATGCAGGTTTTCACGATGGCGAGGCCAAGGCCCGCGCCACCCGTCTCGCGGGCGCGGGAGACATCGACACGGTAGAAGGGATCGAAGAGCTGGGCGAGCGCCTCCTCGGGGACGCCGGGGCCATTGTCGGAGAGCGTGAGGATGACGTCGCGTCCAATGCGCTCGGCTTCTGCATCGATGGGGCCGGCGTCGCCGGCGTACTTGACGGCATTGCGCAGGAGATTGGAGAGGGCGCGGCAGAGGAGATCGGGCTCGGCT
>Ga0302324_100019607_pt1 | contig 13271 bp, 19 predicted proteins | sample Palsa_T0_1_FD_201949 | JGI IMG/M metagenome (GOLD analysis project Ga0302324, IMG submission 201949) | Peat permafrost microbial communities from Stordalen Mire near Abisko, Sweden - Palsa_T0_1 | ecosystem: Environmental > Terrestrial > Soil > Palsa > Peat permafrost | place: Sweden: Abisko...
TCCATGAGTTCGACCAGGGCGGCGTGCGCCCGGACCGACTCATACCACGCACGACGAGTCAGGGATGGCATCGCTGAAGTATCCAGACCCCAACTCGTTGCGTGTCGCAACTACCTCTGGTAGGCTCGCTCGAAAGCAGTTTCCTAACACAACTACTTGCCGCCTATGACATCCGCTGGGCGCGCCCAGGAGGCACGATGGCTTCGAGCTACACGCCGCAGGACTCCGCGATCCTGCTCATCGATCACCAGGACATGACCGGCGGCTGGATCAACAGCCAGCCTCGACAGACCTGCGTCAACAACGTGCGAATGCTCGCGCGCATCGGCGAGGAGCTCGGCGTCCCGCTGCTGGTGACCTCGACGATGGAGGACCAGATCGGAACCAACATCACAGACATCCAGGAGCTGGCCCCGGCAGCCTACGCGCGACGAATCAAGCGCGGCGGGACCCTCAACACCTTCCTTGACCCAGGCTTCGCCGACGCGGTCCGCGGTCTCGGACGCCAGAAGCTCATCCTCGCCGGTCTCACCACCGATATCTGCCTCTTTCACTCCGCCGTGGGAGCGCTGGACGCCGGCTACGACATCCAGGTAGTCGGCGATGCATGCGGCAGCAGTTCGCAGATGGCCGACGATCTGACGTTCTCGCGGCTGCGCTCGCTTGGCGCGATCATCACCGACGGCAACCAGATCCTTTCCGAGCTGTACACCGATTTCGGAAGCCCCGAGGGGCAGAAGGCCCAGCAAATCAACCTCGAGGAGATCATCCAGCGCCAGACCGTCACGGCCTGACACGCGCCACGGACGATGCTGTTGCCGCGGACCGCACAACCAGCAGGCTAAGACCATCCGCGAGCCCTGACGCTTCAGCAAACACGAACGATGGAGAGTCTGGCGGGCGTGCTGGCAGGCCTGAACGGCTTCTCCTCTGAAAGATGCGGGCGCCGAAGCGGCAGCGGATCGACAGCGACCTGGACGCTGAGATCTCCTCAGCCGAGGATTGCGTTGGGTGCGTCTCGGATCGGCCGGGACGCCGATCCTCAGCAAGGGAGCTGGTCATGTCCTCAGGTTCGATGGTGTTGATGGATGCAGCGGGTCGTCGGCGTTCGCCGGCGACGACCCTGGGATACCTCGCCGGCCGGGCGCCACACAACAAGGGGATGCAGTACCCGCCTGACCCGCCGCGTCCAGAGGAGATCATCGTGGTCATGCGCCAGGCTGGGCATGACCGCCACGGCCTACGACTGCGAGCGTTGATCGCGGTCCTCTGGCGAGCTGGACTGCGGATCAGCGAAGCGCTCGCGCTCAACGAGGCCGACATCGACATCGCCCGAGGGTCGCTGCTTGTCCGCCACGGCAAGGGCGACAAGCGCCGCGAAGCCGGGATGGACCAGTTCGGCTTCGAGCAACTCGCTGCCTGGATGGGCGCACCGTGTCTTGCTGCCCGTAGGCCCGCTGTTCTGCGTGATCGACGGCCCGACCCGCGGCCGGCGCTGGGCCGCGACCGCCGCTCGCTGCGAGCTGCGCCAAGTCGCGGCTGAGGCGGGCGTCCGTCGCCGAATCGCACCGCATCAGATGCGGCACTCGCACGCGGTCGAGCTCGCGCGCGAGGGTGTCGCGGTCAACATCATCCAACGCCAGCTCGGGCACACTGACCTCGGCACCACGTCGACCTATCTGCAGGGCATCGACCCCTCAGAGATCATCGATGCTGTCCGATCCCGACGCCAGCCGACCATCTCAGCCACCGCGGGCCTCACGCTATGACACGCCGGCCGCTCGCTGATGCGAGCGGCCGTCAGCGCCCGCTTCCCCTTCGATCAACCCAACTGCCACAGCAGAAGCGACGGCCTCGGAGCCGGTCCGGCGACAACGCAGCAGTCCTTGTTCTGGGCTGTGTGAGCCAGCCCATCGTGCCCTCCCGCGGTCAGGCGATGGGCGTGGCGCTGTACTGCTCGTCAGTGACGTGCTCGCCCCAGATGACGGGGCTGCCGGTGTCGTCGGTTTCCTGCATGGCGGTGTGGACCATGAAGCGGTTCGGTGCGGCGCCGTGCCAATGATTTTCGCCGGGCTCGAAGTAGACGCTGTCGCCGGGGCGGATGGTCTCGATCGGGCCGCCCTCGCGTTGGCAGAGGCCTACGCCCTCGACGACGAAGATCGTCTGTCCCAGCGGATGGGTGTGCCAGGCCGTCCGGGCACCGGGGGTGAAGTGGACGTTGGCCGCACTGAGCCGCGACGGTGCTGAGCCGCCAGGGATCATGTCGATGTAGACGTCACCGGTGAACCAATCCGCCGGGCCCTTCATCGTGTCGTTGCTGCTCGGGGTGATCTTCATGGCGAGCTCTTTTCGTTTGAGGGTGATCGTGGGGGCGCTCAGGCGGCCGGCGGGGACGTCGTCGTAGCGTGATGCGTCGACCTGGGCGAGCAGGCCATTGGCTGGCGACTCGGCGTTGCCGATCGCCGTCAGTGCCTGGCCGTCGCCGCCTCGCTGCAGCCCGGTTCTGCGCGGCTACTGGTCGATGTTGGCCATGTTGTTCTTGTCGTGTCGTTCGCCTGCGGCCGGGGTGAGGTTGTCAAGCCGTTGCAGCTGGGCGTCGGTCAGCTCGACGCGGTCCGCGGCATTGTTCTCCTCGACGCGGGCGACGCGGCGGGTCCCGGGGATCGGCGCGATGTCGGCGCCGCGGGTGAGGATCCAGGCCAGCGCGGTCTGGGCGGGCGTCGCGCCGTTCTCTGCGCCGATGGCGCGGACTTCGTCGACGATCTGGAGGTTGCGCTGGAAGTTCTCGCCGGTGAAGCGGGGGTTGGTCTTGCGCCAGTCGTCGTCGGCGAAGTCTTCGACGGTGCGGATCTGTCCGGTGAGCAGTCCGTGGCCGAGCGGTGAGTAGGGGACAAACCCGATCCCGAGCTCGCGCAGCAGCGGCAGGATCTCTTCCTCGACGTCGCGGGTCCAGAGCGAGTACTCGGTCTGCAGCGCGGTGACCGGGTGAACGGCGTGCGCGCGGCGGATGGTCTCAGGGGCAGCTTCGGAGAGCCCGAAGTGCAGCACCTTGCCGTCGGCGATCAGCTCGGCGACCGCTCCGGCGGTCTCCTCGATCGGCGTGTTCGGGTCGACGCGGTGCTGGTAGTAGAGGTCGATGTAGTCAGTACTAAGCCGTTTCAGGGACCCCTCGACGGCTGTCTTGATGTTGGCGGGGCTGGAGTCGATCACGCGACCCTCTGGGCTGTCGCTCTGGTGGGAGATGGCCCGAACTTGGTCGCGATGACCACGTCGTCTCTGCGGCCCTTGATCGCCTGGCCGACGACCGCTTCGCTGTGATACGGCCCGTAGATCTCGGCGGTGTCGATGTGCGTCACCCCGAGCTCGAGGGCGCGGTGAATGGTGCCGATCGATTCTGAGTCGTCCAGGGCGCCTTCGCTGGTGTAGGTGCCGGCCATGGTCATGGTGCCCAGGCCGATGCGTGAGACGGTCAGGTCTCTGAGTTGAGCGGTCTTCATGTTGGTTTCTCCCTGCTGGCGGCCGGCTGGCACGCCGTCAGGCGGCGATGCGTCGCGCTTGCGCGGGGCCGTTGATGCCGCCGGCTAGTAGTCGAGGTTGTTGGACAGGTCGGGGTGGGCGTGGGCTTGGGCGAGCAGGGTGTTGGCTTTGCCCTCGGCGCTGGCCACGGAGTCCGCGCCGGCCATCCACCGCAGCGGCTTGTCGTCGAGGTCAGCGATCGCGACCAGGGCGGCGGCGAGTTTGGCGGAGTCGCCGCCCTGCTGGCCGTTCATGCCCTGCCACTGCGCGATCGTCTCCTTAGTGCGCTCGGCATAGTCGTCGATCGAGAGATCAGCCCACACAGTGGAGGCGCCCTCGACCAGCAGCTCGGTGCGAAAGAACCCGGGCTCAACGATGGTGGTGGCGATCCCGAACGGTTCGACATCGTGCTGCAGGGTCTCCATCCAGCCTTCCAGCGCGAACTTCGACGCCGCATAGGCCGAGCAGAAGTCCACGCCGACCAGCCCAGCGACCGAGGAGAAGGTGATGACATGGCCGCTGCGCTGCTTGCGCATCACGGGCAGCACCGCGCGGGTCACGTTCAACGGCCCGAAGAAGTTGGTCTCGATCTGAGCGCGGTAGGCCTGGTCGCTGATCTCTTCAAAGAACCCAGCCTGAAACGTCCCGGCGTTGTTGACCAGCGTGTCGATCCGCCCGAAGCGGTCGATCGCCGCATCGACAGCAGCCTGCGCCGCGGTCGGCTCGGTGATGTCCAGCGAGACCGCAAGCAGGTTCTCGTGCTCGCCGAGAGCGTCGGTGACCTTGGCCGCGTTGCGGGCGGTGGCAACCACCTGATGCCCGGCGCCGAGCGCGGCCTGGGCGAGGTCAACACCCATGCCGCGCGCGGCACCGGTGATCAGCCACGTCTTAGGGTTCGTCATCAGAAAGATCCTTTCGTTCGAAGGAGGTGTAACTGCCAGTGTTTTGGAGATGACAGGCTGTTCTGGGGCAGGGCTAGCGCGGCGTGATGCGAACGGTCGCGGACTTCGGGCCGTCGCCCTGCATGACCGAAACGGCCGAACTGCCTGGATATTTCGCCTCATACGCGGCGTCGATCGCGTCAGCGACGTCGTCACCGGCCGGCGCGAACGCGACCTCGTAGTCCTGGTCGGCGACGCGTACCCTTCCCGCTTCCTGACGGATCGCCGCCTGATACCAGTTCGACGTTGGTCCCCTTGCAGCTCGCACGTAGACCTCGCCGTCGACGATCAGCGCCCACGTCTGGGTCGGGGTGCCGTAGGTGGTCCCGTCCTCACGAAACGGGGAGACGAACAAGTCGTTGTTATCCGCGATCTCGCGGAGTTCATCGCTCGACCAGTTGCCGGCCATTGTGATGGCCCCGTTGTCAAACTGGTCGTCGGTCTTGCTGGTCATGGCTGCCCTTTCGGCGGGTCGTTCGGTGTTTTCACCAAAGCATTGGTCAGCCGAAACTGGGAGTCCCTGGCAAGGGGCTACTGACGGTGGCTCCCAGGCCCGTCCACCGGGGTCTACGCTGAATTTCGTGGACACCAAGACTGAGATCCGCGAGTTCCTGACCTCCCGCCGCGGTCGCGTCACCCCGGAGCAGGCGGGGTTGCCGTCCTACGGCGCTCGGCGCGTGCCGGGCTTGCGTCGCGAGGAGGTCGCCGTCCTGGCCGGCGTCAGCATCCAGTACTACACCCGCCTTGAGCGCGGCGACATGAGCGGGGTCTCTGAGAGTGTGCTGGAAGGACTGGTCCGGGCGCTTCAGCTGGACGATGCCGAGCGCGCGCACCTGCTCGATCTCGCCCGCGCGGCACACCCGATGCCAGTGCGGCCTCGTCGACGCCCCGCCAAGCAGGGAGTTCGTCCCGACGTTCAGTGGACCCTGGACGCGATCACCGGCGCCGCCGCGTTCGTCGGCAACGACCGCCTTGACGTGCTGGCCGCCAACCAGCTCGGCCGCGCGTTGTACTCAGAGCTGTATGAGGCGCCCGTGCGGCCGGTCAACACCGCCCGGTTTGTGTTTCTCGACCCGCGCGCTGACGCGGCCTTTCCGGAGTGGGACCGGGTCGCCGGTGAGACCGTCGCGATCCTACGCTCAGCCGCGGGTCGCGACCCTTACAACCGCGAGCTCACAGACCTCGTCGGGGAACTCGCGACCCAAAGCGAGGCGTTCCGCGCCCGCTGGGCCACCCACAACGTGCGGTTTCACACCACCGGCACCAAGCAGTTCGTCCACCCCGTCGTCGGCGAGCTCAGCCTGAGCTACAACCTCCTCGCCCTCGGCGCCGACCCCGGCCTGACGCTCGCCACCTACACCGCAGAGCCCGGCTCACGCTCCGAAGACGCGCTGAGACTGCTCGGCAGCTGGGCCGCCACCGTGGACCCCGTCGAGCCAGCACGCATCACCGACGAAAGCTAAGCAGCGAAGGTCGGGCGGTGCGGATCCTTGTCATCGATGCCACTGGTCACGCCGGGGCCTACCCTCCCTCCCCGCGCGAGCAGCCGGCGACGGCTTGCTGCTGCCCGACGACCTTGAGGGCGGCCCGTTCGACAAGGACGCGCGAAGGTGTCGCGCGAAGGCGCTGCCGCAACCGGGGACACCGCCCCGCTAGCGACACGCTTGGACAACTCGTAGCTGCCGCTTCCACGAAGCTGCGGTGGTCTCAGCGGTCGTGAGCGCCACCGAGCGGGCTGCTCCTCCAGGTCCTCAAGCTCACGAAGCGGAAGTCGCCGCCTCGTGCGTGCCCCGGCGACAAACCAGCAGTCTGAGCTCCGCACGGCGCGATCCGCGGAGTGATGCGTCGGCGGGGTCCGTGGTTGTGGTTTCGTGCTGAGTTCGTCAGTCTCGGGCTGATGGTCGACCGGATCGCGACGCGCGCGAGGGCGGGGCTCGGCCTCGCGGCGGTGTTGCTGGCGGCGTGTTTGGCTGGCTGTGGTGGTTCGGGAGGGGCGGCTGAGGCTCCGACGGCGGTGGTTGTGATGTGAAGCCGCCGGTGGCGCCGTGTTCGTTGTTGAGGGTGCGCGAGGTGTCTCGCGTGCTGAAGGTCCGAGCCCCGTTTCAGAGGACGAACGGGCCGATCGCGCAGATCACCGGCCACGGATATCGCGGTCAGGCGCAGAACGATGCGCCGTCCGCAGATCAACCGGCGCCCGATCAGGCCTCAGCGCAGGTGATCAGCGGAAACGTGGTCGTACGGGTAGAGGTGACCTACCAGGACCAAGCCTTAAGCCAGGTCTCACAGCTGCCCGAGGTGACGGCACTCGCCGGTCGGGCAGGTCGGCGGTTGGCGCGGTCCCGTTGACCGTCGCCGTGGTCAACCGGCCGTGATGATCGTTCCGACCGGCTCACCGGCGAGGGCGTGGGTGATGGTGCCGTCGGTGAGCCCGTTGATCAGCTGGACGCGTTCGACCACGCGGGCGGCGATCAGCATCTCGACCACGATCGGTTCAAGCGGCAGGTCCGCCAGTCCGCGGTCATGCAGCTGGCTGGCGGTGATCTGGGGGATCAAGTCGGCGTCGGGGTGCGCTGCCGGGTCCTGGGTGTGCAACCCGTCTTGGTCGTTGATGTAGATCACGGTCCGCGCCCCGAATGCTTCGGCGGTCAGGAATGTGCCGGCGTCGGTCCGGTAGGCGGGGAGCCGGCCCGGGCCGGGCGGGGGTGGTTCCCACCATTCAAACGGCGGCATTCCTGAGATCACGACCGGGGTGCCGCCGCCGAGCAGGGTCGGCACCAGTCCGATCGGCACGTTGACCGCGCCGCGGTCCATCAGCAGTGCGCTGATGATCAGCGCGTTTTGTTCTGAGACCGAGTTGCCGAGCATCGAGAGCATCCCTGCGGGTAGTCCGAGATCGGTGGCGATCGCATAGGCGTGACGGGCATGCGCGCCCTCTCCGGCGCAGATCAGCAGCTGGCGGTCTGACGCGGCTTGTGCGAGCTGTTCGATCACCGGTAGCAGCGCCTCCGGGCCGCGGTCGAGGATGCTCGCCCCACCGATCTTGACGACGGTGAGATCGGGCAGCAGCCGCCGGACCGGTTCGTCGTCGGTCGCGCGCAACACCGCGCGGCTCTGCAGCGACTCGGCTTTGAGCCGGGACGCGAGATGCCGGGCGCCTGAGATCTGATCGCGGTCACTCATCGGCGGTGATGATTGTCCCGACGTGCTCACCGGCGAGCGCGCGGGTGATGTTGCCCGGCACCAGCGCGTTGATGATCTGGATCTGTCTCGCCGATCGCGCCGAACGCATCATCTCCAACACCTTGCGTTCGATCACCAGCTCGTCGAAGTCGCGGTCGATCAGCTCTGAGACACCGATCCTGGTGATGAACGTCGCATCCGGGTTCTTCTTCGGATCGTCGGTGTAGAGGCCGCCTCGTCTTTGAGATAGATCATCGACCGCGCCCCAAACGCCTCGGCGATCAACCACACGCCGCTGTCGGTCCGGTACTCCGGCAGCCGCCCGACCGCTGGCGGCGGCTCCCACCACCGGTACGGCGGCGACCCGGTCACGATCACCGGCGAGCCGGCCGCCAAGCACATCGGCAGCTGCGAGAACTCCGACTTCCCCAACCGCACAGCGTCATAGCGGGCCATCAGCGCGGCGATCATCATGGCGTTCTGCTCAGACACCCCGCTGCCCAACGTTGCTAACAACCCGGTCGGCAACCCCAGCCGTGACGCCAGGTCATACGCATGCCTTGCCCGGGTGCCGGCGCCCACCCCGATGATCAGCTGATGCTCGGCGGCGTTAGCGCCGAGCTCCTCGATCACTGGGAACACCGCCGAACGACCCCGGTCGATCAGGCTCTGGGCGCCGATCTTGACCAGTTCGCGCGCGGCAGGATCGGCCACACGACCCCGTCGTCGGTCACGCGCTGCTCGGCCAACGAGCCCGCCACGTTCTTGCGCCGGTCATCGTTCTCCGGGGTCTGAGGCTGGTTTTGCTGATTCATCGCACCCTTGGTCCCGGCCGCAGCCTAACCGCACGCGGTCGATCAACCGCACCGCAGCCCTCGGTCAGGCCACCGCCGTCAAGGAACCGCCGCTTGGCCTCCAGACTCACAGGTCGGTGATCAGCTGCTGGACGCGTCGATCGATCTCGTCGCGGATCTCACGCACCCGCTCGACGGGCTGGCCGGCGGGGTCGGGCAGCTCCCAGTCGATGTAGCGCTTACCCGGGATAAACGGGCACTGATCGCCGCAGCCCATCGTGACCACGACGTCCGCCTCCTCGGCGAGCTCGCGCGTGAGCAGCTGCGGGATGCGATCGCCAAGCTCGATGTCGAGCTCGCGCATCACTTCTACCACCTCGGGATGAACGTGCTCAGCCGGGGTCGTCCCCGCTGAGAGCGCCCGATGGCCGCTGCCGGCGGCGGCGCGCTCAAACAGCGCCTGGCTCATCTGGGAGCGTCCGGCGTTCTGCAGACAGACGAATAGGACGGTGGTCATGCCTGGAGTATTGCATTGACAAAGATCACTTCAATCGATATTCCTGTATCGATGAGCGTCGATCTAGAACTCGCCCCGAAGACCAAGCGCCCCGCCGGGGATCCGTGCTGCACGCCGGTGGTCTACCCCGACGTCGACCGCGAGCAGGCCGTGCGGATCGCCGAGGTCGCTAAGGCGCTCGGTGATCCCGTCCGCGTCCAGCTGATCGACGTCTTGCGAAACCACGCCGGCAAGGTCTGCGTGTGCGAGCTGGTGCCGCTGTTCGACCTGTCGCAGCCGACCGTCTCTCACCACCTCAAGGTGCTGCACCGGGCCGGGCTCGTCGGGTCTGAGCGCCAAGGGCTGTGGGCCTACTACTACGTGATCCCCGACGTGCTGGCCGACCTCGCCGGCTGGCTCGCCTAACCCCCTCCACCCAAGGAGTCGTCGTGACCGTCCCGACTGACCAGACCGAGCTGCGCGACGTTGTGCGCGCCAAGTACGCCGCCGCCGCGACCAGCACCACTGAACGTAACGCCAGCTGCTGCTCAGCCGAGGGCGCGATCATCACCGCCGAGCAACGCGACCAGTTCGGCTCCCCCCTCTATGACCAGTCCGACCGCGAGCAGCTGCCCGACGCGGCGGTGCTTGCCTCTCTGGGGTGCGGTAACCCGATCGCGATCGCCGAGCTGCACGCGGGCGAGACCGTGCTAGACCTAGGGTCAGGCGGCGGGATCGACGTGCTGCTGTCCGCCAAGCGGGTCGGACCATCGGGACTGGTGTACGGGCTGGACATGACCGACGAGATGCTTGACCTCGCCCGCCGAAACCAAGCCGAGGCCGAGGTGACCAACGTGCAATGGCTGCGCGGCCACATCGAGCAGATCCCGCTGCCGTCCGACAGCGTTGACGTGATCATCTCCAACTGCGTAATCAACCTGTCAGGCGACAAGCCACAGGTGCTGCGCGAAGCCGCCCGGGTGCTGAAGCCCGGCGGTCGGTTCGCCGTCTCAGACGTCGTCGCCGACCCCGACATGGACCAGGCCACCCGCTCAGAGGTGCAGGCGTACACCGGCTGCATCGCCGGGGCGCTCACCCGCGACGAGTTCACCGAAGCTCTCACCGCCGCCGGGCTGACCGACATCACGATCACCGAAACTCACCGCGTCCACGCTGCCGCCGCGTCAGCGATCGTGCGCGCCACAAAGCCCGACCCCAGCTGCTGCTCGACCACCGCCCAGGCGTCCTGCTGCGAGCCATCTGCCAAGGACGGCTGCTGTGACACCGCGGCAACCAGCACCGGCGAGTGCGGCTGCCAGTAGCCAGCTTCCCGTTTCTCGAATCTGCAGCCGCCTCGACGCCGCAGGGGCGGCCGATGCGGACTTCTGCCCCGGTCCAGCGGCCACCCGAAGCGGCAGCGCCAACTCGTGGCCACTGAGCGACGATGCGGAAGCCACGGCGTCGTGGCTGCTTGGGCGGGTTGATCACGCGGGCCGGCGGCTGATGCGGTCGTGACGCAAGTCGCGCGTCGGCTGGCGGGTTCTCATCGACGCTTCATCGACAGCGTTCAGAGTCATCTGGACGATGTCGAGCCATGCTCCTCCTCCCCGCAACGTCGCCCGGCGTCCGACGCCGCGGTCGCGCCGCGAGCCGGCCGCGGGCGGACGTGCTCGGTCCCGTTGGCTGCTGGCCGGCGGCACCGACGGCAACGAGCGGCTGACCGCGCTGACCGGTCTGCTGCTGTTCGTGCTGACCGCGGCGATCGGGATCACGATCATCCGGATCGGACAGCTGATCTGGCTGCACCTGTTCCTCGGGCTGCTGCTGCTCGGACCGGTCGCGCTGAAGCTCGCGAGCACCGGCTACCGGTTCGTCCGCTACTACACGGACAACCAGCGCTACCGGCGCAAGGGGCGACCGGCGCCGCTGCTGCGCGGTCTGGCGCCGATCGTGGTCGCGTGCACGGTGGCGCTGTATGGGACCGGCGTCGCGCTGCTGTTCGCCGGCCGGCACACCGGGCTGCCGCTCGGACTGCTGCACAAGATCAGCTTCTTCGCGTGGATCGCGTTCACCGGCGTGCACGTGCTCGGCCACATGCCCGAAATCCTGCGCGTGCTGCGCAGCGCGCCCGCAACGCGCAGGCAGCTGACGGCGATGGAGATCGTTCCGGCCGACGGCGCCGCGGCGGGCGGGCGGGTCGACGGAGCCGGCGGCCGCGCCGCGGCACTGATGGTGTCGCTGCTGGCGGGGGCGGCGCTGGCCACCGCGCTGATCGGGCAGTTCTCGGTCTGGACGCACTGACGCTTGGCCGCGAGCACGCGCCGGCGCGCCACGCATCCGCCCCTGGCCGCGCGGCGCTTGACGCTCGCCGGGACGATCGGATAGGCATCCCAGCGTGAGCGCTGCGGCGGGCGGGTCAGAGCCAGGCCCCGATCGGACACCGCCGCCTAGGCGCGACGTGTCGCTCGCCGTCGTGGCGCGGGACTGGACCCGTCTCGGCGTGACCGGGTTCGGCGGGCCACCGGCGCACGTCGCGCTGCTGCGGCGACTGATCGTCGACCGGATGCGATGGATCGACGCGCGCGAGTTCGAGGACGCAAACGCCGCCTGCGGCCTGCTCCCCGGGCCGGCCTCGACACAGCTGGCGATCTTCTGCGCATATCGGGTCGCCGGCCCGGCCGGCGCGGTCGTCGGCGGGCTCGGGTTCATCGTCCCGGCGGTGGTGCTGATCCTGGCGCTGTCTGACCTGTTTTTGGCGGGCGCACCGCCGCTATGGGTCCGCGGCGCGGGAGCCGGGTGCCGGGGCGGCGGTCGCCACGGTCGCGGCCCAGGCGGCGCGCGGGCTGCTGGTACCCAGCCTGGCGCGGGCGCGTGAGGCCGACCGCGGCCGTCAGGTCCGCTGGGCGGCGTACGTGGCCGCCGGGATCGCCACCGCAGCGCTGGCTGGAGCGTGGGTCGTACTAGCGCTGCTGGCGTGCGGGGCGATCGAGTACCTGGCGCGTAGCAACGCCCGGCCGGCGTCGCTCGGCCTGTTCGCACCGATCGCGGCCACGCCGGCGAAGGCGGGGCTCGGCGCGCTGGCGTGGACCGCGATCAAGGTCGGCGCGCTGTCGTTCGGCGGCGGCTTCGTGATCGTCCCGTTGATGCAGGCAGACGCCGTCCACGCCTACCACTGGATGACCAACGCGCAGTTCCTCAACGCGGTCGCGCTCGGACAGGTGACACCCGGCCCTGTGGTCCGCGACAGTCAGTGCCGTCGGCTTCGCCGCCCACGGCCTGGCGGGAGGCGTGCTGGCGGCGGTCGTGGCGTTCGCGCCGTCGTTCTCGATCGTGCTGCTCGGCGGCGGGCGGTTTGAGCGGATCCGCGCGAGCACGACGGCGCGCGCGTTCCTGGACGGCGCCGGGCCGGCGGCGGCCGGCGCGATCCTGGGCGCGGCGGTCGCATTGGCGCGCACCCTGCACGAAACCTGGCAGTGGCCGCGGCGCTGGTGGCGCTGCTGGCGCTGCGGCGCGGGGTCGTGTCGACGTGGCTCGGCGCCGGGGCGATCGGCGTGGTGCTGGCGTCGGCCGGCGCGGCGGTCCCGGGTTAGCCGAAGCGGGTTCGCCTGAAACCGCGTCAAGCCGACCCATCGAAGACGCTGATGTTCTCCCAACGTCCCGCCACTCGCCACAGGTGCAGCCATTTCCCGGCTCGCTGCAACGGCTCGGCATGCGCATGCTCCTGGGCGTTGAGCCTCGCGACGGTCGCGGCATCGGCCTCCGGCGGCAGCCGGACGGTCATCTTCACGTGAAAGAGCATCGGTCCTTCCTTGTGGTTGTCGTCCGCACCGGCGATCGTTGCTGGCGAGCGTTAGGCGCGATCCCGCCGTTGCGGGAAGGTCAGCCTTCCGATACCGGGGAGTGCCCCGTCAGGACGTGCACGAGCTGAAGTCCGTACTCGGAGGCCGACTGCTGATTTTGTCCGGTGAGCAGCCTGCCATCACTCACCACACGCGGCTGGGTGTACTCCGTCGCCGTGTATTCCGCGCCCGTGTCCTCCAGCACCTTCTGCGGATAGTTCGGGATCAGAAACCCAGGTCCGAAGAACTTCTCCAACTCGTGATCGCCTGCCAACGAGTAGCCGGTGACGCTCCGTCCGCGAACACGGTTCGGGATGTTCCCCAACGCGATCGAACCGTGGCAGATCGTCGCCACAACCTTCTCACGCCCCCAGAAATGCTCGAGCACCTGCGCGACGTCACCGTTCGGATACAGGTCGTAGGTCGCGCCCTGACCACCGGCGACATGGACCGCGTCGTACTGCTCGAGATCGACTTCGGAGAGGACCATGGTGCTCTGCAGCTT
>Ga0302324_100019613_pt1 | contig 13268 bp, 13 predicted proteins | sample Palsa_T0_1_FD_201949 | JGI IMG/M metagenome (GOLD analysis project Ga0302324, IMG submission 201949) | Peat permafrost microbial communities from Stordalen Mire near Abisko, Sweden - Palsa_T0_1 | ecosystem: Environmental > Terrestrial > Soil > Palsa > Peat permafrost | place: Sweden: Abisko...
ACCCATCGATGACGCGGTTTTGGATCACCGTGCAGCAGGGTGTCGATTTCGTGCTCAAGAATTTTGCGCGCATGCATGGCGGCGAAATCTTCGTGCCCAAGATCCCCTCAGTGAAGGTCGTGGATTTGGCCCGTGCCGTGGCGCCCGACCTGCCGCATCGGATCGTCGGTATCCGGCCGGGCGAGAAGCTGCACGAGATCATGTGTCCGGCGGACGACTCGCATTTGACACTTGAATTTGACGATCACTACGTGATCAAGCCCACGATCCAGTTCACGGGCAACGACAACTTTGCCTTGAACGGGCTTGGCGAGACGGGACGTCCCGTCGAGCCGGGGTTCGAATATCACTCCGGCAAGAATCCGCACTTTCTCGCAATTGATGCGATCGTCGCATTGAATCAACTCGTCGAGGTCGGATGATCCCCTACGGCCGTCACGATGTGACCGAGGCCGATGTCGATGCAGTCGTGAAGGTGCTGCGCTCGGACTTCCTCACTCAGGGACCCGCCGTGCCGCGCTTTGAGCAAGCCGTCGCCGCGCAGGTGGGCGTCAAACACGGTGTCGCCGTCAATAGCGCAACTTCCGCCCTGCATATTGCCTGCACGGCGCTCGGGCTCGGCAAAGGGGACTTGCTGTGGACGGTTCCCAATACCTTCGTGGCTTCCGCCAACTGCGGGCTGTATTGCGGCGCTGATGTCGATTTCGTCGATATCAACCCGGACACGTGGAATTTGAGCGTACCGCGGCTCACGGAGAAGCTTGCTCGGGCGAAGGAGCGGGGGCGGCTGCCGAAGGTCGTCGTGCCGGTACACTTTTCCGGGCAGCCGACCGAGCAGGAGGCGATCTGGCAGTTGGCCAAGCAGTACGGCTTCAAGGTGCTCGAGGATGCCTCGCACGCGATCGGAGCTGCGCGCAACGGCGAGCCGGTGGGTAGCTGCCGTTGGTCGGACATTACGGTTTTTAGTTTTCATCCGGTGAAGATCGTCACGAGCGGCGAGGGCGGCATGGCGCTCACCAACGACGACGCCTTGGCCGAAAGTCTTGCGATGCTGCGCAGTCACGGTATTACGCGTGACCCGCGGCGCTGGCAGGAGCCCGATGGCGCCGCGTGGCACTACGAGCAGCAGATGCTCGGCTTCAATTACCGCATGATCGATATCCAAGCCGCGCTTGGAGTCAGTCAGTTAGAGCGTCTCGCCGCCTACGTGGAACGCCGCAATGCGCTGGCACGCCGTTACGATGCGGCGCTGCAGGGCTTGCCGCTACAGTTGCCGACGGTGCTCGCGGGAAATCGCTCGGCGTTTCATCTCTATGTGGTGCGCGTTAAGCCGGGGGAAGCTCGGAAATCTCATCGCTTCGTCTTTGATGAGCTGCGGCGGCGCGGCGTCGGAGCAAACCTGCATTACACCCCGGTGCACCTGCAGCCCTATTACCGGCAGCTTGGATTCTCGCCCGGACAATTTCCGGAAGCGGAGCGCTACGGGTGCGAAGCGATCACTCTGCCTTTGTACCCGAATTTGACGGATGTGATGCAGGACCAAGTGGTCGAGGCACTGCATCAGACGCTTGCGAGTTGACGTGAAGCAGAAGGAAGCCTTTCTCGAGTCCGAGGGCGACGCCTGGTACCGGCGCAATATCACCCCGACGACCCCGCACGTGGGGCCGCAGACGGACTCGCTCCTGCGCGAGATCCTGGATTTGCCCGCGCGGCATTGCGTGCCAGGCACCAAGGTTCTCGAGATCGGCTGCGGCGACGGAGCGCGCCTGAGCTGGCTGAAGGAAAATCGCGGCTTTGACTGCTGCGGCATCGACCCCTCTGCCCAGGCCGTGACGGCGGCGCGCTCGCGCGGCATCGCAGCCAGCATCGGGACGGCGGATCGACTGTCCTTCGAAGACCAGGCATTCGACATCGTCATTTTCGGCTTCTGCCTGTACCTGTGTGACCGCGAGGATCTGTTTCGCATCGCGAGTGAAGCCGACCGGGTTCTGCGCAGTCCCGGTTGGCTATTGATCCTGGATTTCTACAGCCCCGCCACTTTGAAGCGCGAGTATCACCACCGCCGCGGGCTCTTCAGCTACAAGATGGATTACCGCACCCTGTTCACCTGGCACCCGGCGTATACGAGCTACTCGCACAAGCTGCGCCACCATTCCGAGCAGGGCTACACGGACGACTCCACCGAATGGGTCGCAACCTCTGTGCTGCGCAAGCATGTCGGCGCCGGTGAGTAGCCGCCTGGCACTCGGTACCGTTCGATTCGGCATGCGCTACGGCATTGACAACGACGCGCAGATGATGAGTCTCGATGCGGCAAAATCCATCGTGACGCATGCGCGCGCCCTCGGATTCGCTGTACTCGACACGGCGATTGCCTATGGCGAAAGCGAGGCACGCCTGGGTGAGATCGGAGTCGATGAGTGGCGGGTCGTCTCCAAGCTGCCGGAAATTCCGCACTCCTGCGCCGATATCGGCGCCTGGATTCATCAGTCGGTCCTGAGTTCGCTTGCCCGACTGCGCACGAACAAGCTCTACGGTCTATTGCTGCACGAGGCACAACAGCTGGCGGGTCCGTACGGCGATGCCATCTATGAGGGCTTGAGCGCCGTGAAGGATCTGCGGCTTGTCGAAAAGATTGGCGTGTCGATCTATGCACCTGATGAACTCACCGCATTGTGCGCACGTTACCGGCTGGATCTGGTGCAGGCGCCGTACAACGTCATCGACAGGCGCCTCGTGACATCCGGATGGCTCGCGCGCCTGCGCGCTGCCGGCACGGAAGTTCACGCACGCTCAGTATTTCTGCAGGGCCTCTTGCTGATGCCGGGACCGCGCCGACCCGCAAGCTTCAATCGCTGGCAGCCACTGTGGAATCTGTGGGACAGCTGGCTCGCTCAAGAGGGATTGAGCGCCATCCAGGGCTGCCTGGGTTTTGCGTTGGCGCAGCCGGAATTCGGGCATTTCGTGATCGGCATCGATTCGGTGGAGCATCTGCGGGAGATTGCCGCGTGCGCGGGAGCGCGCACGGCGATGCCGCCGGCTGGCCTTGCGAGTGAGGATGCGGATTTGGTGAACCCGTCGCGCTGGAGAATCAATTGAAAACGGTGGCCATCGTCCAAGCCCGCATGGGCTCTGCCCGCTTTCCCAACAAGGTGATGCGACCGATTTGCGGTACACCCATGATCGGCCTCTTGCTCGGCAGGCTCGCGAAGGCCGGCCGCATCGATCAGATCGTGCTGGCGACCTCTGAGGATCCGAAGAACGAGCCGCTCGCGCGCTATGTTCACAATCTGGGCTACGAGGTGTTTCGCGGGAGCGAGGAGGATGTGCTCGACCGCTATCACGCGGCTGCGAAGCTGTATGGCGCCGACGTGGTCGTGCGCGTGACGGGCGACTGTCCATTGATCGACCCTGAGGTGGTCGATGCCGTAATAGACAAATTCTCGGACGCCGGAGTCGACTACGCCAGTAACTGCGTGCCGCCCTCTTATCCGGACGGCCTCGATGCCGAAGTCTTCTCGGTCAAAGCCCTGGAAGCGGCATGGGCCGGCGCCAAGAACCCCTTCGAGCGTGAGCACGTGACGCCCTTCATAGCGGAGTCGAGCCAGTTCACGCACGCAACGCAGGTCAATTCATCCGATGAGTCAGCAGCGAGGTGGACGGTCGATGAACCCGAAGACTTTGAAGTGGTTCGCAAGGTGTTCGAGGAGTTTCATCCCCGGTCCGACTTCAGTTGGACCGAGGTTCTCGCGCTCGCGCGCGAACATCCGGAGTGGTTCGCTGTGAACCGACACCTAATAAGGAATGACGGCGCGCATCGTGGCACCGGGCAGAAGCTGTGGAAGCGCGCGAAACGCGTCATCCCGGGCGGCAACATGCTCCTATCCAAGCGCGCCGAGATGTTTCTGCCGGAGCAGTGGCCTGCGTATTTCAGCAAGGCCAAGGGGTGCCGTGTCTGGGATCTCGACGGCCGCGAATACCTGGACATGGCCGTCATGGGCATCGGCACGAACATCCTGGGGTACGGCCAGCCGGAGGTGGATGACGCGGTGCGCGCGACCATCACCGCCGGCAACATGTCCACTTTGAACTGCCCCGAGGAGGTGTACCTCGCGGAGCGTCTGGTGGAGCTGCATCCCTGGGCGGACATGGTGCGGTTCGCCCGCTCGGGCGGCGAAGCCAACGCGATCGCCATTCGAATTGCGCGCGCCGCCTCCGGCCGCGACAAGGTCGCCATCTGCGGCTACCACGGTTGGCACGATTGGTACCTGGCGGCGAATCTCGGTGACAATGAGAATCTCGCCGGCCATCTTCTGCCGGGTCTCGACCCCAAGGGAGTGCCGCAGAATCTGCGCGGCAGCGTGCTGCCGTTTCATTACAACAATTTTCCCGAACTCGAAGCGCTGGTGCGTGAGCACGATATTGGTGTGATCAAGATGGAAGTCTCCCGCAACACCGGACCGCAGGATGAATTTCTGCACAAGGTGCGCAAGCTCGCCACTGAGCAGAGCATGGTGCTGATTTTCGATGAATGCACATCCGGGTTTCGCCAGACCTTCGGCGGCCTGCACAAGCTCTATGGCGTCAACCCCGACATGGCAATGTTCGGCAAGGCGCTTGGCAATGGCTACGCGATTACCGCGGCAATCGGCCGGCGCGAAATCATGGAGGCAGCGCAGGGGACATTCATCAGCAGCACCTTCTGGACGGAGCGCATCGGGCCGACAGCGGCCTTGAAGACGCTCGAGGTCATGGAGAGGGAAAGATCGTGGGAGACCATTACTCAGACGGGCCGCTTCATCGGCGAGCGCTGGCAGGCGCTCGCGCGCAAGCACGACCTGCCGATTGAACTCAGCGGTCTGCCTGCACTGATTGGCTTCAGCCTGCCGCTGGCCAACATGAGAAAATACAAGACGCTGATCACTCAGGAGATGCTGAAGAAAGGCTTCCTCGCAACCACTGAGGTCTACGTCTGCACAGAGCACACGCCGTCAGTGCTGGAACAGTACTTCGCGGCGCTCGACCCCTTGTTCGGTCTCATCAGGGAGTGCGAATCGGGGCGCAATGTCGATGAGCTGCTGGAAGGGCCGGTCTGCCATGAGCGATTCAAACGGCTGAACTGATTGCGAGGATGAATGTCGTCTTTCGCAGCGACGCGTCCACCGCGCTCGGCAGCGGGCACGTCATGCGATGCCTGACTCTCGCCGAGGAGCTTCGCAGCCAAGGCGCTGTCGTGACGTTCGTGTGCCGCGTCTGCGACGGCGACATGTGCGACTCGATTGCAGGACGCGGATTTGGGGTGTTCCTTTTGAACATCGCCTCGTCCGGCGCGAGCTGGGAGGAGGATGCCGTACAGACGCAGGCGGCCCTGCAGACGGCAGGCGTCGTGCCGGAATGGCTGGTGGTGGATCATTACGCGCTCGACCGTCGCTGGGAGGCGATGCTTCGTCGCAAGACTCGCCACATCATGGTGATCGATGACCTCGCGAACCGCCCCCACGATTGCGACCTATTGCTGGATCAGAATTTCGATAGCCCGCTGCACCGCTCGTATGCCCGTCTGGTTCCGGGCGCCGCCCGCTTGTTGCTCGGCACCGAATACGCCCTAGTGCGACGGGAGTTCGAGCTGCATCGGCCGTGCGCGCTCGCTCGGCGCACCGGTCAGCTGCGACGGATTCTGATATCCATGGGTGGGACCGACCCTGCGAACGACACGGCTGTGGCATTGACTGGGCTTGCGGCGCAGGCAGCCGATGGAGTCGGCCTTGACGTTGTGATCGGCGCCGGCAATCCGCACCGGCAGGCAGTTCGCAGCCTGTGTGAAGGCATTCCCCGAGCCGAGCTTCATATTCAAACCTCGCGCATGGCGGAACTCATGATGCGCGCGGACTTGGCAATTACCGCCGGCGGCAGCACGACTTGGGAGCGCTGCGTATTGGGTCTGCCGGCATTGGTCACGATCCAGTCCGAAGATCAGGCACCCATCGCCAAGGCGGTTGAGGCAGTCGGGGGCCACCGGGTGCTCGGCTCATCGAAGGATCTCACGGCGCACGATTACGGGCGCGCAATCCAGGCGCTGCCTCCGGATGAGCTCCTACACATGTCGACAATCAGTGCGACGTTGTGCGATGGCCGGGGGGCACAGCGCGTGGCAACTCACTTGTTAAACGGGAATCTTTGACACGATGACTCCTTCAGTGACTATTGGCGATCGCGCTGTGGGCGCGGATCATCCCCCCTTTGTTGTCGCCGAGGTGGGCATCAATCACAACGGGGATCTTGCCAAAGCGCTCGAGATGATCCACATCGCAAAGCAAGCCGGCTGCGACGCGGTGAAATTTCAGACCTTCAAGGCCGCGGAGTTCATCAACGATCCGGCGCAGATGTTCAGCTATCGATCGCAAGGGCGCGAAGTCACCGAATCGATGCTGGGGATGTTTCAGCGCTACGAACTGCCAAATTCCGCGTGGCCGGTAATCAAGGCGGAATGCGATGCCGCCCAAATCCGGTTTTTCTCCACGCCGCAGAATCAATCGGATCTGGACGTTCTGCTTGGCGTGGGCGTGCCTGCGGTCAAAGTGGGTTCGGACGATTTCACCAATCTGCCGCTGCTGCGCCAGTACGCACGCTCCGGAAAGCCGCTGATACTCTCGAGCGGAATGTCAGATATCGCCGAAGCACATCAGGCGCTGGAAGCGGTGGGCGCGCTGGATGGTTACCCAACGATTCTTCTGGTCTGCACGTCGCAGTACCCGACCCCTGTGGCGGACGCAAATCTCGCCCGGATCACGACGTTGCGAGCAGCATTTCCCAACGTGCCGATCGGTTTCTCGGACCACACCCGAGGTGCGCTTGCTGCGGCAATGGCGGTTGCGCTCGGTGCCTGTTTCCTAGAGAAGCACTTTACGCTGAGTCACGATCTGCCCGGTCCCGACCATTGGTTTTCGGAAGAGCCGGCCGGACTCGCCGAGTGGGTGACGAGCATCCGCGCGGCCGAAACAATGCTCGGCAGTCCATTGGTGCGGCCGACAGCGATTGAGCGGCGCAACAAGCTGGAATATCAACGCCGGGTCGTGGCTGCCCGGGACATTCGAGCGGGCGAGGTTCTCGATGAAAGCGCATTGACTCTGCGGCGCGTTGCCGGCGGGAGCGGCGTGCCGCCGAGTTTCATGCCGCAGCTATTGGGTCGGCCCGCGCCACGCGCTTTCCTTCGCGGTGAACCGATCGAGCTGTGAGGCCATCATGGACCTGCAACAATTCAAAGGGCTTTTCCTGCGCACTGTCGGCAATAAAGACAATCCGTATCATCCGCTCGTCTGGATCAACGGCGAGCCAGAAATCGGCTCGGGCACCTATATTGGCGGGTTTTCCGAGGTCAACGCCAAGGGCGCGCGGGTCCGCATCGGCAAGGATTGCGATATCGCGTCATTTGTTGCGATCAACGTTGCGGACTCGCACAAGCGTTGCATCGGTCTTATGGACCTGAATATTTGTGCGGACATTACCATCGGCGACTGCGTGTGTATTGGTTCCCACTGCGCAATATTGGGCGGCGCCGTGATCGGACACCATTCGGTAGTAGGTGCCGGCACCGTAGTGCGGGCCGCCGTAATCCCGCCGTTCTCGCTCGTCGTCGGCGCAGAAATCAGACCGGCCTACTATCGCGCGGCATTTGAGGCGCGCCACGGTCCATGGGCGGATTGATCCCCCACAATCGCCCGCTCATCACCGCGGAAGATCGCACTGCCGTCGATGCAGTCCTCTCCTCAGGCTGGATTGCACAAGGACCCGCAGTGGAAGCTCTTGAGGCGAGCTTTGTTGGACTCTACTGCGGAGGAGGGGCCTGTGCTGTCTCGAGCGGCACGGCAGCTTTGTTCCTCGCACTAAAGTCGCTCGGAGCCGCGACAGGCTCGATAGTTGCCGTGCCCACGTATGCGTGTTCGGCATTGCTCAATGCCGTCTACATGGTGGGCGCCGAGCCGCGGGTAGTGGACGTATTGCCCGACACTTTTTGCCTCGATCCAGATGCCCTCCGAGCGCACGCTCCCGACGCGCGTTTCGTGATCGCGGTTCATACGTTTGGCGCAGCGGCGGACGTCGCCGCGCTTCGAGCGGATGGGCAGATAGTCATCGAGGACTGCTGCCAGTCCCTGGGCGGCATGCAGGGCGATCTGCCGTTGGGCGTCGTTGGGGATGCGGCCATATTTTCCTTCTATGCCACAAAGCTCATCACCGGCGGACAAGGGGGACTCGTGTGGTCCCGAACAGTGTCGGAGAAGGTGCGGGACTATCGCCAATTCGATGGCCGTGAAACATACGATCCACGATTCAATTTCCAGCTGACGGACCTACAGGCGGCTCTTGCCAACAGCCAACTGCAACGGCTTGATGTCATTCGCGAGCGGCGTGCGGCAATCGTCGGCGTCTACCTTGCGGCTTTGCCGAAAATTCTCAAATCGCAGCGTGACCTGCGCGCTCCGGGTCGCATGGCACAGCGCTGCGTCGTGGTGGCGCCGAATCGCACTGTGCGCGATCAGCTCGCGAGGCACATGAAGGCGGCAGGCCTGGAGTGCATCGTGCCGGTTGAGCGGTTCGAGCTCCTGCACCGTTACCTTGGCCTGGACCCGGCGGAGTATCCCGCCGCCGAAAAGTTGTCCGATACGACATTGTCCCTGCCGCTACATCTTTGTCTCAGCGACACTGATGTGGCGAGGATCAGCGATGCACTGGCGCAATTTAATCCATGATTCTGACCGCACATCAACCGGTCTACTTACCCTGGCTCGGGTTATTTCACAAAATTGCGCTGGCTGAGCAGTTCTGCATTTTTGATATTGCGCAGTATCAGAGAAAGGACTTTAACAATCGCAATAAGATCAAGACCCACACCGGGCCGATCTGGCTGAGTGTGCCGGTCGAGTCGAAGGACCATTTCTCGAAGACACTGGCGCAAATCAAGATCCTCAACAATGGATGGAATCGCAAACATTTTACGTCGATCGATCTTGCCTATCGGCGCGCGCCTTTCTATCGGGAATACATTGGCGAACTCGAGGCGATCCTTGTTGCGCGCACCTACGATCATCTTGCAGATCTGAACCGCGCCACTCTGGAATTCGGGCTGCGCGCGCTGAATATCAAGACTCCCCTGGTTACTGCGACAGATTTCGAATTTTGCGGACAAAAGTCCGACCTGGTGCTGGACATGTGCAAGCAGCTCGGAGCGACGACCTACATTTTTGGGGCGCAGGGTCGCAACTACGCCGATGTCGCAGCATTCGCCGCTGCCGGTATCGATGCACGATTTCAGGACTACCAGCACCCGACCTACCCGCAGCAGCATGGCGCCTTCGAACCCTACATGTCGCTGATAGACTTATTGTTCAACGTCGGGCCCGAGAGCGCGAAGATTCTTATGAGCGGCAACGCGGCGAGCGTGACGCAGCTCGGCAAATAGTCATGGAGAGGCTGAGTTGTCGGGTGACGCGTTTGAAGAAGGCCGAGTTGTGACGTTTTCGCAAGAGTGGGATGCTGCCTATAAAAAAGGCGGCCAGATGAGTGTCTGGCCGTGGTCCGACCTCGTCAGCATGGTCATGCGATACGCCAGGCCAGCGGGGCCTTCATTTCGCATCCTCGAGCTGGGTTGCGGGGCAGGTGCCAACGTCCCTTTTTTCTTGAGTCAGCAGGGCGACTATTACGCCATCGAGGGCAGTGCGCACATGGTTGCGCAGCTTAAGGAGCGATATTCGCAGGCGGCCGAGCGCTTTGCAGTCGGCGATTTTACCGTCAACATTCCTTTCTCAGGCCCATTCGACCTGATTGTCGATAGGTCATCAGTGACGCACAATTGCACACGGTCAATTCAGCAGTGCTTCAAGCTGGTTCGCGATAAGCTGAAGTCCGGTGGCGCATTTATCGGCATCGACTGGTTTTCAAGTGCCAATACCGAGATGAGTTACGGACAAGTTGCCGACGACGAGCATACGCGCACTGGTTTCACGAAAGGGCAGTTCGCGCAGGTGGGTAAAGTACACTTCTCCGACGAAGCGCATCTGCGCTTCCTCTTGGCGGACTTCAATATTGAAGTGCTGGAACACAAGACGCTCGAGAGACGTGAGCCCGCTGATGGCTCGCGATTCGCCACCTGGAATTTCTTGGCGAGAAAGAGCTGAAGAAATGCATCGCGTTGTGACCTATAGGCCCGTGCGCGCCGGCCGTGTTCCTTGTAAAACAAGTATCCCGTGACACTATGACTGCTACCGCTGTTAAAAAGAAGACACTGAGTCAGGAACTGCTCAAGCAACTAAATGAGCTCATCCCGCATGAAAAAGGCGAGCATCACAACTACCAGGATCTCGGGTCCCTTATGCAGGTGCTGTCGGGTGAGCCGTGCTTTGTCGGCTACCGGCATGAGCAGATTCCGATCGATCAGGAAAGATATCAGTGGTTGAGAACGAGGATTGCCTCCGCTGAAGGGGTGCGCTCCGTTCTCGAGATCGGCGGTAACCTCGGCTATATCTGTCTGCGTCTGGTACAGGAGCTCGGCATCCGAGCGACGTGTCTGGAGCCCATCGAGGATTACGTGCGAATATCGAATTTGCTCGCCAAAGGCTTTGGCCTCGAGCATCTCTACCAGAGTCGACGAGCCTTCGTGCTGTGGGACAATATCGAGGAGTTGCCGCAGGCCGACGTTCTGATCAATCTCAATGTAATTCACCATGCCGGCCGTGTGTTCGACTGCGACGTTGTTACGAGGCTCGGCGGGTGGGCTGCATACGCGCAGTCGTATCTCGAGAAGCTCTCGCATAAGGGGCGGTATCTGTTCTTTCAGACGGGGAATACTTGGCCGGCGGCGCGCCTGTTTCAGAACACCGAGGCGCCCGAGTTCCTTTCCGGCATTCTCGGCCGCAGTGGCTGGCGAGTCATTGATGTGGGCATTTTCGACAAGCTCCCGGAATTGACTCTATCGAGTTATTCGCTGACTATGATGGCGAGCATTCCGCGGATCTGGTGTCAACGCAATACAACCACCGATCTTGTGGATTATTACCATGAACGCAATTTACTGGCTTCGTTTCCGACGGGGCTTGCGCAGCGGCCGCTGTTTTTCTGCGAATCGATGCGATGACATTGCCGAAAGCCGTGGTTTTTCTGGGAGGCAGCGCCACCGAGGTCGAATTCATTCAGGCCTTCACGGAGAATGATATTCGGGTGGTGTTGGTCGACAGAAATGCAAATGCACCTGGCCGGCAATTCGCTGATGAGTTCCTGCACCTCAGTGTCACCGACGCGGCCGCAGTTTGTAGTGCACTCGAGCCGCTTCGGTCCTGCTATTGCTTCGTAGCGGCCTATGGCATTGTCGACTTTATGTTCGATACGGTGCGGGTGCTGACTGAGCGGCTGGGCATCGATCTGAACAATTCGGAAATCTACGCGGAGTTTACCGATAAACTGAAGACCAAGGCACGGCTCGAAAGATTCAATATTTCGGCGCCGCAGACCTATGCTCGTGGGCGGCAATTTGATGAATCCACATTGCACAGCATCGCCGCCGCAAGCCGGTCCGGCACGGTAGTCGTCAAGGCTCACGACTCATGCAACAGCGAGGGGGTGCAGATCGTACGCGTCGAACGGATGGGTTGCGTGCGGCAAGCCATTCAGCATGCCATCGAGCTGTCGGGAGAGTTCTTTTGTGAAGAGTACATCAGCGGAACTCTGCACAATCTTGATCTCATATTGAGCGCCGGCGGCGCATCGCTCGTTGCCATCACGGATCGCTATCGGATGGCGGATGGCCTGACTTCTGTTGCAGGATTGCAGCAGAATCCACGACAGCATGCTCTTTACGCTGAGTTTTCAGACCTTGCCGGGAAAATTCGAACCATGTTTTCGGACTATCGCGGGCCACTGACGGCGGATATTTTGGCCGCCGGCGGGGATCTTAAGGTGCTGGAAATTAGTCCCCACCTGCATGTATCAAAGTTGCAGTGGCTGCGGGACCCGAGAATCCTGAGTATCTGGCCCCGCATACTGTCGGGCAGAGGACCGGAGTTCCAGCGCTTGAGTGACAATGCATTTGCCAGCGCATATGTTCGGATTTACGGTGACGAAGATGCGTACAAGGAATACTTCGAAGACTCGTGGATTGCAGATTTGGAGACGTTTTCCCCGCCCCTGCGCTTTGGCTCGCACGATCTGCGAAAGATTCTCTTCATAAAAGGCGCGTCTGCCAACTTGCTAAGAGAGCATTTGGAGGCATTTGTGCGTGACAACGGGGGACTCTTATCGACCGCTAGCCGCGAAAGCGAGCTGGCTGCGGCGCCATGAGTGGCGCGGTCGCTGTAGTTGCTGCGCATCCCGACGACGAAGTTCTCGGGTGTGGTGGAACCTTGGCGCGGATGGCATCGGAGGGGCGCTCCGTGCATATTTTGTTTGTGTCGGACGGGGAGACTTCTCGAGCAGTGCAGCCCGGGCTGCCGTCCATCGAGAAAGCCGTGAAGGCGCGCGACGCGGCGGCGATGGCGGCATGCGAAATCCTGAGCGGCAGCTCGGTACAGATGCTGGGCCTGCCAGACAATCGCTTGGACGGGGTCGAGTTGCTCGACGTTGTGAAGCACATCGAGAGCTTCGTACAGCGTCATCGACCTTCTCTCCTTCTTACCCATCATTCCGGGGACGTAAATATCGATCATCGAGTCGTGCATGACGCTGTGATCAGTGCCTGCCGGCCACAGCCGGGTCATCCGGTGAGGGAGCTGTTGTTTTTTGAGGTGCCCTCGTCGACGGAATGGCGACCGGCCAGTTCGGCGAACGCATTCAACCCGAATTATTTTGTCGACATCTCGAAAACGTTGCCTAAGAAGCTCGAAGCGCTTAACGCCTATGCAGCCGAGCTCAGGCCGTTTCCCCATCCGCGGTCGATCAAAGCGGTGACAGCCTTGGCACACTGGCGCGGTGCGATGGTCGGCGTTGAGGCAGCTGAAGCCTTTATCCTAGGTCGCAAGCTTGTCAGCTAGTCCAAGGTCTGCAAGCCGGGAGGCTTGCCGGTTGTGCAGAGTGCACAATGAATCTTCGGCAGCAGGCGTGGGTGCGCGCCTCGGGAAGATCGCGCGAGCGAGGTAAGGCTTATGGATCATAGGGCGGCATTGCACATACTCACAGTGGGTTGGGATCGGGAACTCATCTTTGGTCTATGCGACCGTATTGCTGCCAAGAGCAATCATTCGTTTTCGCATCTCCTGCATCCGATGTGCGATCTGGAAACTTAT
>Ga0302324_100019614_pt1 | contig 13268 bp, 11 predicted proteins | sample Palsa_T0_1_FD_201949 | JGI IMG/M metagenome (GOLD analysis project Ga0302324, IMG submission 201949) | Peat permafrost microbial communities from Stordalen Mire near Abisko, Sweden - Palsa_T0_1 | ecosystem: Environmental > Terrestrial > Soil > Palsa > Peat permafrost | place: Sweden: Abisko...
ACAGTTGCCGTGCGTGCGTTACTTCCTCATGAATTCCGGCGCTTGGCGCGAAGACAACGAATGGCCGCCGAGAGCCTCGACAGCGCGGCGCATGTATCTTGGGATGCAATCCGGCGTCGGCGCTTTGACCGATTCTATGACAAACCAAGATGTAGCGTGGGATGGCTATCAATACGATCCGCGTGATCCGACGCCCACCGTCGGAGGTCGGAATCTCGGGGTAGGGCGCCTGTCGTTGGGCCCTATCGCACAGCAGGCGCTCGATCATCGATCGGATATGTTGCGATACACCAGCCATACTCTTGTCGAAGCGCTCGACATCGCGGGCGCGGTAGCGGCCACGCTCTGGGTTTCGAGTTCCGCCCTCGACACTGATTTTATAGTCAAGCTGATAGACATGGATGTGAACGAAATCGCGCTGCCGTTTTGCGAAGGCGCACTTCGCTTGCGCTATCGATCAGGATTTGACGAGGAAAAGCCTTACACGCCTGGCGCCGTCGAACTGCTCGAGATCCGCCTGGGTCATGTCGCCTGGCGCGTGCTGCCAGGTCATCGGCTCAGGGTTCAGATCCAGAGCGCAAATTTTCCTCACATGGACGCCAATTCCAATCTCGGAGAGCCGCTGGGCACCGGCGTCGCTGTCGCGACGGCCACGAACAAGGTCTTCCGGGATCGAACCCGAGCCTCCTTTATAGAGTTCGGCGTTCTCGTCTAACGTACCGGTGCGGAGATCCCAATGGCAATGGTCATAAGATTCTACGAAGCTGGCGGCCCGGAGGTGCTGCGCCGGGAGGAGATGGCCGCTCTGGATCCCGGAGCGGCGGAGGTGAAGATCAAGGTCGAGGCGATCGGCCTAAATCGAGCTGAGATCGCGTATCGCGAAGGCCGCTATTTGGAGCGGCCGAAATTCCCCTCGACGCTCGGCTATGAAGCGGCCGGAACTGTTGTCGCAGTCGGTAGTGAAGTCCGAGGCGTGACGAAGGGCGAGCGCGTCGGCGTAATTCCCAATTTCTCCATGACCGAATACGGCACCTATGGTGAAGAGATTCTCATGCCGTCATCTTCAGTGACCGCCTGTCCGAGCGACGTGAGCTATGTGACTTTCGCTGCGGTGTGGATGCAATACCTCACGGCTTACGGTGGGCTCGTGGAAATCGGCGGCCTCGAGCCTGGCGAGTATGTGATCGTAACAGCGGCCTCAAGCAGCGTGGGCCTGGCGGCCGTTCAGATCGCGTTGGCGCTAGGTGCGGTGCCCATCGCGACGACGCGAACTTACGCCAAGCGAGAGGCTCTATTACAGGCGGGTGCAGCCCACGTTATTGCGACGGAGGAGCAGGATTTGGTCGCTGCGGTGCGCAGGATTACCGGCAACTCAGGCGCCCGTCTTATCTTCGACCCGATCGCGGGCTCCGGCGTTGAGAAGCTTGCGAAGGTGGCTGCGGCCGCGGGAACGATCATCATCTATGGCGGCTTGAGCGCCGAGCAAACTCCATTTCCGGGAGGGCTCGCAATGGTTCGCGGACTTACGTTGCGCGGGTTTACGGTGTTTGAGATCACCAAGGTTCCGGAACGCTTGGCGAGGGCAAAGGCATTTATCTATAGTGGCCTCGCAAACGGTACGCTGCGGCCGAGTATCGACAGGAGTTTTCGGCTCGAAGCGATTGCCGAAGCGCATCGCTACATGGAAAAGAGCGAGCAAGTCGGTAAAATTATTATCACCGTGCCATAGAAAGCAGAAGCTGCCTCGTGCGTTTTGGATCCGACGGCGACGGAAGTGGTGAAGCTGGCTTTGTGTGTCGGCGAGAAGAGTTGGTGTCGCTGTTGGTCGAAGGGGGGCGTACTAGTAGCCAACATGTCCTTGGTAGATGGGCAACACCCCAACAGAGTTCGGACGCCTCGTCTCGTGACGCGGTGGGCAAGCTCGGATCAGCCCCTCCCACCTCACCATACTTTGCAGGGTAGGGATTTTGCCATCGGCGCATTCACCGGGCAGGCGAACGCGTGCTGGAATTCGGGCATATTGGCAACCACCCCGTTGACTCGATACCGAGCCGGTGAATGCGGATCGGTCTTGGCGTGCAACCGAAGGTTTTCTGGCCGATCGTTCTCGCAGGCCCATTGCGCATAACCCACAAAGAACCGTTGTTCGGGAGCCAAGCTTTCGCGACTCTTCAGATTTTCATTGGCGGTCTGAACGTAGCGGTTCCTGCTGGTATCCCTTCTCAGGCAATCCGCCGAAATGTACGCGAGAATAGACCTTGGTGTATGTGGCGCGGCTGGCGGTTAATTCAGCTTGGCAACTTCTTCTGGGCCAAGATACTTTACGAACCACTGTGTTACTTCGACCGTCGAACGAATTCTGTTAGGCGTCTTTCGCCACCCGTGCCCTTCGTCGGGAAACATTACCAATTTCACTGGTACGCCGCGCTTTTTCAAATTATCGACCACTTGTTCTGCCTCCACCACGGGAACGTTCGTGTCGTTGGCGCCGTGCAACACAATGGTGGCGGCTTTGACCCGCTCTATTTTGTTGATGGGGGATAATTTTCGAAGCAGATCAGCCTGGGTCTTGGGATCTCCGTATTTGATGGTGGATATCGCGGCCATCCAAGGTTCGGTATGCGCGAAGAAAGTCTCGAAGTTCACGACGCCATATAGATCGGCGCCGGCGCGAAATAGATCCGGATACTCGGTTAAGCCGGCCATCGTCATATAGCCGCCGTAAGATCCGCCCATGATCCCGAGTCGATGCGGGTCAGCAATCTTATTGTTCGTCAGGTAATCCACTGAGGCCTTGATATCCTTGATGCCGTTGAATCGCAATTGCTGATTGTCGAGATTAACGAATCGCTTGCCAAAGCCGCCCGATCCGCGCACGTTGGGCGCTAGCACGGCAATGCCTTGTCCTAGTAGGGCTTGGTAGTCGCTGCGAAAATCGGGCAGCTCTTGTCCCTCAGGTCCGCCATGAAAACTCAATACGCAAGGGCCAGGTTCGGTCCAGCGTTTCGGGAGCCACAGCCAAGCGGTCAGCGGCTCACCGTCCTGGCCTTTGTAGCGCACGAGCTTTGGCTGGACAAGATCGTTCAGGTTGACACCCGCATGCGGACTGAAAGTAATCTGGCGCAGATTGCCACTTGTCCGATCCAAGACCCAGACATCGGAAGGGGCGGCCGCACCGTTGAGCACCAGTGCTAGGCGCTTGCCATCAGGTGAGTACCTTGGATGTGAAGCCAGCTCGCTCGGCAGTGCAGGCGCATGCTTGACCTCGCCATTGTGCAGATCTACAAAGTCGATTTCGGATCGACCGGCAACATTCCAAATGAGTGCCGCCTCAGTGCCGTCCGGATTAATCTCGAAATCGGCGACTTCGGCGTCGGCGCGTTGGGCCAAAAGCTCGATCGGTCCGGCTTCACCGTGGGGACCTAGGCGTTCTTTGCCAAAGGCTGTCAGGTCGCGATCTTTGTTGGAAATGAGATAGACCGTGCGCCCGTCTGGGCCAAATCGGCCGTCGAACGTGCCGGGGCCATCATGGGCGGTGAGGTTGACTTCGCTATGCTTGACGGTATCGACCCAGTACACATTGTTGTTGCCGCGGCTCTGCATGCGCGAGACGAGGGCCGCGGTATCATCGCGGCTTGCATCCTCGATTTGATCCATCCCAGGACTCTTCGAGACCAGCCGCATCTGACCGTCGTTCAGACCTACCAGATAGGTGTCCATGGCGGCGCCGTCGCGGACATTGGAGGAGATCATGAGGGCCGACCCAGCCTTGTTCCAATCGGAGAGCCAGTTGTTGTCCTTGCCGCCCTGGCTGTAGCGCTTTAATCCGCTGCCATCCGGGCGGACCAAATAGATTTGCGTATTCATACCGCCGCCTGGGGCGACAGATATGGCCAACCAGTTGCCCACCGGCGACCAATCGACCCGAGTTACCGGATCCTCGAGTGCCGTGACCTGAGTTGGCCAACCCCCGTCTGGCGTTGTGATCCAAACTTGCGGCGTTCCGCTAAGGTCGCAAATGACCGCCAAGCGTTGTCCATCCGGGGAGAAGCTAGGGTAGAAGCAAGAGCCGACGCGGGCCATCCGCGTCACGGTCGCCGTTAGTTGATCTGAGTCCGGCGGCCGCGCGGCCCCGATCGCTGCAACACTCACCGCTAAAGCAAGTGCGATCGCATAGGTCCGCATGATCGTAACTCTCGTATGACCCAGTTGGACATAGGACGAACGAGCGTCGAATTTCCACCCCCTTTTTAAATCAAATATAAATCGGGCGGAGGAATAGAAACTCGATGACCAAGACTTTGCGGGTGGTGTAGTGTAGTTGTCATGCTGGACTCTCTGGACGAGTGGTTTTCCCGAGAAATTCTCGTCTACGAGGATTCGCTCGTTCGATACCTCAGTCGCAGCTGGCATCATCGTGATGACATTCATGATCTGCGCCAAGACACCTATGTCCGTGTGTATGAAGCGGCCGCTCGAGAGCGGCCACGCGCACCTAAATCGTTTCTATTTACGACTGCGCGCAACCTCATGGCGGATAGGCTGCGCAGAAGTCGAGTGGTTTCGATCGAGGCAAGGGCGGATTTGGAGTCTTTGAACGTCCATATAGATGAGCTATCACCGGAGCATCGTGCAATTGCACACGAGGATCTTCGCACACTGTTGCGAGCATTCAATCAATTGCCACCGCGTTGCCGCCAAGTGGTGTGGATGAGAAGAATTGAGGATTTGTCTCAAAGAGAGGTTGCAACCCGTTTAGGCATAGCCGAAACGGTGGTCGAGAAGCAGATTGCAAAGGCGATGGTTCGGTTTGCGGACGCGTTATTTGGGGAGCGGGGATTGGAACTAACTACAGAGCCTCAGCAGCCGAGAAGAAGCTCGATAGGAGATTGAGGCTCGGTATAGGGCTTGATAGCGGTACGACATGGGATCCCATCGACAAATCGAAAAGGCCGCGGCTGCTTGGCTGGTCCGCCGCGATCGTGAGGAATGGAACGGTGCTGCCGATGCCGAGTTTCAGGCTTGGCTGTCGGCATCTACAGCGCATCGACTCGCGTTCATCCGGCTCCAGGCCGCCTGGCAGCAGGCGGGGCGTCTCAAAGCTCTGGCCGCCGGGATGACGAACAGTGGTGCGCCGCTTTCAGGCGACCAACTAGGGATGCTGAAGTCGGCAAAACCGGTGCCACGCCTGCCGCGGCACGAAGATTTGCGGGAGTCTGAAGCGCGAGACACCGAGCGGTTCAGAATGCCTGCGCGTCGCGTGCTGGGTATGTCAGCCGCCGCCGCCTGTCTTGCGGCGGCAGTGGTGGGGTGGTTCGCCTGGCCGCATCAAGGAACCGCGTACCGCACGCCGATAGGCGGCATCGCTGCCATTTCGATGAAAGATGGGTCGACAGTCACGCTGAATACAAACAGCGATATCCGAGTGGCATTGAGCGAAACCGAACGGCGCGTGGATTTGGAGCAAGGCGAGGCATTTTTCGAGGTGGCCAAAGACCCCCATCGCCCCTTTATCGTGCGCATCGGTGATCAACGCGTCATTGCGGTCGGCACGAAATTCTCCGTCAGGCGCGAATCCAATCACGTTCGTGTGATCGTCACGGAAGGGCGGGTGCGAGTTGAACGCTCCGAGCCGCAACACCCGGCCGAGATTGCCCTGGTCTCGGCCGGTGGTGTTGCTGTGGCGGGCGTGGCGGGCGTGCTGGTACAGGACAAATCGCTATCGGACGCCGAAGAACGACTGAGTTGGCGTGAGGGTATCGTGGTTTTTCGTGAAACGCTGTTAAGCGATGCGGTTGCGGAGTTCAATCGCTACAACACACGCCAGATTTTCATTGAAGATTCCGCGCTCGGATCAATGCGCATCGGCGGCCACTTTCGCACGCGCAATGCCGAGGGTTTTGTACGTCTGCTCGCCGACGCCTTCCCGATCCGCGTCGAGGAAGACGAGAGTCGAATTGTCCTACACCATCAATGAACGTCTCGCACTCAGCGCCTGCTTAACACAAAATTTGAACACGGAGGGGTGGATCTGCATTGGTTCTTCGTCCCGGTAATTGCAGACGATTTGAAAAAAGATCACACGAAGGGATGAAACATGCAGAACCTCACCAGGCGGCGTGCCGCCAGCCTCGTCGCGTGCTCGATGGCCTTTGTGTCGTTGGCCGCGTTCGCAGGCGACGCAAAACCCATACACATTCCACCAGGGGAGCTGGCCGCGGCTCTCGAAACGCTGGCGCGCCAGTCCGGCACGGAAATTGTGTATGTCTCCGCGCAAGTAGCCGCGATACGCACGCGCGGGGTGAATGGCTCGCTCTCAGTTCGCGAAGCGCTAGAGAAGCTACTCAAAGGCACCGCATTTAAGGTCACGATCGACTCAAGTGGGGCGATGCTCATTACGCGCCCGGTGCAAGGGTCCGCAGCCGAGGTCCAGACTGGCGGCTCGCACGAGGAATCTTCGGTTACCGCTCAAGCGGGGCAGCGCGAAGGGTTCCATCTGGTTAACTACCAGACAACATCGGTGGGACCAGCGCAAGACAGCGCCAGCGTCAAGAACACCTCGACCAGCTCCGGCCCTGAACTAAAAGATAGCGAGCTCGATGAGGTCGTTGTTACCGGCTCACGCATTGCCCGAGGCGCTCTGGAACAACCTACCCCGATCACCGTGATTAGTGCGGCCACGATTGAGCAAAGTGGTTTCTCGAATGCCGGTGATATTCTCAATCAGTACTCGCAGTTCGGAGTCGGGACCGGATTGTCGACCAATCAAGCCGGTTATAACACCGATGCCGGCGCCACCTTTCTTAACTTGCGAGGTTTGGGAACCAATCGCACCTTGGTTCTAGTCGATGGACTGCGACGTGTGTCGGGAGGAAGTTCTTCCTCGGCGGTGGACTTAAGCACGATTCCGGCCAATATGATCGATCACATCGAAATCATCACGGGCGGCGCCTCCTCAGTCTACGGTGCCGATGCCGTCAGTGGCGTGGTCAATATCATTTTAAAACATAACGCCGAGGGTCTAGAACTAAGCGCGCGATCGGGAATTTCAAGTCGCGGCGATAATGCCACGCAAAGTGTCAGCGCCACCTATGGCCAACCCTTGTCGGACCGCGGCGAGTTTACCTTCGGGGTTTCCTGGAATCGCGAATCGCCTCTATCCGCGGAACGTCGGCCCTGGGACGTCAGCTACAACTGCGATTTCCCGAATGCCAACGTGACGCCGGCAAATCCGTACACAAATATTGAGTACTTCGGCTGCCGTTTTCCGAATACGACCTACGGTTCAGCATTTTACATCGGCAACACTCAGTACACGGTGAACCAAGACGGCACGGTCAGGCCTGTGACAAACGGCGCGAGGCCGCTATCGTATCTTGGAACGGGAGGGGGTGACGGATTCAACAATCAGGACTTCCTGCTATTGCGGCCGCAATTCTCGGTGCTTGCCTCGCAAATGCACTTGGGCTATGACATCGGCGCGGGTATCAAGCTTTCCGAGGATTTCCAATTTTCGTACACCAATACCTGGTTCCCAGTACAGCCGGCGTTTGACTACGGCCTTACGATCAACGCCAATAATCCTTTTATTCCGGCACAGGCCCTGGCGTTGATGCAGCAAAATGGCCAGACCACACTCTCGGTCGGCAGGACCGATACCGATCAAGGTCAATTTACACGGGTCAATGATCGCTACACGTTCGATAGCGTGACGCGCCTCGACGGCGATCTCGGCGCTAATTTTAAGTGGATGGCCTTTTACGACTACGGTCAATACAACAACGACAGCCAATTTCAGAACGAGCGCATCCAGAGCCGCTACCTACAAGCGATCGACGTCGTCGAAGGTCCGAACGGTCCGATGTGCGCGGATCCAACCGCCGTAGCGGCTGGGTGCGTGCCATTGAGTCTATTCGGACCCAATACCGCCACCAAAGCGGCGCTCGCCTATTTCCTATATACCTCGCAGACCCGCATCATCAATACTCTCGAGGTCGCGGGATCACAGGTAACCGGCACCGTGTTTCACCTACCCGCGGGCAACCTTGCAATATCGGCTGGCATCGAATATCGCAAAGAAAGTCAGACCGTGGATGCGGATGGCTTGGGAACCGAGGGATTGCTATTCAATACCTATTCGCCCTCGAGCTATGCCAACTTCAATGTAAAGGAGGGATTCTTTGAAACGGTGGTTCCGGTCCTGAAAGACGTGCCGTTCGCGAAGGCACTGGAGGCCGAGGCTGCAGTTCGCCTCTCCGACTACGATACGATTGGTCACACCACCGCTTGGAAATTGGCGGCCCAGTGGGCGCCCACGGAAGATGTTCGGTTCCGCGTAACACGCTCCACGAGCGTGAGGGCGCCGAATCTGACCGAGCTATACAGTCCCGGCGGTACCGGTACGTTCACGAATTATTATGATCCCTGTAGCGCGGTCTACATCAACGCAGGTTCGGCGACGCGAGCCGCGAATTGCGCCAAGCTCGGCGTTCCGGCGGATTACGTGGATCCGCTCGCCGCAGAGGGTCGCTCGGAGCTCGTTTCCGGTAATCCGAATCTCACTGCCGAGACGGCGAAGAGCTGGACTGTGGGTACTGTTCTTACGCCGAGGTTTTTGCCGCACTTCACCTGGACAATCGATTGGTGGGACATCGACATTCATTCGGCCATCAATACATTGCCAGTGCAGCAGATCATCAACGGCTGCGTCGATGGCCCGACACTCAATGTGTCGGAGTGTTCGCTCATCACGCGAGGAGGCCCCAATTCTGCGGGCGGCAACGTGCAGAATGCCATCACATTGGTTTCCCTGGAGCCCCTCAACATCGGAATTCTCGAAGCAGAAGGTGTGGATACTTCCGCTGCTTACCTGTTCGATCTGCCGAGTCACTTTTTAAATGTCGAGAATCAGTTACGGTTTACCCTTGAGGGTTCCTACACGATGAAGAATAATTCCGTCGTTGACGCGAATGATCCTTCAAATGTGATCCAAAGCGCCGGTGACTACACCCTGCCCAAGGTGCGCGCCAATTTCACCGCGACTTTCCTCGCCGCGCCCCTATCCGCAAGCGCTAAGGTTCGGTACATCGGGAAATCAGAGGTGGATGTCACCTATGCTCCCCTCTTTAGCAATGATAACGACGTCGCGAGTAGAACCTATTTGGACCTGTTCGCTTCCTATATGCTGACGCCAAAGCTAAAGCTGTCCGTCGGAATGAACAATGCCTTTGACACCGCACCGCCTCAAACCGCGACGACGTACACAGGTACATCGACTCTATTTGATGTGGTAGGAAGATATTTCTTTGCTCAGGTGTCGGCAAAACTCTAGTTTCAAGTCTTTGGCTTCTCAATTCCAAGAGTCGTGGCCTCATCGACAGGTACGGACTCGTTCGGCCCCAGGATCACACCACGCCTTCGATGGGTCGCTGGGCTGTGCATCCGGTGACGGTGATAATGAAAGCCCAAGCTGTGAACCGGTTCATGGGTGGCCTCCATGCTAATTGATGCAATAACCCCGGATGCGCAGAACGAAGCATAGCGTCGTCCGCACCTCAGAATTTCCACGCGATGGCCAAATCGGCGCCGTGATCGAGTCGAGGGGCGAAACTAACCCGATAGCGGGTCGCGGACATTTCTCTCCAGTGTTCGCCGGGCGGAATGGCCGCGCCAATCAATGCACCGAGGCCGGCACCGAGTAGTGCGCAAACGCCGGCGACCTCCCCGCCGCTGACGATGTGACCGCGTCCGCTGCCGTTGGCCAGCGCGCCGCCCGCAGCCCCGATGATGGCGCCGATACCAGCGCCAATCGCCGCGTCGACACCTCGGGGGCGGGGTCCCTCGCTCACGTCGAGCCGCGCGATTTTCTCTCGCAATATCGATACCGGCTCGTTGCGACCGCGAACCCCGAGGACTATGGAGTTATCGCTCACGTGCTCAACGGTGCCAATGATTTTGCTTGGAGAAATCTCGGGCGCGAGAATGCGAACGTGCATCCCGGGAGTGAGCGGTTGCTGCAGCGGCGAATCCCCATCTGCTGCGGATGCGGAGGTGCCGGCGATACAAAGCATCACAAGAGCACCCCAAAAGCCGATTTTCGGTTTGGCCTTTGACATCCCGTTAATCGCTGATGGCGATCGCGGTAGGCTGCGTTCCCGTCGAAATCGATGAACCATTGATCGGCGTCTCGTGCCCTGCGGCTTTAAATCTTCGATGTAAGACATATTCGGCTCTGAGGTATGCAACTGCGAGCCCCATGCCGGCGATGATGATCATCAACAAAAGCACATCAATCATTATTTTGGGCATCCGGATGCCGCCCTAGCCCCAAACCAGGCCGACCATGTCGCGATTAGTCCTCACAACAAGACAATTGCCGTCTATATAGAAAGGCGTAAACGGGGCTGCAAAAACCCTCACGACACCAAAATATTTTGCCAATGGTGCGAATCCTATACCTCTATCACGCATTATTGACCCGCATGTAGCCCACGACTACCCTGGGGCCGGTCGGACAAAAGAAGAGCTAGGGAGAGGCCGTGCCGGAAGTCCAGACGGACCAAGTAACGGGACTATTACAGCAGTGGGTCCAGGGCGACGCAAAGGCCCTGGGAATCTTGGTGCCCCTTGTTTACCAAGAGCTACGGCGCCTTGCTCACCATCATTTGAGATCCGAGCGAGCGGACCACACGCTGCAAAGTACGGCGCTCGTCAACGAGGCGTTCCTGCGGCTAAATGGTAGCGATCCTGTTCTGTTGCAAAACCGCGGGCACTTTATCGCTATCGCCTCGCGATTGATGCGTCAAATCCTGGTGGACTATGCCCGCAGCCGCGGTGCCCGCAAGCGCGACTGCGGCTGTCGAATCGCGATTGAGGATTTGGACGAACTGCCCAGCGGCGAAGAGAACGTGCCCATCGTCGCGCTGGACCGAGCGTTAGACGCCTTGTCTAGAGTGGACGAGCAGCAAGGAAAGATCGTGGAGATGAAGTTCTTCGGTGGCCTATCGGCCGACGAGATTGCGGCGGTCCTCAACATTTCCCTTGCAACGGTTGAGCGTAAGTGGGCGACCGCGCGGATATGGCTGCGGCGTGAAATGAAAAAGTCTACCACTCCATGAGCGCTCACGATTGGAAAGAAGTCGAAGAACTATTGCATCAAGCGATGGCACTGGCGCCAGAACAGCGGGCCGAGTTTCTCGATGGGGCGTGCGGTGCGGACGCGGAGCTGCGCACTGAACTGAACTTTTTGCTGATGGTCGGGGATGATTTGAGCGATGAGTTTCTGAAGTCACCGTTGCGCGGTGTGCTCGGCCAAGAGATCGGGGAGATCGACTCGGCGACAGTGTTGGCGGTGGGTCAGATCTTTGCACAGCGCTTTGAATTGATCCGCAAACTGGGCGAAGGCGGCATGGGTCAGGTGTGGCTCGCCGAGCAAGTGGCGCCGGTACGGCGGCAAGTGGCCTTGAAGCTGATCAAGGCCGGGATGTACGACGAGGCGGTCGTGCAGCGCTTTCACTCCGAGCGCCAATCGCTCGCGAGCATGGACCATCCGGCCATCGCGAAGGTATTCGATGCCGGGACGACGCCCCAAGGACAACCGTACTTGGTGATGGAGTATGTGCCCGGGCTACCGATCACCGACTATTGCGATCAGCACAAACTCAGCATCAAGGATCGGCTGGAGCTCTTCATCCATGCCTGTGAGGGCGTCCAACACGCGCATCAAAAAGCGATTATCCATCGCGATCTGAAGCCATCGAATATTTTGGTTCTTGAAGTCGACGGTAAACCGGTGCCGCGGATCATCGACTTTGGGCTCGCCAAAACCACCGCACCGCAACTGAGCGGTGAAACTCTGTTTACTCAATTGGGACAGTTCATCGGAACCCCCGGGTACATGAGTCCGGAACAGGTTAGCTTGAGCGGGCGCGATAAAGAATGCGGGAGACGGTTATGCGCCACGCCCGGATGATTTCGGCGTGCTCCTTGGTCTTGCTGACCTTCTAAAACTAGATGGCAGCCGCGCACAGCCAAATCTGCTGGCCGCCATACAAAAGCTTATGGACCAATCAGGGCCCGTCCCGGGTCATCTGCAGGCGGTAGTCGATCTATTGACGGACAATCCGCACGCAGCACTTACGCATCTTTCCGCAGATGTTCATCAGGCTCATTGGAATATGTTTTGGGTGACGGAGCGAGATCCGATGTTCGACACCATTAGGACAGACCCGGCGTATCTTGAGTTGGTCGAACTCGAGAATTCGCGCATGGCAAACCAGCGTCGACTACTGGAGGATATGCGCGCCGCGGGACAAGTGCCCCGGCGCTGGTCACCGAGGCTGTTAGTAGCGAGGAGGGGCCATCCCTGGCATGCCCATGTCTGACAAGGATAAGCTCGAACTCGTCACCAGCGGCCCTTACGCATTCATACGTCATCCGATTAACACGGGACTGATCCTCGGGATGCTCGGTTCCGCGCTTGGCGTTTATTCAGGCGGCGTTGAAGCGGTTAGCCGCGAAAAACAGGAATCCGACTGCTTGCCCGGGCGGTCATGCTCAAGAGCGAGGAGACTTGCGACCGGTGTTAAGTTTGCTGGTGACCTCACGGCGAACGCGCGCGGTGAGACGTTCGCCATGCTCTGACAGGAACGTTCGAACGGCGCGCGGATTGCGCTTTGCGAGCTCGCGCAGCGCCCATGACATCGCCTTGACCACCATTTCGTCTCGATCGCCGAGTAGGCGCGTGCACACGGCGAGGGTGCGTGCCGCATCGCCAGTCGCAGACGTTGCCCCACGGGATTTTGCGTTTAGTGGTACGGTTGCGACGAGCGCGGCACGCCGCCACCACCTCTCTGGAGAGGAAGCGAAGCGCGCAATTTCTTTGTCCGAAATTCGGCCGGTCCGCCACGCAACACCTGCGACGAAGCAACCAAAACAATCCACGTCGCTCCACGTCGTCATGCCCGCAGCGAATCGCCTGATATCTGCAACCCTCGCAGCCCCTAATGCTCGTGGCGCCCCGCGTAGCAATTCGTACGCGAGGTACCTCTGTCCCGACGCTAGGGTTTTGAGCGCGAGCGCCAGCACCTCGGCATCGCTCGACGCGCGATGCGCACGCAAAATATTCAGTGCGAGTGTTCTGGTAGGCAGCGACATTCGGGCGAGAACCCGCATTCTAGGTTCCCAGAGCCGCGGGATCAAGAAACTGCGGTGGTATCTGGAACAGCCCGGCAGACGAGGATTAGGCGGCTCCTGGACCACGCGGGCCA
>Ga0302324_100019616_pt1 | contig 13267 bp, 9 predicted proteins | sample Palsa_T0_1_FD_201949 | JGI IMG/M metagenome (GOLD analysis project Ga0302324, IMG submission 201949) | Peat permafrost microbial communities from Stordalen Mire near Abisko, Sweden - Palsa_T0_1 | ecosystem: Environmental > Terrestrial > Soil > Palsa > Peat permafrost | place: Sweden: Abisko...
CTTGTCCCCCGAGGACATGGAAGCGGCCATCGAGGCGGAACTCGGCGGCCGGGCCGCGCGGTAACACGGGTGGCCGTTCAAGAATGAGAAACGGGCGAAAATGACGATCGGGTATGGCGGCGGCGCGGCGAACCGGCCCGCCAGGCCCATGCCCGCTCGTGCCCCTGATGGGCTGAACACTCCGGCACCCGACACGGCTCTGCCACGACCGGCGATGATACGGCAGTTTGAGCTCACCGAGAAAATCCACGCATACGATGCCAAGGCCGACACACGGCTGATCGACGCCGCTTACGTCATGGCCATGCAGGCGCACGGCACGCAGCGCCGGGACAACGGCGATCCATATTTCAGCCATCCCGTCGCCGTGGCCGACATTCTGGCCGGCTACCGGCTCGACACCGCCTCGATCGCCACCGGTCTGCTGCACGATGTGATCGAAGACACCCCGGTCAAGCTGCCGGAGATCGAGGCGCGGTTCGGCAAGGAAATCGCCGGCCTGGTCGATGGCGTCACCAAGCTGACCCGGCTCGAACTGCAATCCGACCGGACCAAGCAGGCGGAGAACTTCCGCAAACTCGTACTGGCCATGAGCCGCGACATCCGCGTGCTGCTGGTCAAGCTGGCCGACCGGCTGCACAACATGCGCACGCTGCATTTCGTCCGCGACGAAGACCGGCGCAAACGCATCGCTCGCGAAACGATGGAGATCTATGCCCCGCTCGCCGAGCGGATCGGCATGGATCAGGTGAAAAACGAACTCCAGACGCTGGCTTTCATGCAGGTCGACCCCGAGGCCTACTCGACGATCCAGGCCCGGCTTAACTTTCTGCGCGGGCAGGGTGCCGACGTCATCGACGAAGTGCGTCGGGAACTCGTCAAGGTCGTCCGCGACGGGGGCGTCGATAAGGTCGAAATTCAGGGCCGTGAGAAATCTCCCTGGTCGATCTGGGAAAAGATGCATCGACGGAATGTGGCGTTTGAGCAACTGTCCGACATCATGGCGTTCCGGGTCGTCGTTCAGACCAAGGCCGATTGCTACGCCGCCCTGGGTGCGATCCATTCCGCCTATCCCGTCATCGCCGGGCGGTTCAAGGATTACATTTCCACGCCGAAGTCGAACGGCTATCAGAGCCTTCACACCGGCGTGACATTACGCGAGCCGCGCAATCAGAAGATCGAAATTCAGATCCGCACCGACGACATGGACGATATCGCCGAAAACGGCGTTGCTTCGCATTGGCTTTATAAGACGCCCGGCGTTCGCTCCAACAAACAGGACGTTCAGCGCTTCCGTTGGGTACAGGATTTATTGGAAATTCTGGAGAACTCGTCGTCGTCAGACGAATTTCTGGAAAATACCAAGCTCGAACTCTATGGCGATCAGGTATTCTGCTTCACGCCCAAGGGGCAGTTGATTCAGTTGCCGAACGGCTCGACACCGGTCGACTTCGCTTACGCCGTGCACAGTCAGGTCGGCGATACCTGCGTCGGCGCCAAGGTAAACGGCCGATTGTTGCCTCTGCGTCATCAATTGCAGAACGGCGATCAGGTCGAGATCATGACTGCCCGCGGCGGTACGCCGTCGCCGCAATGGGAGCGCTTCGTCGCCACCGGCAAGGCGCGCGCCCGCATCCGCCGCTTCATCCATCAGGAACAGCGCGAACAGTCCCGCGCCGTCGGCAAGGCCGAGTTGACCAAGGCATTTCGCCAGGCCGGGGTGGACGGTTCGGAAAAAGTGCTGGAACAGGCACTAAAAACCCTTAAATTCACCGCGATCGACGACCTGTACGTTTCGGTTGCCAATGGCAACACGTCGCCGAAGGATGTCGTGCACGCCGCCTGGCCGGAGCTGCGGCAGAGCCACGCACGTCCGATGATCGCGTCGTTGCTACCACGTACGGGCCGTTCGCCGACCCGCCTCGTCAACGACATGCCGGTCATCGGACTTGTGCCCGGCATGGCCTACTCGTTCGCCGGCTGCTGCCATCCGGTGCCGGGGGACGACATTGTCGGCATCGTGACCACGGGAAAAGGTGTCACGATCCACGGCAGGGATTGCCAGACCTTGACTGGTTTCGCGGCCACGCCGGAGCGTTTCATCGATGTCGATTGGAACTATGAGGTGGTCGGCAAGGGCGGACCGGACGGCAAGGGCGTCGGCCACACCGCGCGTATCAGCGTGATCTCAGATAACGAAACCGGAGCGCTCGCGAACATGACCAACGCGATCGCCCGTCAGGACGGAGCCGTGGCGAACCTGAAAATCGTCAATCGGCAACAGGACTTCATGGAAACGCTGATCGACGTGGATGTGCGCGACACCGGGCACCTGTCCAAGGTGATCGCGGGTCTGCGCGGCGCCGGCGGCATCAAGGCCGTCGAGCGGACGACGCATTGATGATTCTCGGACTGGGCTCCGACATTTGCGACATCCGACGAATCGAGAAAGTGATCGAGCAATACGGCGAACGGTTCCTGGAACGCGTCTACACGGAAACCGAACGATCGAAAGCCATGCGGCGAACCGAGAAGATCCGCGCCGCGACCTTCGCCAAACGCTTCGCGGCGAAGGAGGCTGCGTCGAAGGCGCTTGGCACCGGCTTCCGTAAAGGTGTGTTTTTCTCCGATCTCGGCGTGGTGAATTTGCCGGGCGGTCAACCGACGTTGCAAATGACCGGCGGTGCTGGCGCCAGACTGCGCGCGATCACGCCGCCAGGGATGGTCGCGCAAATCGCGCTGACCATGACGGATGAATATCCTTACGCGTATGCACAGGTGATCATTTCAGCGATATCCGCGCCCGCGTAGCCAGGGACGAATATTGCCGCCTGGACCCCGCCGGATAAACCAGGAGCCAGCTGCGCATTCGCCCGGACGAACGCGCTGTCGCCCTTGCTCGTTCATGTTGCGTTAACGTTTGGTCGCTAATTCTGCCCGGCAGTCTCGTCGGGAGTTCGTCTGATGTTTCGCCGCCTCTCCATCCGCGCCATCCTTTGCGGCGTCATCGTCGCGATGGGTGCGCTGATCATTCTGTTGGCGGGCGTCAACCTGCGCGCGGCGCTGCAGCGCAACGGTGCGGCACAGCGCGTGGTCGCGCTGGCCACGATCGACGGGCAGGTCTTCAACGCGATGGCGATCATGCGGGTCGAGCGTGCGACCTTCCTCGGGGCGTTGTCGACCGCCAGTCCGGCGGATGCCGCGACAATCGCGCGCATCGCTGACGTCCGGGCACAGACGGAGGCCAGCTATGGCAAAGCGATCGAGTTGCTCGCCGACGCGGTGATCGCGAACCCGGATCTGGCGAGCACGATCACGCGGCTGCGGGCGGCGCATGGGGTGATGACCACGGTGCGGTCCCAGGTCGACGCCATGATCCGGCAGGAAAAATCGGCTCGCTCCGCCGATCTGCTGCAATCGGTACCAACCTCCAGCCTGGGCTATCAGGATGCGATCGCGGCGATGGGTGATCGGCTTGAGGCGGCGATGAAGCTGGTCAGCCCGGAAATCGATCAGTTGGTGGCACTGAAACGTTCCGCATGGTCGGTGCGCCTCTTCAGCGGCGTCATGTCGGTACGAATTGAGGCCGCCGCCGCCGCCAGTCGTCCGTTGCAAACAGCCGAGTTGCTCGCCGCGGCGGAGGATCGCGGGCGTCTCGCACTCGCGTGGTCGGAATTGTCCGAACTCGCGGCGCGGCCTGAGATCCCGACCGCCGCCGTCAAGTCGGTGGGGCTTGCCGGGGCGATATTTCCCGCGGTTTTCCTGGCCCAGGAAGACGAGATCGTGGCAGGGCTCGCCGAACATCCCGACAAACCGGTTTTGCCGTTCGCGGAGTTGCAACGGCGCAACGCCGGTGAGTTCGGACTGGTGGCCGACGTCGCCAACGTCGCGCTTCGGGCGACCGCGGACCTCGCCGGAAGGCAGGCCGCCGAATCTCGATTATCGCTGTGGATCAGCGTCATCGTGCTGCTGTTGGCGCTCGGGCTGACGGTCGCCGGCTACCTGGTCGCGGTCCGCCGGGTGACTGCTCCGATCAGTGCGATGACCAGCGCCATGCGACGGTTATCCGGACATGACCTCACAGCTGATGTGCCTGGCATCGGCCGCTGCGATGAAATTGGTGCCATGGCAGCCGCGGTGCAGGTGTTCAAGGAAAGCATGATCCGCGCCGACGCATTATCGGCTGAACGCGACACCGAGCAGAACGCCAAACAACGCCGCCAGGCGGCGATGGACCTCCACACTCAGGAGTTCGGTGCATCCATCTCCGGTGTCATGGCCTCGCTCGCCGGTTCGGCCAACGAAATGCGACGAGCCGCCGCCGCGATGACAGAGGCCGCATCGGGCGTCCGCCGGCAGGCCGGCGACACCGTGGAAAGTGGTGGAAAGGCCTCGAGAGACCTGACCTCAGTCGCCGCGGCGGTCGAGCAGCTCACGGCGAGTGTCGATGAAATTTCCCGCCAGGTCGCGACGGCGGCCCAGGTGGCGCGTGAGGCGGTGGAGCGGGCCGAATCCGGTCATGCCACGATGCGAGACTTGGCCGCGGCGACCGCCCGGATTGGCGACGTCCTGCATCTGATCAGCGACATCGCCAGCCAGACCAATTTGTTGGCGTTGAATGCCACGATCGAGGCGGCGCGCGCTGGCGACGCGGGCAAAGGGTTCGCCGTGGTCGCCGGAGAGGTGAAGGCTCTGGCGGGACAGACCGCCAAGGCCACCGCCGACATCGGTGGGCAAATCGCCGCGGTGCGCGACGCGACTGAGCAATCCATCGTCGCCATGACCGAAGTGGCGGCCGTGATCGGCAGGATAGATGCGGTGGCGAGCGCGATCGCGGCTGCGGTTGAGCAGCAAAGCACGACAACCCGCGGCATCGCCGCCAGCGTCCAGGTTGTCTCCGGCGCGACTGACGCAACAGTCCAGGCGATGCAGGAGGTCTCTGGGTTGGCTGACGGTGCGCGGCAGGTGAGCCAGGAGGTCTCGCAGGCGGCGACGGCGATCGGCAACGAAGCGGAGACCTTGCGGGTCGAGGTCGACCAGTTCCTCAATGCCGTCCGTCAGGACACTGGCGAACGGCGCGGCTTTGAGCGCATCCCCGGCAGAGGTGCCAAAGCGACCCTCCGTGTGCCTGGGCAGCACGCGATCCAGGTGGCGCTGCGAGACCTGTCGCGCGGGGGTGCGGCCTTCCTGTGCGAGCAATCCCTTTCAATCGGCAGCCAACTGGAGGTCGACCTGCCCGCGGCCGGCGGACCGGTAACGGCGAGGGTCGTGCGATGTGGCGGTGGCGTACTCGGGCTGGTGTTCCAACAGCAATCGGACGCTCTGTTGCGCATCGGCCGGGCGATTGACGCGCTTACAAACATCGCGTCCGCCGCGTGACATCGTTGCTTCCGATGGCATCGGAAACTGGCCTCCAAAGGCGCCATCGTGGAATTTCACCCCCTCTCAAGATTTAATGTCGCGGATACGCCATTATTCGACCGGTTATAGCGATCCGCCATCCGTGGCTTGAGTTTCTGGACTGCGTGAGCGCAGAACAGACGGTCCAACCGTGATTGATCGTAACGAGCGCGGTGGTGAAAATCTGGGCCCGCGGCGTCAACCCGGGGCGCGTGCTGTTCAGTATGCCGGGCCTTTCGGCTTTCCCAGTGCTTTCTCGTTCAATTTCCGCATCCGAAGATAGTTATCCAGCCATGCCTGAGCGGCGGCTTCGGTGGAAAAGCCGCCGATAAAGCTTCGGCGGCCATCCGGATACGTCTCGATTATTTGGAATCCATCCCCCTCTGGAGTAATAAGATAGGTATTCATGCGGGCCAATGTGGTAAGAGAGCAGATCGTCGCAACAAGTGATTGCACATGAAGCTTGCATGGGAGATGGGCGTTTCGCGGCAGTTGCGACTATTGAACAGCTCTCTTATTTTTTGAGCGGCGATGCCGATCGCGACGGAATGGCTACTTTACTGACGGATCACGACTGGCTCAGCAAGGGATCGTCGCCGGCGCGTATGTCCGAGTGTCGATGCAAGGAGAAATGTAATCAGTTTCAATTCAGAATGTTCTCGTATCCGGCGAGCGGACCGGACGGATATCGCACGATCTCCGAGCCCTCCCTTTACTCGGACACCCGCTCGGTACCGGGCAACAAGCGTCGCACCGCGCTCGCGACATCTATCGCCGTGACTGGGGAGGCGAGGAATGCGCTCCATCCGGTCGTCCGACTGGTCTTGGGCATCGAGGTGACGACCAGGCGTACTCCCGGGACCTGGCCCGCCACCTCGAGGACGCGCAGGTTTATCTCGTCCGGCACGGGAGAGATGCCCTCCACGGTCGTCGGATCGTCGAACACGGTGACCACGTGCCCCTGTTCCCGCAGAACGCTGGCCAGGCGATCACGGTACCATCGGTTATCGTGGACCACGGCGATGCGTGCCGCCATGGGACCCCCTTCGGCTCTGAGATTGTCGGTCGCCGAATTTAACAGTGGTAGTTGTGCGGCGCAACGAGGGGGGCGGCTGAGGGAGGCGGCGGCCTGTGACCCGGGGCGCGAGGACGGGGGCGATGGCTTCCCTCTGTCGATCTGGCCTCATATATATGGTTTGCAGGAGGATGCGGGGCGAGCTACCGAACGGCGCGTTCCGGCACGACAGCGGAGGAGTCCGTGTCGCGGTCCGGGTTAAGCCCGGGGCTTCGAGCCATAGGCTTTCGATTTGACCGCAGGCTGGCGGATGGATGAAACATTAAACCTTTGAAAAGAAAGAAACTCTAATCCTCTTGACAGCCTGATACCCCGCGGGCTTGATCCCGCGCGATTTCCACCCGTTTTCCATTGGGAAGTGCTTCTGTATGGCGACTGCCAAGGCGGCCAAGGCCCGGCGACAACCGAACGTCTGGGTCGAAAACATCAAAACCATTATCTATGCGGGGTTGATCGCCATCGCCGTGCGTACGGTATTGTTTGAGCCATTCAACATTCCGTCGGGCAGCATGGAGCCCACCCTCCTGGTCGGCGATTATCTGTTCGTTTCGAAATACAGTTATGGCTATTCGAAGTTCTCGCTGCCGTTCTCGCCGTCGCTGTTCGAGGGCCGAATCTTCGGCTCCCTGCCGAAACGAGGCGATGTCGCGGTATTCAAATATCCGCGCGACACCTCGACCGATTACATAAAGCGCATCATTGGCCTGCCCGGTGATCACATCCAGATCAAGCAAGGACAGCTCTACATCAATGGCCAGATGTGCCCGCGCGAGCTTCTGGGCACATACGATACCGACGACAGCGGCTACGTTCAGCGCGAGAAACTCTATATGGAGACGCTGCCGAACGGCGTCCGCCATGAAATTCTTAAAGCGACCGACGGCACGGATGCGAGCCGACGGCCCGGCTTCGATCCCGCGAAGGAGTTCGATCCAAACAACACCATCGAATATGTCGTGCCCCCGGACCACGTGTTTGCCATGGGCGATCACCGCGACAACTCGGCCGACAGCCGCTTCATGAACGCGGTCGGCTACGTCCCCGTCGAAAATTTGGTGGGCCGCGCCGAGATCCTGTTCTTCTCGATCGACAGCGAGCATCCCTGGTACGAAGTCTGGTACTGGCCCGTCGAAATCCGCTGGAGCCGCCTGCTTCAGCGGATCCACTAAACCGGTGAGCGAGGCGCTCGACGCGATCCTGGGTTATCGGTTCACGCGTTCGGATTTGCCGCGTGAAGCGCTGACCCATCGCTCGGCCCTGCAAGGCAAGCGGCCGGCGCACGGATCGAACGAGCGGCTGGAATTCATTGGCGACCGGGTCCTGGGATTACTCGTCGCGGAGTGGCTCGCCGAGCGATTTCCTCAGGAGCAAGAAGGCGATCTGGGGCGCCGTTTGGCCTCTCTGGTCTCCCAGCCGGTGTTGGCGCTGGTGGCGGAAACGATCGGGCTGGGGGAGGCTCTGTCGGTGGCGCCGGGAGAGGCTCGAGCGGGAGTGAAGCGTCGTGCCACGGTCCTGGCGGACGCACTCGAGGCCGCCCTGGGCGCGATCTATCTCGATGGAGGCCTGGAACCGGCGCGGGACTTCGTGCATCGCGCCTGGAGCGACGCGATGATCGCCCAGGAAACACCTCCCAAGGACGCCAAGACGGCGTTGCAGGAATGGGCCCAGAAGCGGGGCCTCGATCTGCCTGTCTACAAGATCGCCGAGCGGTCCGGACCGCCGCACGCGCCCGTTTTCGTTGTGACCGTGACAGTCGGCGCCTGCGAGGGCCTGGGCACGGCAGGCAGCAAGCGCGCCGCCGAGCAGCTCGCTGCTGAAAACCTTTACCCAAATCTCCCGATATGATGGTTGGCGAAGTGACCGCCCGCTGCGGTTTTGTCGCCATCGTCGGCGCGCCGAACGCCGGCAAGTCGACGTTGCTCAACCGCCTGACGGGCGCGAAATTATCGATCGTTTCTCCAAAGGCACAAACCACACGGTTTCGGGTGCTGGGGATTTTCATTCGTGACGGCAGCCAGGTGTTGCTGGTGGATACACCCGGGATCTTCCGTCCGCGTCGAAAACTGGATCGGGCGATGGTGGCGGCCGCCTGGTCGGGAGCCGCGGACGCCGACCTGGCGCTGCTGCTGGTGGATGCGAAGGCCGGGGCAACCGAGCAGGTGAGGGCGATCGCCTCCAGCCTCGGGACGTCGGGACGGCGCTGCTGGCTGGTGCTGAACAAGACCGATCTCGTGGCGGCGGAAGCCTTGCTGCCGTTGATCGCATCGTTGACCGCGCTGGCGCCGTTCGAGGAGACCTTCATGGTCAGTGCCGGCAACGGTGATGGCGTCGCCGAACTTTCCCGGGCGCTGGCCGCCGCGGTGCCTGAGGGACCCTTCCTGTATCCCGAGGACGACCTGACCGACCTGCCGGACCGTTTGCTCGCCGCGGAAACCGTGCGCGAACAGATATTCATGCAGACGCACGACGAGGTGCCCTACGCCGCCACCGTCGAAACGGAAAGCTTCAAGGAGCGTCGCGATGGCTCGGTGCGCATTGAAGTAACGATCTACGTCGCCCGGCCGGGTCACAAGGCGATCCTCATCGGCGAGAAAGGTTCGAAAATTCGCGATATCGGCGCCCGCGCACGTCGCGATCTGGCCGGGTTGCTGGAGCGGCCGGTGCATTTGTTCCTGAATGTTAAGGAACGCGCCCGCTGGGACGAGGAGGGCGCGCGGTTGAGGGCCATTGGGTTGGAAGATCCCGGGGGGTAAGCGAAGCAGGGTCGGGCCAAACGCTTCCGCGAAGGTGGAAGCGGTATTCGGTGGCCAATTGGGCCAATGAATCAGGCCGTGTTCGTGGACCTGACGCTGTTCCATAAATCAAGACTTACGTGCTCAGCCATCGCCCAAGGATCGCGGGGTCATTGCGATGATCTACGATGCACAGCTCCACTATCGACCGCCTGAGCACGTCACAACCGGCCAGAGCGTCTTCGACGACCGCATCCCGGATCTCCATCATGGCACGCTGCCATCACGCGCAACCGCCTGCAATCCGCTCGAACCCGCTGTCGCACGCGATATGTTTGGCACCACGCCGGATCCGCGGGGCGCGGGGTCGTTGCGACCGCAAGGACATGCCTTGCCGGCGGACGGAGGTTATCGCGTCCAGCCCGCACGACGCGATCTGGCTCTATTGAACTCTGGTCGGCCTCTTCGACAGGGGCGTTTTCAGTCGATCCTGAGGTGACGGGAACTTGGCCGGGTGCCCACTTTCTCCGCCACCCTGATATAAGCGAGCCCATGGACTGGGACCTGCCTGCCATCGTGCTGGATACCCGCCCCTACGGTGAGGGTGATGTCATCGCCACACTGATGACTGGGGAACACGGCTCGCATCGAGGCCTCGTGCGCGGCGGAGCGTCGCGCGCCCAGGGTGGGCTGTGGCAGGCTGGTAATTTCGTGCAGGCGAGGTGGATCGCTCGACTGTCCGATCAACTCGGCCAATTTCGCGGCGAACTGATCCACGCCACCGCCGCGTCCGTCATGGATGATCCGCTCGCACTCTCGATGCTGACCGCGGTCTGTTCTCTGGCCGAGGATGCGTTGCCGGAACGCGAGCCGCACGAGGCGGTGTTCGCTGGCATGATCCACCTGCTGCCGCGACTAACCCTCGGGCGATCCGTGCTCCCCGAATTGATCCGGTGGGAGACGGTATTGCTCGCCGACCTTGGATTTGGGCTTGACCTGACGTCTTGCGCGGTGACGGGGTCGACCGAGGGGCTCGATTTTGTTTCGCCAAAAACCGGCCGCGCGGTCACCGCGGAGGGCGCGGGGATGTGGTCGACTCGGCTTTTGCGCCTGCCACCGTTCCTGACCGGCGCCCTGGAATCCGGCCCAGTGGATTGGCACGATGGGCTGCGACTGACAGGGCATTTCCTGGCCCGGGACGTATTCGGCGCACGACACAGACCGCTGCCCATGGCTCGCCAGATGCTGTACGACCGGGTCGCCGCTCTGGTGGACGATTCGCCCGCGGTGGCAGAGCAGGAGGACCGCGATGCCGGATGATTTCGCCGGACACATCGAAGACACCGCGCTCAAGGACGCTCTGTCCGAGCGGTACCTCGCCTATGCATTGTCGACCATCATGTCGCGGTCGCTGCCGGATGTGCGCGATGGGCTGAAGCCGGTGCATCGGCGGCTGATCTATGCGATGCATCAACTGCGGCTCGATCCGACGGCCGGGTTCAAGAAATGTGCCCGCGTCGTCGGCGACGTGATGGGCAAATACCACCCGCACGGGGACCAGTCGATTTACGACGCCATGGTTCGTATGGCGCAGGATTTCGCCGCTCGCTATCCGCTGGTCGAGGGCCAGGGCAACTTCGGCAATATCGACGGCGATAACCCCGCCGCCATGCGGTACACCGAGGCACGGCTGACCGAGGTGGCGCGCGCCATGCTGGCCGGCATCGATGAAGACGCCGTCGACTTTCGCCCCACCTATGACGGGGAAGAAAGCGAACCAATCGTCCTGCCGGGGGCATTTCCCAATCTGTTGGCGAATGGCGCGGCCGGCATCGCCGTCGGCATGGCGACGTCCATCCCGCCCCACAACGCGGGCGAGGTTTGTGCCGCCGCGATGCATTTGATCGCCAACCCGAAGGCGTCCGTCGCTGACCTGCTGGCACACATGCCCGGTCCGGATTTTCCCACCGGCGGCATCCTCTCCGAGGACCCGGCCTCACTTCTCGCCGCCTACGAAACCGGTCGCGGCGGCTTCCGGCTGCGCGCGAAGTGGGAGGTGGAGAAAGGCAAGCACGGCACCTGGCAGATCGTGGTGACCGAAATCCCCTATCAGGTGCAAAAGGCAAAATTGATCGAACAGATCGCGCAGCTGATGGAGGACAAAAAACTCCCGCTCCTGGGCGACGTGCGCGACGAAAGCTCGGACATCATTCGCCTGGTCCTGGAGCCGAAAACCCGAGGCGCCGAACCCGAGGTGCTGATGGAGACCGTGTTTCGCGCCACGGCACTGGAAACTCGTTTCCCATTGAACATGAACGTATTGGATGCGACGCGCACGCCACGCGTGATGTCGTTGAAGGAGGTGCTGCAAGCCTGGCTCGATCATCGGCACGAGGTGCTGGTACGCCGGTCCAACCACCGTCTCGCCGCGATTGATCGCCGGATCGAGGTGCTGGAAGGCTACTTGCTGGTTTACCTGAACCTCGATGAGGTGATCCGTATCATTCGCGAGGAGGATGAGCCAAAGCCTCGGCTGGTGGAGCGCTTTACCCTGACGGATACGCAGGCCGAGGCGGTTTTGAACATGCGGTTGCGCAGCCTGCGCCGGTTGGAAGAAATGGAAATCCGCAGAGAGCACGACAAACTCACGAAAGAGCGCAAGGGTTTGCGTGCTCTGTTGGACAACGACAAGGCACGGTGGAAGCGGATTTCCGTCGAGCTGGATGACATTCGGAAAAAATTCGGTTCCGGTCCGTTGGGCGATCGCAGGACCGAGTTGGGCGTGGCGCCGGCCGCCGCCGACTTCACGTTCGAGGCGTTCGTGGAGCGTGAGCCGATCACCGTGATCCTGTCCGACAAGGGATGGATCCGAGCGGTGAGGGGTCAGGTCGCCGATCCCGCTGAGCTGAAATTCAAGGAAGGCGATAAGCTACGGTTGCTGTTGCCGTGTCACACCACGGACCGGCTGGTACTGTTCGCGACCAACGGCAAATCGTTCACTTTGAAAGCCGCTGATGTTCCGCGCGGACGAGGCGATGGCCAGGCACTGCGCCTGATGGCTGATTTGCAAAACGAGGATGATGCCGTCGCGCTGTTCGTCGCGGCGGAAGGGATCCGGTATCTGGTTGCTTCCTTATCCGGCCGCGGGTTCCTGGTTCCTGGTGCGGAACTTGGGGCGGAAAAGCGAACCGGCAAACAAATTCTGAATCTAAAGCCTGGCGAGCGCGCCGCATTCTGCGTTCCGGCCGATGGCGATCATGTCGCGCTGATTGGCGAGAACCGGCGGCTGCTGATCTTCTCGCTGGACCAGATTCCGGAAATGGTGCGCGGCGCCGGTGTCATCCTGCAGCGCTACAAGGATGGTGGCCTGTCGGACGCGAAGGTGTTCCGTCTCGCTGACGGACTGACCTGGCGGCTTGGAGAGCGTATCCGCACCGAAACGGATTTGCGGGATTGGCTGGGCGAGCGCGCACAGGCGGGCAGGATGCCACCGAACGGATTTCCGAAAGGACTGAAGTTTTAACGTTCATAACGTGTGGGTGAGGATACCGGCCGCCTCCAGCAGGATCGTTTCCAAACTCGCCGACTGACGAATAGCGTTGAGCCGCTCTCCAGCGACACCAAACGCCGCCTGCGCCAGACGAGGTGCCAACCCCGGCTCCGCACTCAGGCGGTGCATTGCCGCAGCAAGCGACCCGGCGTCACCAGGCGGCACCAACAAGCCCGTCTTACCGTCAATCACGGCCTCGGCGATGCCGCCTTCATCAGAGCCAACGACCGCGCAGCCGCGCGCCATCGCCTCAGCCACGACACTGGGCAGCCCCTCCGCGTCCCCATCCACCGCGACCACGCTCGGTACCACCAGCGCCAGTGCCGTCTCCATCAACGCCGCGAGTGCCGGCTGCGAAAGCCAACCTACCAGTTCCACGTCCGGAACGTCCCGGGTCAGTGCCTCCAGGACGGAGCGTAACGGTCCGTCACCAGCACAAATCAATTTTGTCGTGTCGCCACCGGCGCGAAGCCGTCGCATGGCGTCGGCCAGCACGGTGATGCCTTTTTT
>Ga0302324_100019618_pt1 | contig 13266 bp, 10 predicted proteins | sample Palsa_T0_1_FD_201949 | JGI IMG/M metagenome (GOLD analysis project Ga0302324, IMG submission 201949) | Peat permafrost microbial communities from Stordalen Mire near Abisko, Sweden - Palsa_T0_1 | ecosystem: Environmental > Terrestrial > Soil > Palsa > Peat permafrost | place: Sweden: Abisko...
GCGCCCCGCGGATGAAGGCCTTGGTCTTACACAGCGCCTCGTCCCCGATCGCCTCGCCCATCGGCCCGCCGGCGGTCGCGGCGACGGACCGCGGACGCTGGCCGCAGGCACCAGGCGCGCGACGCGCCAGTGCAGCCGATCGAAAAGAGCACGGTCGGAGCAGGTTCCACTCAGCGCTGATATCCGTCGGTCCTCCAATTGGTGTATAGACGGAGTTGCTCTGCGGTCCAGAATGGGCCGCCAGGAGGCATAGTTTGACCCATCAGGCTATCCTGGACTGCTTGTGCATTCGCGTAATTGTTCGTCGCGTCGGACATGTATTGGAAATCGTCCAGGTGCACGCCGTGAACCTTCATGTGCTTGATATCGACTTCCCGAAACATTGGCTTGACGTCCTTTGAGAATGATACGGGCATGCCATAGAGTACCTCCTATGCACCATCCTTGAACTGACATATTCGCGACGCTGTGATTCTGGCTACCGGAAACGCGGCGCCTGCCGGCTGGCCAGGCCTCGATCCGGACGTAGCTGCGAACGGCGCTTCTTCAATATGGCGTGGGTGGAAGGCGCCTTCCAGACCGGCGACCGCCATGCGCCGGTACTGCTGCTCGGCAGCGGGTTAACGGCGGTGGATGCCCTGCTCGCCATGCGGCGCCATGGGCATCGCGGCAAAGTGTACATGGTGTCGCGCCGCGGACTGCTGCCGCAAGCACATGTGCTGGCGGTCTATGGCTGTGTCCGCCCCGTGCCATGCGCCGGACTGCGCGATTTGTTGCACTTTACGCGGGCGGCAGCGTCGAGGACCGCCGCTCTCCCGGCGGGCTGGCGGGAAGCCGTGGATTCCATTCGACCGGAAGCCAACCAGCGACGTTTTCTCCGCCATCTGCGGCCGTTTTGGGACACGCACCGCCACCGGATGGCGCCGCAGATCGCCGCGATGGTCCACCAGTCTTTGCGCGATGGCAGCCTGGAAGTGTTGGCCGGCCGCACCCGCGGTTTCCGCCTGTTCGAGGACGGTGTGGAAGTGAGCATCGCGCTGCGCGGCCGCGCGCAGACCATAACACTGAGGGTCGCGCGGGCGATCAATTGTACCGGCCCGGAGACGGATCTCTCGCGGAGCACCAATCCGGTGTTGCGCAGCCTGATGCAGCAAGGCTGGCTGCAGCCCGAGGCACATCGCTTGGGCGCATTGGTCGACAATCGGGGCGCCCTGTTACCGGCGCGTTGTGGATGGCAGCCGCCGCTCTACGCGCTGGGCCCACTGCGTTTAGGGTCGCTCCTGGAATCCATCGCCATTCCCGAAATTCGGGTGCAGGCCCAGGACCTCGCGGACCTTCTGATACCGGGACATCGCGCTGCCTTACTTAACAGGTGAAAATTCGGCGGTGAACCGCGCATCACGCCTGTTAAATTGGGGTTGGCTCGTTGGAGAAAATATGATCGTTAAATGTTCGCCGGCACTTCTAGTCGCTATGTGCGCGATGGCACAGACTACCACACCGACAGTGAGCACGCTTCACAGTTTTGAGGGCGCGCCGGGCGACGGAGCTGGACCCATCGCAGGTCTTGTGATCGGTGGCAGCGGCGTGCTGTACGGCACAACCAGCAATGGGGGCGCTTCAAATCAGGGCACCGTGTTCTCATTGAAGCCGCCGACTTCTACCGGCGGGAGTTGGACCGAGACCGTGCTGCACAATTTCAGCGGGCCCGACGGAGCCCTTCCGGGGACCACGCTGGCGATCGGAAGCGGCGGCGTGTTGTACGGCACAACGGCGGAAGGCGGCAGCGGATCGTGCCCTGGCGGATGCGGCACGGTGTTCTCATTGACGCCATCCGATGGGGGATGGACCGAAGCCATGCTCTACAATTTCACTGGCGGGAGCGACGGCAGCAATCCCACGGGTCTGACGATTGGCGCCGGCAGAGTGCTATACGGCACGACCAATAATATCGATAGCGCCGGCGTGGGCACAGTGTTCTCGTTGACGCCGCCGGCATCGGCGGGGGGTGCGTGGACCGAGAGCGTGCTGCATACCTTCACCGGCCCGGACGGCGGCTTTCCCGAAGCAGGCGTGGTGCAAGGAACGGGCGGAGCGCTCTACGGGACAACCTACAGCGGCGGCGCCACCGATGTGGGCGTCGTGTTCCGGTTGACACCACCTGCATCGCCCGGCGGCACATGGAAGGAAACTGTGATCCACAGCTTTACGGGCAGCGACGGCGGTTTTATTTCGGCAGGCGTGGCGATTGGGAGCGGCGGAGTGCTTTACGGTACGGCCAGCCTGGTGGGAGGCTCGGGCGATGGCACGGTTTATTCTCTGGCGCCGCCGCTCGCGGGGTCTAACGCCTGGACGATAGATGTTCTTTGTGCATTTTCGGGTAGCAACGGAAACTCGCCCGCCGCGGGAGTCACGATTGGCGAAGGCGGCGTGCTCTACGGCACGACCACTGTCGGCGGAGCCTCGGGCAACGGCGTGGTGTTCTCGTTGACGCCGCCGTCGATGGCGGGGGGCTCCTGGAGCGAGAAGGTGTTGCACAGTTTCACGGGATCTCCGGAAGGGAGCGACCCCAACGCCGTCTTGGCGATCGGCGGCAACGGGGTGTTGTTCGGCACCACCACCGGCGGCGGGACGGCGAACCTGGGCACGGTGTTCGCGGTTTTCTAAGCGGTATATTGCCATCGCTGGGGGCGTGGCGCGCCTCCACGATTGCCTCAATGCCACTTACTTTTCGCCAGGGAAGCGATTCTGCACAAATAGTGGGGCAGGCCCTCGGCCTGCGGCGGCCTCCCAGGCCGCCTCCTTGCTAAGCGAGAGAGCGGGTCCGGGGGACCCGCGCAGGCCAAGGGCCTGCCCCACTATTTACGCAGACCCATCGACGACTCTAAAGGAAGTGGCATTTTAGGCGAGCTTCGCAGGCAGCAGTGCCTGCGCCACGTCAACCGGCGGCCCCACCAAGAAGCGCGGTCCACTAAAATAGCAGACATCATGCCCTTACTCGATCGAGTACAGAAAGACATGGTGGAAGCCATGAAGGCGCGCGAAGAAGCCCGCCTCAGCACGCTGCGGATGATGAAGGCGGCGCTGAAGAAACACGAAGTGGACGCCATGAAGCCGCTGGACGAAGCGGCCGAGATGCAGATCCTGAAATCGCTGGTGAAACAGCGCATAGAAGCTGCGGACGCCTTCCGCAAGGGCGGGCGGGAAGAATCCGCCGCCAAAGAAGAGGCCGAGCGAAAGCTGATAGAATCCTACCTTCCAGCCTCCGCGGGCGAAGCCGAGATCGAAGCCGCGGTTCAGGCTGCCTTGGCCGAGACCGGAGCGGCTTCGCTGAAGCAAATGGGCGTAGTCATGAAGGCCGCCCAGGCGAAGCTGGCGGGCAAGACCGTGGATGGCAAAGCTCTGAGCGAAAAAGTGAGGTCGCGATTGCAATGACGCCGCAAACCACCGAAAAGAAGTTCCGGTCGTACGTGCCGGACAAAACCGACATGCCCGAGTTCACTGTCCGCGCGGTGCTGATAGGCCTGGTGCTGACCGTGGTGCTGGGCGCGGCCAACGCGTACCTGGGCCTGAAGTCGGGCATGACCATCGCCGCCACGTACCCGGCGGCGGTGATCGGAATGGCGCTGCTGAAGCTGATGAAGGGATCGCTGCTGGAAGAGAACATGGCGCGCACCATCGGGTCGATCGGCGAATCGGTGGCGGCGGGCGCGGTTTTCACCATCCCGGCTTTTGTGCTGTCGGGATTGTGGCCGGGGCTGACGGGCGATAAGTATTGGAACTCGGTGGTGCTGATGGTGATCGGCGGCACGCTGGGCATCCTGTTTGTGACTTTGCTGCGGCGGGTGATGGTGGAGGATCCGGAGCTGCCATTCCCCGAATCGGTGGCCGCGTCGGAGATCCACAAAGCCGGCCAGCAAGGATCGCGCGCCGCTAAAATTCTGTTCGCCAATATGGGCTTCGGCGGGTTCATGTACCTGTTGGGCGCGGTGAACGTGTTCAACCCGAGCAAGGTGTTTCCGGTGAACATCGGCGCATTGGGCAAGCGGCTGCTGCTGCGCACCAGCACCAATCCCAATGTGGCGACCACCATGACGGGCGGCACGTCGCTGTTCACGGCGCCGGATGTCAGCCCGGCTTTCCTGGGCGTCGGCTACATTATCGGCCCGCGGCTGGCGGCGCTGAACTTCGCGGGCGGCGTGCTCGCCTGGGGGCTGCTGGTTCCGCTGCTCACGTTTGTGCTGGGACCGTACCTGCAAGCGGGCCAGCCCGCGGGGCAGCCCATGCTGCTGGCGCAATCCGTTTATTATTCGATCGTGCGTCCCATCGCTGTGGGCGGCATGCTGGTGGGCGCTTCGTACACACTGTTCAAGATGAGAAAACAGCTTGGCGCGGGCATGGCACGGGCGGTGTCGGACCTGAAAAAATCGGCCGCGGCGCACGCCACCACCAGCCGCACGGAACGGGATCTGAGCGCGCGGACCGTGTTCGCGGGCATCGCGGTGGTGCTGGTAGCCATGGTCGGTCTTTATTACCACTTCATCAGCGCGGGAAATCTCTCGGGAGCGACCGTGCTCACCGGGGCGGTGGTGGCGGCGCTGGTGATGGTGGTGCTTGGATTTTTCTTTGCGGCGGTGTCGGGCAACCTGGTGGGCATGATCGGATCGTCGAATAATCCGGTTTCCGGACTGACGCTGTGCACGCTGGTAGTGGCGGCGCTGCTGATGGTGGCGCTGGGTGTTTCGGGCAAGGGCGGCGTGGCGGCCGTGTTGGGCGTGTCCGCCGTGGTTTGTGTTTCGTCGGCGGTGGCGGGTGAGATGCTGCAGGATCTGAAGGTGGGCCACATTCTGGGCGGCACGCCAGCCAAGATGCAGATCGGCGACCTGCTCGGCATGGTGGTGGCGTCGTTGGTGCTGTTTTTTCCGCTGGCGATCCTGGATAAGGCTTATCATTTTGGGAGCTCGAAGCTGCCCGCGCCACAAGCCGGTCTGATGGCCATGCTTTCGAAGGGGATTTTGGGCGGCGAGATGGCCTGGCCGTTGGTGGTGGTGGGCATTCTGATGGGATCTGCACTGATCCTGATTGAAGTGCGAAGCCCGATGCTGTTTTCCGTTGGGATGTATCTGCCGCTAGGGACCACGTTCGCCATTTTCATCGGCGGACTGATTCGCTGGGTGACGGACAAGCTGCGCGACCGGCAGGGGTTCAACGACGCGCAAAAGGCGCGGGTGGAAAATGCGGGGGTGCTAACGGCGTCGGGGCTGATTGCCGGGGAGGCTCTGTGCGGGCTGGCCATCGCGACGCTGGTGGGCACCGAGCACGATGTGACACTGCTGAAGTGGACCGCGCCGTTCGTGGCGGCGCTGATTGCGCTGGCGGTGTTGGCGGTGGTGATGGTGCAGGTGCCGCTGCGGAATGCGGGGCGTCCGGATGAGCCGGCGCCTCCTACGGCGATTATGTAGGGAAATTTCAATTCCTATGGACACTAACGTGGGGCCGCCAATCCCTGGCCGCAGCCGGCTCAGCGGAGTCGAAGCCGACAATATTGCCAGCAATGTCACTTACTTTAGAGCCGTCGATGGATCTGCATAAATAGTGGGGCAGGCCCTTGGCCTGCGCGGGTCCCTTGGACCCGCTTGGCCCGGAAACTGAGACTCTGCAAGAAGAGAAAATGGCGGCCTGGGAGGCCGCCGCAGGCCGAGGGCCCGCCCCACTATTTGTGCAGAATCGCCTCGCTGGCGAAAAGATCTCGAGTTTACTGCGACCTGTCCAGTACGACCGAGACACTCTCGGAATAGTAGTTCGCAATCATCAAGTCCGGCTTTCCGTCGCCGTCGACATCCCCTACGGCGATGCTGACCGGCTCATCGTCCAGCGCGTAACTCGCACCGATCGCAAATTTGCCCCCGCCGATGTTCTCCAGGATGGTCAAGCCGTTGTAACTCTTATTGACAACAGCCAGATCCGGCAGCCCATCGGCATTGAAATCGCCTGTAACCACATATTCAGGGGTACCTAACAGCGAGTAGGTCTGTACCGGTTGGAAGGTGCCATCGCCATTACCCAACAGGACCGAGATATCGTTTGAATCGTAGCTGACCACCGCCATGTCGGTCTTCCCATCGCCGTTGAAGTCCGCCAGAGCCAGGCAAATCGGATCGCCGCCCACAGAGACGCTCTCCGCGGGCCCGAAGGTGCCGTCGCCTTTGCCGCGCAGAATGGAAACGGTGTTGGAAGAATTGGCGGTTACAACGTCCAGTGTGCCATCCCCATAGATCTCGCCCACTGTTACGAATTGAGGCGTGGGGCCAACGCCATAGGCTACGGGCGCCTGGAAGGTGCCGTCGCCATTGCCCAACAGAATCGAGACGGTGTTGACGTTGGAATCGTCATTGGCAACCGCCAGGTCGAGGTTACCATCGTGGTTAAAGTCTCCAACCGCTACGCTGTGCGGACTATATCCCGCATCGTAAGGCACCGCCGACTGGAAGGTTCCATCGCCGTTACCCAGGAGAATCGAGACGGTGTTGATGTTATAACCGCTGTTGGTTACGACTAAGTCCAACTTGCCATCGTTATTGAAGTCGCCGACCGCCACAGCGCCGGCGCCGTTCGGCACCAGATAGCTGACCGGCGGCCGGAAGGTGCCGTTGCCGGCGTTCAGCAGGACGGCAACGGCGTTCGAATTGGTGGTCACCGCAATGTCCAGCTTCCCGTCGCCGGTGAAGTCGCCCTTGGCGATGGAGTTGGTCTGGCTTTGCAGATCGTAAATCCTTTCTTGCGCGAAGGTGCCCTTGACGTTAAGCATGACCGAAACTGTGTTGGAACTATAGTCCGCGACGGCTAAATCGGGTTGTGTATCGGCGTTGAGGTCACCCACAGCCACGGATACAGGACCCAACCCGACAAAGTAACTGGTGGGGTGGCTAAACGTGCCATTGCCCTTGCCGGTCAGAATTGCGACTTCGTTGGAACCATTGTCCACCACGGCCAGATCCGGATGGCCGTCGCCGTTAAAATCGGCTACGGCAACAGACTCGGGCGCACTCCCAGCCGAATAGAAGGTTGCCACCCGGAACCCGCCGGCGCCATTGCTCATCAGAATGGCGACGTTATTGGAGCCCTTATTGGCCACGGCCAGATCCATCGTTCCACCGCCATTGAAGTCTCCCACCGCTAAGGCGACCGGTTCCAAACCCACTCCATAGTTCACTGGGGAACGGAAGGAGCCGTCGCCCTTACCCAGCAGGATTGAGACGGTATTGTTGAAGTAGTTGGTCACCGCCAAATCCAGCTTTCCATCGCCATTGAAATCCGCCGTCACCACGGCCGTGGGGTTAACACCCACCGCGTAGCTGACGGCTGCCTTAAAAGTGCCATCGCCTTTTCCCAGCAGGATCGAAACGGAGCCGGAGCCGTAGTTGACTACAGCCAAGTCCGGAATGCCGTCGCCGTTGAAGTCTCCCACCGCGACACCGTCGGGCTCAGATCCGACCGGATAGTTCAGGGCGGGCTCAAAGGTGCCCGCGCCCGTTCCCAGCATGACCGAGACCGTGCCCGAAGAATAGTTGGCCACTACGAGATCCAGGTTGCCGTCGTTGTTGAAGTCGCCGGTAGTGATAAACTGCGGCTCGGAACCCACCGTGTAGGTGAGAGACGGGCGGAAAAGGCCATTCCCAACCCCTTTAAGGATTGTGACCGTACTGCCGCTATATCCACCGTTGGTTATGGCCAAGTCTTCCACGCCGTCATTGTCAAAGTCCCCAACCGTTACCGAGGTCGGTGAGCTACCGGCTGGAAAGGTCCCCGGCGCGTTGAACGCAACCGGCGGCACCGTGGCGCCGGCCGGCCATGTCAGAATCGTCAATGCGCAAATCGCAGTAACAAGGTTTGGAAAATGCATGCGTTGCATACCCGCCTCCCTCTGTGGGTTGTAACCGGATTTTCATCATTCGTCTCCCGGTCGCCAACTAGCTAGTGTACATGCAAGGGCTCACCCAAACAACGCCCGTGAGCATAACTCAGTGAATACTGGTACTGGAGGGCGTTAGTTCGAACACAGTGCCGTTGCCTTGATAGGTGGGGGCGGAGCCGCCAGTCGCCGCCACGCCGTAGAGTCCGCCGTCGGCGCCGAAGGCCAGATTCGCTTCCGGCGAGGCCCCATCGCTGCCACTGGTAAACTGTAGAGCACGGTTTCAGTCCAGGGGCCGCCTGTGGCGCCCGGCAGGCTGAGGCGGAATATCGTCCCGGCATTCGAGGCGCCGCCGTCGAACGTGGTGCCGTAGAGCGCTTATCGAAGATCAGACCGGAACTGGGCTGACCTTCCGCAGTCGTGTAACCGTGGAGGATGGCGAATGTCCACGCGCCGCCAGGTGTCCCGGGGCAGGCGCGCCTCTTGCTACTGCTCAAAACGGTAATGGTGGGCGGTAGGTTTTACGGAATGAACTTTGCCGGAGCCGGGCCGTAAAAGCCGCGCGGCCCTCCTGGCGCCGTTTTCATAGAATCTTGAAAACCCAGGTACTACTCGTGAAACTGAAGTCAGTTATCCAGCCGCCGAATAGCAGCATCCCTTTTGTGGTTCCATCGTAAGTAAAGGAAACACCCGAACTGGGCTGGGGACTTAACAAAGTTTGCACCTGGCTCCAGTTCTCTCCGTCCCATAACCAGGTGTCATTCAACCGGCCTTGCCCGCAGTCTTCGCAAGAACCGGCCAAACCTCCGAAGAGCACCACTCTCTTGAGGATCGGATCGAAAGCCAGACCATTGTCCGTTCGTGCTTGCGGCGACGTCGCCGGCTGCTGTTGGACCCAATCCACGCCATTGTAGGTCCATGTATCGGCGTAGGCGACACCAGAAGTATTGCCGCCGAAGAACATCACCTCGTTGGTGGTCTCATCGTAGGTCAGCGTCGCCGCTCGCGGAGACGGACTGCTGGCGGGGAACTGCTGGGTCCACGTCTTGCTCTTTCCGTCCCATTCCCAAGTGTCATTGAAGGTAGCCGTGCCGCCTCCGCCAAACAGCACCACCCTGCCGAGCTGGGAATCGAAGACCATTCCGTTGGTAGCATTCCAACTACGGGCCGGAGGCGAAACCGGAGGAAACTGCTGAGTCCAGGTCACCCCGTCCCACGTCCACGTTTGGTTCGACTCACTGGGGCTCTCGCCAATGTGAGTAAGGCCACCGCCGAAAAGCACAACGGTTTCTGTCGTCGCGTCGTAGGCCAGCGACGCGCCTTGTAAGGGCGGTGGAGACACGCCTGGTGTGAGTTGTGTCCATCCTTTGGCTTCGGAGAACGCCCAGGTGTCCCCGTAGAGCGTGTTGTAGGTGTTGCCGCCATAAAGCAATGTTGCCACCATTGCGTGGTCATAGACCATCGATGCACTGCATCGCTCTGGGGGCAGACCAACCAGTGACGGCTTAATCCATTCCAGCTTGGGCGTCGCCAGCACGCCGGTGCAGCCGGCGGAGGTTGCAGGGGTTTCGGCTGTGTTACAAAGCCCCGGAATCTGTCCCGCCGCCATGCCGACGAACAACAGCACCATGGCGAGAGCTTGCAGGATTGTCTTGGATTGCGTTCCCAGAGAAGGCATCTGGTTGCTCCTTTCAATTTTCTGTTGGCCAGGCCGTGGCCCGCTGCCCGATTATAATAACTGCCACACATCTCTGGAGCGAGCGAAACGCTCAGATCCTTCAAAATAGACGTACCATACCCTGGTACGTGGCGACGCTGAGATTTGAAGAGGGCCATTGGTACGCCACCGTCTGGATTGCAGCATTCGTCCAATCGAACGGTGTAAAAGAACGCGCGCCCGGCCGCCATGGGTTACCTTGGGCGCTGCCCAATTCAGCTCGCCGGAGGGTTGGCGCGGCTAGTCCAAAGCTACTTTGAACGCGACCGGCCCGGCTTCCTTAACGGCCGGCAGGCGGCCCGCCACCCACTACTGCTTCGCAAAATGGAAGTTCTTCACCCGCCCCGCGTTCAAGGTGAAGCCTGTGACCCTGCCGCCCTGTCCTCGTTGGAAATGTAGATCCCCATTAAGCCCCCAAAAGGTGTCGGTAATGGTCGGTTCCAGCTTCTCTGGCTTCGATTTCAGCCGCTTTAAGACAAGGCTGCCGCCTTCCACGGCGATTCGATAAATAGGGTCGATCTCCTGGCTGACATACGAACCCGCAAAGCCCGCAAGTTCGTTGGGCGTGGGCTGAAATTCAGCGACTCGTTCATAGATGTCCGGCTCCTTCGCCCCGGGGAAGTGAATGCTCAATCGTTGCGCCGGTCCGCCTGCAGCGTCCGGAAACGTCAATTCACCCGGCCCATTGGCAAGCCGGAAACGGATCTCGGAAAGGGACGTCATTTCGCGCCCTCCGCCGCCCGAAAAAGCCAACGACACCTTGCCATCTTTGACCGTGACGCGCACGGTGCGCTCGTCGTCCTTCTTGAAATACAGACCCGGGTATTGCGCCAGACGCTCGGTTGCCACCGCAACGGACTTAGGCGTAGCTTCAGAGCGGACTGCCGCCGGCTCCTTGAACTCGGCGGCGAGATAGATATCGGCAACCCTTTGCGTCAACTCACCAGGGTTGACTTCACCCTTGTTGCAAAGGCAGGCCACGGCGAAGTGCTGTTCGGGAAAGCGCAGGAAGTCGGCCCGATAGCCCGCGTCGGCGCCACCGTGACCAACGGTGGGAAGTCCACGATACTTTCCGAGCGCCAGTCCGAATGCATAGTCGATCGCCTTGCCGCTGTTGAGCTTGCCGCGTTCCAGTTGCCGCTTCACGAACTCCGGGCCGCCCACCCGCGGATGGTAGAAATTCTCATCCCACTGCGCCAGGTCTTCCACGGTGGTCAACAGGCTGGTGGCGCCGACGGTATCGAAGTTCGTCACGCTCAGGCGATAGCCGTTTTCCCCTTCTCCATCCACGTAACCGTATGCCATGTGCTTGACGATCTCGGCGTGATCGTCGCGAAAGTGCGTGCTCTGCATGCCCAGCGGCTGGAAGATTCGCTGCCACGTAAACTCGCGCAGCGATTCCCCGCTGACGCGCTTGACGATTTGTGCCAGCAATGTGAAGCCGGTGTTGCAGTACACATACTCGGCCCCAGGCGTGAAGTTCAGTTCCTTTTGACGCGAGATGACGTCGAGCACATCGTCGTCGGTGATGAGGTCGAGCGAATAGCGCCAGCCGGCTAAGCCGAGCAGCGACCATTGGTCGCGTAGACCGCTGGTGTGGTGGACAAGTTGGCGAATGGAGATGCGCGCGCCGAAGTCGGGCAGCTCGGTGATGTACTTGTGTACGTCGTCGTCGAGCGAAATCTTTCCTTCCTGCGCAAGCAGGATGATCGCCGCCGCCGTGAATTGCTTCGAGATCGACGCCACGTGAAACACGGTTTCCGGTGTGATCGGAATATCGTGATCGAGGTCGGCCATGCCGTAACCGCGTTTGTAGACGATCTGGCCGTCCTTGATGACAGACAGTGCGCAGCCCGGCGAAACCGTGGAATCCCACTTCGCGAATACTCTGTCGACCCGTTGGTGCAGGTCGTTTTTTGTGGGCGCATCCTGGGCGAGCGTGAGGGCAGATGCCAGGAAAAGAAGAGCGGCGGCTCGAATCATGGTTCCTCGGTAAGTCTATCGGCCCGATCAGCGTAACACCACGCGGCCTACGGCTTCGCCCCAGCCCGGAGCTGCCACGTCAGGCGGGCGAAACGCTCTCCAAAGCGCCTCGCTTCGGCGCGATCCCGGTCGTTAACGCCAGGTGGTGTGCCTCCCGTCACAGCTTGCGGGCCCAGCGAACCAAACCCCTCGTCGTTGACGCCCCCAATTACGATGAAGCGCATATCCAGAAAGGCTGCGATGGCCGCCAGCCGCGCCATCTCCTGCCCGTTGGAGATGCTGCCGGCGGTGCAGAACACCCCGGCGGTACGGCCCTCCCCGAGCATCTTGCCCATTTTGCCAAGAACTTCGCCCATGCGATCGAGAAACCGTTTGGACTCAGCCGACAGGTTACCCCAGTGAACGGGTGTGCCGAGCAGGATGCCGTCGGATTTAACGATGTCATCCGTGCCGGCCTCATCGACCGGGCGCAACAGAACCTCGACTCCCGCGACTGACGCGGCGCCCTCGCGTACGGCGCCAGCCAGCTTCGCGGTGTTGCCCGTCTGGGAGTGGTAGGCGATCAGGATACGTACCGGCGATGCAGCGGTACCGGCTCCGGCAATCAGCAGCGCCACCAACGCGAGTCGCTTGGCTAGTTTGAGCATAATCCTAGGGTAGAAAGGGCGCCGGAATTCCACAAGCCCTGCGCGCCGATGTGACGTTTTAGGCGGCCGTATTAACGCAGGCGGGACAGCCGTGCCATTGGCACCGTGGGGCGGCCAATCATGGCCGCAGCCGCCTTTTAGGCGGCCATTTTCTGGTGGATCGCCGATCGCCGACGTGGCGCACGCTCTCAGCGTGCCGCGTCGCCACTCTTGGCGACGCGCCGGGCGGAGCCCGACTAGCCGGCTGAAAGCCGGCTGCAGGCAGAATTGCCCGCCCCACAGTTTGTTTTCATCGTCTTCGGTGGCCCGCGGGGCCACGAGGGCAGGTCCTCCACCAGGCCGACATGAACTTCATCGAAGGGGAACGTGTCCCGCCGTGCTTGCATTTCCGTCCCCACCGGGCGACACATGTGTGTGCATGCAGGTCGCTGCCGGCATTCAGCCTTCAGCCCTCAAACCACTCGGAAGTTTTGGCGCCTTGGCAAAAGTGAGATCACAGATCGACCGCCGTCCCGCCCCACTCATCCGGATGCACATCCGCGACCGACTGCGAGAAGGTCCACGAGTGTCCCGCGAAGTCATCCGCGTTGTATTGCCGCTCGCCGTACGGATGAGTCATCGGGTCTTGGGTGATCCGCGCCCCGCGATCCTTGGCCCGGTTGCAGTGGGCATCGGCGTCCTCCACACGAATCATGACCGAGTGTCCCATGCCCAGCGCTGCGTGGACCTCGTTCGGGCGCATTTCCCTCACGATCACCGCCCCATCCCCCACATTCAACTGCACGCGATGGTTACCGATGCGCAGACGCACGCTGAATCCAAACGCCTCACACAACCAGGCGGCAGCCTGATTCACATCCGGATACGCCAGCACTGGAATTACGGTGGCGCGCGGTATCGATTGGTTCGAGATCATCCTGTTCCTCCTCCACCATTATGCAAATCAAACTGAATTCGCGCGCACGCGCCAATCCCAGTCCCAACGTCCACAGCGCTTCTTTGTTAAC
>Ga0302324_100019619_pt1 | contig 13266 bp, 13 predicted proteins | sample Palsa_T0_1_FD_201949 | JGI IMG/M metagenome (GOLD analysis project Ga0302324, IMG submission 201949) | Peat permafrost microbial communities from Stordalen Mire near Abisko, Sweden - Palsa_T0_1 | ecosystem: Environmental > Terrestrial > Soil > Palsa > Peat permafrost | place: Sweden: Abisko...
CCCCGAACTAAAGGTGCCAGCGCGGACTTCGTCCTTCTACTTCAAAGGCAAGCAAGCGACCATCGCCGATATCGCCAAGGCGCTTGGCGTCACACACGTACTTGAAGGCAGCGTCCGAAAATCAGGTAACACGCTGCGAATTACGGCACAGCTGATCCGTGTGGACACGGGCTATCACGTCTGGTCGGAAACCTACGATCGCAAGCTCGATGACATCTTCCAGATCCAGGACGAGATCGCGAAATCCGTGGTTAACGGGCTCAAGGTGTCAGTGTTAGGAGGGACGATCCCGAGAGCGATGCCCACAGCAAACCACGATGCATATATGCTGTATCTGCAGGCCAAAGAAATGCACTACCGTGGCACATTGGATGACTCGCGTAAGGCAATCGAGTACCTACAGAAAGCGCTAGAGCTCGATCCAGACTTCTCGCAGGGATGGCTAACTCTCGCAAGCTTCCTGGCGTCAGACTATAACTTGTTTAATCCTGCTCCTCACGATGAGACCCGCGAGCTGATTTATTCCGCGCTGGACCACGCCAGAAAGCTAGAACCGAGCCTGCTGCCAATCCACATGGTACTGGGCCGCGTCCTGTATGAAGTCGATTGGAGTTGGCGGGCAGCCGATGCAGAAATGAAGCAGGCGATTGCACTCGAACCTGGAAATGCGGAGGCACACAGGCTGGCGGGATACCTGGCAACGACGTATGGTCGATTTGATGAAGCGGTAAAGCAATCAGAGAAGGCTATTGAGCTCGATCCTCTCCAGGCATGGAATTACATTGCGAGGGGCTATGCGGCATACCGCTCCGGGCGGCTCGCGCAGGCGGAAGCCAACTATCGAACTGCGCTGGATCTGGCCCCGGGATCCGGAAAATTCCATTGTCTTCTTGGGACTGTGTTAATCACCAGGGGCCAACGCCAAGCAGCACTCGCGGAGATGCAGAAGGAACCCTCCCCGCGGTTTCACCAGGTCGGGATGGCACTAGCCCTGGAGATGCTGGGACAGCGAAACGAGTCGGACAAGGAACTTAGGGCCGCGGAGCAGAAGTTCGGCGACGAAATGGGCTATTGGATCGCCATAGTGTATGCCGCGCGCCGCGACCCCGATCAAGCCTTCGCCTGGCTTGATCGGGCATTCCACGCGTACGGCGATGGAATGACGTGGATCAAGGCGGACCCACTTCTGGGCAGTCTGGTCGGCGATCCCCGATACAAGGCATTACTGCAAAAAATGAGGCTGCCGGAGTAGGTTCGGCGGACCCTCGGCGATGACCATTGAGCCGCCTGAGCGCAGCCCGTCACGACTGACGGTTCCGGCTCCAAAACCGGTCCTACGAGCAGCTACTGGCTACGAGCTCGCCGAGCCGCCGGACAATGGGCCAGCACATCGTCGAGGCCGAACCGATATACGTCGCCGGCGTCATAGTCAGTCAGCCAAATCGCGTTTCGGCTAACGCCGAGTGAGTCACCGCCCGGCCCGACCCATTGGCACAGAACCTTCCCGGTCCTTCCGTCCGTAGCTGAAAGTGGAACCTTGACCATCGTCGTCCAGACGATGCCACGGCTGACTTTGATGTCCCCACCGTGGCCGGGCGTCCGCAATGAACTTGCTCCAGTCGTCAGTCTGGCTTGCACGTTGATTCGGGTCAGAGTCCCATCACCCTGATTGAGTGTCCACACGGATCCCGCACCAGCGTCGAGAAAGCGTGGATTGGGTCCGCTGCGCACCGAGCCAACAATTTCGCCCGTGCCGGCGTCGACAACCGTTACCTGCGCGCCACTCGGCCGAGTGACCCACACCAGGCCGCCGCTGTAGATCGCATTCAACGACCCGCGAGGAAGCACGGTTCTCTGTCTGATGACCAGTGCATTGGGGTCAATTTTCGCAAGCGTCGAACGACCGTCAATCACCAGCCAGACGCTGTCGCTGCTCACTGTGATTCCGCCTTCGCGATCGGCGGGCCCAGCCGCCGGCACCATGGTGACGACTCGCGTTCGCAGATCGACCCGCGCCAACGCATTTGGAGTGGCGCAAAGTGGCACCCACAGGCCGCTAAATCCAACCGCAAGCCCCGCACAGGGTTTCCCTGGAAGGGAGACCGCTGCGGCTACCGCGTTTGATCGCGGATCGATCTGAGCCACGCCATCAGGCCCCGTGGTGCCCACCCAGACGGCATCGTCGGTGATTGCGACCCAATCCGCTGTCTTGGCCAAATGAATTCTTGCGAGCGGCGTCAGTTCGGAGATCGAATGACGAGTCTCCGCCGGGATGTCATCCGCTGCAGCCAAACGGCCAGGAACTGTCGTCGCGCACAGGACTAATGCCGATCCGGCGGCTGCACATCGCAAAATTCGATTCGCTGAACTCTTCACGTCCACGCAATATCAACACGTCGACTGCATAATTCGAGATTGTACACACGCGATGACGTTGAACGGCCGGCAAGCTGCTCGTTTCCCAGCGCGGCGCGATCCGTCGAGCTGTCGGCAGTGTCGGCCACAAGAGCGTCGGAGTCGACTGAAAGTCGACCCAGCGGTGACAGGAGCGAACGTAGCTGCGCGGTCTGTCTGGTAGCTCCGGTCATCCGGCGTACTATCACCGGTAATTCTTTAGGAAAGGCGCTCGAAAGCAGACGCTCGTGATTGGCAGCGGTGGGGGCAAAATCGGGCATCGCGTTTCAAATCGGGACTGAGCCAATACAGCTTATCTCGCCACCGCAATGCGCTCGTGGCGGCCGCTCGATCGTCCCGCTCGGCGTTGCACCTACAGGATATAGCGGCTTAAGTCCTCGTCCTTGACGAGATTGCCCAAGTGATCGTCCACGTATTTGGCGTCGATAGCCACGGACGTACCGCTCTGCTCGGTTGCATCGTAGGAGACGGTCTCAAGCAGGCGCTCCATCACCGTGTGCAATCGCCGCGCGCCGATATTCTCGGTGCGCTCGTTGACTTGGAAGGCGATTTCCGCTATGCGGCGCACGCCGCTTGCCGCAAAATCGACGCTGACGCCCTCAGTGTTCATGAGAGCGTGATATTGGGTAGTGAGCGACGCGTCCGGTTCCGTCAGGATGCGTACGAAATCCTCCACCTTCAGGGAATCGAGCTCCACACGGATCGGCAACCTGCCCTGCAGTTCCGGAATAAGGTCCGAGGGCTTGGACATGCTGAAGGCGCCCGAGGCAATGAAGAGCACGTGATCAGTCTTTACCGGCCCGTATTTGGTCGTGACGGTCGAACCCTCCACGAGCGGCAAGAGATCGCGCTGCACGCCCTCGCGTGATACATCCGCCCCGAGGGTCTCCTGACGGCGCGTGACCTTGTCGATCTCGTCAATGAATACGATGCCGTTCTGTTCGGCATTGGCGAGCGCGACGACCTTGAGTTCCTCCTCGTTGATGAGCTTGGAGGCTTCTTCATCGATCAGGAGCTTTGCCGCCTCTTTGACCTTGACCTTGCGGGTGCGAGTGCGATTGCCGCCCAGGTTCTGAAACATGGACTGCAGCTGCTGCTGCATCTCTTCCATACCGGGCGGCGCCATGATTTCGACGCCCATGGGCATGGCGCGCAGCTCAAGTTCGATCTCGCGCTCATCGAGCGCGCCTTCGCGCAGCTGCTTGCGCAGCTTCTGCCGGGTCTCCGCATCACGCGGCTGGCTGGGTTCGTCGGTCGAGAAGCCCATCATGCGTGGTTTGGGCAGAAGCGCGTCGAGCACGCGCTCTTCGGCGGCGTCGAGCGCGCGCCGGCGCACTTTCTCCATCTCCTGCTCGCGCGTCATTTTGACGGCGACGTCGACGAGTTCCTTGACGATGGAATCGACGTCCCGGCCGACGTAGCCGACCTCGGTGAACTTCGTCGCTTCAACTTTGACGAACGGAGCATTGGCAAGCTTGGCGAGACGCCGCGCGATTTCGGTCTTGCCGACGCCGGTCGGACCGATCATCAGAATGTTCTTGGGCGTGATTTCCTGGCGCAGAGGTTCGTCGACCTGCATGCGGCGCCAGCGGTTGCGCAGCGCAATCGCGACGGCGCGCTTGGCCGCCTGCTGGCCAATGATGTGCTTGTCGAGCTCGACGACGATTTCACGCGGGGTAAGTGCGGGCAGCATGGCTAGCTAAGCTCGTCGATGACGAGATTGCGGTTCGTATAGATGCAGATCTCGGCGGCGATGTTCAATGCGCGCTCCACAATGCTGCGCGCGCCGAGCTCGGTGTTCTCCACAAGCGCGCGCGCCGCGGCCTGGGCGAACTGCCCGCCTGAGCCAATCGCTGCAACCTCGTATTCGGGCTCGATCACGTCGCCGTTTCCCGAGATGACGAAGATCTTCTCCGGATCTGCAACCAGAAGCAGAGCCTCCAAGCGGCGCAGATACCGATCGGAGCGCCAGTCCTTGGCGAGTTCAATCGCGGCGCGCGTAAGGTTGCCGTACTTTTCGAGCTTGCCTTCGAAGCGCTCGAACAGCGTGAACGCATCAGCCGTACCGCCGGCAAAGCCCGCGAGCACCTTATCGTTGTACAGGCGCCGCACCTTGCGGGCGTTGCCCTTCATGACGGTATTGCCGAGCGTGACCTGCCCGTCTCCTCCCATGGCGACCGCGCCATTGCGGCGCACGGCCAGAATGGTCGTGCCGTGTGGATCGAATTTTGAACTGTCGCTCATCAAGGATGCCGGTTAGGGCTTCCTCCGTGCTCGAGGGTGGGTACGGTCGTAAATGCGGGCGAGGTGCTGGAAGTCAAGGTGGGTATAGATCTGCGTCGTGGAGATGTCCGCGTGCCCGAGGAGCTCCTGCACACCGCGAAGTTCTCCACTGGATTCAAGCAGATGGGACGCGAAGGAATGTCTGAAGAGGTGCGGATGCACCGGCACGCCAAGCCCACGGCGACGCGCCCAGGCGGCGACGCGTAATTGCACGGCACGCGCTCCCAAGCGCCGGCCGTTCCTGCCGACGAACACGGCCGTCTCGTCAGGTTTCGCCAAGGCCGAGCGCTCCTGCGACCACCGCTGCAGCGCCTGCACGGCCTTTTTCCCCACGGGGATGATCCGCGTCTTATCCCCCTTGCCGAGCACCCGGACCGTGCGGTCCTTGAGATCAAGGTCGGCAAGGTCAAGTCCCACAAGCTCCGCGAGCCGCAGCCCGGAGGAATACAGAAGCTCCACCAACGCGTGGTCGCGCGCCACGAGCGCATCGCCGGGTGGCACATCAAGGAGCTGCGCCATCTGATCGGCGTCGAGCGTGTGGGGCAGGCGCCGTGCCGCCTTCGGGGCGCGGATATCAAAAGCGGGATTGCCGGGCAAAGCGCGCTCGCGCACGAGGTAATTGCAGAAGCTGCGCACGGCGGAGAGGCGGCGCTGAATGCTGCGCGGACCAAGCCCCGCCGCGTGCGAGTGTGCGGCGAAGGTACGCACGTGCTGACTATCGAGTGCCGCCCAGTCAGGCAAGCGGTGTCGATCGCAATACTTCACGAGCGCCGCCAGATCTCGGGCGTAGTTCGAGTCAGTATGCGCGGAGAGTCGCCGTTCGATCGCAAGGTGGCGCCGGAAGCCGGCGACCCACTCGAGCGCTGCGGGGGTCATCGCCGTGCGACGGCGTCCGCAATCAGATCCGCCATGCGCCCCAAGAACTCCGTGCTCATGCCCGGATGAAAGCGATCGCGCTCGGTGCTGCCCAGCGCAAGCAGTCCCATCGAGCCTTTTTCGCCCAGCGGCACGAGAGCGACTGAACCGATGTCATTCGCATCGGCTCCGAATAGGAAGTCGCGCTGCGAATCGCGCACCTGGCCGCAGCGCGGTTTCGCGCTTGCGAACAGGGATTCGAAGGACTTCAGGTTCGGATCATCGGGAGCTATCGTGCGCGGGAAACGGTGCGTGGATTCCTGCGGCGCGCTGCCAACGAGCAGCAGCACGGAGTGAAACGCGTCAAAATCGTCGCGCAGACTGGCCTCGATCTCATCGAGCGCTGCCTGGCGCGACGGCGCGCGCAGGAGTCTGCGTGCGAAGCGGTGGAAGCGCTCCGCAGTGGCGTCATTCTCACGCGCGACGCGCACGAGTTCCGCCAGTTTCGCCTCGAGCGCCGCGTGGCGCTCGCGCATGACTTCGATCTGGCGCTCGACGAGCGAGATGGTCGAGCCGCCGCGCGAGTGCGGCAGTCGCAGCCGTGCCAGGAGCGCCTGATGGCGCTCGAAGAATTCCGGATTGTGTTGCAGATAGCGAGCGACGGTTTCTTCCTCGGCATCCGCCGCGGGGAGCCCGCGAGCTTCACGTGTCGTCATGTCTACACCTCGAAGTAACCTGCAAATGAGACTTCGGCAGGCCCCGTCAGCCAGATCTGTTCCCCAGGGCCCGCCCAGTTTACGCGCAACTCGCCGCCGCGCACGCTCACTTGCACATCAGCGTCGAGTTGACCGCGCGCGCGTCCGACGGCGACCGCGGCGCAGGCGCCCGTGCCGCAGGCGAGCGTCTCGCCGGCGCCGCGCTCATGGACGCGCAGGCGGATGTGGGAGCGGTCGATGACCTCCATGAATCCGACATTCACGCGTCGTCTGAAGCGCGGGTGATGTTCGATCGCGGGACCTAAGCGTTCGACCGGCGCCGTGGCGACGCTTGCGACGCTGAGCACCGCGTGTGGGTTGCCGATGCTGACGGCTCCGATCTCGACCTCTTCTCCCTCGACCTCGAGGAGATAAACGTCAGCCTGGCCTGGCGCCTCGAAGGGCAGCGCGCCGGGCGCAAAGTTGGGGACGCCTAAGTCGATGGCGACAAGCTTCTCTTCCGTCATGCGCGCACGCACCAGACCGCCTGCGCTTTCCAGCGTCATTCCCCCGGCAGGCAGGGCGCCGCGGCGGCTCAACAGCGCAGCGATGCAGCGTGCGCCGTTGCCGCACTGTTCGACCTCGGCGCCATCGGCATTGAAGACGCGATAGAAGGCAGCGGAACCGGGTTGCCGCGGCTTCTCCAGCATCAGCGCCTGATCGAAACCTATTCCCGTGTGGCGCGCCGCCAGGCGTTGCCACAGTTCGCGCGACGGCGCGAACCCGGTCGCGGGCGAGTCGAATACGATGAAGTCATTGCCGAGGCCATGCATTTTGGTGAAGTCCACGCGCATGGCAGCGAAGAATACCTGAATCCAATCCAGGTGCTGCGGCGCGCGCGGGCGTATCGTACGGTCGATGAGAGACACTTTCGAGGTTCGCATTACACCGCACGGCAGAAGTGTGCGCGTACAGGCGGGGCAATCGATTCTGGATGCCGCGCTCGATGCAGGACTTAATCTTCCGCACAGCTGCAAGTCGGGGCATTGCAGCTCCTGTCGCGCGCGGCTCATCGCGGGCGACATCCACTATCCGCACGGCACACCCTTGGGGCTTACCGCCGATGAGGCGCGCACGGGCCATGTGCTCCTGTGCCAGGCGCGGGCCCTCTCGGATCTCAGCGTGGATGTGCGTCTCGTCGAGGCGGTATCCGAAGTTGAGATCAAAACGCTGCCTTGCCGCATCGAGCGCCTTAATGCTTTGGCAGCCGACGTCATGCAGGTGTTCCTGCGGCTGCCGTCAGTTGAGTCGCTCGTCTTTCAGCCCGGCCAATACTTGGATGTGCTGCTCGAGGACGGCGGCCGCAGGAGTTTCTCCATTGCCAGCCCCCCGCACGATGCCGGACTCATCGAGCTGCACGCGCGCCACGTGCCGGGCGGCGGCTTCACAGAACGGCTTTTCAAGGAGCTGCACCCAGGTGCGCTCTTGCGCATCGAAGGCCCCATCGGGCAATTCGTCTATCGAGCCGGCACGGCGCCGCTGCTATTCATCGCCGGCGGTACAGGTTTCGCACCGTTGAAGTCGATGCTGCGCCACGTGCTCGAACACGGCATCGAGCGGCAGATCAACTTCTACTGGGGTGCGCGCAGGCAGGAGGACATCTACGAGGAGGCGCTCGTTCTTGACTGGGCGCGCAAGTTTCCGCAGTTACATTTCTCGACCGTGCTGTCGCAGGCGGGCGCCCGGGACGCCGGCGGGAGGAAGCTCGGGTGGGTGCATGAGGCGGTGCTCGAACGGCATCCGAACCTTTCCCCCTTTGATATCTACGCCGCAGGACCTCCAGCCTTGATCGAAGCTATTCGCGCGACTTTTCCGGCTGCGGGGGCACGTGCGAATGCGCTCTTCTTTGACTCCTTCGACTATGCGCCGAAGAGCTCTTCCGTCAATCTGTAGGTGGCCGAGATGTCCTCATCGCCATAGCCGCGGGCCATAAGCTCACCATAGACAGTGAGCATGCGTTCAACGACCGGCAGCGTTACTCCGAAGCGCGCCGCCATGTCGCGGCAGATCTCCAGATCCTTTGCATGCAGGCGCACTTTGAACCCAGGTGGATAGCTTTCGCGAATCATGTTGGGTGCGCGATGCACGAAATACCAGCTCGAGCCTGCTCCCTTGCCGAGCGTGTCGACGAGTTGCGTGAGCGGTAGTCCCTGGGCATGCGCGAAGGCCATGGCTTCGGCCACCGCCTCAATGATGCCGGCGCACATGATCTGATTGGTTGCCTTCGCGGCCTGCCCGCTGCCGATGGATCCAAACAGGGTAATCGTCTTGCCGAGCGCGCCAAGGATCGGCCGCGCCCGCTCGAAGGCCGGGGGGGTGCCTCCGACCATGATGACGAGAGTTGCATCGCGTGCGCCTTCTACGCCGCCGCTGACGGGGCAGTCGAGGAAATCGGAGCCGCGCAACATCTCGGCCGCGCGCTGCTCAGTTTGAGCACTCACCGTCGAGCAGTCGAGGATGAGGCTCCCGGCCTTCAAAGCCGGAGCGAGCTTGCCTACGACATCGAGAACGTCGGCATCCGCTGCAACGCAGATGACGACCGCATCCACTTCAGCGGCAAGGCTTGCAAGCGAGGGGGCTGCGTGGCAGCCGAGCTCGGCGGCGAGCGCCTGGGATTTTTCCTGGGTGCGGTTCCAGAGGGTGGTCAATAGACCTGCGCGATGCAGATTACGCGCCATATGCGCGCCCATGGCGCCGAGCCCGACGAAGCCTACGCGCATGACCGATCCGGTTGGCGGGCGGCCGGAGCGGCCGCGGGCGTTACTTTAGCTACTTTGCGTCAGGTCCGCAGGCCGTCTGCATGTTGTCGTGCAGCTGCAGACGGTAGGCATCGGCGTCAGATTCGCTCAGGTACTCGCGCTGACCGTCGCTGCCAGACTTGATGATGCGCCGCGACGCCACGGCCTTGCTGTAGTTGTCCTTGGCCTGTTTGCACGCGTCTTCCTGGGCTTTCGCGACGTCGGCGTGCACGGTTTGTTCATCGGCTTGCTTCGTGAGTTCAGCGGCGGCGTGGTCGCCTGCCGAGAGCGTCTTGCTCTGCGCCGGATGCGTGGGGCTTGCGGCCTCGGCGGCCTTCTGCATGTGAGTCACATGGATGACCGTCGAGCCTGGCACCCAGGTATCCGTGTAGTGAACGCCCCCCTGGGCATCCACATAGCGGTAGACGTCCGCGGCGTGCGCGGCTAGTGCTGCGCCCGACAAGAATAAAGCAAACGATAGAATCCGGAACATGCGAACGCGCCTCCCGCGCTCGGCAGAGTATCCCCACTTCGGGGTGCCCGACCTTTGACCCGCGTCACATTATGCACCGACTACAGGTCGTAGGCGCGCTCCCCATGCAAGGAGATGTCCAGTCCCTCGCGCTCTTCCTCTTCGCTAACCCGGATGCCGACCACGAATTTTACGATGTGGAATGCCACGAACGACACTGCCGCCGTCCAGAGGGCGACCACGAGCACGGCCTTCGCCTGAATGAGGAGCTGCGCTCCAATGCCCGGATAGCCCATCTTACCCGTCGCCCAGTCGACGACCTGACCGGGGCCGCCCAACTGCGGCGCATTGAAAATGCCGGTGAGCAACGCCCCCAGGGCGCCGCCCAGCGCATGTACGCCAAATACGTCAAGCGAATCGTCCGCCTTGATGATCCTCTTCAAGCCCGTAACACCCCACAGGCACACGACGCCCGCCGCGACGCCGATGACGAAGGCGCCGGGAATCCCGACATTGCCGGCCGCCGGCGTAATGGCGACCAGACCGGCAACGGCTCCGGAGGCAGCTCCCAACATGGAGGGCTTACCCTTGACCATCCACTCCACAAATATCCAGGAAAGCACGGCGCAGGCGGTGGCGAGATAGGTGTTCATGAAGGCGAGCGCCGCAGAGGAGTTCGCCTCGAGTGCGGAGCCGGCGTTGAAGCCGAACCAGCCGAACCATAAGAGCGAGGCGCCGATCATCGTCATCGTCAAACTGTGCGGGGCCATCGGTTCCTTGCCGAAGCCGATGCGCTTGCCGAGCACGAATGCTCCAACGAGTCCCGCCACTCCGGCGTTGATGTGCACCACGGTGCCACCGGCGAAGTCGAGTGCGCCCCATTGCCACAGAAGGCCTGCGGTTGCGTTTACCGCATCCGCATTCGCCGTGGAGGTGTAGGCATCCGGGCCCGCCCAGAACCACACCATGTGCGAGACCGGCAGATAGCTGAAAGTGAACCAGAGAACCAGAAACAAGAGGACGCCGGAGAATTTGATGCGTTCCACGACCGCGCCCAGAATGAGGCAGCAGGTGATCGCGGCGAACGTAGCCTGGAAGGCGACGTAGACCAACTCATACATTGGAGTGTTTTTGCTGAAGGTTCCAGCCAGCGCAAATGTGTTGGTCGCAGAATCGAAAGTGCCGCTCAGGAACAGGCGGCTGAAGCCCCCTATGAAGGCGTTGCCGGGTGTAAAGGCGAGCGAGTAGCCGTAGATGCACCACAGGACCGTGATGAGGGAGAAGCCGACGAACACCTGCATCAGGACCGACAGCATGTTCTTGGTGCGCACGAGGCCGCCGTAGAAAAGGCCGAGCGCCGGCACAGACATCAGGAGCACGAATGCGGTGGAGGTCAGCATCCATGCGGTATCGCCCTTGTTGGGCACAGGCGAGGCGCCGGCGGCAAAGCTGAGCGCCGGGCCCAGAAGCGCCAATGCGGCAGCCGTCAGCCATAAAATCGTTCGTGCAGTCTTTGCAGGCATGCGCATGATCTCCCCCGGATCAATCTGAGCTCGTAATCGGCGTAGCGAACGGTCCGCGCCGTGCGTATGCTCGTAGAGCGCGAAAGCTGCGGGTGCAGCTTCCATGCCACGATGGATTATTCGCGAACTTTCGATGGTTTGCGCTCGCTTGCACGCCGCGCGGCGCACTATTCTAGGGCCTTATTTCGAAGGCGTGCTTATATTCAGTGCAATCTCAATTCGACGGCGGCAAGGTGCGGCAGTGATGGAACAGTTGAGGATTGATGAGATCGCAAAGCGCCTGCTCGCGAAAGTGCCCGAGGCGGCGCGCAACATTCAAGCTGATCTCGAGGAGAATTTTCGCGCGGTGCTGCGCGCAAGTCTCGCTCGGCTTGATCTTGTCTCGCGCGACGAGTTCGACGTGCAATCGAAAGTGCTGCAGCGGACGCGCGCGCGGCTCGAGGCGCTCGAGGCGCGGGTGCAGGAATTGGAGAGCGCGAAGAGCGCGCGCGATACCTAGTCGTTATTGGGCCATGCCGACCATGTGATCGACGGCGGCCTTGATCAGGTCATCCGGCAGGTCGGCCCGACCGCCTTTTGCCGGCATGACGCCGGCACTGCCCTGAAAGCCCTGCAAGGCGTGCTGGTACAGGACGGCCTTGCCCTTGGCTATGCGCGGCGCCCAGGCGGCGCGATCGCCCGCTTTGGGCGCGCCGGCGATGCCTTGGCCATGACAGGCGCTGCAGGTCTGCTGAAAGACCTCGGTGCCGTCCTTGGGAATGGCCGCCGCCGAGCCGCCGGTCGCCGCCGCGGTGGTATCCGCCTTGATCGCAAGGCTGGAATTGTCCTGGCCAGCCACGGCCTCATGCGAGAAAGGCTGGATACGCCCATCGACGGTCTTCAGATATTGGGCCTCGGCCCGCACGTCCACGTCCTGCGTATGGCTTGCGACGTTGCGCGCCAGGGCGAAGATTGCGATCGCAATCGCCACCAGGATGCCGATGACCAGACTGAAGATGTTGATGAAATGGGTATCTTGTTTGCTCACGATGTCATCCGTGCGCGATTATTAAGGCTTGCGCATTATAACGAGTCGGCAGGCTCAGTCGGAAATAGCGCTGTGTGCGGCCATCGCAGCTCTGATCGGTTAAGCTTTCGCGCACGCGCCCGTAGCTCAGTTGGATAGAGTGGCAGCCTCCGAAGCTGCAGGTCGCTGGTTCGAATCCAGTCGGGCGCGCCAATGGGTTTGAATTCGCCACTTCTTAGTGACGCTTCTCGCTCGCGACCAAGTCGCCGATGAGCGCGATGAGCTCGGTCGGGCCACCGGCTTTGCCGACATCGGTCTCGTACTTGCCGTTGACGATGATGAGCGGCACTCCCTCGACGTGATAGCGCGTGGTGAGCTCCTCCGCGCGCGCCAGGTTCGAGCTGACCGTGAAGGAGTTGTAAGCGGCGCGGAAAGCGTCCGCACTGATCCCATGCGCGACCGCAAACTGCGTCTGCAGGTTCAGCGTTTCTGGTTCGTTATTGGCGAACAGCATGCTGTGGTTGGTATGGATTTCCTCGAACACCTTTTGATCAAGGTCCGAGCGCTGCAGGGCCTGGAGGGTATAGAACAGATGTGCGTGCGCGCGGTGCACAGGCCCCCACATGATGGGCACGCGCACGAATTCGACGTTGGCGGGCTTCTTCTTCAGCCAGCTTTGAATGTACGGCTCAAGATCAAAGCAGTGCGGGCACGCGTACCAGAACACTTCCATCACCTCGACCTTGTCGGGCCCGACACTGGTCGGCTGCGCCGGAACGATGGGCACATAATTTGTGCCGGCCTTCCAGCGGCCCCCCGGCAGCTGCTGGTCGGCGGGCAGCGCAGCCAAGTGCTCCAATGCAGTATCGGCGCGCTCTTCAGTGGTCGTTTCGGCGGCGGCCGGCGCGCGCTCGGGTGCTGTCTGCGCGGCAGGTGCAGGGGATTCGACAGCGGCAGGGTTCGCAGTGACGGCCGGCGCGGCCAGTAAGGCAGCAGCCTGGGGGGGTGTCGCATGGCCGCAGGCGATGGTGCTCAAAGTCACGAGGGCGGCCAGAGCGACGGATCGAACCATGATGGAATGCCTCACTTTAGCGAAGACCCTGGACGTAGGACGCAATATTACGGATGTCCTCGGGCGATAGGCGCTTGGCGATCGTGGCCATGATGTAGCCGTTGGGACTCGCCTTATTCGCGGCGGTCGCGCCGGCATAGCGCGTGC
>Ga0302324_100019620_pt1 | contig 13266 bp, 11 predicted proteins | sample Palsa_T0_1_FD_201949 | JGI IMG/M metagenome (GOLD analysis project Ga0302324, IMG submission 201949) | Peat permafrost microbial communities from Stordalen Mire near Abisko, Sweden - Palsa_T0_1 | ecosystem: Environmental > Terrestrial > Soil > Palsa > Peat permafrost | place: Sweden: Abisko...
CCGACTCTCCCTCGACGATCCAAGACACCAAGCGTTACCTCGAGGACTTCGATCGGGTGCAGAAAACCGCGACATCCGACCAGGAGCTGTTCGATCAGATGACAGAGCTGTACCCGCATTGGGTAGCCAATCAATCGTGGTTGATGTTCGGATTCCCGCAGCCATAACCTACATCAACCGCTGATGCGAATGTTTCCGCACGCATGATGGAGGGTTGCCCCTAGTTGGAAAGGCGCCGGAAATCGCAATGCCGTTTTGCCTCTCCTCGCCAGGGTTAGTCCGCACCAGGCGCTAGGCAAACTGGGCGGAAGGAAAAGCCTCAAGGGCCGCATGGAGAAGATGACGCCCGAGCAGCGCAGCGAAGTGGCGAGAAAAGCAATCAGCGCGCGGTGGGGGAAGCACAAATGAGAAGGCCAAAACTGGGCTCAATCTATCAGCGGACCAAGAAGCAGCCTGATGGCAGCGTGATCGCATTGCCAACCTGGTGGATCAAGTACTATCGGGACGGTCAGCCGTTTCGCGAATCCAGCCATAGCAAGGACTTCGCCGAAGCAGAACGGTTATTAGAACGACGCCAAGGTGAGATCGTGACCGGGCGATTCGCCGGCCTGGAACCGAACGGGTAACCGTGGGCGAGTTGCTGGACGAATTGCTCGATGACTACCGCCTGCAGGAACGTGGGAGCCTGCGCATGACAGAGCAGCGTGTGCGCAAACACTTGGTACCCTCCTTTGGTGCTATACGCGCGGCCCAATTGAGTTCGACGCATATTAAGACGTACAAATTGCGGCGAAAGAGGGACGCGGCCAACGCGACCGTGAATCGGGAGTTAGAACTCTTACTGCGGGCGTTGAAATTGGGGTACGAACGGGAGCCTCCGGCGGAAGCTAGTGGGAGTCGAACCCACGCGCGCTACTGAGTACCGCACAACGGGTTTGAAGCCCGCGCCCAGCACCGGCCAAGATTAGCTTCCAAAACGATTGTAGCGGTTTTGGCAGAATAGAATGAATCATGCTCAAACTGCTGGCGTCCCTCCTTATGCTGCTCGGCACTACATGCTGGGCGCAGGAGCGCATTCCCGTTATCTTCGATACGGACATCGGCGACGATATCGACGATGCTCTGGCGCTGGCACTGGCGCTGCAATCGCCGGAGCTGGACGTGCGGGCCGTCACCACCGTTATCGACGACACCGAGACGCGCACGCGGCTGGCGTGGAAAGAGCTGGGACTGTATGGACGCCACGATGTGGCGCTTGCTACCGGCGCTTCCGAACCGCTGCTCGATGCCGTGCGCACGGGCCACTCCCCGCAGTTCCAGGTACTCACCGAAGCCGACACAGCTCCGGCCGCCGCGCACCGCCGCGCCGTCGATCTCATTATCGATACACTGTTGGCTTCCCACGAAGCGATTACCCTGGTGCCGGTCGGGCCGCTCACCAACATCGCCCTGGCGCTCAAGAGCGAACCGCGCATCAAGCCCAAGATCCGGCGCATCGTGCTCATGGGAGGGGCGTTCCATATGCTGCAGCAGGAGTACAACATCTGGCGTGACCGCGCGGCCGCGGAAATCGTGTTCTCGTCGGGAGTGCCAATCACTGCTGTGGGACTGGATGTGACCACGCGCTGCAAGCTCGAGGGCGCCGATCTGGCGCGGTTGCGAGCGGCGGATTATCCGGCTGCACGCTTCCTGGTGAAGCTCATCGAGCTGTGGCAAAACGGCCATGCCGACCAGTATCCGACGCTGCACGATCCTCTGGCGGTAGCTGTGGCAGTGCTGCCCAATCTGATCGAAACGCAACTGGGTAGCGTGCAAGTGGAGACGGCTTGCTGCTTGACCAACGGCATCACGATGTTTACTCCGGCGGATCAACTGGCGAAGGGCATACAGGCAAGCACGCTCATCGCCCGGCAGGTGGATGTGCGCCGCTTTCTGAATCTATTCCTGGACCGGCTCGCCGCCCCGCCCCGGGGAAAGTAGCGGGGAGGTCTGGCGCATGGCCCGCAGATCGATCCCAAGCTGCTGGCATTTCTTATAGAGGTGGCTGCGCTCGAGCCCCAGCGCTTTAGCAGTGTCGGTCATGCGCGGGTGGCGTTTCAGCTCGGCCAGGATCACTTCGCGCTCGTAGGCTTCGGTGCGGGCGGCCAGCGTACCGGTGGCCGCGGCAACAGGCGCAGAGACTTGGGGCAGCGCCAGGCGCACAGCCGCGGCGTCGACTTGCTCGCCGGCTAACAGCAGCAAACGCTCCACGACATTCCGCAGCTCGCGCACATTGCCCGGCCAGGAGTAGCGCCGCAGTTCCTCAATGGCTTCGGCGGCGAACGGCTTGGGCTTCCAGCCGTTGATATCGGAAACCTGGCGCGCGAAGTGATCCACCAGCGTGGGGATATCTTCGGCGCGTTCGCGCAGCGGCGGCAGCGAGAGCGGATAGACGTAGATGCGATGATAGAGATCCTGGCGAAAGGCGCCTCGCCGCACCATCTCGTCGAGATTGCGATGGGTGGCCACGATCACGCGCACGTCTACCGGGATGGAGCGGTCGCCTCCGATGCGCTCGACCTGCTTCTCTTCGAGCACGCGCAGCAGCTTGGCCTGCATGCCCATGGGCATGTCGCCAATCTCATCGAGGAACAAGGTGCCGCGATGGGCCTGCTCAAACTTGCCCAAGTGACGGGTGACCGCCCCGGTGAAGGAGCCTTTTTCATGGCCGAAGAGCTCGGATTCGATCAGCTCGGCGGGAATTGCCGCGCAGTTCAATGTGACGAATGGTCCGTCGCGGCGCGGGCTGCGGTCGTGCAGCGCGCGGGCGATCAGCTCTTTTCCGGTGCCGGTCTCGCCCAGGATCGAGATGCGCGTTTCACTGGCAGCCACGCGATCGACCTGCGCCATGAGGCTCCGCATGCGCTCCCCCGCGTGCACGATCTGGTGGCCGCCGACACGTTGGCGAAGCTGGCGGTTCTCCTCTTCAAGGCGCTTCAGGCGTACGACATTCTCGACGGTCAGGAGCAGCTTTTCAGTCGAGAGCGGCTTTTCGAGAAAATCGATCGCTCCTAATCGCGTGGCGCGCACTGCCATCTCGATGTTGGCCTGGCCAGAGATCATGACCACGGGCACGGTAGCGCCGTTGGCTTTGAGATCTTCGAGCAGCGCAAGGCCGTCCTTGCCGGGCATGACCACATCGGAGAGCACCATATCGAAACGTTGCGTCTTGACCAATTCGAGGGCCCGGGCGGCGTTATCGCAAACGGTAGCTTCGTGTCCGGCCAGGCGGAAGGCGCGGGAGAGAGACGCCAGGGTATTTACGTCGTCGTCAATGATGAGCAGATTGGCCAACCTTTAATATAGCCGCGATCAGGAAAAATGAATCACGAAGGTCGTGCCGCGATTGGGTTCACTTCGTACGGCGATTGTGCCGCCGTGGTCGCTCACTACCGATTGCACGATCGCCAGGCCGAGGCCCGTGCCGTGCAGCTTGGTGGTGTAGTAGGGCGTAAACAGCCGGCCGCACTCTTCTTCGGTTAAGCCTTGGCCAGTGTCGGCGATTTCCAGGCGCACGGCGCCATCCTCGGAGGCGGTGCGAATGGTAAGCGTGCCTCCAGTGGGCATGGCGTCGATCGCATTCAATACCAGATTTTGGAGGGCGCGGCCAAGCTGGCCGGGGTCGGCCTGGATGGCGCGCACATCCGCGGCGAGATCCAGACGGAGATCCACCGCCGCGGCCTGGCGCTGCGCTTCGAACAGCTTCAGGCTCTCGTGCACCAGTTCGTTCAAGTCCACGGTCTCCAGTTGCGGGCGGGGCATTCTGGCGAAATCGCTGAAGCGGCCGATGATGCCGCGTAGCTTGCCGAGCTCGGCGAGCAGAGTCGTCGTGCTCTCACGAAACACTTCGTCGAACTGCTCGGGATGGCTGGCGCGGGCACGCTGCAGGTTCTCGACGGTGATCTGCAAGGGGAACAGCGGATTCTTGAGTTCGTGCGCCAGGCGGCGGGCGAGTTCGCGCCAGGCGGCCACGCGCTCGGCCTGCACCAGGCGGTCGCGTTGCTCGAGTAGCTCGCGCGTCATACCGTTGAAGGCGGCGGCCAGCAAGCCGATTTCGTCGCCGGAGCGTACCTCGACCTGCGCGTTCCAGTCGCCGGCTGCGACCGCGCGCGCGCCGGTGGCCAAGGCTTCTACGGGACGGGTGATACGAGCCGTGGTCCACAAGCTGACCAGCACCGCCAGCAGGATACCGCCGGCGCCGACCCCGATCTGCATACGGCGCAGGAAGCGCTCCATGCGGACCTGCTCAGCGCGGCCGCTGCCGATCAGGAAAGCGCCCATCAACTCTCCAGCCGGACCGATCAACGGCATAGCGTGGAAGGTTTCGGCGCTGGCGGCATCGGTGGACCATTGTACGGTGCGGGTGGTTTCGCTTCGCTGCCTGCGCATGGCCTCGAGCAGCGGAGCGAGAGGCGCGGTTTCAGGCAATGGCCCGGACGCGCTAATCACCGACTGGGGTTCCCGATACAGCAGCGCCCGCATGCCGGCGGGCAGCACCAAAGACGAGAGGAACTCGCGGTCGAGCGCCTCACCGCCGATCACGTATAGCTTTTGATCGGCCTCCCGGGCCACACGCACGCACACCAACGCCAGCACCGTCTCAGAGGGGAGATCCTCGCGCTTCAGGAACGGCTCGCGCGCGTCCCAATCGCCGCCACGCAGCACCCAATCCTCCTGATAGAGGAACCGCGCCGGCCATTGCGCGGAGGAGATGATGCCGCCGGTACCCGAGACCAGCTCCAGTAGATCGAGATTATGGGCGGCCGCCAGTCTGCGTGCGTCATCGACGTGAGCGGAAGGATCGGCGTCGATCGCCATGGCCAGCGTGCTATCGGCGTCGGCAATGTCTTTCACTTGCCGGGCGATGTCGCGCCGGCGGCGGCTAAGCTCCTGACGAAATTGCGCGACCAGGGCGGCCACGCGTTGCCCATCGAGACGCTCGAAGGCACGACGGGTGGCAGCGGAGACTATCGCGCCGATCAGCACCACGGCCACCACCACCGTGAGCACGAAAAGCAGGAGCAACTTCGTACGGAAGGTCATGGCGCCGTTCCGGAGAGCCAAAGGTTTTCGAAGCGCCATGCGCCGAGCCGGGCGATCGGGGGTGGAGAAAAGACATGAACGCGGCTGCGGGCGCCATACAGATCCGGGAGATGGAAGAGCGGGATCACGCGGAACTCCTCGAGCAGCCTGCGTTCGCTGTCGTAAAGAGTTTGGGAAAAAAAAGATTGGCCCGGAGCTTCGAGCCCAAGTGCATCCGCGAGACCGGCCAGGGCCCGGGCGGCATCGAGCGAGGGGACGCGGATGGCAACCAGGCGAACGTCCGCCTGAGGGTTCTGGGGAGAGACCTGCACGGTGAGCCCGGCGTCGCGCGCATTGGTTGCCACGCGTTCGGCAAGTGAACGAGCCGCGGGGATGGAGGGATCGTAGGTGAGCGCGAGCGTACGCTCTGGCGGCTGCAGCGCGGCGGTGAGCGCTTGCGCGCGAGCCACATCCGGCGCGGAGGCGAACACGAATGCGTAACCACTGAGCCATTGCGGCAGCAGCGCGGCGGCAATATCGCCCTGCTTCTGCAAAAGAACGTTGTGCATGGCAGCACGATCGATCGAGAGGGCCAGCGCCTGCCGCACGCGCGGATCTACGGCGCGGCCGGGTGCGATTTCGAGCGCGATCAGATTCAGCGGCGCAGAGGACCACAACATCGCGCCACGCTCGGAAGCGCGCCGCAAATCCGCCGGGCTGAGCTCGGCGACATCCGCCTTGCCGATTTCCAGATCGACAAGTTGATCGTGCAGACTGCGTCCCATTTGAACCTCAATCGCATCGAGAAACGGGCGGCCGCCCCAATAGTCGTCGTTGGCGGTAAACGTGGCGGCGCGGGCCGGCGTCCATGAAGCCAGGCGAAATGGGCCGGTGCCGATGAAACCGCCCGCGGAGTTGTGAGCGAACACCGGGCCGTTATGAGCCAGGTCGAGGAGCAAGCCGGGCATCGGGTGTTCCGCGTGGACGATTATGGAATCGCCGGCAGCCGATACGGAAACGCCAGGCAGAGCCGCTTCAAGCGAAGCGGCCACAGCGCCGGGCACCAGCGGCAAGCCATCGTGAAATTTGACTCCGGGCCGCAGATTGAACTGCCAGCGCCTGGCGGATGCGTCGCGCTGCCAGGTGAGAGCCAGTCCGGGTAGCGGCGCGCCGGCCGCGTCGAGCTGTACCAGCGGCTCAAAAACGAGTGACGTTAATGGAGCGGCGTCGTGTGCGGCCGGATCAAGCGAAGCGGGCGTGGCGCGCACCTCGACACGCAAAGTTCCGCCATAGCGCGCCCGGGTGGCAGCGCCGCCAATTGCCGCGGCGGCGCTAAGAACCGCAAGCGGGAGCCAGGCTGTAAGCCGCATAGCGTCCGGACTGGAGATTGTGCGAGACCGCTGTGGCGAGGCTGCCGGAGGACCACAGCGCGGTGACAGGTCCCGGAAACTCCTGCGCGGGCCCGGCGGTGTTGGCCACGCCCTCGATCAACTCGAAAGGCTGTATGGCGTCCGGCTCGGTGACGCTCGAAGGGCGTGTGGCCAGGATGCGCGGACCGCAAGGCGTCTGGACGCCGGCAAGATCGCTACCCCAGTGATCGATGGCGATCCCCGGCTGCCAGGGTCGCGCATAGACGTGCGCGCGGCCGCCGTCCCCCGCGAATACCCATGTATCCCCCGCTGCCGCTGCCGAGTAGAACGGTGGGACATCGCGGTCGCCCCAGGACTCGATGGCGACGTGCCCTTCGAAAAAGTTGCGGGTCGCGGAGAAGACCGCGGTGGCGCCCGGCGCAAGCGGCCAGGGGTCCTGCGATTCACGGCACTCAGCGGTCAGCCGCGGCTCGGCGGCGCCCTGGCAAACCACGCCGGGCAGCCAGGCTGTGAATTTCCCTCCCTGGGCCAGCAGGCGTCCGCGCATGTCTCTAGGCCATGGGCGCGATTGAGGAATCGGTACGGATTGCCGATCCTGGCCGCGGCTCAGAAGAATGCGGGTGGCGTCAAGGACGAGAATGCCATCCTCAAGCCCGGCGGCATCCCTGACGGCATCAAGGATAGGCTGCTCCTGTTCCCAGAGCAGTTTCTTTTCCAGGGTGACCTGCGCCGGAGCCCGCGCGCCCCCGTTAGAGCCCTGCTGCGGCGCGGGCGGAGTGCGCGGCCAGGAATCGAGCAATACCTGGCGTTCATCGCCTTTCCGAATTTCAGCAACCAGGAGAAACTGCGTCAGGTTCTCCGACACGGTGAGCCTTATTTCAACCGCCGGCGAGGCCTCCACGATGCGCGCGCCGTGGGCGCGCAGCTCAGATTCGAATTCGCGGCGTATAGCGGCGGACTCGCCCGGTCCGAGGGTTGAGAGATTTCGCGTGCTCAGAATCACAGGGTCGCGCGCCGCGACGGCCACCGCGCTGTGAGCCAGGTCGCGTACAGCGGCGCTCATATCCATCGCCAGCAGGGCAAGCAGGAGAGTGGTCAATGATTCATGATCCCACAGGCCGGCGGATTCATGGTTCACGGGCGCAAGCAGGCCAGTACTGGAACTTTTTTGTCTCCTGTGGAAGTATGGGCGTGATACGTTTTAGACTTCGGAGTCACCATAGAGTAGACGCGCACAGCAGGAGATTCGAAGAACATGGTCAAACCTTGTGTCAGGCAGGGTCTTAGGCAGAATTGGTGGTTCGTTGCGCTCTTGCTGGCTCCCCTGGCGTGGGCAGACAAACACGGGTCGAACCCGGCTCCCCAGCATGCAGCCGCTCCCAGATCCACACCTGCCGCCCGACCAGCAACCCATTCGCGGCCCGCAAACACACAGCGCCCCGCCACTACCGGGAACAAGCCCGCCGCGACTTCAGGCCGCACATTCGGGACCACACACTCGCCCACGGCAACTCACACGCCGGGCGCCACCACACGGACAGGGACCACCACAACTCACGCACCAGGAACGGCCACGCGGACCTCGACCACCACGACTCATACGCCAGGCATGACCAGTCGCTCATCAACGAGCACGACACGCACGCCGGGCATGACTACGCGCACTACCACCACCCGGGCGTTTTCCAATGGGACAACGGCGAGAGTCAGCGCGACCGGGCGGGTCCAGTCCATCCACACCGCGAATGGAACGACCATTACTCGCGCGGCAGCCGGCCAACGCACAGTCACCCGCTCATATAACGGGCGCACGGTGGTCAACACGGGGCCGGGCCGGGGCTATGTCGAGCGTCCTTATTTCAACCGCGGCGGCCGCGCGTACTATCAGCGAACCTATGTGGTAGGAGGGCGTCGCTATGCCTACGCTTATGGCCGGTATGCTTACCACGGGTTCTATTATTTCGGGTATGCGCCAGCCTTCTACTTCCGGCCGGCGTTTTATGGGTGGGCCTTCAGCCCTTGGGCCGTGCCGGTTTACTATCACTGGGGATGGTTCGGCGCACCTTGGTACGCCCCTTACGGTTATTACTTCGCTCCGGCGCCTTATTACCCAGTGGCGTCCTTGTGGCTTACGGATTACTTGTTGGCGCAGGACTTGCAAGCCGCGTACGAGGCTCAAGCGGCTAATGCCGCTGCCAACGCCGCCGCTGCCGCCGGCAATCCGCCGCCCCCGGGTGCTCAAAACACTGCCCTTACTCCAGAGATCAAACAGGCGATCGCCGAAGAAGTAAAACGACAGCTTGACGCCGAACGCGCCGCGGCGGCGACTCCAGGCCAACCGGCCGGCGCGCAGCAAGTCCCGGCCGCCCTGGATCCCGCAACGCGGGTCTTCGTGGTCTCGAGCGCTCTGGATGTTACAGCGGGCGGCCAGGGATGCAGCCTCACCGCGGGCGACATTATCACCCGCATCGACGACAACCCGGACGCCAACCAGAACGTTTCCGCCTTAGTCACTACCAGCAAGAAGACCGATTGTCCTTCTGGCCGGAAAGTAACGGTTTCCGTTCAGGACCTGCAGGAGATGCATAACCAGTTCAGCCAACAGATTGACGCCGGACTCAAAACACTCGCCGATAATCAGGGGAAGAACGGCTTGCCCTCCGCTCCGGATACGCGCACTTCCGCGGGAGAAGTTCCACAGCCGACCCCTGACGATGTTCAGGGCGAACTGCAAAAGCAGCAAGCCGAAGCTAACCAGACGGAGACGGATGTTAAGCAACAGGTATCTGGCCACGGTCAGGGCTGAGACTGGAAACGTGGCATTGTGCGCCGGATAGGGCAGATGTATAATAAGCAAACGTTTTCTCCGAGGCGCACACTCCAGGTAAACTCATTTCTTGATGCAACGCGAGGACATATTTTATGAGAACGATCGTAAAGTTAAATGGCGCTTTAGCCGTACTGGTTGCCCTGTCTTCGGTGGCCAGCGCTGACGACCAAAGTCCAAAGGCGGCCATCCAAAAAAAATTGGAAAGTGAGTACCAGCTTACCAAGACAACCGATGACAAATCGGATATCGTGACTGCTGGATCGGTTCTGGTCTTACATAAGGATAAGGTCCTGATGGTGGCCGCCACGAGTACCGCCAACCCGTGCATGAATACTTATAAGGATGGAAAAATTATTCCGGCTAAGGCGTGCGGAGTCGGCGAGAAACTCAGGCGCCTTCCAGGCTTTGGCCATGTACCGGGTGGGAGTAGCGCGCCGGCCAGCAGGAACTTTGTCAGCGGAGAGAAATTCTGGGTGACCAAGATCGATGTTAGAGAAAATGGAATTGTTTTCGACTTCTTCAGCGATGCCATTAATGATGTTCGCTACAAAGCGGCGTTGACCATTCCGTTCGGAGCGTTGACGCCTTCGCCGGACGAGGCGCTGAAGGCAGTCGCTGAGGTGATCACGGTAGCTCCGCCGGAAGACAAGGACGCCAAAGGGGACAAGGGGGGCAAGGGCGATAAGCAGCAAGCCACTCAGCAAGCAGCCGCGCCAGATGCTCCGCAGCAGGCGGCCGCGCCAACCCAACCCGCGCCTGCTCCGGCCCCGGCCGCTGAGGCGGCGCCGGCGCCCATTGAAGCCCCAGCACCGCCGCCGGCCGAAGTTTCCCTGGGACAGACACCGGAACAGGTTGTCGCGACTATGGGGGAACCCACCAAGAAGGCTAAGGTTGGGTCCAAAGACATTTACATCTATAAAGACATGAAGGTTATATTTGTTAATGGCAAAGTGACCGACATTCAATAAGACGCTGGTATCGTGGTACGAAACAGGATCGTGAAAGACAAGGGAGAGACCTTTAATGTGTAAGTCTATAATACGCAATGTAGTTTATCCCGGGTACCTGGCAGCGCCGGTGGCGCTGCTGCTCCTGGTGTGGCCCGTGTTGAGTGCGGACAAAAAGCCAGCGGCGGCGCCGGCTAAAGCTCCGGCTCCGGCCAAGAGTTCCAGTTCCTCCGCCGCGAAACCAGGGGCCGCAGGCGCGCCGAAGAGTTCGGGGCCGACCACGGCTTCGCATGGGCCAACCACTGCGGGACATAGCACCACCACCACCGGCGCGCACCCTACTACTACGACCACCACCGGCGCACACACGAACACCAGCCCCGCGACTCATACAGGGACCACTGGCGGCGCAAAGCCGGCCAACGCTCCGAGAACTCCGAGTGCCGGCAATGTCCAACATCCTGGGAATGTCCAGCATGCAGGAAGCAGCGCACCCGCCGCCAAAGGCCACACCACTGTCCAGACGAAATCCGGTGGGACGGTGGAAAAGCGCGCTGACGGAAAGGTCGCGACGGTGCGCGATCCCAAGCGCGGCATGGAGGTACACAACGGACTGAACGGAAACCGGCGCGTGGTGGTCGAGCACGGCGATCATTCCCGTGTTGTGGCTTATCGCGGCGGCCGCGGATATGTGCAGAGACCCTATATGTATCACGGCCACGAATATGCGCGGCGCTCTTACTACTACCACGGGCGTTACTACAATGCTTATTATGGCCGTTATTACTATCGCGGTGTTTATGTAAATCCCTATTACCCAGCTTATTATTATGGGCCGGCATACTACGGATGGGTCTACAATCCCTGGGTGGCTCCGGTGCCTTATGCGTGGGGTTGGGCAGGTAACCCCTGGTACGGATATTACGGCGCGTATTTTACCCCTTACCCCGTATACGCCAGTGCGTCGCTCTGGCTGACGGATTACATCATCTCGAATTCGCTGGCGGCCGCCTATCAGGCGCGTCTGGATGCGCAAGCCGCCCAAGCCGCGGCCCTAAGCTCTCCCGCTCCTCTTTCGCCCGACGTCAAGCAACTCATCGCCGATGAAGTCAGAAGCCAGGTAGCCCTCGAAAATGCGGAGTCCAAAACGGCGGGCCAGGGTGCCGAGCCCGACGCTGCCTCCAGCAGTATTCAGCGTTCGCTCACCGACGGCAAGCCTCATGTGTTCGTGGCCGGCGTAGATCTCGATGTGGTTGACGCCGGAGGAACGGAGTGTGCCCTCAGCGAAGGCGATGCGCTCCAGCTAGCGCCGGGGAACGCGCCGGATGCCACCAGCGTGAACCTCGCGGTGTTGGCGAGCAAGGGCGGCAAAGAATGCCCCAAGGGGGACACCGTTGCGGTCGCGCTCACGGATCTGCAGGATATGCAGAACCATATGCGCGAAACCATCGATCAGGGTATGCAGGAGCTGCAGAAAAAGCAGGGGCAAGGCGGGTTGCCACCCGCTCCAGCATCGGCGAAGGCGGCCCCGGTAGAGACGGCCATGGCCTCGACCGCGCCGCCTCCGCCGCCGGAGAAGGAGGTCGCAGCCCAGCTCAACGAGCAATCTCAGGAAGCCGACAGAGTGGAAAAAGAGGCGGGAAGCGGAACCCCTGCCGCCCTGCCGGAACCCGCTGCGCCGCCGGCGGAAGTCACCACCGGCCAGACAGAGGACCAAGTCACCGGGGCGTTAGGGCAGCCCGTGCGCATTGCCAATGTCGGACCAAAGAAAATCTATTTCTACAAAGACATGAAGGTCACCTTCAAAGACGGCAAGGTCATCGATATTCAGTAACTCCGCCCGAAGTCCTTCGGATAGAGATATGGCTGCGGGGACTTCAGTACAATCTCTGCGACAGTTGGTAGACGCGATTGTGGCCAACGATGGCGCACTATTTTCTAAACTGATTGACGAGTCGTCGGCACTTGCGGCGGCGAGTTTCCCCATGGGGGCAACACGCCAGGGGCCGAGCCCCTTCATCAAGGAAATAGGGCACTACATCTATTCCGGAGATACAGCGTTACATTTCGCCGCCGCCTCATATCGGCCCAAAATGGCGGACAAGTTAATCAAGGCGGGAGCCCACGTCCGGGCGAAAAACCGGCGTGGTGCGGAACCGCTTCATGCGGCCGCATTCGGAAGTCCTGGTTCGTCCAGGTGGGATCCGGCGGCGCAGGCGGCGACGATTGTGTGCCTTATTGAAGCCGGCGCAGATCCGAACGCCCAGAATATGGAGGGGGCCACTCCACTGCACCGCGCCGTGCGAACACGTTGTGCGGGCGCGGTAGGTGCTCTCCTCGACCACGGGGCGAATCCAGCGATCCGCAACAAGAACGGTTCGACTGCGATGAAACTGGCCTTATATACTACGGGACGCCCCGGGTCAGGCTCACCCGAGGCGAAGGCTCAGCAACAAGAGATTGTGCTGTTACTACAAGGGCGTTGAAAACGGCAGCACAATGGTTCAGGCGCAGAGCTGCCGCAGGACGGTAGTGTGATCGAAGTAGACCTTCTCGCAGACCAGGCGGTCGCCTTCGAACACGAAAATGCACGATGTCCTTTCGGTAAGGGTGCGTGACTCAGTTGGCCGGCATTGCTAGGGTAAGACAGTCGCCGACGGGCGACTGACTGTGGCCATCCGAAGTTCCGCGAAGGTTGCTGAACCGATCCTCCATCTGCAACTGCAGCTGGATCAGTGGCGCGGTCGGCAGGTCTTCCCCTTGCGCTTCGACAGGGGATACGCTATTCTCCCCTGTAGAGGTGCAAGGGGAAAATCCATGAACGGCCGCATCGAACTGCCGCAAGGCACTCTGGATCTTTTGATCCTGCGTACGCTGGCGCTCGAACCGCAGCACGGCTGGGGCATTTCGGAGCGTGTGCAGCAGATGTCGAGCGATGTGTTGCGGATTCAGCAGGGATCGCTCTACCCGGCGCTACACCGCCTGGAGCGCCGCGGATGGATCAAGGCTAACTGGGGCACCTCGGAAAACAACCGCCGCGCCAAATATTATGAGCTCA
>Ga0302324_100019622_pt1 | contig 13266 bp, 11 predicted proteins | sample Palsa_T0_1_FD_201949 | JGI IMG/M metagenome (GOLD analysis project Ga0302324, IMG submission 201949) | Peat permafrost microbial communities from Stordalen Mire near Abisko, Sweden - Palsa_T0_1 | ecosystem: Environmental > Terrestrial > Soil > Palsa > Peat permafrost | place: Sweden: Abisko...
GACCTCGCATTCCCTCAGGGGTTAAAACCCCGCGTCGTATCTGGTGTGCATGCGGCACGACTAAAGTCGTGCCCTTTCAAAACATCGACTTATTCAGAGGTTCGTTATCGGCGTTGAAACTCCGGTGAGCCGAGCAAGAGTCCGGCTAGTAACTGGTCCTGTCTTTCGAGCGATAACGCAGCCTGTGCCGGATTCACCGGTTTGGCCGCGACGGGCAGCGGTTTACCGAATCCCTGATTCTGCGCAGTCTGCGCCTGAACCTTGAACTGATCGAGAACCGCGGCGCGCGTTGACGAACTTACGCCGCCATCCACCAGCAGTGCTTCCAGACGCTGCTCTTCGGCTTCCGGAGTGGGCTGCGCACCGGGCGCGGAGCCGTCGATATTTGCAACCAGCGAATCCGAATCAGTTTGCGGCATCCAGCTTATGGCGATTCCAGGAAGCTTGTTCGACGTCAGCGTGAGCGCGAAATTCATGCGGGCGACCAGCGCGCCGGTGCTTACCCAGTCAGACGCGTCCCACTTGTAGCCGGTGGGCGGCACCGCGCCGTAGAGCGGCATGCCCATGTCGCGCAGGGCGTTGGTGAGCGGCTGCATATTGTCGATGTTGGCGTTGCTGGCACGCGCGGCAGAGACGACGTACTCCAGCGGTGTCTTGACCTTGGCGCGATAGGCGTCCGGAGCCCAGAACTCCGGGGAGTGGAACAGCGTCTTGAGCACCTCGGAGATGTCGCCGCCGCTGGACAGAAAAGTCTTGGCCATGCGATCAACGAGAGTCTGCGGAGGGTCGTCGCCGACAAAACGGATGGCCAGTTTGCGGGAGATGAATTTAGCTGTCGCCGGCCGCGTGGCCAGCATGTGCAAAAGCTGCTCACCTTCCTGCTCGCCGTGCTCCTTGATCTTTTTGCCGAGAACTTTCTTGGTTCCGGGCTCGTGACGGTTCTGGTCGAATTTGAATCCGCCGCCGCGCTGCGGCTTGTCGACTGTCCAGCCGGTGAGCACGCGCGCCACCTGCGTCACGTCTGCCTGCGTGTAACCGCCATTCACGCCCAGGGTATGCAATTCCATCAGCTCGCGCGCGTAGTTTTCGTTCAGACCTTCCGGCGCGGACTTCTTGGCGTCCGGGCGGCGTGCGGCCGAAGCCTTGGCTTTTTCGGCGGCGGGCGAGTCAGGGCCCATGCTGCTGGAGTTATCCAGATAGAGAAGCATGGCCGGCGAGTGGGCAGTAGCTTCAAGCAGATCTTCAAACTTGCCCAGCGCGCGGGGACGGATAACATCGCGCTCATAACTCACCAGATAGTAGGGAGTCTCATCGTTCTTATGCAGATATACATTGAAGTGATTGAGCCAGAAATCAGCCATCACTTCCCGTAACTGTGTATTGGAGTAGATATCGCGAGTTAGCCGCTGGGCCATGAGTTCGTCGTTCACCATGCGCTGCGGGTTCTCGAGCGCGCCCACCACTTCCTTCTGCGCGGGATTCAGGTCTGCGTTCAAGGCGTTGCGCTGCGGCCCTTTGAGAGCCTTGCGGAAGCTGTCGAAATCCGGCTGCGTCATGGCCACCATCTGTGCCACCCGCTGCGCCGGCGGCAGGGCCAGGATGCGGTTGATCTTCGCTTCATCGGGCGGAGGCGGCTCAGCATTCGCTACGGCCATCGTTTGCCCCGCATCGGCTTGGACGGCGACTGGCTGCACCGCTTCCGGCGCCATCGATTGCTGGGTCCCGTTGGGTTGCGCGCCGTTGGCTGGGACGGTCATGGCAGCCGTAGCAGTCAACGTGGCCTGTTGCTGTTTCTGTGCCTTCTGCTGCTGGCGGTTCTCGTAACGGGCAATTTCGTCCACGTAGACTGCATGCAACGCGCCGTGTTCCGGAACGGGCACCTTTCCGTCGGCGGCCTGGCGGATCATGGCGTTGCTGGGCAGGCGGACGAGCAGGTCTTGGGTGCTCCACTGCATGGCAGGGAACTGGGCCAGGCGTGCCTGCAGGTCAGACTGATCGATGGATTCGGGATGCAACTGCTGGGTGAACCACTTCTCCACGCCCATGGCGCGAACGGCTTCCAGATCGCCGGGGCGGGTGCCGAAGGTGAAACGGTTGAGAGCCTGAAGAATGCGGTCGTCGCCGCGCAACTCGCCGGATTGATAGGCTTGCCGTGCTGCGGGGGATTGGCTTGCGGCAGCGGGAGCTGCCTGCGCCAGTGCGGACGCGGATGGCGTGGAAAGGATCAGGCATAGCAGGACGGCCATCGCTGCTTTGAGTCGCTCCATCGGGTAACCTCTTCGCGTTTGTCGTCTTCCGTTGGAGACCGAAGCCTGGTGGTCGATCACTGGCGGGGCGCAGGCTTCTCCAACCTCATGAACCCAGATTACGCCTGAAAGTTGTTGCGCGGAACCCCGGAACGTGCCGGTCGCACGCCCGAAGGTACCCCGGAATGTCATACGAGAAGGCGCGTTCCGAGACGACTTCTGTCTGGATAGACGAATCTTTCGATGGATGCGCTTGGCGGCTCATCGAGGCGGGGACGAAAAACAACCGCAGGTCCTTCGACTCCGCTGAAGTACGCTCCGCTCAGGATGACAGATCATTAACTTATTAAAAGAAAAGAGTTAGGAGGGTGGATGGGCGACTCAGCAGCCTTTTTTGCAGCGGGCCATTATGGCGGCGTGGAGGCGCTCGCGGAGGCCGGGAGGCAGGTCGTAAATTTCATGCGACCGATAGATTTCAATGGTCTTGCGGGTGGTGCTGAGGGTGACTTCGCAGTGGCTGCACCCGTGCAGATGCTGGTGCAACTCGGCGCGCGTCTCCACTCCCACTTCATCGTCAATGAGGTCGTCGAGGAGGGCGAGAAACTCTGTGCAGGTCATTTCTCAGCTCCCTTCTTGCGGCGGAAGTAGCGGCTGAGCCGTTCGCGCAGTTGCAGCCGGGCGCGCAGCAGGCGCGACTTGACGGCCGGAATGCTGAGGCCAAGCGCCTCCGCTGTGTCCTCTGTGGAGAGGCCCTGCACGTCGCGCAATTCGAAGACGACCTTGAAGCCGGGCGGCAGGCCTTTGATGGTTTTCTCCAGGATCTTGTGCAGCTCGGACTGGGTGTAGTTCTGCTCCGGGTCGGGCGCCCAGTCGGCCAGGTCGCGGGGAACACTGCCCTCTTCGGTTTCGACGTCCTCGTCGATCGAGACCATTTTGCCGGTGCGCCGCTTGCGCAGCCGCATCAGGCTTTCGTTGACTGCAATCCGAACCAACCATGTGTAAAACTTCGAATTCCCCTGGAACTGTTCGAGCTTCTCGTACGCCTTGAGAAACGCGTCCTGCATCACGTCTTCTGCATCCTCCCGGTTTTGCGTAATGTGCTGCGCAATGCGGAAGATCTGCCGCTCGTATTTGCGGACCAACGTGTCATAGGCCGAGACATCCCCGGCGCGGACCTGTGCTACCAGGGCTACGTCGGGATGCGGCTCGAGTTCACCTGCAATAGGTTGGATGGTCGCCATGGTGGTTGGTTGCTAGAAATCGTTGCGGGCTGGTTGGGGTGGTTGAGGGAAGACTGTCTGTGTTCAGTTTACTGGATGGGGGCGCGGGAGGCCAAACGCTTCGGCGGAGTGTCATTGAATCGGCGGGGAAAGGGTTGGAAGCAGCCTTTGCTCGAGGAAGAATTGAGGAGCTGCACGGATATCGCCTGAATGAAAGTCCAATATTATTGAACAAAAGTACATCAATATTGGACTTTTGTCTTGGGGCAATTCCTGCTGTGTTCATTGGGTGGCCATCGGCACCGGCAGACCGGTGTGACACCGGTCAAATCTCAAAGCTCGGCAAAAAGAGCATTTATGTCGAATTCATCGGGTGGCGAATCCTGACGGTCGAAGCGGTCGTAATCTTCTTCATATGGAGCGAACGTAGCTGCCATTCCCTCACGTTCGATGGCCCAAACGCCCGTCTTATCCAAATATTCCCTCGAACCCATGTCGAGGCTTTTCGAGGTGGGAATCTTCGATATTCGGGCGAGTGCGTTCGCGAGTCGCGAGACATCAGACGCGAATTCCGCTCGATCGTCGTCCTCGCTGGAGTATTCAAGGGCGCTGAATCCTCGCTGGGCCTTTTTGAACATCTCTTCCGTTGCTGATTCAAGCTTGTCCGGGAGCCCATTTTGACCTAGGAAGCCTGGGATACATGCCTCAGCTTCTTCAGCAAACCGCGTCAACTCGTCAAACGAGTCAAAATCAAATTGATCGAATGAAGGGTGGGCCGCGAGGTTTTCGTTGAATTCCTGCTCAAGTAAGAGCCATGTGCCCAGGAGGCTGGGGAATTGCGGCCCAGAATTTATAGCGGAGCGGGTCGCACGAAACGCCGCGAGGTCGGCGGCCGCCAAGCGCCTCGCGGTAGCATCCCACTTTTCTTTGACCTCGCGGCAAACCGCTGATATGAGCCTTTCCCATCGGGGCCCAAGATCTTTTGAGTAGTATCTCTTCGCGGCGCTGGAGAGAACCTCCAACAGGTCACGGTCCTGGTCGAGCGCTCGAACAATAGCTAGGGACCGTTCTTCGAGTACGTCCCAGCTTTCTGCCGACAGCATGAAAGGAAGGCGTCGAAGACCCTCTTTGCCTCCGGTGTCCGAGACCGCCAATTTAAGCCCTTCGAGCGACGCTCTCCTGAGGAATTGAGTTCGAAGCTCAGAGTCCACAGCGAGCTCTTCAATTACGAGGTCGCGATAGCTCGGGTGTATCCAATCAGCGAAGGGAAGAAACTTCCTTTTGCGAACTCGAATGAATGCCTCGTCCAGCTGCTGCGTGGCCTCGTCGAAAGGTATTCTCCTGTCGTCGGGACAGTAACTCATTTACTTCTTCTCTAGGTCCTCGGGGCGGCTTGGCCTGCGTCGATCTTGGGGCATCTCGAGCATTGATATTAAGTACCATTTCAGAGCGACTGGGAGGCCACGAAAAGTCAATTGCATCTGCCTAGTAGGGTTCTTGATCGCCTCGTCAACTTTAGTCGAAATCTCCTGTTGCGAAAGCGTACCCAGCCGGATTTTTGCAACCAGTGCGGGGAGACTTTCACCCACGAATCTCCTCATTCTCTCTGGCGTGAAATCAGGGTTATTTATGATCTGGGGCGCATGACGGCGGATGAGCTCCTTGGCATCTTGTCCCAGGTTCGCCGCCCGAGCGTGACGGAAGAGGACCATGGCCCTCTCCTCAACTGACAGGGACCGGACATCTACGAGGACGGCGCCAGGATCGGGAAATGAACGCGCCTTCCCGGTTACATCCATTCGCTGGACCGCCCGCTCCAGGATGTGCTTTCGACTTGTCCAGATGAGCCAATGATCGGAGTTCACCCGGTGCAATACTAGATCGAGCTCAGCCTCCCACTTCGAAGCACGAGTCGGGTCATATTCAGTGCGTCCAAACGCGTCATCTGCAATGAATATTTGCTTTCCAGATGGGTCGTACATCTCGAAGAAATCACTTGGTCGCTGGCAATAAATTGCCTCCCATCCATCCCCGACCTGAGACAGTCCGATCATCCAGGCAATCGCAGACTTTCCGACCTCGGGTGGACCCTCCAGCACAGCGAAGTGATGCTTGCGCAAGACATGCCAAGCCTTTTCATAATTCGAGGTGGGCGCAAACACGGGCACGAGATCCCGGGCTATCTCGACGGCCGCTGAGCTTCTTGCTGCGGATTCGCTCGTCAATGCGCTCCTAATAAGAGCGTCCAGGTCGCGGATGCTAAGAAGCTGCGGGAACGATTTATAGATGCCCGGGGGGTGATCGAGTAAATCGCATAGATCATCCCCGCCGAATATTATGACCGTCGAGTTAGGTAGGACGGAGTGGAACTTTTCTCTGATTTCTTCGCGAAGGGGGGCTTGAATCGGGGAATTCGTCAGGAATGTAAAATGGGACGGTTCAGCCCAAATTGAATTAGTCTTTCGTTTCTTGATACACGCAATTTCTTTTGAGACGCTGTCGGATAGGGCTCCAGCTGGTCTCGCGCCTGCGGCATTCGCTTCCTCAACAAACTTGACTTGGAAGAGGAACGGACCGGAATTCTCTACGTCCTTGCTAGGAAAGTGAAGCGAATTCGGGGTGTACGCGTCTCTACCATAGTCGGATCGCCGTCCCCACGACTCGACAGCGAGCCCAGCATGCGCCTTAAGAAGGGATTGCGCCAATTGTTCGAATTGGTATGCTCCAAGATCGTCCAGTTTGTAGCGCATTGAAGTGGTAGTGATTTTCCTGTCAGATTATAGTCCGATTATTTGCTCAGATAGGCCCATGCACGCCTGCTCCATCCATTTCTGGGATGTTGCATCAGCCAGGGGCTAAATTGGAACAAAACGCCCCGTCTGCGGCTGAAGCCGGCTCAGATTTCGTTTGCATTACGCGGGGGGTGAAATCCCCGCCTCCCGCCGCTTTGAGTTTTCCGGCGACCTGTGAAGTTCATTTTCATTCAACTGGCATTTTGCCGGGGATGAATCCCCGGCCTACCGTCCGGCTTGATGGGTCGGGGTGGGTTGGCCGATGTCACTCCCAACGGAAAACTTTGGCCGAAAGGGCTGTGCAGAGGATGAATGTGATAGCCAGCGCTGCAAGATCGCCGAAGTGGGCGGACCAGGGGTCGCCGCTCCAGATCCCCTCCAGCAGGTGAACGGCGTAGGTGGTGGGCAGGGCGTGGGACAGGCTTTGCAGCGCAGGCGGCATCAAGGAAATTGGTGCGAAGAGTCCGGACAGGCCGAGCATGGGGTAGAGAATGATTGCGCCGATGGGCTGGGCAAAGCGGGCTGTGGGAACGATGCTGGCGATGAGGAATCCGATGGAGAGAATGCTGCAGGTGGTGATGAGCAGGGCGATGGTGAACGAGAACCATGGGACATGGACGCCGGGAGGGAAGTAGCGTTTGCCGGCCAGCAGCATCAGGGCCAGGGTTGCGGCGGTGAGGATGAGTTTGACGAGCACATGGGCGGTGAGGATGGTTTGCGGGCGGAGCGGCGTGGCACGCAGGCGCTTGAGAATGCCGCCTTCGCGATAGATGGAGACGATGGTGACCAGCGAGAGCACGGCGCTGATGGCGATGAGAAGCGCCACCATGGCGGGAAGGCCGGAGCCGGAGAACCCGCTGGCGATGCTTGAGGGCGGCGCGGTTTTGAAGTTGACGACGCGGCCGAGGACAAGGAAAACTACGACCGGGATCACGATGGTGCCGATTGCGCCCAGCGGTTCGCGCATGAAGACCTTGATCTCGATCCACGTCAGTTTGAAGAGGCCACGCATCATTGATTGTTATATCCAATCCAGCGGGGACCATCGCATCCGCTCATTAATATCCCTGATAACCGAGTTTCGGTATCAATATCCTTATCCTTTAAGAAAATCACATCATCGATCACATATCGTCCACTTTCTCGCGTTACTATGTCCGCTACCCGCCAATTCCACGGCTTTTCTGGTGGCCCTTCTGTCAGCCTCACGTAAACGCGAAAAGAACCATCCTCCTCCGCTTCCGTCTTCTCTATCTGAAAAGCTTGTGGTTGGCCTCGGTCGTCGAAACCCGAGAAAAGTCCGAATTCCGTCCACGTTGACGGTGCCTTTTCGTCATTCTTCGGGTGCAGGCGAAACCAATCATCACGACAGGCACGTGTTTGGTTAATTCTATGGATCAATGAGTTGCTGAGATAAAGGGATAGTACCTTCATCCTCTTCGGCGTCGGAATACCTCCAACAGGTCGAGACACCAGTTGTTGATAGAGCCCCCGAGCGGGAATTTCGACCTGGCTCGATAAGTCAACTCGATGATTTTCCTGCGGAGCCTGACCATAGGCCAGCAACGTGATCAAGGACAAGAGAGCGGAGCAGCGAACGATAGTCATTTGCAATCCCCTCAACACGGCGAGAAGCAGGTCCTTCGACTCCGCTGAAGGACGCTTCGCTCAGGATGACAGTTCATTTTGTGATATTAACTTCCCACTCGGATACTTGTTGTCGAACCTGGTTGCTGAGCTTGATTATCGAAGTTATTCGCGAATGGAGCGGCCGGTTAGCTTGAGGAAAACGTCCTCAAGGTTGGGGAGAATGGTGCGGAAATCGGTGACGCGGATGCGGCTCTCCGAGAGGCAATGAATGACCGCGGTCACCAGCTCGTCGCTACGTCCGCGAATGGTGAATTGCTTGCCGATGCAGGTTACTTCGTCGACTCCGGGGATGGTTTGGAAGCGCTCGCCCGCGGTTGGATCTTCGGTGGCGAGAATTACGGTTCGCTCGGGGCAGTGGCGGGCGACAAGACGTCCCGGAGTGTCGATGTCGATGATGCGGCCGTGCTCCATGATGGCTACGCGGTCGCAGAGGCGCTCGGCTTCCTCCATTAAATGTGTCGTCAGGAAGACGGTTTTTCCTCGCTCGCGGATTCCGCGCACCAGGTCCCAGATGGCGTGGCGGGCCTGCGGATCGAGGCCGGTGGTCAGCTCGTCGAGAAACACGACCTCGGGATCGTTGATGAGCGCGAGAGCAATGAACAGGCGCTGTTTCTGGCCTCCGGAAAGGTTCATGAACCAGGCGTTTCGCTTGTCGGTGAGGCCAAGCTGATCGAGCAGGCGTTCGGCGTCAGTGGATTTCTTTTTGTAGAGCGATGCCCAGAGGTCGACTGCCTCCCAGACCTTGATGCGCTTCTGCAACTGAGCCTGCTGAAGCTGCACGCCGACGCGTTCCTGCAGTTGGTAGACCTGGCGGAAAGGGTCGAGGCCAAGGACTTTGATGACGCCGCGGTCTGGCTTGCGGATGCCTTCAATGCACTCCATGGTGGTGGTCTTGCCTGCGCCGTTGGGGCCGATCAGGCCGAAGATCTCGCCTTCGAGCACCGCGAACGAGGCTTCGTCGACGGCCACAGTCTGGCCATAGGTCTTGCGGACACCGGCTACTTCAATGACTGGCGGCATGTTGGTTCGGGCGAGGTTGCGGATTCAAGTTCACGGATTCGAGGAGCCTGTTCCGGAGTCTAAATCAACGGCGCGTCAAGGCGTGCGCAAGAGAGCGATTGTCCCAGCGCAATCGGATGAACGCCGATCGGGGCCGTGGCCGGGTTCGACCCGCACCCTACGGGGCGGGGCATTTGGGGTGGAATGCATTCCCAGGGGTGCGCTCCGCTTCCCCTGGGCTATTTTCGATCCCTCCCTCCGGGAGGGTTTGGAGTTGATGGAAATTCGGAGAGCGGTGCCGCGAACACCGGCTTGAAAGGCCATCCGTGTTCCCAGTTTGGTGCATATCGCGTAACGCAGGTGGTTCCCGTTTGCACGTGCGGGGCAAAACGAGCATAAAGTTAGAGGATGAGGGCTGTGAACTCGCCAAATTCAACTCCGCGCTTCGTCCGCCTTGTTTCCGGAATTTTGGCCGCGCTGCTGGCTGTCTATCCGGTTACGGCGCAAACGGCTGCACCAGCACAACCGGATGGCACCGCAACCGCTAAGCCCAAGAAAAGCGCCAAGCCGGCTGCGAAGGGCAAGACGCAAGCTGGGAAGTCGGCCCGAGCGGCGCGGACGGCTCGCATCCACCAGGCTTTTGTCGCTTCTACGGAGCTGCGTCCCATGGCCCAGCAACTGGCGACGCTGCGTACTCCTGCGGCTTACGCCGGCGTAACCAAGTATGCCCATGCGCACACCGGCGAGGCTGCATCCGCTGCTTACCTGGCTCTGGGCCACGCCTATCTGGCCGACCGGCGATTTGCCGAGGCAACCGAAAATCTGCGCCTCGCCCGGCAGGCCGGACAAGAGCTGGCCGACTACGACGACTTTCTGGGCGCACAGGCGAATCACCAGGCCGGCAACGAAACGGCTGCCGAGGTTCTGCTGCGCGGCTTCGCGACACGCTATCCCGACAGCATTTTCAATGCGCAATTGCCGGAGCTTGAAGCAAATGTGCTGCTGGCTCAGGGCAACGCAGCGGAAGCACAGCAGGTGCTCACCGCTGGCGCGAGCTCCGCGGGGCGCGCGGGCTATCAACTGGCGCAGGGGCAAGTGGCTGCTGCTCTGGGACAATCGCAGCAGGCGGAACAGATCTTCAAAAAGCTGCTGCTCGGTCACCCCTTGAGTTCCGATGCGCAGACGGCACGCGCCAAATTGACTGCCATGGGCGCAGAATCGACGCTGACCGTGGCCGAGTTGCGCAGCCTGGGCGACGCCTACTACAACGCGACCCATTATGAAGAAGCGGACGAGCAATATCGCGCACTGATGCGGAAGCCGGGCCTCGATGCCCCGACCCGCAACGGATTTGCCGTGGATGCCGCTGCCTGTGAACTCAAGTTGAAGCGGCTGACTACGGTGCAAGTGGAGGCATTGGCCGATACGCCTGACGAGCATGGGGCGCGGCGGCTCTACCTGTTGATGGAACTGGCGCGCAATCGCAACGAAGCTGAAGAACAGCAGCGCATTGTTTCGCAGATGGAGACGAGCTTCCCCCACAGCCAATGGCTGGCCGAAGCGCTGCTCTCGAGCGGCAACATGTACATGCTCAAGCGCGACTATCCCACAGCGGTGAAATATTACAGCTACCTGGCCACACATTTTCCTGAAAGCACAAACGCCGCTGCGGCGCATTGGCGCGCGGGTTGGCTGAGTTATCGGCAAGGGCTCTATGCGGAGGCAGCGCGTCTGTTTGACGAGCAGATCAAGCTCTATCCCACTGACAAGGAAACGGTGGCCGCGATTTACTGGCGCGGGCGTCTCTTTGAAACGCAGGACCACAAGCCGGCCAATGCCGTCACCAACTACCGCGCACTGGTGCGGGCGTATCAGCCCTATTTTTATGCGCAGATGGCGCGGCGGCGGCTTTCCACGCTGGGTGATGCACAGGCTGTGGCTGAGCCGCAGATGGATCGCATGCAGGCGCCGCTGGTGCCTGTGCTTGAGGAGAGCTTTCCCACCGACAGCCTGCACCTGGCCAAGGCGCGGCTGCTTGCCAATGCCGGGTTGAACGACTACATCGCCGCCGAGATCGCCGCCGATCCGGATTCATCCTCGTGGAGCGCCCTGGCCGAGGCGCAGATTTATGCGTCATATGGAGAGACCTATCGAGCCATGCGCGCGCTGAAGAAAGCTTTGCCCTATGCGGCATCGGCGCCTATCAAGTCCATCCCGCTGGCCTACTGGCACATCTTGTTTCCCAAAGCGTGGTGGGAAAACATAAAGGCCGAATCGGAGAAGAACAACCTGGACCCGTATCTGGTCGCATCGTTGATTCGGCAGGAGTCGGAGTTCAATCCGTCGGTCGTCTCCTATGCCAACGCGTATGGGTTAATGCAATTATTGCCTGTCACCGGCAAGCAAATGGCGAAGGAAGAAGGGATCAAGAATTTCCAGACCTTCCAACTGCTTGATCCGGAGATGAACATCCGCCTCGGGTGCCGCTATCTGCGCGAGATGCTCAATAAGCTGGGCGGCGTGCAGGAGTACGCTCTGGCCGCTTACAATGCGGGCGACGAGCGGGTGGTTGACTGGCAGTCTGCCGGGCCCTACAGCGGCATCGACGAGTTCATTGAGTCCATCCCCTTTACGCAGACCCGCGAGTACGTCGAGGCCATTCTGCGCAACGAGGAGACCTACAGAGCGATCGATGAAGTTGCCGGTTCGCAAGCGCGGGCGGTGCAGACGGCGGCGCGGTGATTCTGTGATCGCTTGGATAGGTGGCTTCCCTGGTCTCAAAAGCGAGACCAGGGGCACCCAGCGGCGCGATAGAGCAAGAGTCTCTTCGACGCAGGGAAGGGAATCCGCTTCGATACCTCCATAGTTTGATTCCACTGCCCGATTACAGTTGACTTCGCTGGCTCGTCCAACAGACACTGTTTTGGACCGGAGACGCCCCAGCCTCCGACGTGCCATTCGCAGCCTGCAGTAGTCAATGATTGGAGCCGCCGTAACTTTCGACGCGGCTCGGGTTACATCGACCCACCGGAGGGCAGGATGTCAGCCGACTTGCAGTTTCTTGAAGAATGGATTCCCGAAAGAATGGACCCAGGAACAGTTTTCGTTCTGGAAAACCAGGCGAAGATGGGTCACGCGGAAAACCCCTTTGTAGCCGTGATGTCGTGCCCTCGCTGCGGAACATTGGGGCTGATCACGCGCCGCCAGCTTTGCGGTGGAGAGACGATGATCTGCGGCGGCGATATCTGCTCTGCCGAGTACCGGCTCGATGGAGAGAATATCTGCTTCCGTCACACGCAATGAATGAGCTTTGGCGCGGCGATTTCATCGCAATTGGAAATTATGGGTGAACAATCCAAGGCTCGTTCTTGTCTTAGTGTGCAGTGCGTCGAGTCGGGCGTTCAATTCATACTTTCCGAAGTGCAAAAGCAGGTCCTTCGACTCCGCTGAAGAACGCTTCGCTCAGGATGACAGGTCATTCGGTGATAAGGATTTCGGATTCCTGGCGCTGGATTTGAGCCACTTCGGCGGGATTGGATGACGCTCAAACTTTCACTGCTTGAGCCGCGCCACAATCTCGAACGAAAGCTTGAGCTCATCCTTCAGCCTCATCGCCCCGCCCATCACAACCACCGGCTTGATCTGATAGTCGGATTGGCTCAACGTGAAGTCGCCCGACGCTCGCAGCATCTCGTCGAACACCGCGATCCGCGCCGTTACAGGCTGTTTGCGCGCAACTCCGTGCAGCGTCAAAGCGCCGTTGAGCGAGGCGGAGTATAACGAATCGCCCATGCGCGCAATGGACGCGACCGAAGACTCGTATTGAATATCGGGAAACTTTGCGATCTCCAGCACCTGGTCCTTCATGATCCGCTCAATCTCGCGCCGGTCTTTGTCGCTGATGTCGTCGAGCACGCCCAGCGATGCAGCCTCGATCGACAGTCGGAATCCGCGACTCTCAAGCGCTTCGGCGTTGAAGTCCACTTCGCCGCTGAACTTGCCGATTCCAATCGTCGGATTGTGGCCCATCGCCGACAGAATTCCCGTGGCGAAGGCCTGCACCGTGAACCTGCTGGACTTCGCATCGACAACAAAGTGCGAAAGACTTGTCTGTGCGGCGTTACTGGAATCGGTCACCAATTCGCCTGCCCCTTCTGACGGGTGAGATTGTTACGCCTTTATCGATTGGAATGGCTTTTACATGGCTCGCAATTTGAAGTAGCGCTCCACATCCGGCATCACGGTCTGGGCAAGGTTGCCCACCCCGATCTGCGACATGTAGCGGCGAATGACGGGATTGGAAAGAATCAATCCTGCGCCGAACACTACCAAGGCCACGCCGCCAAACATGTACAGCGT
>Ga0302324_100019623_pt1 | contig 13265 bp, 7 predicted proteins | sample Palsa_T0_1_FD_201949 | JGI IMG/M metagenome (GOLD analysis project Ga0302324, IMG submission 201949) | Peat permafrost microbial communities from Stordalen Mire near Abisko, Sweden - Palsa_T0_1 | ecosystem: Environmental > Terrestrial > Soil > Palsa > Peat permafrost | place: Sweden: Abisko...
AGAAGACGAAAGTCTTGCATTGTCGGCACAGTCGAGAAGTTGCCAACCAAAGCTCACGCGCAGAAGGCAGTGGAAGCCCTTCTTCTAACCCTTAACTCTGAAACTCCGCAGCAGCGCATGGCCGCGGTGACGTTCGGTGCTATTTGCGACCGTTATATGCAGGAGGAGATGCCGGAACGGTACTCCACTGCGAAGTCGTACCGGTCCAATATCGTGAATCACCTGAAGCCACGCTGGGGCGAGTATCTGCTCGAAAAGATTCGACCGATGGCGGTCGAGGATTGGTTGAAGAATCTCCCTATGGCCTCGAAGTCCAGGGCGCATTTGAAGAGCGTGATGCACCTGATGTATCAGTGTGCCGCACGCTGGGAAGTCTTCAACGAGCAGAGAAACCCAATAGCGCTGGTTCGCGTGAAAGGCGGCAGTAAGCGCCGGCAACGTCCGACCACGCTCACTGTGGAGGAGTTCGAACTCATCGTAGCGACACTGCAAGAGCCGTGGCGCTTGATGGTACAGATCGCCCAATGCCTAGGTCTTCGCGTGAGCGAGATCGCGGCGCTTCAATGGGACGACTTCGATTTCGACAAAAACCAGCTTCTCGTTCAGCGCAGCTTTGTGAACGGCAGGGTGGACGACGTCAAGACCGAATACTCCCAGGACTACGTTCCTCTGCATCCGTCCTTGACCGAGATCGTTCTGAAGTGGAGCACGCAAGCGGTGCCCACGGAAGAGGGCTGGGTCTTCGCCAATCCGAGAACCAACCGGCCTTACTATCCCACCGAGATCCAGAAGCGGCATCTTCGCCCTTCGGGTTGCTGTGTGGTGGAATGTCCGACGTGCGGGGCGGCACGTGGTGTCTGGTGTAACCAGGATCAGAAAACCGGAAACGGCGTTCGCATGCTTTTGCATGACACGCGCGTGAAGAACTCCGGCAAGTATGGGGCCATCGGCTGGCACACGTTCCGTCACACGTATCGTTCGTGGCTGGACGAGACCGGAGCTCCGATGAAGGTGCAGCAGGAATTGATGCGACACGCTTCAATCCAGACGACGATGAACGTCTACGGACAAGCAATGTCGTCATCGAAGCGAGAAGCGAATGGGAAGGTTGTGGAGATGGTGCTCAAGCCGTTGAAAGCGAGCGCCTGAACTGCGATTTTTCTTATTGGGAGATATTGGGAGCCGATTCGATTTTGTCGACTCCCAGAAGTTATTGATTTGATTGGTTGCGGGGGTAGGATTTGAACCTACGACCTTTGGGTTATGAGCCCAACGAGCTACCGGGCTGCTCCACCCCGCTCTTTGAATATACCGTTACTGTGAGCTAAGGTCAACGTGTGGAGAGGCGGTCTGTGCTGTAGTGCATAGGTATACGAGGGGCGTTATCTAAGTGGATAATTAGCGTAACTTTTTTTTTAAAACGGAGTCTGCATCTATATAAGTTTGCGGAGCAGTGCTCTCGCAGGGAGCAGTGGAGGAACGTATGAGGCAGGGTAAGTCTTTTTTGAAGAGTTCAGTGCGGGGTGGGCTCGCAGCCGGGTTGCTATCGGTTTGTGTCGCCGGATTTGGGCAGGCAAAGCCGGCGGCGATGCCTGATGCGCAGATCGAGGCGAATGTTTTGAAGGCGCTTGCCAGTGCACCTCAACTGGCCGAGCAAGCCATCACAACGACTACCGTCTATGGCGTCGTGACCCTGTCCGGCACGGTGCAGGACGAGCCTTCGCGAGATACCGCCGAGCACCTGGCGGCGAATGCGGCTGGGGTGCAGAAGGTCGTCGATCAACTCACAATAGGTCCTATTCCGTCGGCTGGTGGCAGTTCGTCCGATGGAGCAGGGGCGACCAATCCTATGCTTCAGTCGGATGGGACGATGGCGCCGCCGCAGGGACAGGCCGCTCCCAATGCGTCCGCGCCTGGTGGAGCGTATCCGCAGGGAGGGCAATATCCTCCCCAAAATGGGCAGTATCCTCAGGGTGGACAGTACCCACAGCAGGGAGGGCAATATCCTCCGGCTGGGCAGTATCCGCCGCAAGGTGGGCAATATCCGCAAGATGGTGCCGCTAACGGGCAGCCTTACGGTCCGCCGCCTTCAGGTTATCCGCAACAGCCGCAGCGTCCTTTCGTAGCGCAGAAGGGTGGCGATGCGGTCGTGGTTCCGAATGGGTCGATCCTTCGGGTGCGGATCAACCAGGGTATGGACAGCAAGCATACGGTGCAGGGGACGGTGTTCGATGCGCTTGTCCTGAACGATGTCGTTGCTGGTGGTTCGGTTGCGATTCCTCGCGGAGCTTCTGCGAAGGGAGTTGTGGTTGAGGTTCATAAGGCCGGTGACTTCAAGGGCAAAGGCGAGTTGAAGCTGCAATTGACAGAGATTGACCTTGGCGGAAGGGCCTATCCTGTGACCACCGATTTCTGGTGGCACCAGGGTGCGGATAAGACGGCGAATACGGTCGGCAACACGGTCGGCCTGGGCGCGATGGGCGCTCTGATCGGCGCTGTGGCTGGCGGCGGCGTGGGTGCTGCGGTTGGCGCCGGAGTCGGCGGTGTGGCTGGGCTTGGCGTGTCTTCGGCTACGGGCAGGGGAGACGCGGTGTTGCCCTCCGAGGCCGTCGTGACCTTTCACCTGACGCAACCGACGGATGTGACGACGGTGTCGCAGGCTGAGCTGAACAGGCTGAGCAACGGCGTTCCGGCAGGGGCGCAACCACAGTTCCAGCGGCGGTATGGTTATCCTCCTCCTCCACCTCCTGGTTACTATGGACCGGCTTACTATCGGCCTTACTAGTTCTTGCTGTTGAGACCTGATCTCCTTTCTTACTTGTGTTGAAAAAAGCGTCTCTGGATCCGATTCGGATCCAGAGGCGCTTTTCTTTGCAATTTTGGGGAGAACTGCCTTTTGGGGTACCCCCTCCCCCCGGGGGGTAGGGGTAGATAAGCTTCCTATTTGTAGCGATTTACGATTTTCACAGGCTGCAAAATATTCATTCTAAAATGGTTATAGGCAAAAATAAGATAATAAAGGGGTTACGTCTTTAAAGGATGATTCCGGCTCAGTCTAGGCCGGAAGACTAGGTGTCTCCTTTATGTTCTGTATCCAGTATAGCGAGTGGCCTATAACTGCTAGGCCACCTGTATGTTGTTGAATGAAAATGGGTTGTACTGTTTGGGGTCTTGACAGGGATTTTGTGTGCGCTTCACGCCGGTTTTGGGGATGAGCTGCATTATTCGCGGCTCGTGGTGACTGATGCCTTGCGAGCCGTGGCGAGCAGCCCTCCAGGCCACCAGTTCCAATCGCCTGCAATGCGAAGGAGCGCGGGGCCGATGACCATACGAACCAGTGTTGCGTCAATCAACACGGCGACTGCAAGGGTGAATCCGATCATCTTGACCACCAGGAAGTTTCCGAAGGTAAATGCCGCGAATACCACAATCATGATGGCTGCGGCGCTCGTAATCAGGCCTGCGGTTCTGGCCATCCCCTCCGGGATCGCGTCCATTTCACTCAGCCCACTCCTCCTGGCCTCGAGGACTCGTGCGACCAAGAACACTTCGTAGTCCATGCTTAGTCCGAAGACGATGGCAAAGGCGACGATAGGAACAAGGGGGAAGATGCTCCCCGTTCCTCCATGAACTCCCAGTAAGCTGCTTCCGTGTCCGTCCTGGAAGACGAAGACCAATGCACCGAAGGAGGCCGCAACCGAGAGCAAGTTCAGGGCGATAGCCTTCACGGCGGCGAAGAGCGATCGGAACCCGCACAGAAGCGCAAGGAGCGTCCCCCCAACTACCAGCCCCATGACCGGCGCAACGTGGTCCCCGACGATCGTCTGATAGTCGGCGTTGAGTGCCGGGATGCCCCCAACGCGCAGCGTGGCATCGGGCACTCCGGTGAGAGCGGGCGCGCCGGTCTTCCGCAGCTCACGCACCCAGTTGACCTGATCACGCAGGGAGACCGAAGCCCTGGGTAGTATCTCAAGCAGCGCCGCGTGTCCGTCACTACTCAGAAACGTGCGCTTCGTCTCCCGCGAGAGGTCAGGGAGGGAGGCACGGTTGCCCTCCGCAAGCGTTGTGATAGAGATGACGCGAGCGCAACGAGGGTCGCTCGCGAGCTGCTTGGCGGCACGATCAAGTGCGTTCCACCCCGCGTCGGTTTGCGAGATAGAGTCGGCCGGCAGTTCGACGATGACGCGCATCGAATAAACAACGCCGGCCCGATCCATCTGTTCCAGGGTGTGCAGCGCATGGACTGATTGCGCCGACTGCGGAAGCCAATCCCCTTTGGGGAGACTGGTATCGAGCCGCGTGACCTGCCAGGCGAGTAAAAGCATGGGGGTGCCTGCCAGAACGAGGGCAAGCCAGGGATGGGCGACGATCACCTTTCCCCATTGCCGCCAGCGGGTTCCCGTACATGCGGCCCGCTGCGCATCCAGCTTAGGAGTAAACGGCATCTTGCCAGCATTAATCCGCGGGCCGAGCAACGCCAGCACTGCCGGAACGAGGGTATTTGTAAGCAACACACTGATTGCCGCCACAAGGAATCCCGCGACGCCAATGGAACGGATTTCGCTGATGGGAACCGTCAAGAGGGCTAGAAATCCGATGGCTACGGTCGAGGCAGAGATCAAAAGCGTACGACCTGCCTGACGTGCCGCGATGAGCGAGGCTGCGGGGCCGTCGTGCCCGGTGCAGATCGCTTCGCGGAAGCGGCTGACCATGAGGAGCGCGTAGTCGATTCCCAAGCCCAGCCCAAGCATGGTGGCTAGATTCTGAACCAGAATAGACAGGTGCCAGCGCTGGGCCAGGAATCCAGTAATCGCCAGCGTGGCCGCGATGGCGAGCTGGCCAACGGCCAATGGAATCACGGCGGCGACCAGGCTGCCGAAGGCTACCAGCAAAAGTGCGAGGGTCGCGGGAATTACCAGACTTTCGCCGCGGTGCACATCATCGGCGCTCGCCTTCCGAATGTCGAAGTTCAGTGGAATCTCGCCGGTGAGCTCGATCTTCACGTCCGGATAACGGCTCCGCAGTTGATTGGCGAGAGAGGTTGCAAGCTGGTGAAGCTTAGGAACCAGCGACTCGACTGGACCCTCTGTCGACGCGAGTCCCACGAGAACAAACGTTCCGCCTCCGCTGCCCAGAAAAATAGGATCGCGCAACTCGAGATAGGAGACGACGCCGGACACGCCGGGTTCCTCTCTGAGTTGCGCCACGATGGTGGTTAACGCCTGCTGGCCCTGCTCCGAATCTGCGGGTGGTAGTCCCTGAATCACCAGGACAACGCGGTCAACGAAGGGCGAACGAAAACGACTGGCCAACTCCTGCCGGACAATCTCCGCTTCGCTGCCTTCGACACGGGTTGCCGTCTCCAGATGACGCTCGGCGTGAAAGGAGAAGGGAAGAAGCACAACGACGGCAGCAAGGACTAGACCGGCCACCCAGAAACGGCGCAGATGCATCACACTCAGGATGATACAAAATCGTCGCCACTTAAGTGAAAGGATATTCAGATTGTTCGCTTGCAGCGAAGGATTTCAGACAAAAAAAATAGCCTTCGCAGCGCGTACCTGCCCTACTCTCTGAATCTGCTAGATTAATCCCATCAGCTTAATCGCACCAATTCGTACACTCTTGTTGGTCGGGCTGGTTGCCGCGATTCCACCTGGATACGCAGACCCGCGCATTGGCTCCTGGACGCTCGTCTCTGCGCAGTCTTCCCTCGACCCTGTGAACAAACTCTCTGTTACACCGCTACAGAATGCAGTGCATGTCGTCATGTCCGGCGAGACCCACCTCGATTTCACAGCGAAGTCGGACGGACACGAGACGTCTGTACCGGGTAATCCAGCGTTCAATCAAGTCGAGCTGCGCAGGATCGATAAGAGACAGTCCGAGGTGAAGGAGAAGAAGGATGGAGCTGTCGTGGCGACGGTTCGCGAGAAGCTTTCGAATGACGGGAACGAGCTAACGATCACGACTGCGCGCGGAGGCCATGCTGATCAGATCACCGTGTGGACGCGAAGCGGAGGGGCGAAGGTCGCCAAGGACCTACTCGCTGGCGAGTGGGCGGAGGACCTGAGCAAGACGCGTTTGCGGCAGGGGTCGGTGCTGAAGATCGAGCCGGACGGAGACAACGGTGTCCGTTTTTCGGGTGAGTTCAGCTACACGGCCCGCTTTGACGGGAAGCAATACGATCTGAAGAACTCCCGCAACGATACTGTGATGCTTCAAGTTGTCGATGCTCACACCGTGGACGCGATCTACCGGCGAGATGATCAAGTGGCTCAAAGGGATAGGTGGGCGGTCTCCGCAGATGGGCAGCAGATGACGCTGACCACCACAGGCACGTTGGAGACCGGCCAGCACCTAACCGAGAAGCTGGTGTTCAAAAAGCAATAGCGGATTATGCATCCGTGCAGGCAAGAGGTTCGGTCGGCGACGACGCGGGGTTGAGCTCGCGAGCCGCAACCGAAATGATCCCCTTGCGATGCATGAATTTCAGAATGCCGTTGACCGTATCCTCTAGCGACGGATCCGGTATGCCCCATGCAGAGGCGTCGCGCGCCTCTTGATAGGTGGAACTCTCATAGCGTTTGAACTCCATCGCAGTGATGTTGTCCACGGAGCCCACCAGAAAATCCAGTAGCGGAAAGAGAAGATCTTCCTTCCGGCATCTCCGGATAAGCTCGGGAACGAAATCGGAGATGCTGAATATTTCGAACTGCCGTCCGGTTGACTTGGTGATGAGTTCGGTAATATCCAACATGTTCGCATAGTCGTCTCGCACCACATGGTACGTCTTGTTCGCGGTGTCGGGAGTGGTCGAAATCGCAACGATATTATTCGCAACAATGTCCGCCGGAACGAAGCTCACCTGGTTGAGAGCGTCGACGCCAATGCCGTGATTCACCATAAATGCAACCAGGCGAACCGCGATATCGAAGTTGTTGCCGCCGCCTGTAATGGAGGGACTGACGAGAGCGGGTCGGAAGATTCGGGTGGAAAGTCCGCGGCTGCGCGCATCCGCAACGACCTGTTCCGCGACCCATTTGGACTGACTATAACCGAAATCGAGAAGCTCCATATTCTCGTTGAAGTTGGTCTCGTAGAGGACGCTCTTCACGGCCCAGCCAAACACGAACGTAGTCGAGACGTAGTTGAATTCCTTGGACCTTCCTTCGAACGCCAGCCTTAAGACCTCGTTCGTTCCCAGCACGTTGGCTTCACGCATCCGATCGTAGTTGAACAGGTAGTTTACGGTTGCGCCGTTGTGGAACACGGTGTCCATTTCACTGGCGAGGAAGTCCCAGACGTCCTGCGTCAGACCCAGGTTTGGCTGCCCAAGATCGCCGCAAATGGGAGTTACGCGAGCGTCGAACATCTCCATCAGCTCGGCTGGGCAAGGCCCCATCGATTCCATGGCTGCGCTCAGTCTTTGCCTGCCCTGAACTTCGTCGGAGGACCTGACGAGAACATAGATCTTCGCCTGAGTCTGTTCCAGCAGACTCTTCATGAGGAACGGTCCGATGAAACCGGTGCCGCCTGTGAGCAGCACATGATTCAGGATCGGTACCTCGGGCAATGGCGCAGGCGCCGGCGGCGCGAAGATGAGCTTCCTGTCGTCGCTCATCATCTGTTTTTCCGAAGCGCGCTGCTCTTCACGGAAAGCTGCCAGGGAGTGACGCAGCATAACGATTGCTTCTTCGGGAGCACACTCCAACTGTTCGGCCAGACGAAACAGATCGGCTACGCTGACACGCTGAATGATACCGATATCTACCTGCCTCGCCAGCATGTCGGCGCCTTTATCCTTGAGAAGCTCCTTGAGCTCATGCATGAATACGACGAGATCCAAGGAGTCCAGCCCGGCTTCGACGAGGTTGTACGATTCCATGCCTGTCAGGTTGTATCTGGCCTTCAATTCGTCGAAGGTCGACTGCATCTCAGAACCGGGCTCGGAGGCCCCAGCGTCCTTCTCCCGCGAAAACTCGGAGAGAACGGTAAACTGGCCTTCCAACCACATGTGCTTGGTCTTATGGCGCATGATCTTGCCTGAACTGGTTCTCGGTATCGCGCGAGGCGCGATGAAGGAGATAAGCGCCACTTCCACATTGAGATAGCTTCGGACTGCGGCGGCAATCTTTCGCGCGTCCGGAAGAATCTTAGGATTCTTCACTTCGGCTACGATCGCCAGCGCAGGCTCGCTGTCTTCATGAATTTGGAATGCGGCGATGCAGTTGTTCCGTACCAGGCCGGACGCTCTCTCCACAACGTTCTCGATATCCTGCGGGTAATAGTTTTGCCCGCGGAGGATAATCATGTCCTTGATGCGGCCGCAGACGAAGAGCTCGCCATCATGGAAGAATCCCATGTCTCCAGTCCGAAGGTAGCCATCGTCATAGGGGCTGTCGTCCACGAGCCGCGCATGAAACTGCTTCAGCGTCAGCTCTGGATTCTTCCAGTAACCCAGACATTTACCTGTTCCGGCGATCCAAATTTCGCCGATATGGCCCGGCGTCAGAGCGACGTGCTGCTCCGGATCCACGATCTTTACATCCATACTCGGGAGAGGAGTTCCACAACTGACAACTTGCGTGGCCGCGTCGATTTCGGAGACCTCGGTGGTCATGCGGACCTTCCCGAGCGCGAGGGCACGCTTGTTGACCGAAACGATATTGCGGCCGCCGAGCGAAACCGCCAGAGTATTCTCGGCCAGCCCGTAGGCGGCGTAAAAGCTCTCCGACTGGAGCCCGTAGGGCTGAAACGCCTCCAGAAACCGTGTGTAGGTGTCAGGTTTTACTGGTTCCGCGGCGCACATCAACACTCGCAGGGAGCTGAGATCGCAGTCTTCGAGACTATCCTTGGAGAGCCTCCCGGCGCGCAGGCAATAGTCGTAAGCGAAGTTGGGGGCGGCCGTTGCAGTGGCCTGATAGGTTGTTATCGCGTCGAACCACAGGATCGGGCGCTGAATGAAGTCCATGGAAGAGAAGCCATACGTCGTGCCGCCTCTCAGCGCGGGATAAAGATAGCACCCAATCAGTCCCATATCGTGATACTGCGGAAGCCAGGATACGACTACAGGGTTGGGATGGTCGATGACGAGCGGACAGGTTTGCAGAATGTTTTCGTGCGTCACCATCACGCCCTTGGGCTCCATCGTCGACCCCGAGGTGTACTGGAGAAACAGAATCTTCGAAGTGTCGAAAAATGGTTCGTGCGAGATCGTGTCCACGAACTCTTCGGTGACGATCCACGGAAGTCCGGAGATGTAGTCAACGTCGACGCCGGACGCGGAGACTCCGCTTCGGGTGAGATTGGTCTTCAGAGATGCGTGGTAGTCTTTGCTCGTTAAAACCCCGACCGCCTGGCAGTCCTTTGCGATGTGCACCATTTTGTACAGGGCGCTTTGGAAGCCACGAGAGCTGGGGGGATAGACGGGTACGGGAATCAACCCGGCGCGCACGCAACCGAAGAACGCACAGATCATTTCGAGCCCTGGCGGGTATGCGAGCAAAAGCCGATCCTGCGCCGCGAAACGGCCCTCCGCCAGCAAGTGTCCGGCGATAGCCTTCGTCCGCCGAAGAAACGACGCGTACGTGTAGCTTTCGATTGGATTGCCGTTCAGGTCAAGATACGAATAAAGGAGTTTGTGCGGATGCTCATACTCCAGCCTATCCAGTTGGTCTAAAATCGACACCATAATAGATCAGCGATACCCCCGTGGTTGAATGGAAAAACTCAGTACGTAAGAAACACTACAAGTATTGCTGCTCCCCGGTGCTTTGGTGAGGTGAGATGCGACTGAGTTTCGGAGTGCGGACCAGTAGCGTAGTCGACTTTCTGAATAAAGGCACAACCGTTTTCTGCCTATGTGTCGCTCGATTCGGTCGGGGGCAAGTCCCCATGGCGGCAGCACGCACGAGGCGAGCAAGTTTTGCGGGACTCCGCATCGCCCCATCCAAAGCGTCTTCGTTCGATTCGAACCATCGGTTTATGTTAGCAGAGCCAGGAAGCAATGCGACGCATCTTCGCCTCCAAGAACGAGCCGCCCCATGCCGGGTCCGTCTGATCAGAATTCTCTTGATTCTCCTTGAATCTTCGCGCTAACATCAGAGCTTAACGCTGTCGGCAGCGGGGCAACCAATCCGCTTCTGGCATGGGCCATCGATGCTACCGACCGGGATGCGCCGGGGCGACTTGATATGATTTGCGGAGGCGCCGGTGACATCCAAGACTGAAGTGGTGATCACTCTAAATCCGGATATAGATGGTCTTCTACCATCTGAGACCTCGCCGCTGCAGTCCGTCGGCGACCAGGCAGGTGGGTCTTCCTTCCCGAAGGTCCTGCGCCGCCGCCTTGACAGGTTCTTTGCCGACCAGAACATCTCTCCCAAAGCCGACCGCACGATGTGGGTCAAGATCGCTGCAGGTCTCGCAGTGCTGGCGGGCAGCTGGATTGTTCTCTACGCGCTCAAGCCGGACTCATGGAAGTTTGTTGCCCTTTATCTTTTGGGTGGCCTGGCCCAGACATTTCTTTTGTTGAACATCGCCCACGACAGCAACCACAACGCCATCTCGTCTGTTCCGTCCATAAACAAAACCCTGAACTATGTCTTCGATGTTTGCGGAATCAACTCGTACATGTGGCGTATTCTCCATCATCGAGGCCACCACTCGTGCGTCAATCTCCACGGCGAAGACGACGCGCTTACAGGACGCGGCATCTTTCGGTTTACGCCCCACGAACCCCATGCGCGCTGGCATCGGTTCCAGCACATCTATGCGCTGTTCTTTTACGCGATGTTCTCTCTCGACTACGTTTTCGTAAGGGATTTCGAGTCCTTTTTCTTCCCAACCCACGACTATCTGAAACGCACCAGGCATCAGGCGCAAGAGTACGTCATTCTCTTCGCGGGGAAGGCGTTCTACCTCACCTACATGCTCGTTTTGCCGGTGGTGCTGCTGGGGAGATCGCCTCTACTGGTCGCTGCTGCATTTGTGCTCGTCCATTTGATCGTGGGTTTGACCGTGTCGCTGGTATTCCAGACCACCCACACTGTCGACAGTACTTACTTTCCCCTGGAGCGAGGCGAGTTTGACAATAGCGTCTATCACATCTTCGCGACAACGGCCGATTATGCGACGAGTACCCCGATCGTAGGTTGGCTCGTGGGCGGGCTCAACCATCACATCGCACATCATCTGTGCCCTTTCGTATGCCACACCCACTATGCTCCGCTGACCCGAATTGTGAAGGAGACCGCCGAAGAGTTTGGCGTTCCCTATCGTCAACATCCCACCATGACCCGGGCAATCTGGCATCATCTGATACTTTTGAAGCAACTGGGAAACGAAACATATTTGTGAGCGCTTAGTCCTTTATCTATGGTCATCCACCTGCTTCAGACAAACTCCATGAAATTACCTACGGTTCTGCGCAAGCATCCGGGCAGCGAGGTGTGACGTTGCCGACACCGATACCCGCTGTTTCCAGATTTCGCTCCTTTTCGGATTCGCGCGCGATGGCCGCCAATCCCGTGCAGGTGTTGTCAAAGTACAACGAACTCTTCGGCGACACCTTCCGGTTCTATTTGGGTGGCATTAAAGAAGCTATCGTTACGACCAATCCCGCCGTCATTCAGCACGTGTTGAAGACCAATGCGGAGAACTACCAGAAGTCCGAAATTCAGGTAAAGCGCATGGGTCACTTCCTGGGCAAAGGTCTTCTCACCACCCACGGGGAGGCTTGGCGCACACAGCGGCGACTCATCCAGAAGGGCTTCGACCGAAAGCAACTTGAGGCTCTGTCCGCGATCATGCAGGACTCGCTTGCCGAGTCGCTGCGGGATTTCGATCGGCAAGTCGGAGCCGGCCCCGTCGATATCTATCCCCACCTGATGAAGATGACGTTCGCGATGGTCGCTCGTTCGCTTTTTGGCGCCAAGCTGAAGGACGAAGATATCGACGTCGTCAGCCATACCATCTGTACCGTCCAGGAATTTATCGTTCGGCAAACTCTTCAGCCCTACTTGAATCCCTGGTTTGAAGTCTCGGGCGAACTCCGCAGACACGAAGATATGCGGGCCCGCGCGGACGGCATTCTTATGGAGTACATCAAGACACGCCGCCAGCAGGCACCGGGCCACGATCTGCTGCAGACCTTGATGGACGCCCGTTACAGCGACGGCGAAGGCATGAGCGATGAGCTGGTTCTAAGCGAGAGCATGCAACTCCTGGTCGCTGGCCATGAGACTTCGTCGAATGCTCTGTCGTGGCTTCTGTATCTTTTGAGTTCGCGTCCGGATTGTCTCGAAAGGGTTCGGGAGGAGTTCGATTCCGTGCTGGGCGATGTGCCTCTAAGTTTCGGCGACGTTTCCCGGCTCGGGTTTACCACTCAAGTCATCATGGAGGCGCTCCGCCTCTACCCACCGTTTTGGATGATCGATCGCATGGCTGTCGCGGACGACCGCGTAGGGGATCTCGAAATCCCCCGAGGATCGACGGTCATTGTGTACGTGTACGGAGCGCACCATGCGCCGCGCTACTGGGCGAGCCCTGAGAGCTTCGACCCGGAGCGTTTCACCAAAGCGAACGCAATGTTGCACACGCCCTTCACGCATCTGCCCTTCGGAGGCGGACCGCGGGGCTGTATCGGCGGTAACTACGCGATGCTGCAGATCCTCATGATTCTGAGCGATCTGCTGAGAAGATACGATTTCCAGCTGACTCCTGGCCAGACGATCGAAGCTCGCCCGATGGTCATCCTGCGACCGAAGCACGGAATCAGGATGAGCTTCACCCAAGCAATCGCCCGCGACCGTTATGCAATCGTTCAGGAATAGTTACGGGAATAGGGAAGTGAGTCCGAAGTGGGATGCAGTCGTGATTGGCCGCTTTGGCTGCGTCCCAAGGGGCCTCGGGACAGCGCGCAGCTAGCTCTCCAAGGTGGGAGATAGCCATGCGACAACTAGTTTAATAGCTGAAATTTGGTGGAGGCGGGGAGAATCGAACTCCCGTCCGAAGAAACCAACAACAGAGAGCATTCATGCTTTTCCCGGGTTCATCTTTGTCTCGTCATCGACGCTTAGAACGGGCGAAGACGCGGCGACGACCAGCCTGATTGATCTCGTCATTGCCGTCCAGGCGGAACAGCTTTGACCAGCCTACTGTGCGACGATTGGTATCCGCCCGTAGGCGAAGCGGAAGCAATCGGCTACTTAATTATTAAGCAGCAAGCGCGAATTGAGGTTCGGCACTTATAGTTTTGTGAG
>Ga0302324_100019624_pt1 | contig 13265 bp, 8 predicted proteins | sample Palsa_T0_1_FD_201949 | JGI IMG/M metagenome (GOLD analysis project Ga0302324, IMG submission 201949) | Peat permafrost microbial communities from Stordalen Mire near Abisko, Sweden - Palsa_T0_1 | ecosystem: Environmental > Terrestrial > Soil > Palsa > Peat permafrost | place: Sweden: Abisko...
GTCAGCCTGGTACGCCCTTGCCGGAGTCGATGTCGAATCGCCCCTCGGCCCATCGTCCTTGAAAATCTCCATCCGCCACGACAATACCTCGCGCGAACTCACCGACGCCATAACCATTCACCCGGCTCACTACCAGACCGGTTCCATCACCGTCGAGCCAAAATTCGTCGAACCCGGCCCCGAAGAGAAGAAAAAGATCGAAGCCGCCAGCAAAGCCAAGGAAAAAGCCTTCGCCGCCGCAACGGAATCGACCGGCATCGACCGGCCGCTCTGGTCCGGCAACTTTATCGCGCCGGTCCCAGCGCAATCCCCCGCTTCCATGACGGACAGCTTCGGCAAGCGCAGAATCTACAATGGCAAGCTGGCCAGCATCCACAAAGGCACGGATTTCCGCGCTCGCCCCGGCACCCCAGTCCACGCCGGCAACGCGGGCGTCGTCATCCTCGCCCAGCCGCTCTACTACGAAGGCAACTGCGTCATGATCGACCACGGCTTCGGCCTGATCAGCATCTCGATGCACTTGTCCAGAATCGACGTAAAGCCCGGCCAGCAAGTCACCCGCGGGCAACAGGTAGGCTTGAGCGGAGCCACCGGCCGCGTCACCGGCCCTCATTTGCACTGGGCTATCCGCTGGCAGGGCGCCATGCTGGACCCGATGAAGCTGCTCCACCTGAATCTAAACAATCTTCACTAATTCAGGCGCAGGCAGAGCAGCCACTGCATCCAGCGCCGCTCCACCCACACCAGCCAACACGATTTCACCAGGTAACGAAAAGGATTGAAAATCAACCAAGCTCTCACACGACCGGCAGCTCTCCAGAGAGCAAATTGCGGGGCTGCCTCTACAAGGAAAGTGACGCGAAGATCGATTTCGTGACAGAAACGGCGCAATTTTATCGCCGAACCAGCTCTTCTTCGACCTGCACCGGCTCATTCACCGCTGTTTCCGTCGAAGCGATGCCCGCATCCTCGCGCAGCGCCTTGAAGGCCCGGTACACAAATGACCCCAGCCACCATCCATCGATATATTGAAACGGCGTCTCGCCCGTAGTGTAGTGTCCGCAAGGCAGCACCCGCCGTTCGAAGCCAATTCCATGCTCGTGAAACGACTTCACCACCTCCAGCGAATACTCCAGCGGAAAGGTCAAATCGTACTGCGCATAAATCAGCAGAACCTTCTTGGCAAACTCGGCTGATCCAGCTTGTAATCCCTGTTCCCTATTCCCTATTCCTTGTTCCCTGAATTTACCGTAGTAATGCATCGGGCTGACTCCAGCCCAAAGCGCCCGCACGCGCTCCTGCGTGAGTCCAGCCTCTTCGAGCGCCGCGCGGATATGCCGCGTGCTTTGTCCCGCCCACACCACATCGCCCACCGCCGCCGAAGCATGATTGAAGGCGTTCACCCGCAGCCGCCGGTCATGCGCGCTGGCCAGAAATCCATACGCGCTTCCCAGGCTCGTTCCCAGCACCCCGAACTGCTCGTAGCCCTGGCTGGCCAGCCAATCCACGCAACAGCGGATATCCACAACCGCCTGGCGCGTGGCAGAAAGCGTCCGCCCGATATTCGCGCTGACGGCATAGTCCGACCGCTCCAGCTCCGAGGGCCGCCGGATATCGTGATACGGCTTCGACAGCCGCAGCGCCGAAATGCCAAACCGGTTGAAAAGCCGACACAGCGCGTTATGGCTGAAAGCATCCGCATTCCACTGCGGCATGACGATCATCGCCTGCTTCGGTTTTCCTGCTTGCTTTTGCGGATCGGCAGGATACCAGCGCGCGTTGACCAGGTCGTTTTCCGCATACGGAGTCCGCTCCGGCGAAGTAAACCGCAAGAACTGCGCCCGCTCCACCTTGCCTTCGGCGGCCAGATGCTTCAGCCGGGCATCGCGTTCGAGGGTCTCCGGCCGCACATTGGTAGGAAACAGCATCGGATGCCGCTCCTCCAACCGGAAATCCGTAGGCGTCTCATAGCCGAAGAACCGGTCGCTGTCGGCCAGAATCGCCTCATTGACCTCGACCATCGCCGCTTCCCCGTCGCCGGCTGCCTCCATCCGCTCAACCCGCGCCGACAGGCCAGCCTCATCGAGAAAAGGCCGCAGCCACTCGAAGCCCCACTCCAGAGGCCGCACCACGCGATTTTCGTCGCGCATCGTCAGCCGGGTCTCCCAGCCATACATCCACCGCGCGTACAGTTCTTTGAACATTCTCTAAGCCAAGTTTACCAGCGAGCCTGTTGCGCCCCTATCGAAGACATAAAACCTGCTAACTTTGACTTCGATGCTCAGAGCTGTATCGATGGCTCATATTTGTATCCGCCCGCCTTTACCCGCTCGACCCGGGAGGTTATCGAAGTAAATATCTCCCAGGGAATCGTTCCCGCCCAGGCGGCATGATCCTCAGCCGTAATTGACTCCGCGCCCTGGCGGCCCAGCAGCACCACCTCGTCGCCCAGAGCGACGCCGGGAATTTCGGTAACATCCACCACTGTCTGGTCCATGGAAATGCGCCCCACGACAGGCGCGCGCTGTCCACGCACCAGCGCCGAGCCTCGATTCGAAAGCGACCGCCGCAAGCCGTCGGCATAACCCACGGCCAGCAGCGCGAGCCGCATCGGCTCCGTAGCCACAAAGGTTCCGTTGTAGCCAATCACCTGCCCTGCATCCACATCCCGCACGCTGACCACCCGCGTCTTCCACTCCAAAACACGCCGCAGCCTGCCGCGCAGCTCGGCAACAGGCCCCGGCTCGTCTGGAACAAACTCCGGCGCCAGCCCATAGAGCGCCAGCCCCGGCCGCGCCATCGGACGCATCCCGAAACGCGCAGCGATCCGCCTAAGCTCCGCCATCGCGCTGCCTGGGGCATCCCCAAGCAGCACCGCCGCCGAATTCCCAACATGCAGCCATCGGGGCCGCAGCCCCGCCGCAAACACCCGCTCCACCATCGATTCGAGGCGCGCAAGCTGCTCCCGCGTCGCCACTGCATCGCGTTCATCAGCGGCATACAAATGGGTCATCAATCCATCCAGTCTTAGGTGCAGACCGATGCCGGGCAAACACCAGGACGACAAGCCCTCCACTTTCTGCACCCCCTGCCCCACTCCTTGCCGGCTCATCCCCGTGTCCAGCTCGAGATGCACGGGAAATGACTCAAAATCGCATCCAGCAGCATGAGCGGCCTCCTCGATCATGCGCATCTGCCATGGCTCCCAGACTACCGGGGTAATCCGATGCGCCACCGCCGCCTCAGCCTGCCCGTCGAACATCCCGCCAATGGCCAGAATCCCCGCAGCCGGAGCCAGTTCGCGCGTAGCCTCCCGCACTGCCACGCCCTCCTCGACCGAAGTCACCCCCAGCCAGCGCGCCCCGGCTCGCACTGCCGCCGGAGCGCAAAGTACAAGCCCGTGTCCATAGGCATCCGCCTTCACAATCGCCAGCAATTCCACGGGAGACGCGATCGCAGCGCCTTTCGCGTGGCTGTCCTCTTTTGTGAGCTTGTCGTCCTGAACAGCGCGAAGCGCTGTCGAAGGGCCCGCGTTGCCTCCGCAAGCCTCCGCTAAAACACGATAGTTTTCTTCAAAAGCGCCTGTCGAAATCTCAACCCAGCAGGGGCGTCTAACCATGCAGATGTCCAGCCTCTATCCTAAACGCGCAGCCCAAGCCGCAAGCGCCGTTCGAACAAAGCAAAACCCCCTGCGGACAAGTCGCAGGGGGCTTCGGTTCACTTCGAATTGGCTAGAAGACGATGTGCGCCCCGATCTCCAACTGCCGTGGCGCACTGGCCTGGGCGGTCTGCGAGCCCCAGCTTGAGGATGAGCCAAGGCCCAGTCCGGCGTCGCCCAGCACATTGTGGTTGAAGATGTTGGCGAAGATGGCCTGGAGCTGTACGTTCACCCGCTCCACGACCCGGATGTTCTTCGCGATGCTCATATCCATGTTCCAGTACGGCGTGCCGGTAATAGGCCCGACGCCCGGGTTCTTGGTGTCCAGGCCCAGCATCGGAGCCCGAACCTGGTCGTAGACAGCGACGGGATTCTTGAATACGTTCACTGCGGCTTGAGCTGGAGTGCCTGCAGCAGGCACGCCGACCTGATTGCCGAAGGGATCCGTACCGCCGGACACGCCGTAGTGCGAGTGCATGCCGCCCGTGTACTTGCTGGTAAAAACGCACTGCTCGTTGGATGCATAGTTGACTCCGTCCGCCGATCCGAACGATTGTGCGTTGGTCTGGGTGTTGCAATAGAGTGGCCGGCCGCTGCCTGCCACGAGGATGGGCGAAACCTGCCAGCCGCCGGCCGCGCGTCCCAGCAGCCCTTGCTGCCCCTTGTAGTACGGCTCCTGCCAAACCAGGAACGAGTTGTAAACGAACTTCCGGTAGAAGGGTTGCAAGCCATACATCGCATTGATGTTGAACATATCGTCGGCCGTGTATTCGCTCGTCGCCTGCGCTTCGGCGCCTGTTCCCAGCGCCTTGCTGTAGGTGAAGTTGTTCTTCACGGTCAACCCATGCCAGTTCTGCAAGCTGAAGGAGACAAAACCGCCGTTGTAGTTGCCATGGCCCAGGCTGGCGTTTTCCGCCATGCCGCTGGCCATCTGGCCGCCCGCTCCGTTCGCGGAACCTGCAATCGGCGTGTTTTGCATAGAGCGCCCGAAGTTGAAGCCGCCGTTGTCCAGATCCGACCACAGGCTCCATACCGATTGCGAAGTCAGATTGCCGGTGCCCGCGGGACCCTCTTTGGCCATCACGGCCGCCGTGCAGGTCGCGTACCCGGTGCAATATCCGGTATTGGCAAGCGCCGTCTCGAAAAACGGTTGTGCGGTGATGTTTTGCGGAACGTTGACACCGCACTGCGCCGCTGAGGTGGCGCAGCCCAGCGCCTTTTCCAGTGCCAGGTACGCCTGGGCAAAGTTCTGCGTCCCCTGCACCATCATGTACGGTACCGCATTGATGTCGATAGGCTGGTATTCGTGGCTGATGATCCGGCCGATGTAGCCGACCTCAACCTTGCTGTTCCGCGATGTCTGCCGCTGTATCGTTAAGTCGAAGGAATCAACGGCATTGGGGCGAAAATCGGGATCGAGCGCTTCGCTGGCCGAACCGCTCGCCGAATTGTAGCCCGGATAGATGTGCTGCGGCAGCGTTGCGCTGGCAGCCGGAAGAGGCGCCGAATTGCCATCCACTCCGATGCGGAAGGCGGTGGATGAGGTAGGATTATTGGGCCCGCATGCCCCGCTGGAAAGCGCCTTGGTGCACTGCACCGGCTGGATCAGGCCGATGCCCAGCAGCGGCACCAGCACCAGGTCCACGCCATTCAGGCGCCCGTAGATTCGTCCGTATCCGCCCCGGATCACCGTCGATCCGTGGCCGAAAACCTTGCCCATCAACGAATCGTCGTCGAAGCTAGGATTCCATGCGGCACCGATACGCGGGCTGAACGAACCATAGAACGGGTTGTAGGGATACTTCAGTCCATTGCCGGTATTGGCGATTAGCGCAAAGCCCAGCATGGGGTTGTACACCTGGCCTTGCAGAGCCGCGGCCTCGCGTTGCTTGATGTAGTCCGTCGTCTTGATCTGCTCGCCGGCGTCGTCGATGATCGCTTCCTGCTTGCCATTCTTCTCCGTCGGCGGCATCTCCAGCGTCCAGCCCATGCCGTAGGTCACCGTGAAGCTCGGCTTCATATGCCAGGTGTCGCTGAAATACACGTTGTAGTAAGGAATCGTGCTCTGGTCGAAGGCATGCGTCAGCGGCGTCGTATTGAGCGTAAGGTTGGGGCCTGAGCGCGTGTAGGCCACTTGCGAGTCCGTCACCATGCCGTAGACCGCCGCAGCGACGCGGTTCAGCTCCTTTGCGCTGGCTCCCGTGTTGCCGTATCCCGCCGTCGTGAGTGCGGACATATCGATTTGGCCCGCGCCTAAGCTGTCGCCGAGTTGGTAAGTCGTCGTAAAGTTGATGCCGCCGCCGTTGTCGCTGCGCTGGTGGAAGTTGTAGTTGTGCTGGTACTGGCCGCCGAACTGGATCAGGTGGTTGCCTTTCAACAGCGTCACATCGTCGCGTAAAAAGTGATCCTGGCCGTCCCAGAACCGGGTGCGGATCTGTTGCGTGTTTACGTTGAAAGGAACAAGAGCCAGTGTCGGCGACTCGCCGAAGGGCTCTATCGCGCCGCCCAGCCCGGTCTCCTGCGGGGGAGCATTGTTATCGCTCCACGACCAGTAGTTGCGCAGGAAGCTGTAATGGAAATCGTTCGTGACGTGATCGGTGATATTGGTCGTCAGGCCGGTCACCAGATACCACGGTTGCTGAGGCTTGCTCGAGGTAGCCGCCGGCGTGCCTTTCGTGTCGCCCGGGAAGAATCCGCCGATATCCACCTGGCTCGTCGTCACCGCTGCGAACTTGTAATCTCGATAGCTGACATTCCAGTGCCATTTGTCGCCGAAGTCGTGATCGAAGCGTCCTACGACAAAGTTATCGGTCAGCGGAAGCGACACGTTGGCCTTGAAGCCGATTTCATTCACGCCATCGCACTCGGTGCCCTTTATGCCGCTGCAATTCGGGTCATTACCCTCCGGCTCAAAGGAGTTCCACATGGCCTGCACCGTCGGATTGATACCGATCCCGCGCGGGTCCAGAGTTTTCAGGTTGTAGGTCGTTCCATTGAACGTCACAATGCCGTTTTTCATATTGTCGGACGGAACTGCGCGTTCATATGTTGCTGAGTTCGGGTATCGCCATCCCTGATACATGCCGAAAAGATATGTCTTCCCGCCCCAGAATTTGGGAGCGATCGGGCCGCCCGCGCTGAATCCGAATTTGCTGTAGTGGAAGTTCGCAATCGGAACCACGGGAGTGGCGTTCTTGTTGTCCCACGAGTTGGCGCCGATCATCGCGCGGTCGGCGTAATATTCATATGCCGTGCCGTGGATCGTGTTGGTGCCGCGCTTGGTCACCATTTCTACTTGGGCGCCCGACGAATTGTTGAAGTCCGCCGTCTGTCCGGCCGTGTTTACTTTGAATTCTTCAATGCTGTCGGTAGGCGTCGGCATTACGCCGGTTGGCGCAGCGTAAACGTTGTTCTGCGCCGCTCCTTCAGTCGGGTGGCCGACTAAAACGGCCGTGCTCGTATATACCGTCTGGTTGCCGTCCATATCGCTCGAGTTGTTGCCGCCATCGAGCGAGAACGTGCTCTGGTCATTCACCGTGCCGCCCACGCTGCCATCCGGACTCACACCGGGTTGCATCGCCGTGAAGGTCGTAACGTCGTGACCGAAACTTGGCAACGCTTCCAATTCGATCCCGCTCACGCTTTCGCCGACCGTCTGGTTCAGCGTTTGCAGATCTGCACCGCTTGCCTGTACCTCGACTGTAGTCTGGGTGCTGCCTACCTGCAATTTGAAGCTTGCCGTGGTCTGGGTCCCAACAGATACTGTCTGCGCATCGATCTTGTCTGTTTCAAAACCATTCTTGCTGGCGGTGATGCTGTAAGTGCCCGGCGGAACGTCCTGGATTACGTAGTTACCGCTGTTGTTGGTCGAGCTGGCGCGCGTGGTGTTGGTCGTGCTTTCAGTCAAGATAATGAGTGCGCCCGGGACGACTGCGCCGCTCTGGTCTGTGACTGTGCCTACCACTGTTCCTGTGTTCGTCGCCTGGGCGAACGCGTGTGTTGGCCCCAAAAGCAGAATTGCCAGCAGCATGGTTGCAAACACCGGCCACCGGAATCTTAGTTGCGTCATGGAATGCCCCCTCCATTGTTTTGATTGTGTGTTTCGTGAAAGCTCGTGTTCCTCTGAGAGTCGTGCGTTCATACAAGCAAGGGAATCAACCACTGAAACTGAAGCCTCATCAAATCGTCTCGGCCGGTAAGCCGGCCTTTGGATACACCTCCGCATCCCTCCAGCGAACCGCGGACTCGGGCTGCTTGAATCGAGTCGGCGCCATCTGGATGCAGTAACCCTGGACCAATGCAACAGAACTGCAGTTATTCGGAAAATGTTCAAAAACAGGTCTGAACCGATGGCCAGGATTCCGGCCAAATGTGCAATCAAGGGAGATAAATAAAAACAAGTGCCGGATCGACAGGCTGCCCGCCTATTGGGCGGCGAAGCGGGTCGATGCTCTCAAACTTGGTTTTGACCGAAACACGGACTTCGACCCGAAAGGGAGGAAGATCGCCCCGCAACGCAGGCGGCGACTTCTGCAACTGCAAAAATCCAAATCACTGATGGCTTTGCCGAATCAAGCCGCCAACTGTCATGCGGCCGATGCTCGGCAAATCCCGACTCCTGAGAACCACTCGTACTGGACCCCTTCGCCGAAGCAACTCTCCGCTTCCGCCGGGTTTCTCTTAAGTTCCAATCGTGACTGCTGGATTGCAGATCCCGTCAAGCCGCGGAAATCCGGCAAGACGGGTAAGCAATTTCCGAAATGTTGCTTCAACGTACCATGAAAAAGTTGGGTATTCAAGCAAGGGTTGAAAATATTTTCTGGGACGAGCGCAACAATTTCGGTGATGAAACGTCTTCAGCTGGGACGAATTGCAGTGCGGAATCACCTCCGGTTCATGCCCCCATGTCAGGACGATCGGAAAGCCCAGGCGTAAACCTGCATAAAACCGGCAAAATTGACGAAACAAATACCTCGGATTAGGAGGCTTTTCGGCGCCTTAATCCAGGTCCAGAACCTTTCCTGGATTCATCCTGTTCTCAGGGTCCAGCGCGCGCTTCAGCGTCCGCATCACTTCCAGCGCTTCCCCATGCTCCGCCTCTAGATATTTTTTCTTTCCCGACCCCACGCCATGCTCTCCCGTGCAGGTTCCGCCCATCCCCTGCGCCCGCTCCACCAGCCGTTCGGCAAAGGCATCCGCCTCCGCCATCTGCTCCGGCGCCAGCAGGCACTGCACATGAAAATTTCCATCCCCCACATGCCCCACCATCACCGCCGGAAAGCTTGCCCGGTCCAGGTCGGTGCGCGTCGCCACAATGCACTCCGCCAGCCGCGAAATCGGCACGCATACATCCGTAGTCAGCACATTCGAGCCCGGCCTCAGCGCCCGCGTGGCATAGTACACATCATGCCGCGCCTTCCACAGCCGCTCCCGCTCCGCAAGCGTCGTCTGCCACTGAAAGCCCAACCCGCCATGCTCTTGAGATAAGGCTTCTGCCATCCGCGCCGCCTCTTCCACGCTGGCCTCGCTTACCCCATGAAACTCGAACAGCAGCGTTGGCTTCACCAGCATCTCCAGCCTCGAATAGCGGTTCACCGCATCCACCTGGTGCTCATCCATGAACTCAATCCGGGCCACGCCCACCCCTAGCTGGATGGCCTCGATCACCGTCTTCACCGCGCCCTCAATCGTCTCGAACGCACAGATCGCCGCGGTCACCGCCTCCGGCTGCGCATGAAGCCGCAGCGTAACCTCCGCGATCACGCCCAGCGTTCCCTCCGAGCCCACAAACAGCCGCGTCAGGTCGTATCCGGCGCTCGACTTGCGCGCCCGCGTTCCGGTATGGATGACGCGCCCATCGGCCAGCACCACCGTCAACCCCAGCACATTCTCCCGCATCGTTCCGTAGCGAACAGCCGTGGTGCCCGAGGCGCGGGTCGCCGCCATTCCGCCCAGCGTCGCGTCCGCGCCAGGATCGATGAAGAATGTAAGGCCAGTATTCTCCAGCGCCTTCTGCAACTGCTTGCGCGTCACGCCGGCTTCCACAGTGACGTCCATATCGTCCACGCTGACTCGCAGAATGCGATTCATCTGCTGCATATCGATCGAAATACCGCCGCGCAGCGCATGAACATGTCCTTCGAGCGAAGTGCCCGCTCCAAACGGCACAACCGCCAGGCCATAACGCGCGCTCGCCACAACGATACGGCTGATCTCCTCGTTGGATCGCGGAAAACACACCAGATCGGGCACTCCCGGCGCATGGGTGCTCTCGCCATGGCTGTGATGCTCGCGCACCGCCGCCGCCGCCGAGATCCTATCGCCCAGAAAGCCCTGCAACTCCGCCAAAGCGGCTTCAATTGCCGCCATGTTTTGAACCGGCGCCATCTGCGACTCCGTTGCCATCAAGCCCAATGATACTGCGAAGATGCGGCCGCTGGCTTTCCAGACGAAAGATCGCTGGAAAGAGCGGTCGAAAAGATTTTGAAGATTTTTCTTGCATTGTACTAGTGAAGTAGTACATTATTTAACTCATGAAGCGTAGCGCAGAAATCGAAGTTCAGGCGTTTGCCTTCCGGCTGGACGTTCACAGCGGCGTTCCGGTGTACCGCCAGTTGATCGACCAGGTGCAAGCAGCCGTCGCCTCGGGCGCGCTGGCCCCCGCGGACCAGTTGCCCACGGTGCGCCAGGTAGCCGTCGACCTGGCCATCAATCCCAACACCGTCTCCCGAGCCTATCGGTAGATGGAGATTCGCGGGCTGCTCGATACCCAGCAGGGCACGGGCACCTTTATCGCCGACCGCAAGGTCGAGTACTCCAAGGATGAGCGCGAGCGGCAACTGGCGCAGTTGACAGGCGAATTCGTCTCCCGCGCCGGCGCCGCGGGCTTCACGCTCAAGCAGTTGATGAAAGCGCTGCGCGATATGCAGCCGGAATAAGGTTCAAAGCGCAAATAACCGCTTTATGAGGAGGAAGTCGTGAATTTAAACAGAGGATTCAACAGCGTCGGCATAACGGTCTTCGTGATCTGCGTTGCCGTGGGCTTGGCCGGAGCAGCGCTCATGCGCATGCCGCTGATCGCGGTCGTCTTTGCCCTCGCCGGGCTTTATCTTCTCTTCGCCATCGTCGTCGTCGATCAGTGGGAGAAAGTTGCCGTCCTGCGTTTCGGCCGCTATCGCGGGCTGCGCGGCCCAGGGCTGCTTCTGATCGTCCCGATCGTCGATACGTTAAGCCGCTACGTCGACCAGCGCGTGCGCGTCACCACCGTCAGCGCGGAGTCCACGCTGACTCGCGACACGGTACCCGTGAACGTAGACGCCATCATCTTCTGGCTGGTTTGGAACGCCGAGAAATCCATCCTCGAAGTTGAGGACTTCACCCAGGCCATCTCGCTCAGCTCGCAGACCGCTCTGCGCGAATCCATTGGCCGCCATCAACTGGCTCAGATGATCACCGAGCGCGAGACTCTTGGCCACGAGTTGCAGAAGATTCTCGACGAAAAAACAACCCCTTGGGGCATCACCGTGCAATCGGTCGAGATTCGCGATGTGCGCATTCCCCAGGCGCTTGAAAACGCCATGTCGCAACAGGCGCAAGCCGAGCGCGAACGCCAGGCCCGCGTCATCCTCGGCGAAGCGGAGGTGCAGGTCTCCGAGCAGTTCGCCCAGGCCTCGCGCGTCTACAACGACAACCCCGGCGCGCTCCACCTCCGCGGCATGAACATGCTCTACGAAGCCATCCGCGAAAAAGGAGCGATGGTGATTGTGCCATCCTCCGCCATCGAAACCATGGGCCTCGGCGGCACGCTCGCTACCACCGCCATGGCCAAACAACAACCCTAGCTCACGCAATCGCTCGGAATAATCCCGATCGATGACAATGCTTTCGCTTTGAAAGGGCTCGGCTTTAGCCGTGCCATAAGACAGCCGGAAATGAGGGGCTTCAGCCCCTGAGGGAAAACCTTGCCTCAATTCCACATCAACCAAGAAGGAGAATCGCAATGAAAAAAGGAACTTTCGTCAGCCTCGTAGCAGCCATCGTGACCGCTGCAACGCTCACCGCCGCCTTACCGGCTATCGCGCAGACAGCGGCTCAATCCATCGACAAACCCTTCATCCATCCCGCGTGGACAGGCGTCTGGCAGGGCAACCTCGGCGGCGTTCCCGCAGTCACGCTCACACTTGCCAACGATGCCGGAGAAGCCAACGGCACCATCGTCTTCCACGCCATCAAGAACGAAAACGGCCACGCCTACAGCTTCAGCACCGAGCCGCACACATTGATCCATCCGCGAATCGAAGGCGACACCCTGTCCTTCCAGGTCATACGCGGCAACGGCTCAGCCGAAGTTCTCAACATGTCCGCCGAACTCAACAACGACGGCAACATCCAGTTCACCTGCTCCAACTGCGGTCCCGAGGGAACGCACGCAGACCTAGAAAGAATTCAGTAGCAAGCGTCCTCCACGCGAAAAGAAACGAGGTTCGATATGAAATGGAATGCTTGGGTTTGCATGCTTGGGTTTGCAAGTCTTGGAAGTTTGTCCTCTCTCGTTCATGGCCAGAATGGTGCAGCGCCTGTCGTTTCGCAGGATGTTTCGTCTACGAAGACGCTGGAGAAAATTGCTACGCTACCGAAACCATCGGGAACGTTTGGGATAGGGCGGATTGGCTATGAGTGGACGGATGTTTCGCGCCACGATGACTTCTCCGCCGACCCTCAAGCGCATCGCGACTTAATGGTCTATCTCTGGTATCCGGCTGCGCCAAAAAACAGCAGCAATACGGGAATCTACCTGCCAGGCGCAATGCAGATGAACGCCGCGACTGAAGTTCAGCCTATGGTCAAGGAAGAGTTCGGGGGCGTTTGGCCACAAATCGTTTCAGGAGAGCTGAAGTCGCATGCTGTCGAAAATGCGCCTCTTGCCACCTCGCCCAAAGCCTTTCCGGTAGTGCTCTTTTCGCACGGCCTAGGTAGCACCGGCTTTGAATACACATCTCTGATTGAAGATCTGGTGAGCCACGGCTACGTAGTCGCGGCGATCGAACACACAGATACGGCTTTAGCCGTTTTATTTCCGAACGGCAAGATCATTCATCAGCGCCAGGAACCAATGCCTGCGGGCCTTTCTGCTGATGAGCGCATGCAGCACATGATGGCCTCGGCGGGGCGGGGAATCGGTCAGGGCGCAGGAGATGTTGTCTTTGTATTGGATAAGCTAGCGAACCTCAATCGCAGCGGAAGCGAGGGCTTTCCGCTTGGCGGAAGGCTCGATCTGACTCGTGTGGCGGCAGCTGGTCATTCTGCAGGTGGAGCATTTGCGGCAAGAGCCTGCCAACTCGATGCACGCTTCCGCGCCTGCATTAGTCTCGACGGCGCCCTGCCTCCGGTGTCGGCCTTTCCCGAGTTTCCCGACAAGAAGAGACTCCAACAGCCTGTTCTGCTACTTGAGGTGGATCATACAGGGGACCGAATGCCTTTTTCGCCTGAGCAATACGACGAATTCCTGAAGACCGAAGAGGCAGAACTCAAGCTTTGTCTATCCGGCAGTTACGACGTTTTATTGAAGTCGGCAGGCATGTATCACGGAAGTTTCAGCGATTACAAA
>Ga0302324_100019626_pt1 | contig 13265 bp, 11 predicted proteins | sample Palsa_T0_1_FD_201949 | JGI IMG/M metagenome (GOLD analysis project Ga0302324, IMG submission 201949) | Peat permafrost microbial communities from Stordalen Mire near Abisko, Sweden - Palsa_T0_1 | ecosystem: Environmental > Terrestrial > Soil > Palsa > Peat permafrost | place: Sweden: Abisko...
AACGGTAGCTGGATGATCATGGGCAGGCATCCGCCCGCCGGATTCACGCCTTCTTTCTTGTAGAGCGCGCTGATCTCCTCGTTCATCGCCGCCTTGCGCGGATCGCGCAGGCTGTACTTCTTGTATTTCTCCTGTATGGATTTGATCTGTGGCGCAACCCGCTGCATCTTGAGCATCGACTTCATCTGCGTAACTTTCAGCGGCAGCAAAGCGACGCTGATGATGATGGTCTGCAGCACGATGGCCCATCCCCAGTTGGGGACGAGGTGCGAGTAGGTCCACTTCAGCCACAGGAACAGAAACTTGGCGATGATCCCGAAGAAACCGAAATCGACCAGCCCGTTCAGGTCGCTGTCGGCCCCCGATACGCCCGGGACCGGGACCTTCTGCAAGATCCCATATTCCTTAGGACCGACAAACAGGCGCTCCGCCGTCGGACCGTGCGGATTGCCCACGGCCGCGCCTATGACGTCTACATTCACCGTCTCTTTCGCGTCGGGCTTCTGCGGATCCTTCGCCACGGCCATGGCGTTGCGCAGCGTCACCAGCGCGGCTGACGGTGCATCGTCGGGAATGAACACCGCTGCGAAATATTGGTCGGTAGGCCCAGCCCAGTGGAACGGCCCCTGAATAGTCTTGCCGCCGCTGATAGCGGAACACTTCGAGAACAGCGAAAATCCGCAGCGGATGGGAAGGCGCGCAATGTCTTTGTTGAACTGGTAGTCAACGGTGCTCGCCGCGTAAAAGGCCGCGGTGGCCTGGTCGCCAAATCCCGCGGGCCAGGCCGGAAACGCCGCGACGGCGCTGCCCCGATAGGTCACGCTGCTCTCAACGCTTACAACGTAGGTGTGATCGAAGCTGAAGGTCTTGCGAACTGTGAGGTCCTGATCGGCGTACTCGAAGGTGACGGTGGTCGGGGAAGTGAGCGCGCCTTCTCGCGAACCCACATAAAGCGCCGAACTCAGTTGGCTGCGAAGGTTCTCGTCATAGGTCCACAGCGACAGCGGATAGCCATACTTTTCCGCCGCCCCGGCGTTCACCAAATCGAGCGGCCCGTTCTGCGCGTCGTTGTCGAATTTCTTGAGAATCCACGATTTGACCTGCGCCCCGCGGTTGGTAAACGTGATCCGGTACAGATCGTTCTCAATGACAGTTTCGGTTTCGCTACTCGCCTGCTTGGTAACTACGGCGCCCGCAGTGGGAGTGACGGCATGACCAGCTGCGGTAGAGGCAGGGGGCGTGGCTGTCGTCGAAGCCGTTGACGCACCTGCGGTCTGCGCGGGCGGACTCTGCGCGGGCGTTGCCGGTTGCGGAAAATATTTCTTCAGCAACGGCTGCGCCAGCAGCATCGCCACAAACGTAACCAGAAAGACGAGCAGCAACCGCTTCTCGTTGCCCGGCTCCTGTTGTGGATTTTGATATTCGGCCAAAGTTTACAGTGTCCTCGATGCCTCGGAAAAAATCGCGCCCTGATGTTGCACCGGCGTCGTCAGGCAGGAATCCGTGTTTGAGTGCCCCATTTCTCGCGTCCTTTGCGAGAAACCCTGCCCTGAGCTTGCCGAAGGGTGGGGATTTTCGTTTTCCCCCGAATCGCGCTTGATCACTGGATCATGGCCTCCACGCGAAAACGGATGACACCGCAGCAGCCGGATCAAAGTCACCCATCCCCCGCGCACCACCCCGTACCGCTCCACCGCCTCCGCGGCATATTCCGAACAGGTAGGAACGAAGCGGCAGGCGGGAGGCAGCATGGGCGAAATCGCCCACTTGTATCCGCGCAGTATTTGCAGCACAACGAATTTAGGGAACTCATGCATGGAATCGGCTTCAGGCTTCAGGCTTTCGGCTTCCAGAAATTTTCTTCTCCGCAGCGATGCCCACCTTGCCCGCAAGCCTCTGCTCTATCACTACGAAAGCGCGCTTCACTTCGTTCACCACATCCGCGAAGTCGATGGTCAGCAACGACTTCTTCGGATTGATCACCACATCGACGCCAACCACATCCGGGGTCGCCGAAGCAGGCACTCCGCAGAGCCGCACCGCCTCGCGCAGGCGCCGCTTCATTCGGTTGCGTTGTACCGCGCCGCCGAGGGCGCGGCTTACAGTGAATCCAATGCGAACTCCCGGAGCCGCGCCGGTCATTCTCCCGGCAGTCGCCTTCCCGGACATCGCCTTCTTGTCCGCTGGCGTTTCCGGCCGCGGTAAATAAAACGCGGTCAATGACGCGGAGAAATGCCGACGCCCCAGTTTGTACACACGCTCAAAGTCGGCGTGCCGCAACAGCCGTGCGCTGCGGGGAAAGCCCACACTGCGGGGTTGGGGCTCTCGCTTCGCTGCTTCAGGCACACCGGCAGTCACAGGAACTCTGACTTCCACATCGCTATTTGCAGATGCTGGCACGACAGCGGGTGCGCGGCCACTACGGACTCGCGCCACTGGACTATTCGCGGAAACCTGGTTTCACCGAGACCCGCTTGCGCCCCTTGGCACGGCGGCGGGAAATTACCTTCTTGCCGCCCTGGGTCTTCATGCGCACGCGAAATCCGTGAGTCTTCGATCGCTTGCGCCGGTTGGGTTGGAATGTACGCTTGGGCATGAAAAGTACTTGCTCCTGATCTCTTCAACGGTGTAAAGGCAAACGACAAGTATAAATGAATCGCTCGATTTCCACCAACGTGTCGAGGGAAGGAAAGTCGTAGCCGCATCCCCATAGGGCAGGTATGGTGACCGAGTGAACGTGATACGGTCCCGGAGGGACCATCGACAATAGATCGCCAGTTCCACTGGCGGGCTTGATCACACCTTCACCACGCGTCCCGGAAGGGACACCTGAACCGGCGTGACGGCCCATCGAGGTTGCATCGTCGCAGGGTTCACACATCCACGGGATGTGGTTGCTGTGGGCGCTGAGTACCCGGCGTAGGAAACGCCGGGCTACTTTCATACGTCGCTCCGCGACGGCGTCGTTAGAGTTCTTGCCCCTAATTTTGGATTTATCATTCGCCGCTCTCAAGCGACGCGCAACCCCTGCACCGTCTGTGCGACAGTTACAATCACGCCACTTGACAGCGCGATGGATTCGGGTTCTGAATGAGTGTTCGCAGAAAATTCCTCGCGGAAGTTTTCCACACAACAAAAAAATTTGTGCTAGTATGCCGGACTGATCCTGCTTTTAAATAATTCTCTGGCAAGGGCAGCGACACTCGGCATTACAGGCGCTTTCCGCAGTGAAATGAAGGGTTCCAGCTACTTCGTAAAACAGCAGTTCTAACAGGCGCTCTTTCCCAGCCGCCGGGGCGCCGGGGTGGTGAAACATTTCATATATGTCAGTTCCCAGCACAACTCTTTCCCCTAATCCGTGGGCGCGCATCCTGGATGCGCTGGAAAAGAAAATCAACCGCCATTCCTACGACACCTGGCTGAAACCGACGCGCTACAGTCATTCCAGCGGCGGCATACTCTTCGTCCGCGTTCCTACCATCGAGTTCCGCCACGCGGGCGACAAATACGCCGATCTCATTCAGGAAGCGATCGATAATCTCGGCCTTGGCTTCAATGACGTCAAGTTTGTGACTCCCGAGGACGATCCGGCCGCCACTGCCGTTCGCCACGACGGCGGACTCTCCGCTCCGGCGACGCCGCCCTCGCAGTCGCGCTTCGACTGGGACGGCGCCGCGCAACTGAATCCGCGTTATACCTTCGACGCCTTCGTCATCGGCAGCGGCAACCAGTTTGCCCACGCCGCCTGCCAGGCCGTCGCCGAGCGTCCCTCAAAAGCCTACAACCCGCTGTTCCTGTATGGCGGCGTTGGCATGGGCAAGACTCACCTCATGCAGGCCATTGGACACGAAGTCAAGCGCCGCATGCCGCAGGCCGCCATCTGTTACGTATCCAGCGAGAAGTTCACCAACGACATGATCAACTCGCTGCGCTACGACAAGATGACCAGCTTCCGCGACAAGTTCCGCAACGTCGACGTGCTGCTCATCGACGACATCCAGTTCCTTACCGGCAAAGAGCGCACGCAAGAAGAATTTTTTCATACCTTCAACGCTCTGCACGATTCCATGAAGCAGATCGTGATCGCCAGCGACCGCTCGCCCAAAGAGCTGGCTGAAATCGAAGACCGGCTGCGCAGCCGCTTCGAGTGGGGATTGATCGCCGACATCCAGCCGCCAGATCTCGAGACCAAAGTCGCGATTCTGCAGAAAAAAGCCGAGCAGGAAAAAGTAACGCTGCCTACCGACGTCGCCCTTTATGTGGCGTCGAACATCCGGTCTAATGTTCGCGAACTCGAAGGCGCGCTCATCCGCTTGGTGGCACACTCCTCGCTGATCGGCGCCGAGATCACTCTGCCTTACGCGCAACAAGTCTTGAAGAATTTCATCGACTCGCAAGCGCGTAAGGTGACGATCGAGTCGATTCAGAAGATGGTTGCGGAACAATTCGGACTGCGCCTGGTCGAGATCAAAGCTAAGAACAATTCGCGCGCGATTGTCTATCCGCGACAGATCGCGATGTACCTGGCCAAACATTTGACCGAAGCATCTCTTCCGGAGATCGGACGGCAGTTCGGGGGCAAGCATCACACCACCGTGCTGCACTCGGTGGAGAAGATCGAAGAGCTGCGCAAGAACGATAAAGATTTAAACAGGCTGATCAATAAGTTGACTGAGCAATTAGGCGGATGAATCGCAGCGGTGGTTGAGTTTTCCACTCAGCCATCCAGTCTTCCTTGGCGCAGGTTGTGCATACCATGTGGAAGTTGTGCAAGGTTGGCAGCGAACTGGAAGTAGAGACAGTTTACAGTACCGGCTCCGCAGCGTTGAGGACCGATTTCTAACATTACAGGTCCGGCCGGAACACGGTGACAACAGGGTAGTTGCCAAAGTTTTCCACTTCTCCGAACGCCCTACTGTTACTGCTGGTTTAATAGGTTTTGCATTTGATATAAGGATAGTAATAAAAGTAGCACGGCAAGCAGTAATTATTGGGGGACGGACGTATGCCGGTCGAAGCCGCCGTTGCCGCGGGCACTATGGAGATCACGGTCAGCAAGTTCGAATTGCTGCGGGAATTGACGGCCACGCAAGGCGTGGTCGAACGCAAGACCACGATCCCAATTCTCTCCAACTATTTATTCGAGGCTGCGGGTGACCGCCTGTCGCTCACGGCTACGGATCTTGATCTGAGTCTTCGCACGTCGTGTAATGCGAAAGTAAGAAAAGAGGGCTCCTGCACTATCCCCGCGCGCAAGCTGCATGACTACGTGAAGCTCTTGCCCGACGCCGACATCACCATCAAGTTGCTGGAGAACCACTGGGTCAGCATTCGCTGCGGCCGGTCCAATACAAAAATGGTGGGCATGGCCAAGTCGAATTTTCCCAGCCTGCCCTCATTTCCGACCGCGGGAGCTATCACGATTCCTGCCCAGGTTTTGCGCGGCCTGATCGCGCGCACCGGCTTCGCGATTTCAAACGAAGAGTCGCGCTATACGCTGAACGGCGCGCTGATGCTGCTCAAACCCGAGTCCATCACCATGGTGGCGACTGACGGCCATCGCCTGGCCCACTGTGAGCGGGCGGGAGAAAAATTCGACGGCATCTCCGGAGAAATGAAAACCCTGGTCCCGAAAAAAGCGATGGACGAACTGAAATCTTTGCTTGATTCCACCGACGCCGAGACCATCGAATTCGCCAAAGACGAGTCGACTCTTTTCTTCCGCATCGGTTCGCGCCTGCTCACCTCGCGCCAACTCACCGGCCAATTCCCCAATTACGAAGCCGTTCTTCCCAAAGACAACAGCAAGATCGTTCCTCTGAATTCTGACGAACTGAATTCCGCCATCCTGCGCGTAGCGCAGTTCGCCGACGAGCGTTCGCGCGCCGTCCGCCTGAAATTGGAAAAGGGCGAGCTGAAACTTTCCGCATCGTCGACCGAAGCCGGCGAGTCCGAGGATTCCATCGAAGCTCCGTCCTACACCGCCGATCCCCTGACCATCGGCTTCAACGCACAATATCTGGTCGACTTCCTCAAAGCCGCCGGCACCAGTGAGGTACGCCTCGAGTTGAAAGACGCCCAGTCCGCCGGCCAGTTCCGCCCCGCCGAAGGCGACGACTACAAATACCGCTACATTGTCATGCCCATGCGGATCTGAAATCCTCCAGGTTGGAAATAGTAGATGTGGAAATGGATTATGTGGGTACAGCCGCCCTCGGCTGTCCATCGAGCGCCAGCTCGATGCTTCCCTCTAGCCCCTTGACCTCCCGCCCACGCTGCCTTACATTTCCAGCACGTCAGTTTCGGAGGGTCTTATATGCTGGATGGCTTCAAGAAATTCATCCTACGTGGAAATGTTGTGGATATGGCCGTCGGCGTGGTCATCGGCGCGGCTTTCGGCGGCGTGGTTACCGAACTTACCAAGGCGTTCCTGACTCCATTTATCGCGCTTATCGTCGGCAAGCCGGATTATTCGAGTCTCAAGTTCACCGTCCGCAGCACGACTTTTCCTATTGGCGATTTCGTCAACGCCGCCATTTCGTTTGTGCTGATCGCCGCGGCTGTCTATTTCTTTGTGGTCGTGCCTATCAACTGGCTGATCGCCCGCATGCACAAAGCGGACAAGCCCGCCGACCCGACGACAAAGAAATGCCCCGAGTGCCTCAGTGAGATCCCCATCGACGCCCGCCGCTGCTCGCACTGCACCCAACCGGTGCTGGGTCGCGCCGCCTGAGATCCGACTCGAGGGGCCTACGCGCGCTCCTCCGAACTAGCCCGCCATTCTCGCGTAAGATGGCAGCATGATATTCCGTGGTCGCCGGCGATTTGTTTCCATTGCGATCGGTCTGGGGCTCATGTCGGCGCTGGCGGTCGCGCAGACGTCGGTGTCGTCCGCGAAGCCAGCCAAGAAATCCGACTCGTCACTGGCCGCGAGCATTGATCCGGGCGGAGTGATCAACGGGGTCTACCACAACAAAGCCCTCGATCTCTCCTGCAAAATTCCCGAAGCTTGGGTCCTGCGCACCGACGAGATGAATGCCCGCGACGATGCGGTCAAAGAAGCAGAGGATAAGAAAGCGGCCGCGACGCAGCCCAATTCCGGTCAGCCCGCCGCCTCCGCCTCGAGCGCCGGGTCCAAAGTCCTGCTCGCCGCTTTTTCGCGCCCCCCCCAAGCCAAAGGAGAAGAGGTGAACTCTTCCATCCTCGTCGCCGCCGAGAGCACCTCCTCCTATCCCGGGCTAACTCAGGCGGCGCAGTATTTTTATCCACTCACCGAAGTCGCGAAAGCGCAGGGTTTCGCGCTGGACGAAGATCCCTACGAAATTGCCATCGGGACCAAAACGCTCGTGCGTGGAGATTTTCACAAAGACGTCGGCAGCCGCGTCATGCACCAATCCACTCTGGCCATGCTCGCCCATGGCTATGCCATCTCGATCACCGTGATCGCCGGCACCGACGACGAAGTAGAAGATTTAATCGACGGCCTGAGCTTCGGCGCCAGTGGAAAATAAGCCGGGCCGGAAGACCGAGTACGACCAGCAATCAAGCAGAGCAGCCGCGATCGAAATTAATGTTGAGGGGAAACCCGAGTCCCCAAGCGCCGGAGGCGCGCCCAGAAAATAGTCCGCCTGTTCCACTGGCGGGTAAGCCGACCCCGAAATAAAACGGCGTCCCGGAGGGGCGCCTGAAATCGCCGGAAGACTAACGCTACTCCAGCGCCTCCGGATGCAAACTCAAATCCTTTTCACCCGCCGCCTTCTTCTCGGCGTACTTCTTCATCCATGCTTCCCAACTTTTGCCCGCGGCGGTATCACGCCCGGTAAAGGCCAACGCGGCAATCTCCGCGTACGAAATCGACGCCTTCTCATTCGAATTCTTCGGATACAGCCTCACCACAGACTCTTTCAAGCTCGCGCCCGTGCGCCGGTCAAACAAATATCCTTCGATCTTCGACCCATCCTTACGCGTGATAGTCACATCCCCGCGATAATCAAAGGCTTTCTCTAGCGCCACGCGCAACTCTTCGTCGCTCGCCAGCGCTGGAATCCAGCCCTCCAGCCGCTCATGCTCCGTCCCCGGCGCAACTTCCAGCGCGTCAGGATTCACTGTGTCCGCGTGCGGCGGAGTTGCCGCTGGGGTCGCGTGATCGATGTGCCCGCCTTCTTTACCTGTCATGATTTGTTTCTTCTAGGTGCTGGTGCGGCGGAGGGTACTCCTCTTTGATGGAAAGTACGGGCCCGATTAGGGATCCTTCGGCTACGGCTTTGCTTCGCTAACGCGAAGCAAAATCCTCGCTAAGGATGACAAACGTTACGGTACAACCTACGCCCGCGTCCCCTGCATCGTCTCCGGTACTGCGATCTGCACCAGCGGATGCACCGCCGGCTGGGGCTCCTCCAGCATTCGGAGCGCTTCTTTATCTTGATAACTCGTAAACAGAGTCCCCTTCACCGTAGCCAGAAATCCGCCCAGAGAATTAAACGTCGCGTGCACCGCCGAGGCCTCATAGCCGCTGTGCACCATGCAATTCGCGCACGCCGGATTTCCCGACTCCGTCCCGTACTTGCTCCACTCGGTAGTCTCGAGCAATTCCTTAAACGTCTCGGCGTAGCCATCCTGCAGCAGGTAACATGGCTTCTGCCACCCAAAGACGTTATAAGTCGGCATGCCCCAAGGCGTGCAGGGATAAGTCTTCTTCCCCATCAGAAATTCCAGAAACAGCGGCGACAGGTTGAATTTCCAGCTCTTCTTCCGGTTCGACAGGATTGCGCGAAACATGCGTCGCGTCCGCGCCCGTCCCAGGAAATGCTTCTGGTCCGGGGCTTTGTCGTACGAGTATCCGGGCGAGAGCATCATGCCCTCGACTCCCAGCTCCATCATCTCGTCAAAGAACGCCCGCACCGACTTCGGATTCGCCCCGTCAAACAGCGTCGTATTCGTGGTCACGCGAAACCCGCGCCGCAGCGCCTCTTTCACCGCGTCCACCGCGATGTCATACCCACCTTCGCGGCACACGGCCAAGTCGTGCTCCTCCCGCTGCCCGTCCAGGTGCACGCTGAAAGTCAGATATTTACTCGGCTTGAAGAGATGAATCTTCTCCTTGAGCAGTAACGCATTGGTGCAGAGATAGATGTATTTCTTGCGCGCCACCAGTCCCTCGATGATCTCCCCGATCTGGGGATGCATCAGCGGCTCTCCGCCCGGAATCGACACCATGGGCGCCCCGCACTCATCCACCGCCCGGAAGCACTCCTCGGGCGACAGATCCTTCTTCAAAATATGTGCCGGATACTGGATCTTGCCGCAGCCCGCACAGGCCAAGTTGCAGCGGAACAGTGGCTCCAGCATCAGCACCAGCGGATACTGCGTCCGCCCTTTGAGCTTCTTCCCCAGCACGTAGCTGGAAACGGTCCACATTTGTGAGACAGGTACTGGCATGAATGAACGAACCCCTTGGAGCTACATTTTATCAGGATTAACGGCTCTCCTGTAGAAGGGGGCGCCCGGCCTGATAAGAGTGCCAAAGGTTAAGGTATCCCACCCTTCTCGCGTCTTTCGCGAGAGGGCCTGCCCTGAGCTTGTCGAAGGGTTGGAGATTTTGACTCGCATAGTTAAAATCCGGAGAAGTTGGAATTTGCCCAGAAGCCTTACCCCCCAGCCGAACCCCGCCTAATTCTCTGCAACCCGGCTCCAATCAGCCTCCTCTAAAGGACATGTTCCACCGCGCCCAGCCCTGCCTGAATGCCCCCTTGTTCCCGCCCCGGAAACCGGATACCCTTAATCGCGGCCATGTGTATGTTTAACCCCCATCCCAACCTCGCCGACGAAGTGAACTGCGGCATCGTCCGTTCGGAAATCGAAGGCGGCGTTTTCATCAACGATCTGCCCCCGGCCACCATCCTTCAGATTCAAACCATGCACCACTGCTACACTGCCGTGCTTCTTGGCGGCAGCGAGGCTCTTATCTCCGGGCATCCCGAATTCTGTCCTAAGCCGGTGCAGGTCGCGATCGCCGGTTCCACCTGGGGTGGGTCGATGCTCAAGCTTCAGTACGTCGGCCGCGGCATGCACCTCGAATTCCGCCACCCCGAATACCCCACTCCAATCATCACCTCGCCCATTCAGGAAATTCGCGACTGCGTACGAAAAGATGAAACGGCCGACGTGCTCGATGGCGACCTTCGTGCTCACAAGTACGATTAACACTCAGAAAAATTATTGGTCCATCTGTGATCGACTTTTCGGGTCGGAGTCGACCATCCCCTCATCCCGCCAACGGGAGTCGTTGCCCAGTGCCTTACCCTTCCCATTGACTTGCCCCTCCGCACCCACTACCATTCCCGCCTAGCACGAGCACAAATATGTCTCTGAAGATCAATACCCGTGAAGTCGGCCACGTCACCATTCTTGACGTCCAGGGCCGCATCGTTCTCGGTGATGAGATCGGCGACCTGCGCACCGCCATCCACAATCTCATCGGCGAGGGTAAAAAGAAAATCATCCTCAACCTCGCTGGCGTCGACTACATTGACAGCTCCGGCGTCGGGGAATTGGTCAGCAGCTACACCACGGTCCGCAATGCCGGAGGTGAACTCAAGCTCCTCAACCTCACCCAGAAAGTGCAGGACGTGCTCTATGTCACCAAGCTCTACACTGTCTTCGATATCAAAGACGACGAATTCACCGCGGTAAAATCCTTCGACTATTTCTTCGCCAAGTAATACTGATGCTAGGCAACCGCACCAGCGAACAGTGGATCGCGCAATATTCCAGCAGTCACCAGAATCCGATTAACCGAATCTGTCACACGCTGGGTATTCCCCTCATACTGATCTCAGTCGCAGCCTTCGCGGCCAGCTTCTTCGTTCACCGGCTGTGGCCTTACGCCCTTGGACTGTTCGTGATGGGATGGATTTTCCAGTTCGTCGGTCACGCCTTCGAAGGCAAGCCTCCTGAATTCCTTCACGACTGGCGATTCCTCTTCGTCGGCGTCCGTTGGTGGTGGGCCAAGATCAACGGCAAAGCCTGAATCCGTTTCGACCGTGAAATCGTTTTACTGAAGTGCATGACGAACCGAAATTGCGGGGATTTTGACTTCCGATTGCTCCTACCAAGCACACCTCCCCGGCTTGCGCGGGTTCGAGAACCTGTTCTATGCTCCCCTCAGGGTTTGAACCAGGCAAAAAGACAATGCAGCGAGTAACCGCCAGATTTCTCTTGCTATTTGCGCTGACCGGAACTTTCCTTCCGCTCGCGCAAGCGGCGATCCCTGTCTCGCCTCACGCCTGCTGCCTCCGCAAGACTCATCACTGCCATGAAACAGGAGCTTCGGATTCCACTCAGCTCTCGCAAGGCGCTAAAGCCTGCTGCACCCACGACTGCTGCCGCGCCGTTACGACGCCGCAGTGGGCGCACCCTCAGCCGCGAACGAGTGCGGCCTCCCATTCGGATGTAGTTGCCCATGTGACGGATCCGAACCCGAGCGTCGCAGTTGTAGACCCTGCCCCATACCAGTCCACCCGCGCCCCGCCGACAGTCTCCATCGCCTGACTATTCCATTCCGCATTCAGGCCAAGCTCCATAGTGGGGACAGCCGCCCTCGGCTGTCCGCCGGGCGAAGCCAGGCTGTTTTTCGCGGAGCCCAAGAAGGTGATTGGAGATCACATGCGCGTCCTCATATTGTCCATAGCGTTTATCTCAATCTCATCTCTCGGCGCGTTCGCCAACGTCTACGGCGCCATCCGCGGCATCGTTCACGATCCTCAGCATCGTCCCGTGCAAGGTGCCATGGTCATGCTCAGGGCAAAATCCTCCGACTGGGCCAAGACCACTACCACCGACGCCAACGGAGAATTCCAGATCAACGCCGTTCCCCTCGGCGACTATTCCGTCGCCATTGCGAGCCCCGGCTTCGCACAGACCGCGCAGGACGTGACCGTTACCTCGGGAACCGTCCCGGTGGTTCACTTCCAGCTACAGATTGCAGCTACCAATGCGCAAGTCACCGTCTCGGCCGGGTCTGAAGTCGTGTCCACCGACTCGGCCACTCCGGTCACTCTGGTCGATCGGCGCGACATTGCGCGCACGCCCGGCGCCGACCGCTCCAACAGCCTGGCCATGATCACCGACTACACGCCCGGCGCCTACGTCACCCATGACATGCTGCACATGCGTGGAGGCCACCAGACCACCTGGCTCCTCGACGGCATCCCCATTATCAATACTGCCATCGCGCAAAACGTCGGCCCGCAGTTTGATCCCAAGGACCTGGAATATGTAGAGGTAAACCGCGGCAGCTATGGCGCAGAATTCGGCGACCGAACCTATGGCGTGTTCAACGTGGTCCCGCGCACCGGATTCGATCGCAACAACCAGGCCGAACTTGTGATCAGCGCCGGGAATTTTTACCAGAGCAATGATGCTCTCAGCTTCGGCAGCCACACCGACCGCTTTGCCTACTACGCCAGCGTTAACGGCAACCGCAGCAACCTGGGCCTGCAGCCGCCCGTGCCCCAGGTCGTACACGACGCCGTCAACGGTCTCGGCGGTTTCGGGTCGTTCATCTTCAATGTGGATCCCTCCAACCAGCTTCGCCTGGTCACTTCAGTGCGCCGCGATTATTTCCAGATTCCCTACGATCCCTTTCCCAATGACATTGAAAATAATCCCGCCAGCAATCAATACACGCCGAGCATCGGTTTGCGCGACGGCGAACACGAATCCGACGCCGGCGTTCTCTTCACCTGGCTGCACACTTTCAACTCGCACCTTCTATCCACGGTCTCGCCCTTCTACCACTACAATCGCGGCAACTACGAGAGCAGTCCCAACGACGCTCCCGTCGCCACCACGGAAGATCGCGGCACCACCTATGCCGGAGGCCAGGCGAGCGTCGCCGACAATTACAAGCGGAACGACTTGCAAGTAGGATTTCTCAGCTTTCACCAGAGCGACGACCAGTTCTTTAACCTGACGCCCGGATTGAGTTCTCCAGACACGGAGTACCCTACCGCGAACCTTGAAGCTTTCTACATCGACGACAAATTCACACCGTTCCCCTGGATCACTCTCTCCGCCGGCATGCGTCCCACTCACTTCGCCGAAGGCAATTTTGGCGCGAGTTCCACCTCGCACCCTGTATCCGAATCCGCCATCCAGCCGCGCTTCGGCGCCACCTTCACTATCCCCAAACTTCGCTGGACCTTCCGCGCTTTCTACGGACACTACTACCAGGCCCCGCCGCTCGAAACCGTTTCCGGCCCGTT
>Ga0302324_100019630_pt1 | contig 13264 bp, 13 predicted proteins | sample Palsa_T0_1_FD_201949 | JGI IMG/M metagenome (GOLD analysis project Ga0302324, IMG submission 201949) | Peat permafrost microbial communities from Stordalen Mire near Abisko, Sweden - Palsa_T0_1 | ecosystem: Environmental > Terrestrial > Soil > Palsa > Peat permafrost | place: Sweden: Abisko...
GCGACGAAGCCCGAAAAGCAGCGTCAACTGCGCAGCATGGGGATGGCTCAAATAATCGGGCACCATGGCGCGAAAGGGTGCGATTCCGGTCCCGGTAGCGATGAACAATGCTTCTTTGGTGGGGTTTCGAACCACGAAGAAACCGAGCGGCGCGCTCATCTCCACCGAATCGCCAGGCTTCATCTCAAACAGAAAAGGCGAGAAAATTCCTTCCTGCACCAGATTGAGACAGAGTTCGAAGCGGTTCCCGTCAGGCAGCGAAGCGATGGAATAGGGGCGCGTGATCTTCTTACCCTGCAGCAATTCATTGAAAGAAACGAATTGGCCGGGCTTGAAATGCAGCCGCTCTACATCCGGCACGCTGAACACGAAATGGTGAACCTCTGGCGCCAGCTCATAGGATGAGATCAACTCCGCTTTCATGCAGAATGCCTTTCACCGGCCAGAGCGTGGCTGGCGCGATCCAGCAATGCCGCAAGCAATGCGGGATGCCCGTCCAGCGGCGGGGTAACTTCCATCTGAATCTTTCCTCCCAGCGACATTGAGGCCTCTCGCACCAAGCGCGGCAGATCACGCCGGAGATGCGTTCCCAGCGTGAGGAAATACGGAATCACGACAATGCGCGTCACGCCGGCCGCGCTCAAGCACTGGACGGCGCCCGCGAGATCCGGTTTTCCCAGCTCCAGGAACGCGGGTTCCACGGTATGTTCGCCGGACTCAGCCATCCGTGCCGCAACATCGCGCACCGCCTGGTTGGCGGATTCCACCCGGGACCCATGAGCGAAGACGATGAAACCAGTCATACCTGTATCAGGGACGGCGCACTGGCGGGGCTCTCTTGTTTTTGAGGAAAATGACCACGCATGTAATCGATGAAGGCCCGGCCTTTGGGACGTCCATTGTTTTGATGCAGCCCGACACGCTGCAGAAACACCAAAACGCCCAGGATTTCAGCATCCCGAACCGCAGTGGACCCCTTTTCGCTCAGTTCCTTGCGTAATTGCTGGATCGAATCCTGAAGCTTCTGATGAATCTCAGCGGCCACCAGATTGTCCGGCCGCGACTCATAATACAGCCCGGTTTGGAGTGTGCGATAGGTGCGGATCAGAGACTCCAGTGCCTCGCGAACGTCAGAATCCAGAGCGCCGGCGGTTTCAAGCGATGCCTCCAGTAGCTTCGCTCCCAGAAAGATCAGCAGCGGCTCATGCTCGCGCAGGAACTCTTCCGACACGCGAACGTCCAGATTGGGAATCTGTTCCGGATTTACAGCCGGGAATTTTTCATGCAGCCGCGCTTCCATCAGGTAGCTGCACTCGAGCGGGCAATTCACGGTCACTTCGCGTTCATTGCCGCAGCAGATGGAGCAAATGTCACCGCCCACTCCAGGGCAATAACGGCGCGGCTTGCGTATCCCGCAGATCTTGCATTTCATGGCGACGCCTTTATCGTAACATCGCTTGTTGATATTGCCGCAGGAAGAAACCATCCGTCATTCCGGCGATGTAATCGCACACCACGCGGTGTACCGGCGAAGCAGCCAGCGAATCCACATAGTTGGGTGGCAGCGTCTCCGGATGTGCGACGTAGAACTCGAACAGCTCCGCCAGCATGTGCGCGGAGCGACGGCGCTCTTCCATCATCAGCTCCGAATAATAGACCTGGTGATGCAGAAACTGCTTCAGTTCGCGATTGGTGGCTTGGGATGCGGCGGTGAACGACGCCAGACGCCGCGGATGTTCCCGCACTTCGGCGGCGCTGGTTACGCCGGCTCGCGCAGCCGCTTCCGAGGTTCCCTGGATGAATCCGGACACCAGCCCGTCCACCAACCCCCGCACCACCTCTTGAAAGCGCTCGTTTTCGGAGGCGCCGGGGTATTGGCCTTCCGCCGTTTCGTAGCGGCGCGCGAATTCGGGTACCGCGCCGCGAATGCCGCCGATTTCGAACAGGCCCGCGGAAAAAGCGTCGTCCAGGTCCGCGGTGTTGTAGGCGATTTCATCCGCCAAGTCGATCAACTGCGCCTCCAGCGGCGGCCGCAGCCCGGGCAGGTATTCGTCCAGCGCCGGATTTTCGCCCTTTTCGAAATCGCGCGAATGCTTCACGATTCCTTCGCGGACTTCGAAGGTGAGGTTGATGCCGGGAAAACGGGCGTAGCGATGCTCGAACGATTCGACAATGTGCAGAGCATGCAGGTTGTGATTGAAGCGCTCGCCGACGCGGCGCATCTGCCGGTCCAACTCCTCTTCGCCCGCATGCGCGAACGGAGGATGGCCGATGTCGTGGCCGAGCGCGAGGGCTTCGGTAAGATCCTCATCCAAGGCCAGCGCGGATGCCACCGTGCGCGCGATCTGCGCTACCTCGATGGTGTGCGTCAGCCGGTTGCGGAAGTGATCGGAAATGCCCGCCGGGAAGACCTGCATCTTGTTTTCCAGCCGGCGAAATGCGCGCGAGTGGATAATGCGGTCGCGATCCCGCTGGAATTCGCTGCGGTAGGGATGCGCAAGCTCCCCGTAGCGCCGGCCGCGGCTTTGGGCCACCGGAAACCGCAGGCCCGCGGTAGGCGGGGCGATCAATTCTTTTGAGACATCTCGTCCAGCGCGTTCAGTGCGCCACGGCTGATACCGCTGCGCGGGCTGCCGCGTAACGGCTCCAGCATCTTGCGCGCCCGTGCCGGGTCCTTGACCGCAACCAACTTCGCTAGCGCGATGGTGGCGGCGTCCTTGGAGACCAGTTCGGTGGGATGGTCGATCACTGTTTGAATCAGCTTCTCGCCCTCGGCTTGCTTGCCCTGCGCGGCGTAAATCTGAGCCAGCGACAATTTGGCCATGGAGGCGTAGGGTCCGCTTCCCTCATCCGTCACCATCTTGTAATGTTTCGCCGCTTCGTCGATATTGCCTGCATCGGCCGCGTTCGTGCCCAGGTAGAATTCAGCCAGCAGGCCTTCATCGGTTCCGGGATACTGGGCGGCGATTTCGGCGAACGCTTTCTTGACAGCCTTGTCCCGGTCAGCCGTGGTGGGATACGAAGGCGCGTATTCGCTGGGAGCTTGCCCGATGGTGGCATTCATGACGAGCATGGCCGATGCCAGTTTTTCCTGGCGAGCGGTGCGCTGATAATTCCGGTAGACGAACACGCCGGCGATGAGTAACACCACCGCGACACCAATGCCGGCCCATCGCACAACCTGCCGGCGGTGTTCCGCCACGTATTCCACGCTGTGCTGCACTTCCAGCGCGAAGCGGTCGCTTTTAAGTTCTTTTCGGGTAAGCCTATCCACTGAAACCTCTTAGAAGGGGAAAGACTAAGAATAGCATATTTAAAGCAGCGATCACGGGGAAATGGGGTGGCAGGCGAAAGCTCCCGCCCCACGTTATTCCTCGCGCAAACTGTCAGCCGGGTTCAGACGAGTGATGCGCAGAGCTGGCGCCAGGCTGGCTAGAGCCGCCACGAGCACCAGTCCGGCTGCGACCACTGCATAGGTTCCTGGATCCGTGGGGGTGACGCCCCATACCAGGTGCGTGAAGACCTTGGCCGACAATCCTGCCAAGAGGCATCCAACGGCCACTCCGACGAGCGCAAGCTGGATGCCGGGGAGGGCGGCTTCTCGGATGGATTCCGAGACCGTGGCCCCTAACGCCATGCGAATGCCGAGCTCGCGTTTTCGCTCCACTACAGATTGCGACATCAGCCCGTAAATCCCTACGATGGCCAGCACCAGGGCCAGGCCGGAGAGTGCTGCCAGCAGCGTTGCCTGGAAGCGTTCGGACGATACCGATTGGCGCCGCAGATCGTCAAAGGTCCGAAATTCCGCGATCGGAAGCAACGGATCGATGGCGGATACCGCATTTTGCATGCCCGGGATTACGCTCGCTGGAGCGCCGGCCACGCGCACTACCCAGCTTGGATCAAACCAGGTATGGACCAGTTTGAAAAACCCGCCATCCACTTGCGCTACTGGAACGTAGACGTCCGGCGCGGGGGCCAGCGGCCCAAAGTCGCCAAAACCAGAGCTCTGCTGTACGTCGCCCACCACGCCCAACACCTCGCGGATCTCTTTGTTCCCGAAATCCAGATGACTGCCGACGGGATCCTGACCTGAAAGAAATTGTTTGGCGAACGCCTGGGTGACCAAAACGATCTGAGCGGCTTTCGGACCGTCGCTGGCACGAATCAGCCGCCCACGCAGCAAGGGGACCTGGAGTGTCTCCAAATATCCGGGCGTGACATAGTCGAAATTGGTGATTTGCCAATCGGTGTCGGCCTGCGGCCCATCCACTCGCTTCACTCCGGTGTTCAAGCCGCGCTGGTAAGGCAGCGTGAGCGTGGCGCCGGCGGATTCCACGCCTGGCAGCGCTCGAATCCGCGCGAGCCCCGAATCGTACAACTGAGTGACGTGTGCGCCGTCGGAATAGCGGGCATCCTGCAGCGAGAAACTGGCTGTAATCAGGTGTGCCGGGTCGAAACCCGGGCGCAATTGGTAGAGGTGTGCGACGCTGCGGACCAGCAGTCCCGCCCCAATCAACAGCATTACCGCGAGCGCGATTTCGCCCGATACCAGCAGCCTGCGCGACCAGCGTTTGCGCCGGCCGGACACTCCGCGTCCACCGGCTTCGCTCAGGGCAGTCCGAAGATCCACCGCGCCTGCCTCGATGGCTGGGAAAAGTCCGGCCAGCACACTGACGAAGAGCGAGAGCAATACGGTGACCGCCAAAACGCGTGCATCCAGATGCGCGGATGCCGTCATTTGGTACTGATCGGCGGCGAGCTTCTTTAACCCCTGAAGACCTGCATAGCCCACCAACAACCCGGCCGCTCCACCAAGGATCGCCAGCACCAACGTCTCCACCAGCAACTGGCGGATGATGCTACTCCGTCCGCCGCCCAGCGCCATGCGTGTGGCAATCTCTCTTGAGCGCGAGGCCGCCTTGGCCAGCAGGAGACTGGTGACGTTGGCGCATCCAATTAGCAGCACCAATCCAACCGCGCCCCAGAGAATGAGCAGCGGTTTGCGCAAATCCTGGGTATCGCCATCTTGCAGCGAGATCAGATGGAGACGCGCGGAGGAGCCTTGCGGGACGTTCTTGAACAGTGGCGCTCCAATGGATTCCAATTGTCCGTCGGCTTGCGCCCAGGTAGCATCCGCCTTCAGGCGCGCGGCCACGGCGTAATTGGTGCCCCCACCTTCCCCGTTGATGCTGGGTTGAAGCGGCGTCCAAAGATCGGCGGGGACGTTGGAGTGAAAGCTCTCCGGCATGACGCCGATGATGGTGTAAGGCTCGCCTTTCAACAGCAGCGACTGTCCTACAGCCGCGGGATCTTCCTGGAAGATCTGCCGCCAGAGGGCGTGGCTGAGCACGGCCAGCGGCGGTCCGCCGGTGTGATCTTCCTGGGCCGTGAATTCGCGTCCAATCTGCGGCAAGATGCCCAGCACGCGGAAGAAACCCGCTCCCACCCTCTGTTGTTGCACATGCTGGACCTGGCCGGCAGCGGAGAGATTCACGCCGGAGGCGCCATTGGAATAGACAGCCGCGTCCAGAAATGTGGCATGCTCCCGGATCAGCTCCCAAGCCCGGCCGTTCTGCTCCACTTGATCGCCTTCCGCGCGCTTCCCCTTGAAGTGGGTCACGATGCGGGCCAGGCGTTCAGGCTCGGGAAAGGGAAGAGGCCGAAGCAACGTGGCATCCACCACGCTGAAGATGGCGGTGTTGGCGCCGATGCACAGCGCCAACGTCAGCACGATGATGAGGGAGGCAGCCGGGTTGCGGCGCTGGATCCTGAGGGCATGTCGAAAGTCCATCCAGAGGTTCATGATGCCCTGGCTCCCGGCGCCGGCTCATCGGGTAGAATAAATGTTGGTGCCAAAGACTATTATCCTGTTTGCCGGCTTCCTTGCCGTGGCGTGCGCCGCGACCACCACGAAAGTGCCGAAACAGAAAACTCACAAGGTCTCCACGCATTCCGGCAAGGCGCCCAAGTATAAAGCCGCAAAATCAAAGCCGGCGAAATACAAGTCACCAAAGTACAAGAGTCCGAAAAGCCAATACAAGGCTCCCAAGAGCCGGAGATCATCCCAGCAAGCGCCGACGACCGATCGATATAAAGAGATCCAGCAGGCGCTCGCCGGCAAGGGATATCTTCACGGTGAGCCGAACGGAGCCTGGGGCGCGGATTCCACCGATGCTTTGAAGCGCTTTCAGGCTGACCAAAACCTGGCGCCGGACGGCAAGCTGAATTCGCTCTCCTTGATTGCCATGGGCCTGGGTCCGAAACGGATGACACAATCGCGTGCGCCGCTGCCGCTTCCGCCGCCGGAAGCGCCTAAGACGGATCTGCCCTGATGATCGTCGGCGTCCCCAAGGAAGTAAAAGATCACGAAACGCGCGTGGGTCTGGTTCCGAGCGGCGTGATCGCGCTGTGCGAAGCAGGCCACCAGGTTTTGGTGGAAACCAATGCGGGCGCCGGCAGCTCGCTTCCCGACCAGGATTATCGCGACGCGGGTGCGGAGATCCTGACGAATGCGGCCGATGTTTGGTCCAAGGCGGATCTGGTTGTAAAAGTCAAAGAGCCGCAGCGGTCCGAATATCCGCATTTCCGGCCGGGCTTGATCCTGTTTACGTATCTCCATCTGGCTCCGCTGCCGGAGTTGACTCAGAAATTGATGGCGGCCGGTGTCAATTCGGTTGCATACGAAACCATTCGCGAAGCTGATGGCTCGCTCCCGCTGCTCACACCCATGAGCGAGGTCGCCGGACGCATGGCGGTGCAAGTTGGCGCGCAATATCTGGAAGCGCCGAACGGAGGGCGGGGTGTTTTGCTGGGCGGCATTCCGGGAGTTGCGCCCGCCGCGGTGCTCATTTTGGGCGGTGGGGTGGTGGGGCACAATTCGGCGAAGATGGCGGTCGGCCTGGGAGCGCACGTCACCATCATCGACCGTAACCTGGAACGCCTGCGCCAACTGGACGACATTTATAGCTCCCAAGTTGTCACGCTGGCATCCAACAGCCTCACCATTCGCGAGTCGCTGCGGACAGCGGATCTGGTGATCGGCGCGGTGCTGATACCGGGTGCATCGGCGCCAAAATTGGTGCGGCGCGACATGCTGAAGGGCATGAAGAAAGGCGCGGTGATGGTGGATGTGGCCATCGACCAGGGCGGATGTTTTGAAACCTCGCACGCCACCACGCATACCGATCCTGTGTATTTCGTCGACGGCGTACTGCACTATTGTGTGTCGAACATGCCTGCGGCGGTTCCGCACACGTCCACCTTTGGCTTGACCAATGCGACGTTCCCCTACCTGGCCGAATTGTGCGCCAAGGGCCTGGAGCGAGCCTGTAAAGAGAACCCCGCGATTCGCGAGGGCGTGAATACGTATGGCGGCCATATTACGTATCCCGGCGTCGCGGAGTCGCAAGGGTTGGGGTGGAAGGCGCTGTCGGCGGTGATGTAGCTTCTAGGCCCACTTAGCTAGGCACAGGTATTTTGAATTTGGAAGAGACTGAGCGGGAGACTTACAAAGCCCGATGTCTGGAGCATCACGCTCAGCCGCGAGGGCATTGAGGTTCTCAACTTCCTCACTTGCAGGCACGTGAATGGGGAGTTTGAGGTGGATCAGCGACCCGCGCTTAGTTTGCGCGGACGCTGCTTGGCTGAGATGGACCGGATGATCGTTTCTCCCCCGCCAGTAACTGGGAGCGGCTTGGCTTGCGCGGTTGCAGCACCGAGCAGCGCTTCCACTTCCGGCTTGGCGAGCACCGCGGCATTCGGGAGCCGGACGAACCGATTCTGCTTTCCGGCGCCTAGCAGGATCTTCGCGGGATCGGGCAACGTTGCGCCGTGGTTGAACGAGAGGCCGACTCCTTTGGCATTCGCCGCCAGTGACACGATGTAGTCCGTCGGCCGTTCGGTTGGAGAGTAGCCAATTACGAAGAAGTTGTAGTTGTCGTAAACCAGTTCGATGGCGGTGGGAAACCGCTTGCGCAGCGCCGCGCGGATGGAGCGGATGAGTTTTCCCATCGCCGGGTCGAACTTGGCGATGAACCCGTCCACCTGCTTCGAGGGCGAGATCACTAGAACACCTTTTCCGCTTTCTCGCTCTTAAGCAGATGACCGGTTTCCTGCTCCTTGATCACCAGCGTGGTGCGCACGCCGTCGGCCTGGATCTTCCAGTACTTGGTGATCTCGCGCTGCTCCTGGCGGTTCAGCACAAAGGCGGCCGGATGCAGCAGCGTGGCCGGTTTGTCCCAATGGCCATTGTTGCGGGCTTGACCGATGATTTCAATGTTGATAGGCGTGGTCACGCTGCTCTCGAGATTCGCCACTTTCAGCGTCACCAGAATCAGTTCGTCCGATTTCTTTTGGATGTTGATCGTAGTAGAAAGCTGGGGCGGGCGGGCGCATCCCGCCAACAGAAGCAGCAGAATGAACAACAGTTTTCTCACGCAGGTCTCCTTCCAACCATTAACAATAGCGGGATCGCCGCCAGTTGCGTCACCACCGCGAAAGTGACGGCCGCGGCTAAAGATCTCCCGTAAAGGATACCAATCGCGCTGCTGCCTGCGAACCACAGGATGCCGTAAGCAGTGTTGAAGATTCCGTAAGCGGAACCTCGACGTTCGGCGGGAACCAGGTCGGCGATTTTCGCGCGCAGCAAAGATTGTTGAGCGCCCATTCCGGCGCCCCACAACATCATGCCGGCGAGCGCGGTGTAGAACGATCCGAAAAAGGCCAGCGGACTGGAGGCCGCTGAAAGCAGGACGCCGACCATCAACGCCGGCATGCCGATGCGATCGAACAACTTTCCGAACACCAGAGCGGTGAGCGCTTCCACTCCCATGGCAGCGGAATAGAAGACCGGGATTTCCGCGGGCGTGGCCAGCGAGGTTTTGCTAAAGTGAAACGCGATTAACGGAAAGTCTACGAAGCCTGCAGCCAACAGACCGGCGGCGGCCATATAAATCCAGAAAGCGCGCGGTAGGCCGGAGGGAGTGATACCCGCAGCTTTCGGTTCCTCGAAACGCGATGGATCGGGATAGAATTTCATGGCGGTAAACAAACTCCCGAGCGCCAGGCCCGCTGGAATCGCGAGCACGGCATATGCTTGCGGGTAACGGTGCGATTTTGCAAGTACCAGCGCCACCAACAATGGGCCCAGGAACGCGCCCACTTGGTCCATGAATTCATGCAGCCCGAAACCCCAGCCGCGGCCGACAATTTTGGACGCCTGCGAAAGCATTACATCGCGCGCGGGAGTCCGGATGGCTTTGCCTGCGCGCTCGGCGATGATCAGCGCGGCCGCCACTCCCCAGTGTCCGGCCAGCGCCAGGAAAGGCACGGCCAGCAGATTGATGAAGTATCCGGCGAGGGTGAGTTTCCAATAAGCGCGCGTGCGGTCCGCGGCGGCACCGGAAAATAATCGCAGCAGGTAGCCCACGAATTCGCCGGCGCCGGAAACGATCCCGACCACCGCGGCGCTCGCACCCAGGGTCCCGAGAAACGGACCATTGACGCTCCGCGCACCCTCGTACGTCACGTCAGCGAACAGACTGATGGTGCCAAGCGCGACGATGAAGCGGATGGCGGACTGGCGCGAGGCGGCCACTAAGTGTGAGATGCGGAAACCGTCGATCTCGCTTCTTCGAGCGCTTGCTCCACCTCGGCTTGATATTCCTTCAGAAGCCTTTCATTGGCTGCTTCAAAGCGCATCACCAGAACCGGCTGCGTGTTTGAGCCGCGCAGCAATCCCCAGCCTTCCGGAAAAATAACGCGCACGCCATCGATGTCCACCGTCTTGCGGATCCTTTTGAAGTGTGCGGCCACGCGTTCCACCACGCCGAACTTAATCTCGTCCGGGCATTCCACTCGGATCTCGGGCGTGGATACCATGCGCGGCAATCCATCCATTTGCGCCGAAAGCGGGCGGCCGGATTGCGCCACAATCTCGATCAGCCGGCACGCAGCATAGAGGGCGTCGTCGTAGCCGTGATAGCGGTCGGCAAAGAACATGTGGCCGGACATCTCCCCGGCGAGCTCGGCATGTTCTTCCTTCATTTTGGCTTTGATCAACGAATGGCCGGTTTTATACATTATGGCGCGGCCGCCCAGCTTGTTGATCTCGTCGTACATCAACTGCGAGCATTTGACCTCACCGATGAACGTGGCGCCCGGCTTGCGGCTGAGCACCTCACGCGCGTAAATCAGCAACAAGTAATCGCCGTAGATGACGTTGCCTTTTTCGTCGACGGCTCCGATCCGGTCCGAGTCGCCATCGAAGGCGATGCCAAGTTCCGCGCCGGTATCCCCTACTTTCTCAATCAGGCTCCGCAGATTTGCGGGCAGTGTGGGATCCGGATGATGATTGGGAAACGTTCCATCCATGTCGAAGAACAGCTCGGTAACATCGACGTTGAGCTTTTCAAAGACGCGATGCATCACCGGTCCCGCGGTTCCGTTGCCGGCATCGGCGACAATTTTAATCCGGCGATTGAAGTGGAACTGCGAGGCAACTTCATCCACGTAGGGGGCTGTCGCGTCCAGGAGCGTGAGCTTCCCCGCGCCCTGTTCGAAGTCTTTTTTCTCGATCAGACGCCACACCTCCTGGATGGCTTCACCATGCAGTGTGTCGGAACCACAAACGGTTTTGAACCCATTGTATTCCGGCGGATTATGACTGCCGGTGATCATGACGGCGCCGCCTGCGTTCCAGTGTTGCGCCGAATAATAAAGCACCGGCGTGGGCACTACCCCGATATCAGTGACGTCGGCGCCGATGTCGAGCATGCCTTTCACCAACGCATCGCGCAGTCTGTCCGAACTGAGTCGGCAATCGCGGCCAACGTTGATCTTTGTGCCGCCGCTGCGCCGCCGTAGGTAGGTGCCCAATCCTCGTCCCAGCATTTCGATGTCGCCGCTCAAAAGTTCCGAATCCGCGATCCCGCGGATGTCGTTTTCGCGGAAGATGGTGGGCTTGAGCATATATCAATTCTAGCGGGACGCGTCGGGCAGTCACGCCGTGCGATGCTTACGGCTTTCCCAATTCGGTTCGCAGGTATTCCGCGACTTCGTTTACGAAGCGATGAACCGAAACCTCCGCGATACGGTGACCCAGCATCGCGTTCAGGGCTTTTCCGGCCGAGCCCAGCGGCGCTTCGTACACACCGAAGAAATCCAACTGCGTTTCAGTGGCAGTCAATGGATAAATGTCGAGCTCTGCCCGCATGAATGGGAACAGGCCAGGCATATTCGCCGCTGCCCATTGAAGCTGCAATCGGGTTCCCGGGGTCCCCATCGTTTCGGAAGTAATCTGTTCGACCTTCTGGACAGAAATAGTGATATCGGTGGCTACCCCAATCCCGCCGATATTGACGCGCAGTTCCGAGGCGACGGATTGCGCGCGCGAAGCGGCTGCTTTCGTGGCGGCCTGGAACACCGTCGGCGCGTCCTTAGTTAATGCCTCGCGCACCTGCTCATAAGGATGATTGACGTAGTCGAAGCAGCGGATCTCTCGCCCTGTGCTCATATTGGAATCGTAGCTGAAGTGCTGGTTTGAGTGCGAACCGCAACCAGTGACCATGGCCCTGCTGGCCCACCAAAGGTGATGAAGACGCTTGAAAAACCAAATCACCGGTCGCTTACCCTCGCGGCTCGGAATGAGGTTCCCCTTGCCGAGCCGCGACCGTGAGGGAGTCGGTGCCTTTGTTTTTCAATCACGGACCAACGTCTTCAAGCGAGCGTTAGACCGGACGGAACCTCGCCGTGAAGTGCCTCAGAAATTGCGGCTGCGACACGATCTCGAACCCGCGAATCTTATCCTTCCGCTGGTTCACTTCGAGAATTGCCTCCACCAGATAATCCACATGGCTTTGCGTGTAGACCCGTCGAGGGATCGCCAGGCGCAGCAGCTCATGCCGCGCATCCGCGCCAAACATCACCGACCCGATTTCTACCGAACGCACACCGGCGTGCCGGTACATCTCAACCGCCAGCGCTTGACCCGGGAATTGCTCGCGCGGAATATGCGGCAGCATGCGGCCGGCATCGATGTAGATGGCGTGGCCGCCAGGCGGCTCCACAATCGGCACACCATGATCGGCAATGTGCCGCCCGAGATAAGCGGTGGATGCGATGCGATACTCCAGATACCCGGGTTGCAACACTTCTTCCAGTCCCACCGCGATCGCTTCCAGATCGCGCCCCGCCAGGCCGCCATAAGTGGGAAACCCTTCCGTGAGGATTAACAGGTTCTTCTGCTGCTCGGCCAGCGTGCTGTCGTTGGTGCAAAGAAATCCGCCGATGTTGGCGAAAGCGTCCTTCTTGGCGGAAAACGTACAACCGTCGGCGAGCGAAAACATCTTTTGCGCGATCTCGCGCGGCGACATCTCAGCGTAGCCCGGCTCGTCCCGCTTGATGAACCACGCGTTCTCGGCGAACCGGCAGGCATCCAGATACAGCGGCACGCCATAGCGCGTTGCGATCTTGCGAACGGCTTCGATGTTGGCCATCGACACCGGCTGGCCGCCGCCAGAATTGTTGGTGACGGTGATCATCACCAGCGGAATCTTCGCCGGACCTTCGACATCCAGCAATTTCTCCAGGGCCTCCACATCCAGATTGCCTTTAAACGGCAGCCGGGCTTGCGTGTCGCGGGCGGCCGGACACGGCAGATCCAACGCCCGCGCTCCGTTGTATTCCACATTGGCGCGCGTGGTGTCGAAGTGCGTGTTGTTGGGAACCGTCTGCCCTGGCTTGCACAGGATCGAAAACAGAATACGCTCGGCGGCACGGCCCTGGTGAGTTGGAATCACATGCTTGAATCCGGTGAGCTCGCGGACCGCCTGCTCGAACCGGTAGAAACTCGGGCTCCCGGCATAAGACTCGTCGCCGCGCATCATAGCCGCCCATTGTTCTGTGGACATCGCGCTGGTGCCGGAATCCGTCAGCAGATCGATCAGGATATCGTTCGAGCGAACCTGGAACAGGTTGTAACCGGCGGCTTGCAGGATCTGCTCCCGCTGTTCCGGCGTGGTGTGGCGGAGCGGCTCGACGCTTTTAATGCGAAACGGCTCGATGATGGTGCGCACGGAATTCAGTGTACCGCTCAGCAGCGCGCCAGAAATTCCCGATCGATCTTGATCTTCACCGTTCGCTGGTCAATTTCCTGCCGCCGCGCGGCTCCCAGTTCGCGCGGCGAAGTGTCGGCGAAGTTCCCAGCGCGGATTGCCCGCCCCACATTGCCTTACTACAACAGTATGTTTTTGCTGAGAACCAT
>Ga0302324_100019633_pt1 | contig 13263 bp, 13 predicted proteins | sample Palsa_T0_1_FD_201949 | JGI IMG/M metagenome (GOLD analysis project Ga0302324, IMG submission 201949) | Peat permafrost microbial communities from Stordalen Mire near Abisko, Sweden - Palsa_T0_1 | ecosystem: Environmental > Terrestrial > Soil > Palsa > Peat permafrost | place: Sweden: Abisko...
TGGGTGCGCCCGCCGCCGACGCCGCCGCCCGTTTGCAGGAGCGCTTCCGCGCCATGCGTGCCGACCCCGAAGCGGTGGCCTACCTCGATGCCGTGCGCGCAACCCCACTGCGCCGCGACGTGCAGGATGGAGAGCTCGCGCTGGAGTGGACGACCGCCAAACTCGTCTATGACAACCCGGCGAAGACCCTCGACACCACGGGGCGCGGCGACGTGATGCTGTTCCCGGAACTGATGCAGGCGATCGGCCGGCCGCAGAAGACACTCGACCTCGTGTCCCCCTATTTCGTGCCCGGCGAAGAGGGGACGGCTGCGCTTGTGGCCCTCTCCGAGCGTGGTGCAAGCGTGCGTATCCTCACCAACTCCCTGGCGACGACGGACGTCCCCGCCGTGCACTCGGGCTATGCGAAGCGACGGGCGGCCCTGCTTGCGGCCGGCGTGCGACTCTATGAACTCAAGCCTTCCGCGGCGGAAGCCTCGTCCACGGCTGCAGCCCGGTTCGGGTCGCGCACGTCGGCGGCGCTGCACGCGAAAACGTTCGCCGTGGACCGGGCGCGCATCTTCGTCGGCTCCTTCAACTTCGACCAGCGCTCGGCGCACATCAACACCGAAATGGGTCTCCTGATCGACAGTCCGCCGCTCGCGGGGCAGCTCGCCGCCGCTTTCGACAGCGAAGCACCGAAGACCGCGTACGAGGTGCGGCTCACTCCCGATGGCGATCTCGAATGGACCGAAGAGGCCGCGGGCGGCGAGAAACACTACCGAATGGAGCCCGACACGAGCTGGCTTTTGCGCAGGCAGGTCGACTTCCTGTCGATTCTCCCGATCGAATCGCTACTCTGATCCTGCCGCCCCGCGCTTCGGCCGCTCACGCGTCGAGAAGCCGCCGACGCATGACGTGAACCTGGGTGGTGACCATTGACAAAGATGTGTCCCAAGATATCTTAGATACATCCAGGTCGAAGGAATCACCATGGCCGCCTGCAACGCGAAAATGCAGATTGCTTTTCGCTACCGCACCGTTGACAGCGCCTCCGGCGTGACCCGTAAGACCGTGAAGCGCCTGGCACGGGTTCTCGGGGTCGACGAGACGCGAGCCAACATTTAGCGCTGCATGAACTCGCCTCCAGGGTGCTGCCGCAGTACAAGCGAGACGACGGACCGCTGTCGGCTGCGCAAGTGCGCCAAATCAAGAAGCGCGCGGCGCAGGGCAGCAAGCATACGCTACGGTCGAGCCTGTTTTGAGATGGAGTCGGTGTCGAACACCCGGTGGCGAGCCGTACCCACCGCGGGAGACATCGTCTCGTGTCATTTCCCGGATGACATCAATCCACGGCCGAAACCGCGACCGGCCCTGATTCTCGCCGTCTTCGACGATGCCGCACCCCAGCTCGACGTGCCGGTGGCCTACGGGACAAGCGAGCGCACCACCACCTTGCATCGCGGCGAGTTCACCGTTCTTGAACGAAGCCCCGCCGCGGTTGCGTGTTTTGACACAGCGAACCCACTCTATGTCCAGCACGGGCTACGAGGGGAACGGGCAATTTGACCGGCGCCGGCCGCTCGCATAGCCTGCCGCTTTCGTTGGCGACCGCAGCCAATCCGCGCGTCGCGCTCCTCCCGCCACCCTTCCCAAGGAACCTCATGATTAAAGTCAGCGTGATGTACCCCAACACGCCCGGCGCACGCTTCGACCACGACTACTACCGAAACACGCACATGCCGCTGGTGGCCAAGCGCATGGGCGCGCATTGCAAGCACTACACGGTGGACAAGGGGATTGCGGGCGGAGCGCCCGGCTCCGCTCCCACCTATGTCGGCATGTGCCACCTGTTCTGCGATTCGGTCGAGTCATTTCAGGCCGGCTTCGGCCCGCATGCACAGGAAATCCTCGCCGACATCCCGAACTACACCGACCTCGCACCGGTAATCCAGATCAGCGAAGTGGTGGTGGCGTAACGTCTCCCGCCACGGCGCTCGCATGAACGCTTAGGAGCCCTTCGCCCGCGCGGCTGCGCACCGCTCGGTGCTAATACACCGCCCCCTCGCGGTGCGCTGCCTTGTCCAGCCCCACCGCGGTGTCCAGGCCGCGGACGTCCTTGAGGATTGTTCCCTCGAGGTCGGCCTCGGCGAAATCGGCACCGGCAACGTTCGCCCCAGTCAAGTTGGCACCGGAGAGTGTGGCGGCAAAGAGATTCGCGCCGCTTAAGTCGGCGCGCGAGAGGTCGGCAAAGGACAAGAGCGCCCGATTCAGATTCGCGCCTTGCAGATTGGCACCGGCGAGTTTGGCGCCGGAAAGATCGGTGCGCTGCTGGCCCATGCCCTGATTCTTGATGTCGACACCGAGGTTGGCGCGCGTCAGATTGGCGCCTGCGAAATCCGCCCCGGGAAGATCGGCGATGAGCCGCGCACCCGAGAGGTTGGCGCGCGCGAAATCGGGCATCGTCTGAACCGGGCCGCCCCGGATCACGAGCCCCAGCATGCTCGCCCCGGAAAGATCCGCACCTTCGAAGTCGGCACCCATCAGCCACGCGCCGTTCAGATTGGCGCGCACGAGATTCGCCCCGCGCAAGTTGCACAAAAAAAGTCGCGACGCGAAAAGATTCACACCCGACAGGTTGGCACGCTTGAAATCGACGCGGCTCAAATCCAGGTCGGACAGGTCCTTGCCCGAAAAGTCGACCGGGCTGCCGCTCTCGGCCCGGGCCAGGCGTTCGCGCACTTCCTCGGCGGTGAAATCCGCCGCGGGCGCGAGCGCGGGGGCACCGAGCAGGAGGATCGCTAGAAGCGCGTAGCGGAGGCGATTTGGCATGCGCAGAGTTCGCTTTAAGCGATGTGGCAGTCTACGCCGCTCTTCGACGAGGCCCATCGCCCCGGTGACGAATTGCAGTCCCCTTCACTGCGAGCGCAACGGTTCCTGCTCGAGACGAAGGTAGGTGCGGTTCGCGTTGGAGCCGTTGAGCGTGTCGTACTGGTCCCAGCGCGCGAAGGCCGGCAGGTCGGAGCGATCGCGGACATCCGCAAGGCCCACCCCTTGTCGCAGCAGCTCCGCGACGAGGGCGTCGAGCGCATCGAAGTACTGCGCGAAGGTCGCGACGTCGGCGCAGGTGCCCGCCGGCCCATAGCCGGGAATGAGATGCCGGCACTTTGTCGCCTCGAGCGCGACGAGCGCGGAACGCCAGGCCTGCGCTCGGGCATCGCGCAGATCCGGAATGCGCGCAATCGATACCAGGCTTCCGGTGATGAGCGTTGCGGTCGTTTCATCGAACACCGCGAGCGCCCCGGGGGCGCTCGACCACGGCGGCACGATGAGGCGAAGCTTGCGTCCAATCAGGTCGAGCGTCTGCCCGTTTTCAATCATGCGATCGGGCACGATCACGCGCGTTCCCGCCATCGCCTTTTCCCCCAGCGTCCGGCGCAGATTCGAAAGACACGTTTCGCAGCGGGCGGCGATGAGCTCCGCGCATTCGCGGGCTGCCAGGACCGGAATGCCGCGTTCCTGGAATGCCGCCGCCCCGAATATCGCTTCCTGGCCGGGATGGGTGAGGATCGCGAGCCGGATCGGACGCTTCGAGACGCGCGCAACGGCGGCAATGATCGCCTCGCCTTCGCGAAAGGAGATGCCGGTGTTCACGACCACGACGCCGCGCGGTCCCACGACGAAGGCGACGTTGGCGGTGCGCCCGTCGTTGTCCGCGGTGATCTCGCCGCCACTGCCCGGCAGAACGTACACGCCCGCCGCGACCCGGACCGGCGCCAACTCCCCGGCACGCAGCGTTTGCGCTGGAAAGGCCGCCAGAAGGGCGACGAGCGCCGTGAAAGCGAACGCCGCGCCGCGCGCCGGCGCGGCCGTCACTGAAGCGCATAGTTTGCCCGTGATCATGCGGCTAGACGTGACCGCGTCCATCGAGCCCGGATTGTATGCCTGCGGCGGCGAGCGATTTACCGCGGGGCGTTGCTGGCCTCCCGGTCTTGCGCCACGGGCGTTGCGACCCGGCGCGCCGCTACCAGTTGCGGTGCAACAATCGGTGGCGAACCAGGTGCGGAAAGGCTATTCCATATGCGGTGGTGCACAAATTGACTTCGGCTGGGCATCGCGGGACACTGTCAGACACCGGCGACCAAGTTGCAACATAGCCAACGCGCCGCGGCAGCCGCTGATTCGGGGTCTGCCCACATCTGAGGAGGAGTTATGCCCATCGCTTTTAAGCCGCTTGTCGTCGCGGGGCTCGCATCCGCATTGCTACTGCCTGGCGTCGCAGCAGCAAATCCTGATCTTGAACAGCTCATCGCCAATCCGAACAACTGGGCCATGCAGGCTGGTGACATGTACAACCAGCGCTACAGCAAGCTCAAGCAGATCGATGCCAAGAATGTCGGCAAGATGCAGGTTGCATGGCTGTTCTCCACTGGCGTGCTGCGCGGTCACGAAGGCTCGCCGCTGGTGGTGGGCGACATGATGTACATCAACACGCCCTTCCCCAACAAAGTCTTCGCTATCGATCTCGACACGCAGAAGATTGTGTGGCGCTACGAGCCTAAGCAGGACGCCGCGGTGATCCCGCAGATGTGCTGCGACACCGTGTACCGGGGCTTGGCCTATGCGCAGAACAAGATCTTCCTGCAACAGGCCGACACGATGCTCGTTGCCCTGGACGCAGCCACTGGGAAAGTAATCTGGTCGGTCAAGAACGGCGATCCTAAACTCGGTGCGGTGAACACCAATGCCCCGCACGTATTCAAGGACAAAGTGATCACCGGAATCTCGGGCGGAGAGTGGGGAGTCAGGGGCTATCTCACCGCGTACGACATCAACACCGGCAAGCAGGTGTGGAGGGCGTACAGCACCGGGCCGGATGCCGAGATGTTGATCGATCCGGACAAGACAATGACCTGGACCGACGGCGCGATGAAGCCCGTCGGCAAGGATTCGTCGCTCAAGACCTGGAAGGGCGACCAGTGGAAGACGGGCGGCGGCACGACCTGGGGCTGGTATAGCTACGACAAGGCGCTGAACCTCCTCTTCTACGGCACGGGCAACCCGTCGACGTGGAACCCTTCGCAGCGTCCGGGCGACAACCGCTGGTCGATGACCATCATGGCGCGCGATGTCGATACCGGCATGGCCAAGTGGGTTTTCCAGATGACGCCGTTCGACCAATGGGACTTTGACGGCATCAACGAGATGATCCTCGCCGACATCAACGTCAAGGGCAAGCCGACCAAGGCGCTGGTGCATTTCGATCGCAACGGCTTTGGCTACACGCTCGACCGCACCACCGGGGCGCTGCTCGTCGCCGAGAAGTTCGATCCGGCGGTGAACTGGGCGACGCATGTGGACATGAAGACCGGTCGGCCGGAAGTGGTGAAGAAGTATTCGACCGCGCAAGGCGGTCCGGATGTCGACACCAAGGGCATCTGTCCGGCCGCGCTGGGATCGAAGGACGAGCAGCCGGCGGCGTTCAATCCGAACAACAGCCTGTTCTACGTTCCGACCAATCACGTTTGCATGAACTACGAGCCGTTCAAGGTCGACTACGTTGCCGGGCAGCCCTATGTCGGCGCAACGCTGTCGATGTTCCCGGCGCCCGGTGGCACCAACATGGGCAACTTCATCGCCTGGGACGCGAGCACGGGCAAGATCGTGCAAACGAAGCCGGAGAAGTTCTCGGTGTGGAGCGGCGTGCTGGTGACGGCCGGCGGAATCGCATGCTACGGGACCCTCGAGGGATACCTGAAGTGCGTCGATTCGACCGACATCAACAAGGAACTGTTCAAGTTCAAGACGCCGTCGGGCATCATCGGCAACGTATTTACTTACGAACACAAGGGCAAGCAGTACATCGGCGTGTACTCCGGGATCGGCGGCTGGGCCGGCATCGGCATGGCGGCGGGTCTGGACAAGGACCAGGACGGCCTGGGTGCGGTCGGTGGCTACAAGGAGCTGCGCGACTATACCGAGTTGGGTGGCTCGCTGACGGTCTTCGCACTGCCCAATTAAGCATTTCATCACCATCGCGCCGGCGCGCCATGCGCGCCGGCGCCTTTTTGGCCACCGCGCGGGAACTGGCAACCCGAGCGAAGGTCGCAAACAAAGCTGCACTCTGCCCGGCTCCATGATGACACGCACACTCAGCTTGCCGCGGGCGCTGCTGCCACTGCTCGCGCTCTGCATCCTCGGCGTCGCCCCCCATCTCCAGGCGCAGGATAAGGCCGCCGCGGCAAGCGGCGAGCTTCCGTACAAGGTAGTCGACGGTTACATGGTCGATTCCAACACCATGGAGGGCTTTCGCGCCTGGCGCGCCGCCGCCTGCGACCGCTGCCATGGCGCCAACCAGCAGGGGCTCGTCGGCCCGTCGCTCATCGAAAGCTTCAAGACGCTCTCCAAGGAGGATTTCGTCAAGACGGTTACCGAAGGGCGGCTCGATAAAGGCATGCCAAGCTTCAAGACGAGCCCCATCGTCATGGAACATACCGACGGTCTTTATGCGTATCTGAAAGGGCGATCCAATGGCGATATCACGCGCGCACACGTGCAAGAGTTGAAGCAATGACCCGGACCGGTCCCGCCGCAGCGTGGGCGGAGGGCTTCGCTCGCGCCGCACCGATGCGAACCCGCGCGTCGATCCCCGCGCTCTTCCTCGCCGTTGCCATGGGCGCCCTCGCCATGGCCAGCGTCTTTGCACGCGCGGACGAAATGCCGAAAGTGTTTCGACCCTGCATCGACCCGAACAACATGCCGTTCGCCAATACGCAGGGCGAAGGCTTCGAAAATCATATAGCGGACCTGTTTGCGAAGCAGCTTGGCCTTCCGGTCGAGAGCTACGCCTTCCCGCAGCGGATGAATTTCATCCGCAACACCCTTCGTTACCGGCTGCCGGACGAGGATTTCCGTTGCGACGTCGTCATGGGTATTCCCGCCGGGTACGACCAGGCTTCCACAACGGCACCGTACTACCGCTCGACCTATATGTTGGTCGTTCCGAAGGGAAAGGGCCTTGATCAACTCAAGGTCGGAGCCGATTTGCTCGCGCTGCCGCCGGAGGTGCTGCGCAGCTTGAGCATCGGGGTCTACGACCGCTCACCCGGGGCGACCTGGCTTGCGCGGCATGGGCTGGAGGCACAGGTCAAGCTCTACCCAATCATGTCGCCGGATCCGGAGCAATATCCGGGTGAGATCATCGAGAAAGACCTGGCGCAAGGCAAGATCAGCGCCGCCATCGTCTGGGGCCCGATTGCCGGCTATTACGCCAAGCGGGTGCACAACGTCGAGCTCGTGCTCGTGCCGCTCAAGTCGGAGCCGGGAGTCCAATTCGATTTCGCGATTGCCATGGGGGTGCGCTACGGCGAGCCCGAGTGGAAGCAGACGGTGGAGAAGCTCATCACCGACAACCGCGCGACGATCGCGCAAATTTTGCGCGAGTACAACGTCCCGGTGGTCAACGAGGGCGGCGATTTGGTGCCATAGGTCGAACTTCGGCTCGCCAGTAGAGCCTTCTCCCGCGCACAGTGCCTCGATCCGCTACGAGACTCAGGTCCGCCGCCAGGCTGTTACGCCGGCACGAGTGGGCGCGACCCATTGCGATGCTCTCGGCTCTGATGGCGCTGCAGGTTAGCGGGGCCACGCCGGCCGCGCCGCCCAGCCCGGCAACCTTCATCCCGCTTTCGGGCAGCGTGGTAAGGGTCGAGGTCGAGCGCGCGGAAGGGGGGCTGACCCTCGGCACCGGGGTTACCATCGCGCCCTCGGTCGTGGTCACCAACTGCCACGTCATGCGCGACGCGACAACGGCCCGTATCAGCGGATCAGGGATGCTCTGGGAAGTCAGCGCGGAGGTTGCCGACACAGCGCATGATGTCTGCTTCCTGCGCGTGCCGGCCTGGCGCGGCAAGCCCGTCGTTCTCGGCGCCGCGGACAGCCTTCGCTTGGGCCAGCAGGTTGTGGCGTTGGGCTTTACGGGTGGCACCGGCATCAGTCTCACCTCGGGGCATGTGCTCGCGCTGCATGCGCTCGATGCCACGTACGTGGTCGAATCGGACACGGCATTCACGTCGGGCGCGAGCGGCGGCGGCCTGTTCGACGCCAGTGGAGAGCTGGTGGGCTTGTTGACGTTTCGCCTGCGCGGATCGGCCGGCAACTACTATTCGGTGCCGGTGGAGTGGATTCGCAACGCCCTGCCCGGCGATGGCCAGTGGGCCGAGCTTGCGCCTCAGCGCGGGCAGCGTGCGTTCTGGCAGGCCGAAGCCGCAGCATTGCCGTATTTCCTGCAGGCGCCTGCTCTCGACGCCGATGGTCAATGGAACGCGCTGCAGGTACTCGCTGAGCGCTGGGCAGCAGACAGCCCTCAGGACGCCGAACCACTCCTGGTACGAGGCAAAGCGTTGCAAATGCAGAATCGCCCGCAAGCCGCCGTTGCCGCGTTTCTCGCGGCGCTCAAGCTCTCACCCGACGACCCGATCGCCTGGTACGGGCTTGCCCTGTGCTACCGCTCTCTCGGCGACGACGTCGCGATGCACGCCGCGGAGGCCAAGCTTGGCACTCTAAGCGAGAGCCTCGCCGAGACGCTCAAGGCAGGGCAGGCCCCCACGCGAGAGGCCAACTGATACCCAACCCTCCCGTCGCATCACTTCGGCATTGAAGCGGGCGGCGGAGATTTTGCAGGAGCGAGCCATGATTCGTCTTTGTTGCACCCTGGTGGTGGCGTTGGCGCTGGTGGGGATTGCGCGCGCCAACGATTTTCCGACGCAGGCACGCGTCGAGTTTGTGTTGGACTGCATGCGCACGAGCAAAGTGTCGGGGCAGGAATCGATCTACAAATGCTCCTGCGCGATCGACGACATCGCGACGAAAGTCGACTATGCGACCTGGGTCGAGCTCTCGACGATTACCAACGCGACGACCATGGCGGGCGAACGCGGCGGCGTGATGCGCGACCTGAAGGACGGGCGCAAAATCATCGCCTCTTTTCGCGAGCTGCAGGCAGATGCCAAGAAGCACTGCTTTCTCAATGAGTGAACCCGGCACGAACATGGTGGCGGCGCACTAGTGGCTCGCAGCGCAGGTTCCACCGCCTGCCGCAACGCGCGAATGAGTGCCTGTGTCGTGCTGGCATGGGCAGTTGGCGTCGGGGCGGAGCCCCCCGACCTGCGCGATTTCCAGGTGGAGAATCCCGCGCCCGGGGTCTACGTTCATTATGGTTCCCAGGCTGAAATGACCCCCGCCAACGCGGGGGACGTCGCCAATCTGGGCTTTGTTATCGGCACAACGTGCGTGGCGGTCATCGATACCGGCGGGAGCTACGCCATCGGGCGCGCGTTGCGCTCGGCAATCCGCGGCGTGACCTCCCTGCCCGTGTGCTATGTCATCAACACCCACGTCCATCCCGACCACGTGTTCGGCAACCAGGCATTTGTCGAAGACAAGCCGCAGTTCGTCGGCCACACCCGGCTCGCCGATGCCCTGCGCCGTCGCGGACCCATTTACCTTCGTGCACTGTTGCGGGACGTGGGGGACTCCGCGCAAGGCAGTACCATCGTCCTGCCGACGCGCTCCGTGGTCGACGTCGAGCGGCTTGACCTCGGTGGCCGAAGCTTGCAGCTGCATGCCTGGCCAACCGCCCATACGGACACCGATCTCACGGTGTTCGATGAGACGAGCGGAACGCTCTGGTCAGGTGATCTTCTGTTTGTCGGACACCTTCCCGTCGTCGACGGCAGCCTTCGCGGCTTTATCGCCGTAATCGACGAACTCAAGAACACCCCGGCGCGAAGGGTCATTCCCGGGCATGGGCGGGCTGACGCATGGCCGGCTGCGTTGCTGCCCGAGGAGCACTATCTCAAAGCGCTTTTGCGCGACGTCCGCGCCGCACTTGCCGCGAAGGTGCCCATCGCCGAGGCCATAGATACCGTGGCTTGCGACGACGCGAATCACTGGCTGCTTGTCGAAGCGTTCCACAAGCGCAATGTCAGCGCGGCCTACGCCGAGCTCGAATGGGAGCAGTAAGCCCGTGGCTGGCGAGCCGCATCGCTGAGGCATACAATGCTCGAAAATCGTGGCTGCAGCCGGTAGGACAGCCCTCCATGTTTCTCCAAAGACTATCTGCAGGCGTAGCGGTTTGGCTCGCATTGTCGGGGGCGGGCTGGACACAGGATGTCGCTCCCGAAGCGAGCCCGGTCTGGCAGAAGGTGCGCGAGGACCTGTTTCCCGGTAAGCCCATCGGAAGCGGCGATAACGTCATCGTCCTGGAGACTCCAAAGCGCGCGGAGGATGCGGCGGTAGTGCCCATCGCGATTCGCGCACAATTCCCCCAGGCAGAAAATCGCTCGATCGAGAAGCTCTGGCTGATCATTGACAACAATCCGTCCCCCATTGCCGCGATCATCACTTTTACGCAGGAGAGTGGCCGCGCCGACGTAGAGACCCGCATCCGTGTCGAACAATACACACCGATACGGGCTATTGCGCTTACCAACGACGGTACGTTGCACATGGTCGTCAATTACATCAAGGCATCGGGCGGCTGCTCCGCGCCTTCGAGCAAGGATGCGGCGGCCGCCCAGGCAACGCTGGGCAGGATGCGGCTGCGCGTTGACGATCCGCTCTCTGCAGGTCAACCCGCGCTCGCGCAACTGATGATCAGTCATCCGAACGATTCGGGCCTGGCGATGGATCAGCTGACACGCACCTACGCGGTTCCGCATTTTGTGCGCAGTATCGATGTCCACTACGGCAACAAGCTCGTGCTCAGCGCCGACGTGGACTTTTCGATCAGCGAGAACCCGAACTTTCGCTTTTACTTCGTCCCTGGAAGCGATGACCTGCTCGATGCAAGAGTAGTCGATAACCAGGATCTCGAGTTCAAGACGAGCCTGAAGCTAGGTCCGACGCGCATGGGGGCGGCTTTAACAACCCATTGAGGCGGCCTGGAAGAAATCATCGGTAGTCGTCTTGGATGCATCACGGCTTTTCAAAGGAGGGTGTCGTGGATGTTCGTGCTGCGGTAGCGCATAGCGCAGGGGCACCGTTGGTCGTGGAGACGGTGCAGCTTGATGGTCCGAAGGCAGGCGAGGTGCTCGTCGAAATCAAGGCGACCGGCATCTGCCATACGGACGAATTCACTCGTTCCGGGGGGGATCCGGAGGGTCTTTTTCCGGCGATCCTGGGACACGAAGGTGCCGGAATCGTAGTCGACATCGGCGCCGGTGTGACGAGTGTAAAGAAGGGCGATCATGTGATTCCGCTTTACACGCCCGAGTGCCGGCAATGCATATCGTGTCTGTCACGCAAGACCAATCTTTGCACCGCGATTCGCGCCACTCAGGGCAAGGGCGTCATGCCTGACGGCACCAGCCGCTTCTCGCTCAATGGCAAGCCCGTGCATCACTACATGGGGTGCTCAACCTTTGCCAACTTCACCGTTCTACCCGAGATCGCGGTGGCAAAGATTCGCGAGGATGCGCCGTTCGAAAAGGTCTGCTACATCGGCTGCGGCGTTACGACCGGAATCGGGGCGGTGATCAACACCGCCAAGGTCGAGCCGGGCGCCAGCGTCGTGGTGTTCGGGCTGGGTGGTATCGGCCTCAACGTGGTGCAGGGCGCGCGCATGGCAGGTGCCGGGATGATCGTCGGTGTCGATCTCAACCCGGCGCGCGAGGCGCTGGGGCGCAAGTTTGGGTTAACCCACTTCGTCAACCCGAAGGAAGTAAAGGAGGATCTGGTCCCTTACCTTGTCAATCTGACCGGGGGCGGCGCAGACTACAGTTTCGAATGCATCGGCAATGTCGAGGTCATGCGCCAGGCGCTCGAGTGCTGCCATCGTGGTTGGGGAGTATCGGTGATCATCGGGGTTGCGGGCTCGGGGCAGGAGATCAAGACCCGTCCGTTCCAGCTGGTGACCGGCAGGGTGTGGAAAGGTACGGCCTTTGGTGGCGCGCGCGGACGTACCGATGTGCCAAAGATCGTTGATTGGTACATGTCGGGTAAGATCAATATAGATGACCTGATCACTCACGTACTGCCGCTCGATCAGATTAACAAGGGCTTCGACCTCATGCACGAGGGCAAATCGATCCGGGCGGTGGTAACCTACTAGTGTCAATGCGTTTGTCGTGCAAGCGTAACAATCGTGAATCCGCGTGCCGAGAAGGTTGGCGCGTGATTGCTGTTATATCTATAAAGGAGGAAGACCATGGCAGTCTCCATTCATCCAGGCGTTGACAAGGGCCTCAAGCCTGCGGCCGCAAACTTCGCCGGCGGCACATTGTCGTGCAAGTGTTCTGACGGAAAAGTAACCGTATCGATCAAAGGGCAGGCTCTTCACAATCACGTGTGCGGTTGCACGAAGTGCTGGAAACCTGCAGGGGCGACGTTTTCACAAATCGCGGTTACACCTCGCGAAAACCTCAAAGTGACCGCCAATGAAGGCAAGCTGAAGGTCGTCGACCCGAACGCAGCAATCAAACGATACGCTTGCTCCGGCTGTGGCGTGCACATGTACGGTCGCATCGACAACACCGCACATCCGCTCCACGGTATAGATTTCTTCCATACGGAGCTGTCATCCGAGCCGGGGTGCCCCCGGAATTCGCGGCGTTTGTCTCGTCCATTATCGAGGCTGGGGCCGATCCGGCGCAGATGGGTGCGGTCAGGGCGCGGCTGAAGGAACTCGGCCTCGAGCCCTACGATTGCCTGTCGCCGCCGCTGATGGACCTCCTGGCCACGCACGCGGCAAAGACCAAAGGCACCCTCCATCACGCCTAGCGTGTCTGCCGGGTAACGCACCGGCAGAACGACGCAGTGCGGGATCGCCAAGCGGGGGGTCGAGCGCTATCGAGTGCTCGGCCCTTCGCTTCTATTCGTCACTCACCGCTTTCGACAACGCGCTGGTTCGTCCTTCATGACCGTCAAGACGATTTCCGAGAACAGGTCCTTCGGTGGCGTGCAGGGAACGTACGCGCATGACTCGGCGGAAACGCGATGCCCGATGCGCTTCGGAGTCTTCCTGCCTCCCCAAGCGGCGAAGGGCCGGGTGCCGCTGCTCTACTGGCTCTCTGGTTTGACTTGTACGGAAGAGAACTTTATTGTCAAAGCCGGGGCCCAGCGTGTGGCATCTGAGTTGGGCTTGGCCCTTGTCGTTCCGGATACCAGTCCCCGCGGTCTCAATATTCCCGGAGAGGCTGAGAGCTACGATTTTGGTCTTGGCGCAGGTTTCTACGTCGACGCCACGGAAGCGCCGTGGTCGGCTGGATACCTGCGCCAAGACCAAAA
>Ga0302324_100019638_pt1 | contig 13260 bp, 9 predicted proteins | sample Palsa_T0_1_FD_201949 | JGI IMG/M metagenome (GOLD analysis project Ga0302324, IMG submission 201949) | Peat permafrost microbial communities from Stordalen Mire near Abisko, Sweden - Palsa_T0_1 | ecosystem: Environmental > Terrestrial > Soil > Palsa > Peat permafrost | place: Sweden: Abisko...
GACCTGCAGCACTGCGGAGAGCCTTGTTCGCTCGGCCTCCAATTTCTGCTACCATCCGGTCCATGTTGATCCTCGCCGCCATTCTCGCCATTTTCGTTTACGGCATGATTGCCGCCATGCTGGGCACCATCCTGCCCGATCTCTCCGCGCGCTTTCACCTCACGCCCAGCCAGCTTGGCCAGATCGCCTTCACCCAGGCGCTGGGCCTGATCATCGCCTCCATCGGCGTCGGACCGCTGATCGACAACGAAGGCAAGAAGGTCGGCTTGGTGCTGGGCCTGTTGCTGATCACGCTGGCGCTGTTCGCCCTGCCTCAATCCAAAGGCTTCGGCAGCATTAGCATCTACCTGTTTCTGCTGGGCCTCGGGGGCGGCATCATCGTCACCGCCGCCAACGCCCTGGTCAGCGATATCAGCCCGGCTCGCCGCGGCACGACACTCAACCTGCTGAATCTCTTCTTCGGCCTGGGAGGCTTGGCCACTCCCTTCCTGTCTGCGAATCTGATGAAGCGCAACCCCTTCCGGCTCTGCTACACCGTCGCCGCGCTGACGGCCGCGACGCTGGTGGTCAACATTCTCACGCCCATGCCGCCACCCAGCGGCGCGCGCAGCTTCGACTTTTCCGATGTCGGCCCGGTCCTGGGCAAGCCGGTACTCTTCCTGCTGGCGCTCTTTCTGTTTTTGTATGTCGCCTGCGAAGTGGGTGTTTGGAACTGGCTGGCGCAACACCTGATCGCGCAGGGCATCCCCGAATCGCGCGCGCTGAACATCCTGTCGCTGGGCTTCGCACTTGGCCTGTTGATCGGCCGCGTGGCGGTTTCGCCTATCCTGATCAGCGTGCCGGCCCCCCTGGTGACGCTGGCGGCGGCGGTCCTGATGACCGTCACCACATTTCTGATGCTCAAAACCAGCAACCCCACCGTGGCGGGCGTTCTGGTGTTTCTGGCGGGAGTCTCCATGGCCCCCGTCTTCCCCACGACCCTCGCCATGGTCGGCGACGCGTTCCCACGCATGACCGGGACCGCCATGGGCGTGGTCATTACCCTAGGCTGGTGCGGCTTGGCGGTGAGCTCGCGCATCATCGGCGCCATCGGCGGTGGCGATCCCAAGCGCCTGAAAAAGGCGCTGCTGTTGATCCCTTCGGCGTCGGCAATCATGGTTGTAGTGGCCGTAGCCATCCGGCCCATGCTCGCGGTCGCCGCGCACTAGCTGTCCCAATGCGCGCGGCCTGGGTCTTCCTGCTGCTAACGCCGCTCAGCGCCCAACAATACGACATGGTGATCGGCAACGGCCGCGTCGTCGATCCGGAAAGCGGCCTCGACGCCGTTCGCCATTTGGGCATTTCCGGCGGCAGGATCCAGGCCGTTTCCGCTACGCCGCTGGAAGGCCGCACCGCGATCAACGCCACCGGCTTGGTAGTCGCCCCGGGTTTCATCGACCTGCACTCGCACGGCCAGGACACTGAGAACTACCGCTACAAAGCCATGGATGGCGTCACCACCGCGCTCGAAATGGAAGTGGGCGTGGCGGATGTGGATGCCTGGTACGACAAGCGCAAAGACCAGACGCTGATCAACTACGGCGTCTCCGCCGGCCACGTCCCGGTGCGCATGCGCGTGATGCACGACCCGGGCGACTTCCTGCCCACAGGCGACGCAGCCCATCGCGCCGCCACCGACGCGGAGATCGCCGAGTGCCGGCGGCAGATCGAGCAGGGACTGGCGCGCGGGGCCTTGGGCGTCGGCATGGGCATGCATTACACACCCGCCGCGTCGCGCTGGGAAATCCTGGAGATGTTCCGCGCCGCCGCGCATTTCGGAGCCGCCTGCTTCGTGCATGTGCGCAACGCCGGCGACGAGAGCGTAGCGGCCCTCGAAGAAGTAGTGGCAGCCTCCGCGCTGACCGGCGCTCCCGTGCACGTGGCCCACATCACCAGCAACGGATTGCGTTCCACGCCGCGGCTGCTCGAAATGATTGCCGAAGCCCGCGCGCACAAGCTGGACATCTCGACCGAGCTTTACCCTTATACCGCCGCCATGTCCGCCATCGAATCGGCCCTGTTCGATCCCGGCTGGCAGAACGCGTTGGGCATCGGCTATCGCGATCTGCAATGGTCCGCCACTGGAGAGCGCCTCACCGCTGAGTCCTTCGCGCGCTATCGCCACACTGGTGGCGGCGTGATCCTGCACATGATTCCGCAGGCCGCCGTGGATGCCGCCCTCGCCAGTCCCTTCGCCATGATCGCCAGCGATGGCGGGCTGCGCAACGGCAAGGGCCACCCGCGCAGTTCCGGTACGTTTGCGCGCGTCCTGGGCCGCTACGTGCGCGAAACCGGCGCGCTCAGCCTGATGGAGGCCATCCGCAAGATGAGCCTGATGCCCGCCCAGCGCCTCGAAGAACGCGCACCCGCCATGCGCAATAAGGGCCGCATCCGCGAAGGCGCCGATGCCGATCTTACCGTTTTCGATCCCGCGACAGTGACGGACGCCTCCACTTATGAAGATCCGGCCAGATATTCGATCGGCATCCGCTACGTGCTGGTGAATGGCAAACCGGTGGTGAGTGACGGCAAGCTGCGGGAAGTGACACCTGGCCGCGCTGTGCGCGCAGCGATGCGATAGCCTCTGCGTCTCGTGCCTACTTCTGTCTTAAGCCTCCGCCTCAAAGACCAGCCGTAAATACGCCTTGGGCTGGAAATCGATCCGTAGCGGCACGGGTTGAGCCGCGCCCTCTTCGATCCACACTCTGAATTCGGTTTCTTTTCCACCCGCTTCGCGCCTGACTTTGCCGGCCACCCGAACCACTTCCGCGCCTGCGCGAATAATTCCCCGCTCGCGGAAGTACGCCGCGGCGTGTGCATCGGCCGTGCGCCGCACCCACAACCGGTACAACCGGCCGTTGTAGACGTATTGCGCCTGGCCCGAACCTGAAGCGTGCAAGGCGTCCGCCAGCGCGTGTAGGAAAAGGGCAGGAATAGGGCCGATGGCGCGAAATTCGGGCGCCTTATTCGGGGCGCTGGAAAGGGCCTGCGCCGCGCGCGCGTACAATTCGTTCCGGCGCTCGGGCGACAGCCGCGCCGGTCCCCGGAAAAGCGCGGTAGCGGTTTCCACCTGCCCGCCCGCGATGCGCCCCTGAATGGCGCTGTAGGTGGCTTCCGTAGCGGTGGATTGCAGAGCCTGGTGCGCCTCCGCCGCGCTCTCTTCGGGTGACGCGGTCATCACGCCGAAGTAGCTCGACTCGTTCTGGACGCCGGCGTCCTCCGCGCAGGAGGTCTCCCGGATCAGCCCCAGCCGGTTCAATCCGGCAGAGCGCTCCGGGTTCGAGTAGCCGGTGAATTCCAACAGCCGGTTCAATCCGGCGGGCGCCCGCCATTCACGCCACACCACGCTGCCGCCACCCACGCCGGACCGGCGCAGAATGGGCAGCGACAACACCAGGATCTGGGCGTCCGCGCGGTACCGCCGCTCTTTGGTGAAGTCTCCCGCACTGCCGCGCTGGGCCGGCGGCGCCAGCGCGCCCATCAGCAACCTGGCCATCGCGCGTCTGGTCATATCTTCTTCCCGATAGCTTCATCATAGATCTTCCCGCGTGATGATAAGATCTTTTCGCGCCGGCTGTACGGTTCCTCACGGTTATGCAACCTGTTACGATTGCGGTTCGATGGACGCCGTCCAAATCACAGATGTTACAAAGACCTTCGGCGCCGTAACCGCGGTCGACGGCTTATCGCTGACGGTCCCCGAAGGCTCGGTGTACGGTTTTATCGGACCGAACGGCTCCGGCAAAACCACCACCATGCGCATGATCTCGAGCATCTTCTATCCCGACCGCGGCGATGTCCGCGTGTTCGGCAGGCAGATGCTGGGGGCGCGCTCCGAACTGATCGGCTACTTGCCCGAAGAGCGCGGGCTGTACCGCAAGATGGCCGTGCAGCCGCTGCTGGAGTTCTACGGAGAGCTGCGCAGCGGCCGCAAAGTGACGGCCGAAGTGGAGACCTGGCTTAAGAAGCTGGATCTGGCGAAGTGGGCCGCGCAGAAGGTGCAGTCGCTGAGCAAAGGCATGAGCCAGAAAGTGCAGTTCATCGCCGCGGTGGTTCCCGCGCCCAGGCTGCTGATCCTGGATGAGCCGTTCAGCGGGCTCGATCCGGTGAGCGCGGACACCATCCGGTCCGCGATTCTGGAGTTGCGCCGCGGCGGCGTCACGGTGATCCTGAGCACACACGACATGCAGGTGGCCGAGAACATGTGCGACTACATTTGCATGATCTTCCGCGGCAAGAAAGTCCTGGACGGCACGCTCGCCTCCATCCAGGATCAATTCGGAAACGACACCATCCGGGTGTCGGCCGAAGGCGGCACGCAATTTCTGGATGGCCTGCCGGATGTGGAAAAGGTGCGCGATCTCGGGCAAGTCCAGGAGTTGCGCATGGCGCGCGGATGCGACCCGCAACAGGTCTTGCGCACCCTCATCGGCCGCACCCGGGTGAACAGCTTCTCCATCATGAAACCATCGCTGCACGACATCTTCGTGCGCATAGCCGGCCCGGAAGCGGGGGAGGCGAACCTTGCAGAGCACGCCGCATAGAACGGCGGAACGAACGCCGCATAGAACTCTGCAGAGGATCCTGCTGATCGCCAGGCGCGACTACCTGGCCACCATCCGCACCAAGGCGTTCATCATCGGCCTGGTGGTCGCGCCCATACTTTTTGGCGGCGGCTTCCTGGGGATCGCGCTGATCCAAAGCAAACCCGATATCAAGGAGCGGCGCATCGCCATTATCGACGGCAGCGGCATGGTGGCCACGGCGGTGATCCAGGCCGCGCAAGAGCAGAATGCGAAGGAGCTGTTCGATAAAACCACGCACCGCCAGTTGCATCCCCGCTACGTCTTCGAGACCTTGCCGCCCGCCGCGGACCCCAAACTGGAGCGCCTGGCATTGTCCGAGCGCGTGCGGCACGAGCAGCTCTTTGCGTTTATCGAAATCGGTCCCACCGTCTTCGAAGACGCCCCGCCCGCAAGCAGCGACTCCAAGCCCGGACCGGTGGCCACCTACAGCAACGCCGGCGGATTCGACGAAGCCAGCCGGTGGCTCGCCGAGGCGATCGACGAAGGTGTCCGGCGCGTGCGCCTGGCCCGGCTCGGCGTGGACCCGACCCGCATCTCCGGTGCTCTTGCCGGCGTCAAGGTAGACAGATTCGGCCTGGTTTCGCGAGACCCGAAAACCGGCGAAATCCGGGAGGCCGGCAAGAAAAACGAGGTCGCCGAATTCGCCGTGCCGTTCGGCATCATGCTGCTGTTGGGCATGATCGTCATGATCGGATCGAGCCCGATGCTTTCGGCCGTGACCGAGGACAAGGCCCAGCGCCTGGTGGAAATGCTGCTGGGGCTGGCGACGCCTTTCGAGCTGATGATGGGCAAGGTCCTGGGCGCGCTGGGCACCTCGCTGACCAGCTCCGCTTTCTACATTATTGGAGGCACGCTGGCGCTCTCGGGCATGGGATTGTCCGGCATGGTGCCGTTCGCGGTGTTTCCCTGGTTTTACATTTACCTGATCGCCGACGTGACCTTCCTATGCTCCTGGGCCGCCGCGTTGGGTTCCGGGTGCAGCAGCCCGCAGGAGGCCCAGCAACTCGCCATCGTGCTGCTGGCCCCGATCATGATTCCGTACTTCCTGGTCGCCTTTGTGATGCAGCAGCCGAACGGCCCCATCTCGACCGCCATGTCGTTGTTCCCGCCCTTCACGCCCATGTTGATGCTGCTGCGGCAAGCCATGCCCGGCGGCGGCGTGCCGGCCTGGCAGCCGTGGGTGGGCTTGGCGGGAGTGCTGGCCTTTACGCTGGTGATGGTGGTGGCGGCGAGCCGTATTTTCCGCGTGGCGATCCTGGTGCAGGGCAAGACGCCGAAAATGGCAGACCTGGTGCGTTGGGCCGTGCGGGGGTAATTAGCCGCGCAGGCGAGGCGAAGGGTTCGGCCTGAGCGCGTGCCGATTCGTGGCATTCCCGCGCGCGATGCGCTTATGTGAGATCTTGGGCGAGGCGTGCGCGCCCGGCTTGCGGCGCGGCCCGGATCGCGCGACTTTCTGCGGGTGTACCATTTTGGGGGCCGAGCGGGCATCTGCGGCGACTGCGAACAGTGCCAGTGTTCCAATTAGGAGCATAATCGACTTCATACCGGCATAAGAGGCACGCGGCCGTCCAAACCAACCGGCCACGCCGAACTGGGGGGCGCGTGTCAGTCTGGCGTAGGATGGCTTGTGGGGCAGGCGTCCACGCCTGCAGCGGGTCTCCAGACCCGCTTTTGGCGCCGTTCAAATACGAAAAGCAGTTCCTGGAGGACCCGCGCAGACCTGAGGGTCCGCCCCACTGCGATCTTCCCCAATCGGTTAAGCACCCCCGCCGAAGCGGACATCATAATGGCGGCAGTGGCACAACATGGGTTTAATTCCAGAAGAGATCGCGAGGAAGCTCGGCCACCTGTCGCTAGCTCAGGTTCATGCGGCCCTCGCCTACTACCACGCCAACCATGCGGAAATCGACGCCGATCTGGAAGCCGAGGAGCGGGAAACAGAAGCGCTTGAGCGGCACAACCGCGGGTAATCGACGGTGGTGAGTCCTTTCAAGATCTATTTTGATGAGGACGCCATGGACACCGATCTAGTCGCCGCTCTCCGATCCCCGCGGGCTCGACGTAGTCACGGTGCTGGAAGTCGGCTTGACAGGGAAAAGCGATGAGGAACAGTTGGCCTTAGCTCGAGCGAACTGCCAGAGCCCGCTGCACCTGCACGTTGATCTGAAAGAGGGCGGAGGAGCACCACTCGCGGCTTGGTCGTGCTTATCTCAACGCCTACACTCCTCCCGGTCACGCGTCTCGAAAATAATGTTTCTTTCCCTTCTCCCCTTCTTTCCAACCACCTAGGTATCCTGCCTGACTCCTATACCTAAGGACCACTAATCCCCCATGCTACTGTTGAGTCAGAAACGCCAGAGGAGAACCAATGCCTTCTTCCAGGAACTTGTGGCATCGCTCCAGCAACGCAAATGCACCAGAGTGCATCAGGACGCAACCGAAAATCAGGAACGCCACGTGGGCAGCACTGGCTTCATTCCGAATGCCGTGGCAACCGCCCGCCCGGAAGCGGGCCCATCGTTTTTGACCTCGAAGCCAAAATCAGACTACGAAACGAAGCCAAATCGGCCCTTGCTTTTCAACAAAAGCTCGAAACGGAAGCCAAATCCCGCCAACGCTCGCTCGCGGCTGGCGGGCGCGAAAAACGCGACATTATGCGACATAATGTTACCGGATGTTACGAGAACGCGAGGAAAACCTGGGTTGCGCCCAAGATCGGCTTTGGCACTCCAAACTGCCTCGGCCCCAGACATCGCCTTTCGGCGGCGCCAAAGGCGGCGTCATCTGCGATCCGAATCTGCTCTCGCTGAGCGAGCTGGAAAAACTACCCCGCTAGACTTCCGAGATCATGGAATTCCTCGCGAGCGCGACGGTCAACATCTTATTAGTCGGCGGCTGTAACACAAATTGACACAACACCTCGAATCTGTCATTGATTGGGTGTGCCGATCCGCGCCACTATGAATGTCTCGCTCACACCGGAACTGGAAAAGTTCGTCCAGTCTCGTGTGGCTTCCGGCCTTTATCAGACCGCCAGCGAAGTGGTCCGCGAAGGCCTGCGCTTGCTCGAAGAACGCGAGCAAGCAAGCGAAACCGCACTGAAAGAGCTCCGGGCTAAGATCCGGCGCGGCATCGATCAAGCCGACCGTGGCGAGTTGCTCGACGGCGACGCCGTGTTTGAGGAGATCCGGCAATTGAGCGCCCGGCGTCGGGCGAGCGGCAAATGAGCCGGCGCCGGCGCTTTGTCCTCACGCCGGAAGCGCGGGCCGACCTCATCGAAATCTGGCGCTATATCGCCGAAGACGCATCGACGCTGCGGACCAGGCACTGGCCCGGCTGCATGATGCGCTTACGCGCTTGGGGCGGACGCCGGGGATGGCCACCACCGCGAAGACCTCGCCGACTCGCGACACCGCTTCTGGACGGTTTACTCTTATGTCATCGCCTATCGCTGGGAAACGACACCGATACAGATCGTCGCAATCGTGTACGGAGCGCGTCAGCTGGAAGCATTCTTCCAGCAGCGGATTCAATAGCCGCAATACCCGTATGGTTGACCTAATGGGCTGATGATCCGAGGGCACGACGGGTTCACGTGAACTATTACCCGCTGGGCAGGCGAGCGAAGCTCGCTCAGGCGCCGCCAATGGCGCCGCGGGAGGGCAGCGCGCCCGCTGAGACTTTTCCCTCGCCGAACCACTAATAAACTAAGGTGTCACCCGCAACGTTGCACGTGCGCTTGAACGCAACACAACTGCTGCCAAGCCGCCGAACAGCGTCGCTAACGGCGCGGATGCAACACGGACGCAGCCAAATGCAACGCGAATTTTAAGAATGCAACGCACTGCTAAAGGGCTCCAGCGGCCGCCGCGAAAATATTGTCGTCCCGGCATCCGTCCATTTAACGCCAATGCAAAGTAGTGCATCATGCCGCAACCGAAAATCGAAGAAAACTGCGGGCCCGGCGGTTGCTCATTCCCGAACGGGCTTCGAAGCCAAACCAGAAATTACGAAACGAAGCCAAATCGGCCCTTGCTTTTCAACAAAAGCTCGGAACGGAAGCCAAATCCCGCCAATGCTCGCTCGCGGCTGGCGGGCGCGAAAAACGCGACAGTATGCGACATAATGTTACCGGATGTTACGAGAACTCAAGGAAAAGCTTGGTTGCACCCAAGATCGGCTTTGGCACTCCAAACGACGTCGGCCCCAGCCGCGCAAATGCCATAATGAAACCGGAGGTCTCACTTTTGGCAAGCACCACGTTGTCGCTCGAACAGGAGAAGAACCCCTGGCTGGCCGCCGAAGCCCGCTTTGACGAGGCTGCCACCCGCCTCAATCTGGACGATGGCCTGCGCAAAGTCCTGCGCACTTCGGCCAAGGAAATCACCGTCCACATTCCCGTCCAACTGGACGATGGCCGCCTGGAAGTCTTCACCGGCTACCGCGTGCAGCACTCCATCGCGCGCGGCCCGGGCAAAGGCGGCATCCGTTTCGGCCCCGATGTCACCCTGGACGAGGTGCGCGCGCTGGCCTCGTGGATGACGTGGAAGTGTGCGGTGGTCAACATCCCTTTCGGCGGCGCTAAAGGCGGCGTCATCTGCGATCCGAATCTGCTCTCCTTGAGCGAGCTGGAAAAACTCACGCGCCGCTACACTTCCGAGATCATGGAATTCCTCGGCCCCGAGCGCGACGTGCCCGCGCCGGACGTCAACACCAACGAAAAAACCATGGCGTGGATTATGGATACTTACTCCATGCACGCCCGCCATACGGTTACGGCCGTGGTCACCGGCAAGCCCATGGCGCTGGGCGGCTCGCGCGGACGCCCGGAAGCCACCGGCCGCGGCTGCCTGATCGTTTCGCTGGAAGCCCTGAAGCGTTTCAAGAAGCCGCGCACCGCGACTACCGTCGTGATTCAGGGATTCGGCAACGTCGGCGGCATGGCGGCCAAGCTGATGTCCCGCGAAGGTTTCAAAATCATCTGCATCATCGAATACGATGGCGCGGTGTACAATCCCAATGGCCTGGACACGCGCGCGCTGTTCGACCATCGCCAGGAGACAGGCTCCATACGCGACTTCGCCGAGGGCGAGAACGTGGACCCCGCCGAAGCCATGTTCCTCGAGTGCGACATCCTGCTGCCTGCGGCGCACGAGAACGTGATCACCTCGCAAAATGCCGACAAGCTGCGCTGCCGGATTCTTTGCGAAGGCGCCAACGGTCCCACCACTTCGGTGGCCGACGAGATCCTGGCCGACAAAAAGATCTTCGTCATTCCCGATATTCTGGCCAATGCCGGCGGCGTCACCGTCTCGTATTTCGAATGGGTGCAAGACCGCCAGGGGTTCTTCTGGAACGAGAAACTGGTGAACGAGCGGCTGCAGGAGATCATGGTGGATAGCTTTCTCTCGGTCGTCGATTACGCCGAAAAACACGGCGTAAACAACCGCACCGCGGCTTACATGCTGGCCCTCGACCGGGTGGCTGAAGCCATCAAGCTGCGAGGCATCTACGCCTAGTGGGGCAGGCTCAAAGCCTGCGCGGGGCTCGCAGCCCCGCTCTTCATAAATGACCACCGACCCATCCACCCCGCTGATGCGGCAGTACAACGCCATCAAACAGCAGGTGCCCCACGCCCTGCTGCTGTTCCGCCTCGGCGATTTCTACGAGTTGTTCTTCGAAGACGCCATCCTGGCCGCGCGCGAACTGGAGATCACCCTCACCTCCCGCAACAAGGAAAAAGGCGCCGCCATCCCCATGTGCGGCGTCCCTTATCACGCCGCGGAAGGGTACATCGCGCGCCTCATCCAAAAGGGCCACCGCGTCGCCATCTGCGACCAGATGGAGGATCCCGCGGTCGCCAAGAAGCTGGTCAAGCGCGAAATCACGCGCGTGATCACGCCCGGCACCGCCACCGATTCGCTGGCCCTGCGCTCGCACGAAAACAACTATCTGGCAGCCGTCTCCCGGCTCGGCAATCGCGCCGGCGTGGCCCACGTGGATGTCTCCACAGGCGAGTTCCGCGTCACGGAAATGGACGCGTCCGAAGTCAACGCGGCCATCGAACAGCTGGGCGCGCGTGAGGTGCTGTACCCCGCCGACCTGCCTCTGCTGGCGAACGAAGATCACGGGCCCCGCTATCTGCGCACCGACCTGGAAGACTGGATCTTCAGTTTCGATTACGCCGACCGTACGCTGCGCGATCACTTCCACTTGCTGTCGCTCGATGGATGCGGCCTGGCCAACCGGCAGGCGGCTGTGTGCGCGGCCGGCGCCATTCTGCATTACCTGCGCGAAACCCAGCGCGCCGCACTCGAACACCTCGACCGTCCCACGCATTACGACCGCGCCGCAAGCATGCTGCTGGACGCTGTGACCGTGCGCAATCTGGAACTGCTCGAACCGCTTTTCGCCGGCGAGCGCAACGACGCCACCCTGTTGAACGTCCTCGACCAGACCCAGACCGGCATGGGCGGCCGCCTGCTGCGCCAGCGCCTGCTCAGTCCCTCGCTCGACCGCGCGGAAATCGAAGGCCGCCTGGATGCCGCGGGCGAACTGCTCCAGCAGACCATCCTGCGGGCTGAATTGCGCAAGCAACTGAGCGGCATCCTGGACATCGAGCGGCTGCTGGCCAAGATCACCATGGGGGTCGCCAATCCGCGCGACGTGCTGGCGCTGGGCCGCTCGCTCGAAAAGATCCCCACCCTGAAGGCCGCTTTCGAAACCCAGCGCGCAGTCCGCCTGCGCGAGCTGCACGATCGTCTTGACCACGTCGCCGAGGCGCGCGACCGCATCCTCGCGAGCATCGCCGACGAGCCGCCCATCAACCTCGCGGATGGCGGCACGATCCGCGCCGGCTGCAATCCCGATCTCGACGAGCTGCGCGACCTCAGCCGCAATGGCCGCCAGGTGATCGCGCAGATCGAGGCGCGCGAGCGCGCGCGCACCGGCATCCAATCGCTGAAGGTCCGCTTCAACAACGTCTTCGGCTACTACATCGAAATCTCCAAAGCCAACCAGCACCTGGCGCCCGCGGATTACGAGCGCAAACAAACCCTGGTCAATGCCGAGCGCTTTACCACGCCGGAGCTGAAGGATTACGAGCGCAAAGTGCTGGACGCCGAAGACAAGATCCTCACGCTCGAAAAGGAGCTGTTCGCCGAAGTGCGCAAGTTCGCCGCCGCGCACGCGCAGCGCATTCGCGCGACTGCCGCCGCCGTGGCCGAAATCGATGTGACCGCCGCGCTGGCGCAGGTGGCTGCGGAGAACCGCTACGCGCGTCCCACGTTTTCGGGTAACGGCGAAATGCGCGGCGAGATGCGGATTCTGGCCGGCCGCCATCCCGTGATCGAGCGTCTGGAACAGCAGGACGCCGGGCGCTTCATCCCGAACGACCTGTACCTCAATTCCGATACCGACCTGATCGCTATCATCACCGGCCCCAATATGGGCGGCAAGTCCACTTACCTGCGGCAGGCCGCGCTGATCGCCATCCTGGCGCAGATGGGATCGTTTGTTCCAGCCGATTCCGCCAGCCTGCCGGTGATCGACCGCATCTTCACGCGCATCGGCGCTTCCGACAACCTGGCGCGCGGGCGATCCACGTTCATGGTCGAGATGACGGAGACCGCCGTGATCCTGAACACCGCCACGCCGCGCAGTTTTATCGTGCTCGACGAGATCGGGCGCGGCACGGCTACCTACGACGGCCTGGCGCTGGCCTGGGCGGTGGTGGAGCACATCCACGCCCGCACGCGCGCCAAAACGCTCTTCGCCACGCACTACCACGAGCTCACCGAACTGGCCGAGCAGCTTGATGGGATACGCAACCTGAGCGTCTCGGTGAAGGAAGCCGGCGACCGCATCATCTTCCTGCGCAAGGTTGAGCCGGGCAAGGCCGACCGCAGCTACGGCATCGAAGTGGCACGGCTGGCGGGTCTGCCGCTGCGCGTCATCGAGCGCGCGAAAGAAGTGCTGCGGCTGCATGAGCGCACCGAACACGTGGTCACCGAAGAGCTGTCCCCGGCGGCGGATGCACCCGCGCAGCCGTCCCGGCCGGTGCAGATCCAGCTCTTCGAGCCGCTGAATTACGGCATCGCCGAGCGCATCCGCAATTTGAATATCGATGAGCTGCGGCCCGTCGAAGCGCTGCGCCTGCTGGCGGAATTGCAGGACGAATTGAGGCGCGCGTGCGTGTAGCCGGCGTCATGAGCGGCACGTCGCTCGATGGTATCGATGTGGCCATCGTCAACATTAACGGTCCCCGCGTCTCCACGATCGGATTCCAATCCACCCCCTATTCCGAAGGAGTGCGCCGCGCCATCCTGGGCGTCTCGAACACGACCACCACGACGCGCGAAATCTCGCGGCTCAATTTTCAGTTGGGCGAGCTTTACGCACGCGCCATCCAGCGCGCCTGCCGCCGCTATGGTCCGGTCGAGTTGATCGGCTGCCACGGCCAGACCATCTATCACGAAGGCGGCGCGAGCACATTGCAGATCGGCGAGGCGGCGGTTATTGCGGAGCGCACCGGAGTGCCGGTAGTCTCCGATTTCCGCACGCGCGATATTGCCGCCGGAGGGCAGGGCGCGCCGCTGGTGCCTTTCGTCGACGGCCTGCTGTTCGGGCATCCGCG
>Ga0302324_100019641_pt1 | contig 13258 bp, 8 predicted proteins | sample Palsa_T0_1_FD_201949 | JGI IMG/M metagenome (GOLD analysis project Ga0302324, IMG submission 201949) | Peat permafrost microbial communities from Stordalen Mire near Abisko, Sweden - Palsa_T0_1 | ecosystem: Environmental > Terrestrial > Soil > Palsa > Peat permafrost | place: Sweden: Abisko...
GGTGGCGGGTAGACCGTCGGCGCGTCTTTGACGTGTGCGGGCTCCGCAAACGGATCGAACATCTCGCCTTCGGCTACCTCGTCGAGCGCCGGCTGTTCTGCCGCCGCCTGAAGCGCTTCTTCGATGTCGCCGACGCTGGTCTCCACGTCGACCGCGCTCGTGACGACTCCCTCGTCGTCATCTTCGGCGCGAAACCGCTTGCGAGCCATCGGCTCCTCGAGGAGCACGTCGATCCCGCTGTCTTCTTCGCCAACCTTGCGCATGTCGGGACGCGAGAAGAGCGGCCCGAGCCCGCCCCGCTTCCGCGCAGGCGGAGGTGGTGGGGGTTTCGGGATGGGTCGAGGAGGCAGCGGCGGAGCCGCGATTTGTGACGACGCAGGGTCGGTCGTCTTCATCGGTGCGCGATAGAGAGGCCTGTTATCGACGGGAGGCGGCTTCTCTTTTTTGTCCCCCGCGACTGCCGGCGAGAAGGGCTGCTTGTCCCACTCGGCGAGGGCGGCATCCCAATCGAAGTCGTCGAGCGGAGCTTTGCCACCCGGTGGCTTCTTGTCCGAATCGCTCATGGCGGCCCTTCGAGGCCAAGGGCGCGCCGTAGCTGAAAGTAGACCGGCGATAAAACAAACTTGTAGAGCTCGATGGCTCGAGGATCGCTTCCGCTCGCAGGCGGAACCATGTCGGCGAGCACCACGCCCACCTCTCCACACGCAATTGCAGCGACGCGGGCCTGCGACGTGAGGACAGCGCGCGCGAATGCCTTCGGGTCGGCGCCACCTTGCGCGACCGCCGCACACACCTCGGGAAGCGCCTTCTTGATCTTGCGCGGCACCGCGCTGCGCATGGCCTTCTCGACCTCGGCGAGGATCGCATAGGGCGGCGAGTTGATGGGCACTTCCGCGATGCGACACGCAGCCACGACGACGGCCGCGACCGTGGTCTCGTCGCGCGAGCGGAACATCGTCGTGCCGCGCGCGACGGAAAAAAGCTCGCGGGCGACACGCGCACCGGTCATCGGGTCGAACGGTGACTTCACGTTCGGTCCGATGACGATGGCAGGCGTCTCCCCAGCCACGCCCTGAACGCCGAGTGGATCCTTCCCGCCGACGTAGAGCTCGAATTCACCGATGCCGAACGCACCTGCCCAGGCACCGATGTCTGCCCTGAGCTGAAGCCCGGCGCGCGCGTCGACACGATCGCGCTTGCCGACGCCAAGTGCGGAAAGCGTCGGCCCGAGCGCCTCGGCGAGCGTCGGTGCAATCATCGTGAACAGATTGGCGAGCGCGCCTTCGTCTTGGGGTGCGCAGAGCGCCTTGAGGTGATCGCCGGTGAGCGCCCACTGAGGCATGACGCGCGCGGTGCGCACGTGTGCACGCCCGAGCGCGGCATCGACACCCGGATCGGACGCACCAACCGCGACCGCGATCGCCGCCGCTGCCGCCTCGAGCGACGTCTCGCCCAAAGCTCCCGCGACGCGCGTGAATCGGCGCAGCCCGTCAGCGTCGTTGGGCGAGCGCTGGAGCGCGCCGAGCATCGCGTCACGCGCCCGTTCGAGCATCTCGCGCTTGGTCTGGATCGTGATGTCGAGCAAGAGGTCCACGGCCTCGCCGTCTGCGGGGTGCTGCTCGAGGACTTTCGTCACGGCCAAAGCCGCGCCTTGCTTGTCGCCGAGCTTGTCACGATGGATCATCATCGCGAGGCGCGCCGCTTCGACGCGGCCATCTGGCTCGGCGCGTTCTGTCATGAGCTGCTCGAGGATGGCCGTCGCTTGTTCCCACTCTCCCGCGCGCGCTGCCGACTTCGCCAAACGCTCACGGACGGGTAAGGTTGAGAGGCCGGCGCGATGCAGCAGTACGAGCACCTCGACAGCACGCTTGGGTTGGTCGAGCTTGTTTTCGAACAAGTCGCACGCCGCAACGCCTGCCGTGACACGGTTCTTCGGGGGTGCCTGATCGAGGCGCGCAAGGTGCGAGAGACGATCGGCTGCCTCAGCGTACATTTGGCGCTTGATGAAGATCTCACCGGTGAGCGCGAGCGCACCAACGTGGTCGGGTTCGATCATCGTCACGTTCTCGAGCGCGGACAGCGCTCCGTCGGCGTCGCCCTTCTCGCGCAGCACACGCGCTTGCTCCCAATAGAGCTTCGCGACCTCGGGCGGGTCGTCCGTGTGCTCGAGTCGAGTCGCGATGAGCGTGAGCAGACGATCGCCGTCCTTACGCTCACGAACGCGGCGAAAGAGCTTGTCGAACGCAGCCGAGCGCCGTGGATCGCGTGTGAAGCTAGCGTCAAAGGCGGCCTCCGCAGTGTCCTCGTTGCCAAGGGCGAGCCAGAGGTTCGCCGCCTCCTCCCAAAACGCGGCTCCGCGCGACGCCTCGCCGCAACGTGCGCCGAGCTCTTGTGCGGCGCGCGCCTGGGCTTCTTTGGCATCCAGAGTCTCGGCAGCGGTGCGCATGCCTTCCCACGCCATCAGATCGTCCGGGTTGCCTTGCGCCACGGCCGCGAACGCGTCGAGCGCCCCTTCCACATCGCCCATCATCAACAGCGACCAGGCGCCGAGGCCCATGGCGTCCGCGTGGGCTTCGTCACCGAGCGTCGCACCGAGACTGCACAGCGCCGACGCCCGCCTTCGCGGATCGCACCCTGGTGGCGCGAGCTCGATCGCGGTCAGGCGGGCTGCGTCGCTCTCTCCAGTGACGAGCGGCATCTCGCCGTGAAGCCAGCGCAGCGTCGCGGACCAAGCGTGGACGGACTCACCAGCTTCTCCGCCGATGGCTCGAGCGAGCGCGTCGCGTGCGTCGGCTTCTTGCGCTGCTTCGCCGAGCTTGGTCGAACAGATTAGCCATTCGAGGGCGGCCGTAGCTCCACCACCGACGTCGAACCACTCACGCGCGGCGTGGGTGGCCTCGGCCGGGTCCCCATCGCGCAGCGCGCGGAAACGTTCGGAAGCTGCGAGCGCCGCAGAGCCTGCCTCGCGCAAGCGGTCCATCGCGGCACTGAAAGCGTCGCGATCCGCCATGCCATCCGTCCAGAGCAGACGCCCAAGGGCCGCAGCCACCGCGAGATCGCCGGTCGCGCGGGCTTCGACATTCGCGAGCGCGTCCGCCGCTGCGCCCCCATCACCGCTGAGCACCTCGGTGGCGAAGCGTTCGATGCCGAGCACGCGTTCGTCGCCTCCGGCGTCGTGCGCTCTTCCGATCGCGCGTCGACGTGATTCCGTGGTGTCGGGCTCGACGCCGCGCGACGCCCAGCCAAGCAGTGTCTGCCCAACCGTTGGCCGGCCATCGTCTGACTGGGGGAGCCTTTCGGCCGCCGACGCGAACGCATCAAGCGCCGCTGGCTTGTCGCCCGCGCGCCAACGGAGAAGACCAGCCTTGATCCACGCGAACGCCGAAGCGGTGGAATCGTCCGTCGCGGCCGCCGCTTGCTCGACGACGATGGCCGCTGCGATGGGGTCGCCCGCAGTGACTTCGAGGTCTGCGAGGAACGTCGCGACGATGAGATCGTCCCGCCGCGCACCGGCTGCCTCGCGGAGCACGTTGCGAGCGCCGTCCACGTCACCGGCTTGCACCGCGCGCAGAGCGCCGACGATCTCCAAAGCGCGTGCGGCATCCCCATCACTCTCCTGCGCGGCGAGCGCACGAAGCGCGGCGGTGGGGTCGGGCGCGGGGAGTCCCGGCAAGAACGCTTCGAGGGCGCGGCCGAGCCACGCGCTCTGGGGCAACGCGGCGAGCTCGCCGATGGCCTTGCGCGCCCCTTCCAGATCGTTGCGCCCGAGGCGCAGTCGGACGAGCTCGAACCAGAGCTCACCAAGCTCGTTACCCTCGGCCCCGCTCGCGATGACGCGCCTCGTGGCCTCGTCCTGCCAGGTCGTGTCGGCCGAGACCAACGCGAGCGTGCGTGCGACGCGCGCTGCGGTCTGCTGTGCGACGCCGAACATCGACGCCTGCGACAGGGCTGCCTTCGCTGCCGACTCCTCTCCGACGCGTACCGCCCACACGAAGGCCGACAGCAAATAGGCGCGCGCGCGCGCGTCGTCGGTCGGGAAGGCCTCGCTCAATGCCTCGAGCTGCTCGGCGTAGCCCGACGAATCGCCCGAGTCCGCGAGGATGTCCAGCTGCAGGGCGCGCGCTGGCACGCATGACGGATCGTACTTCACCGCGCGTGAAACCGCTTCGAGCGCACCGGCAGCGTTGCCTTCGGACGCGGCCTGCTCGGCGACGCGCATGGCGAGCGCCGCGGCCGTCGGTCCGTCGCTCTCGTGCAGCAAGCGGGCCTCGGCCAGCGTGGCGGCGTGCGCGGTGTCTCCCAGCAGCTCGGCGATCCGCATGCGCGCCGAGATCACGGCATCACGGAGCAGGCGGTCGGCCTCGACCGCCGTTTGCGTCGGGGCGTCATCGGTCACGGGCGGAGGTTCGGGGATCGCGCCCATCGCCCGGTCGAGGAGGGTTGCCGCACGACCCAGCTCGCCGCGCGCACGCCGGACGTCCGCGGCGCGCAAGTAGGCGTCGACGAGAAACGCCCGGTGCAGCGCCCACCGCGGAACACCGAGCTCGCGAGCCCGTGCGCCATCGGCGAGCGCCTCGCCAACGAGCGCGGCTTGCGCCTCGAGCGCATCAGCGTACGCATCGCTGCGCGTCGTCGACTCTTCGCTGTTCGGCAACCCCGGGTCCGCCTTCGCCAGACGCTCCGCTGCGAGCGCCGCCGCGAACGTTGCTTCCGACCCAAGGGCGCGGGCCTCGCCGAAGATTGCGAGAGCGCGCTCCACCTCACCCCGGCGCGCGGCCATGCGCGCGATGTCGAGGAGCAGGAGCGCCTTCCACGTCGGATCGCCCGCGCCCTTCGTGCGCTCGGCGAGGCCTTCCTCGCGCAGCGCATCATCTCCGAGGCGCGCGGCGACGAGCTCGAGCGTCAACGCGACGGCACCCTGTTCGGGGATCTCGGTTTCGGCCTCCCTCGACGCCGTGAGCGCCTCGAGGATGGTGCCTTTGGCGGTCTCGATGTCGTTCTGAACGTCCTCTGCGTACGCCGCGCGCATCACGAGCGCGCGAGCCCTCTCGGCGGGGGTGACCGCGGCGCGCACGAGCGCATCGACGACGCGTCCTAGGTTCTTCAGCGATCGGCGCCGTTCGAGCAGGCGAACCAGCGCCTCGAGTGGCTCGCGAAACGTCGGGTCGGCGTTGAACGCGGCGAGATAGTCGCGCGCTGCTGCCGGCTCGTCGCCTTCGGTCTCCGCGATGTGGCCCGCCTCACCGAGCAACCGAGCTTGGCGAGCCCTGTCCTGCGTCGACGCAATCTCGAGACGCACGAAAGCCCCGTCGGTCTCGCCCGGCGCGGCTTGTCCCAAATCAACACTGGGGTCTTGCATCACAAAATCTGGTCGAGCTTCTCGTGGATCTTACTTTCAATGGTGCCCTTCATCACGCGGAGCATGAAAGGCAAATCGACCATGACCCTCACGGCCTGTTCGGTCACACCCACCTCCCCCTTCGTGCCTTTGGCAGCGCCGGAAGGAGTCGTGAACTGAATGGTGTCGCCAGCCCACTTCCAGGTCATCCCGAGCTTGGTTTCCATGGACTTCGCAAACTCCTCGGCCCTCTGTTTGGCGGTCTCGAGTGGGAGCTTGTGGGGGTGCGTGATGTCGATTGTGGACATGAGGTGGGTGCACCCATTTCTATCATTCGATGCGCTTCACAATCCAGTATCCGCGCGGCGTGTCGACGGGATCGCTCACCCCCGAGGCCGGCAAGCTGAAGAGGACGTACTCGGGTGCCGGCTCGAGCACGCCCCGCCGCATGCTCCCCACGTCGTCGCCAGAGCCGTCATCACCGTGACGAACGGCCGCGTGGAAGTCGCCCTTGGCCTGCGCCGCCAGCTTTTGGGCGAGCTCCAGCGCATCATGCTTGTTTCGCGAGCCTCGTGGGGCGTCCTCCGCGCCAGCGTAGGTGACGAGCACCACGCCAAACCGCACGAGTCTTGGCGCGCTGGGCGCAAGCGGTGGGGGGACTGTGCCGTCCGGCATCGTGAACCCCGCACCGCCGTCGCGTATCTCACGAGGGGCAACGGGCTCGAACGACGAGCCGTCGAAGTCGAACGTGAGCGCGCTATCCCGCTCGAGGCCGCCGTCAGTCGAAGCGTCGACCTCGAGCTTGGGCGGGCGCCAATGCGACATCCCTTGCCACGCAAGCGCGAGCGCGAGGGCTATCGCGATGACGCCGAGAACAATCGATACCCACCGCTGCATGAGCTACGGCGCCGCTGCTGGACCCGCAGCTTCGTCTTCTCCAGACCCTCCCGCGCTTTCGTCGATCGAGGAGGGGCCGAACTGTTCGTACGGACGCATCGTTGCGGGCGGGGGATCACCGTAAAGCTCGAGCTCCGCAGCGAGCCAATTCTCGCGCTCGATGAGCTCGTCGAGACGGGCAGCGGCGACGCGACCGCTCTCCTTGCCCCTGTCGCTCGCCTCGATCTCGGCCGTCGCTATGTTTGCCTGCACGTCTTTGAGCTCGGTGCGAACGATGACGGGGTCGACCCCCTCGCGTAGCGTGAACTCGCCGCTCAAGAGAAGGACACGATCGCCACCGCCCTCGGGGGCGCTACCCGAAACCTCGATGAAGCCCGCGCCGACGGCGCACCGCTTCCACTCGGAGCCATCGCGCCAGGAGACGATCCCCGGGCGCACCGAAGCGAGCATCGGGACGTGACCAGGGAGCACCCCGAACTCACCGTCGGCGCTGGGAGCGTTGACCTCGTCGACTTCGGTCGCGAGCGCACGTCCCTTGGGCGTGACGATCTCGAGCGCGATCTTCATTTGCTGCGGGCTTCTTCGACGAGCTTCGCCGCCTTCGCCTTCATCGCCTCGATGTTGCCGACGAGGTGGAACGCCTTCTCGGGGAAGGAGCCGTCGTCATCATACTTGCCATCGAGGATCTGCTCGAATCCGTCGATCGTCTCCTCGACAGGGACGTACTGGCCTGCCGTGCCTGTGAACTGCGACGCGACCGAAAAGGGTTGGGAGAGAAAGAGCTGAATCTTGCGCGCGCGCTTGACGACGAGCTTGTCGTCCTCGCTGAGCTCGTCCATGCCGAGAATAGCGATGATGTCTTGCAGGTCCTTGTACTTCTGCAGGGTGTTCTGCACGCGGCGGGCGACGAGGTAATGATGCTCGCCGATGACGTTCGGGTCGAGGAGCGTCGAGCTCGAGTCGAGCGGATCAACGGCCGGGTAGATCCCAATCTCCGTGAGCGCACGATTCAAGACCGTGGTCGCGTCAAGGTGGGAGAACGTCGTCGCGGGGGCAGGGTCGGTGAGGTCGTCCGCGGGGACGTAGATCGCCTGGACGCTCGTGATCGACCCCTTGTTGGTGGAGGTAATGCGCTCCTGCATGCCGCCCATTTCGGTGGCGAGGGTGGGCTGGTAGCCGACCGCGCTCGGGATGCGCCCAAGGAGAGCCGATACCTCCGAGCCCGCCTGCGTGAAGCGGAAGATGTTGTCGATGAAGAGCAGCACGTCTTGCCCCTCCTCGTCGCGGAAGTGCTCGGCCACGGTGAGCGCAGACAGGGCCACGCGCTGGCGCGCCCCGGGGGGCTCGTTCATCTGCCCGTAGACGAGCGCGGCCTTCGAGAGGACGGGCTCGCCTGTCTCGAGCTTGGCTTCCTTGAACTCGAGCCAGAGATCGTTGCCCTCCCGCGTGCGCTCGCCGACGCCCGCAAAGCACGACACGCCGCCGTGCTTCTTGGCGATGTTGTTGATGAGCTCCTGGATGAGAACGGTCTTGCCGACGCCGGCGCCACCGAAGAGGCCAATCTTTCCGCCCTTGCGGTAAGGCGCGAGGAGGTCGATGACCTTGATGCCAGTCTCGAAGATCTCGACCTTCGTCGATTGCTCCTGAAAGCTTGGGGGAAGGCGGTGGATCGGCATCCGCTTCTTCGCGCCCACGGGACCGGCTTCGTCCACCGGCTCGCCGATGACGTTCAAGATGCGCCCCAAACACTCGTTGCCAACAGGCATTTGGATGGGCGCGCCCGTGTCTCGGACGGCCATGCCGCGGACGAGACCGTCGGTCGTGTCCATCGCCACGGTACGCACCGTGCTCTCGCCGAGGTGTTGGGCAACCTCGAGCGTCAAGTTGTCCTTCGCCCCCGAGATGCCGGGGTTCGACATCTTCAGGGCATTGTAGATCATCGGCAGCTTCCCAGCCACGAACTCCACGTCGACGACCGGGCCGATGACCTGGACGACTTTCCCGTTTCCCACATCTAGCGAGCTTTGCGTCATGAGGTTTCCCAGGCGCGCGAATACCACGCACCACGCGCGTACGGAAGTAGGGCGAAGAGGAGCTTCGTGGTAGCAAGAAAACGTGCTGGGATTGTTCCTTGCTGCGGGCGTGCTCGTGTTCGATCCGAGCAACCACCCGCCGGACTGGGACAGCTCGACGCCCAAAGAAACCTCGGGCAGCAGCACGAGCTCGATTCACTTCACGGTTCGCGCGAGCGACGCCGACAACGATCCGCTCACGTACAGCCTGAAAGGCCTGCCCGCAGGCGCCAAAGCTGAAGCGACCGAAGGCGCCGTGGAAGTGACGTGGTCACCAACGCCGGACGATCTCGGTGTCTACAAAGTCATCGCCACGGTCACCGACGGCAAGGTCACCGTGGAGCGCGAGATCAAGATTATCGTCGAGGACGAGCACGAGAGCTTCTTCATGCCGGGCGTCGGCTATTCGCTTTGGGTCCCCGGAGACGCGACGACGTATGGTGTGTTCAATGGCTTCAGCATCGAGTTTCTCGGCGTGCGGTGGGTGCACCAGAATGACAAGCGCGGCCCGAGCCACGGGCGCGTCTACCTCGATTTCGACGTGCTCTTTTCGTCGGGTGCAGCAGCCCACACCGACCCCGCGTTCATGCCCGTCCTCGGCTTCGACCTCTCGCTCGAACGAAACCCCGCGCGTCGGTTCGTGATCCCGTATTTCGGGCTCGATGGCGGCGCTCTCTTTCAAAAACAGATCGGCACGCTGGGCTTCGTCACCGCATTCGGTGGCGTTCACTTGTACTCGAGCCGTAACGTCGAAATCGGGTTGAAGGCTGGCTACATGCTGCCATTCACGTCCGAGCAGTTTGGCCAAGTCGCGGGCCTGCGAGCGCGGTTCACCGCCGACGTGTCATTCTGGTAGGGCGTCGGTGCCGCCGTCGGTTGCACCGTCATCGGCGTCAGAGCCTGCATCCACATAGGGGCAGGGGCCGGCGTAGTTCGACTGGCGGTTCGTGTAGCCGGCGGGGGAACACACGCTGATCGTCGTCCCATCGCAGCCGCAAGCGACGTTCGGAGTGCAGTTTTGAGGTGCCGTGTAGAAGAGGCAAACACCGTTCACCCCGTTGATGCTGCACCCCCCGTCGATCACGAAGAAGCAGTACGAAGCGCTCGGACAATCGTAGTCACCGGCGCACGTGACCGGTGGCGCGTCGCCGTTGCCATCGGTCGACGCATCGCCGCCGTTGCCGCTGTTGGAGCATCCCCACGAAACCCCGCACATGACCATTAGGATAAGAGGCATCCTCATGAGGCAGACCTTGACACAGGGTCCCGTGCGTTGCACACGCCGAAAAGCATCCCCATGATCGCACCGGACACCATCGCGCTCGTTCGCGAGCGAACGAACATCGTGACGGTGATCCAGGAGAGCGTGCCATCACTCAAGCGGCGCGGCCGTTCGTGGGTCGGCCTTTGTCCGTTTCACAAGGAAAAAACACCGAGCTTTCACGTCAATCCCGACCGCGGCTTCTTTCATTGCTTCGGTTGTCACGAAAGCGGCAGCGCCATCGACTTTTTGATGAAGCATGACGGGCTCACCTTCCCGGAGGCAGTGCGCACCCTTGCCGAGCGGTGCGGCATCGAAGTGCAAGAGGATCAGAAGCGCGACACGACCGAGGTCGACCGGCAAAAGAAGCACCGCGAGGATCTCTACGCCGTCATGAACGTCGCTGCGACGTTCTACGAGCAGAAGCTCCACGACCACGAAGACCGCCAGTACGCGCAGGGCGAGCTTGCCAAGCGAGGCCTTGAACCTGGCCATGAAGTCATTCAGCAGTTCCGCATCGGCTACGCCCCCGCAGCATGGGACGCGCTTGCGCTCCACTTGAAAGCGCAGGGCCTGTCACCGTCGCTCGCGGAGCAGGTCGGGTTGCTCGTGCCACGCGCCGGGTCGAGCGGTCACTACGATCGCTTCCGCCATCGCCTCATGTTCGCCGTGTCGGACACGCAGGGCAGGGTCGTCGCCTTCAGCGGCCGCGCTCTGCAAGAGATCAAAGGCGCAGAGAGCGCGCTCAAAGACCCGCCACCCAAGTACGTGAACTCGCCGGAGAGTCCCATCTACACCAAGGGGAATCTGCTCTTTGGGCTCTTTCAGGCACGGCACACCATACGGCACGACGAGGTGGCGATCGTCGTCGAAGGGAACTTCGACGTCGTGTCGCTCCATGCGCGGGGCCTCTCGAACGTCGTCGCGCCGCTTGGGACGGCGTTCACCGACGAGCAAGCCAAGCTCCTTCGGCGGTACACCAATCGCGTCGTCCTCTGCTTCGATGGCGACGCTGCAGGTCGCAAGGCCACACGGGCTTCACGCGAGCCTTGCCGCGTCGCCGGTCTCTCGGCGCGCGTCGCAGCCATGCCACCGGGAGGAGACCCAGACTCCGTTGCGCGCGACAAGGGCATCGAGGCGGTGAAGGACGCCATCGCGCAGGCCCACGAGCTCTTGCGCTTCCTCATCGACGACGCCCTCGATCCATCGTTCTCGGCAGCGGATGCATTCGAGCGTTCCGCGCGTGTGAGGGCCGTGGCGAAGCTGCTCGGCGAAGAGGAGGACCCTCTCGTTCGAAGCCTCCTCAAGACCCATGCGGACGAGGTGGCGGGTCGGCTCGACCTGCTCCGCCGAGACGATCACGCGCGGGGCAATCATTCGCCTGAAGCCTTCCGCATGCTGTCGTCGCTCATGGAACAGGAGCTCCGAAAGGCTCAGCAAACCCAACCCCAAAAAGCCCCGAAACACCGCGAAAGGCCGCAGGAACCTGGGCGGATGGCGCGTCGGGAGATCGTCGGGGCCCTCATCGAGCACCCCGAGCTACTTGGGGATCCCGACGTCGAGCGTGTGTGCGATCTGCTCGAGAACGAGTCGGCACGCATCGTGGCAGCTTTAGCCACTTGGATGAAAACTTCACCAAATGGGGAAAAAACGCTTTACACCACGGAGTTTCTTGCGCAAATGCCTCCCGCGATCCATGCCTTTGCGGCACAAAGGCTCGCGTCCCCGCGCCTCGAGAGCAAGGATGAGGCGAAGCAAGTCGTCCTCTCGAATGCAGAGAAGCTCAGAAGCATGATGTTGCAGCGTGAAACGAAAGAGCTCTCACAAGAGCTTCGTCAACCAAGCGCAGGAGAACGGGATTTCGAAACGGAGCTCGCGTTGGTGGATGAAGCGGCTCGCAGGCAGAAGCACGCACGGGGACTCGACGGGCAGGGGCAAGACTAGCTCGCAGCACAACGGAAACAACGAGGCGGCATGGGCACGAAGCATATGAATGGCCAGAGCAAGAACGGCAAAGCACAGGCGAAGAAGCGAAGCGCACAGGCCGCTGACCGTCCGAGCAAGAAGGCGATGGAGTCCGACCGACCCTCGAAGAGGGAAGCGGAAGGGAAGAACGGGCGCAGCTCTGGCGCGAAGGACAACGCCAAGCTCCAGGCTCTGATCGAACAAGGTAAGGCGAAGGGCTTTCTCACCTACGACGAAGTGAACGACGCGGTCCCCGCCGACCCGGTCGTGGCCGATCAAATGGATGACGCGCTCGGTATGCTGGGCGACGAGGACATCGAGATCGTCGACGCCGCCACGCAGGTGAAGATCGCCCCGAAGCGCATCGTCGAAGAAGAGGTCGAGAAGAACAAGGCCATCGAGCGCACCAACATCGGGTCGCAAGGCACGGCCAAGGAAGAGGACGCCGACGGCTACTATTCCAAGTCGAATGACCCCGTTCGCATGTACCTCCGCAAGATGGGGAGCGTCTCGCTCCTCACGCGCGAGGGCGAGGTCGAGATCGCCAAGCGCATCGAGCAGGGCGAGCACGCCATCCTCGGGGCCATCCTCAACTCGCCAGTCGCCGTGCGCGAGATCATCGATCTCGGGGACAAGCTTCGGAAGCGGAAGATCCGCGTCAAGGAGATCATCCGCGACGTCGAGGAAGAAGACCGCGAGTTCGACGAGGAAGAGGCCGACCGCCGCATCCTTCGCCTGATCGACAAGGTCAAGCACCTCGACAAGGTCGCGCAGGATCTCGGCGAGCAGCTCGAGACATGCGCGCAGTCGCGCAAGAAGAACGTCGAGGCCGAGCTCTGGAGCGTCCGCCAGAAGATGGTGGAGACGCTCGAGGAGATGCGCCTCAACAAGAAGACGATCGACCGCGTCGTCGCCAAGCTCCGCACGCTGATCCAGAAGATCGAGCGCGCCGAGTCATCGTCGACCGACATCGCCCGCCGCGTCGGGATCGAGATCGACGTCCTCCGCAAAGAGGCCCGGTCGGGTCGCGGTGACGTCGGCGAGGAGCGCAAGTTCAAGCGCAAGTACGGCATCACGAACGAGGAGGTCCTCGCGAGCCACTCGGCGGCGCAGAAGAACCTCAAGAAGGTCGAAGAGGAGCTCCAGCTCGACATCAAGTCGCTCCGCCAGACCTACGACGAGATCCGCACGGGCGAACGCGTGGCCGAGCGGGCCAAGGCCGAACTCGTCGAGGCCAACCTGCGCCTCGTCGTGTCGATCGCGAAGAAGTACACGAACCGCGGCTTGCAGTTCCTCGACCTCATCCAGGAGGGGAACATCGGTCTCATGAAGGCCGTCGACAAGTTCGAGTACAAGCGCGGCTACAAGTTCAGCACGTACGCCACGTGGTGGATCCGTCAGGCCATCACGCGCGCCATCGCCGATCAGGCCCGCACCATCCGTATTCCGGTGCACATGATCGAGACGATCAACAAGCTCATTCGCACCTCGCGCTACCTCGTCCAGGAGTACGGCCGTGAGCCGACGCCCGAAGAGATCGCCGAGAAGATGGAGCTGCCGCTCGACAAGGTCCGCAAGGTCCTCAAGATCGCCAAGGAGCCCATCTCGCTCGAGACGCCGATCGGTGAGGAGGAAGACTCCCACCTCGGTGACTTCATCGAGGACAAGAGCGTCGTGTCGCCCGCCGAGGCCGTCATCAACATGAACCTCGCCGAGCAGACACGC
>Ga0302324_100019642_pt1 | contig 13257 bp, 9 predicted proteins | sample Palsa_T0_1_FD_201949 | JGI IMG/M metagenome (GOLD analysis project Ga0302324, IMG submission 201949) | Peat permafrost microbial communities from Stordalen Mire near Abisko, Sweden - Palsa_T0_1 | ecosystem: Environmental > Terrestrial > Soil > Palsa > Peat permafrost | place: Sweden: Abisko...
ACGATCTTCGCGCGCCGCGTTGTGGAGCTGTCGGAGCAGAAGAGCGATCTTGAAACGCTCGAATCGCTCAACTCCTTGGTAACCGATTTTCGCGCGTTAGCGGATGTCAGCAAGTATTCGGCGCAGGCCGACGCACTCCGAAAAAAGAAGAGTGTTACCGACGCCATGGACAAGGAGCGCCAGAACGAACGTCAGGAATCCCAGCAGGCAACCGTGATTCAGGAACTGGAGGCCGGGCTCGGCGAGGAACCGGACACGCGGGCGGCGTGTTTCGCGCAATTGAAGACGCGGCTGTCGAAACTTGCGGGGCAGTCGAAGTCCGCGGACGACTCATCGGATCGCCGCATGGCTCGTAGGATTCTGGGCGGCGTGTTTCTGGACTCTCGCGGAGTTGCGGACACCGAGTTCCAGACCTTCGTCGATAGTCTGCGCGCGGCGGGGCACTAGCTTAGATGCGTGCTTTAACTGTCGCAGCCTTGCTAGCCGTTGCCCAGTCCGCGCACGGGCAGCCGTCCGCCCTCGATCAAAAATTGCGGGAGGTCCGCTACGACCTCCGCATCGACAACGATAAGTTTCAGGGGAAGGCCGCGCCGGTGCTGGAAACCGCAATCGCCGGCGCCCAATATGTCCTCATCGGAGAGGATCACATTACACGCGAGATTCCGCGATTCGCGACGGCGGTATGCGATGCGATGGCGCCGCTGGGACTGTCCGCGATGGCTGTCGAAGTGGGCCCTCAGGTGGCGAATCTTGTTGCGTCCTCATTCGGCAAGCCCGATCGGCTTGCCCGCATGGCCGAGCTCACTCGTCAATATCCGGAAAGCGTCGCGTTTCTCAACGTCCGGCAAGAGAACGACCTGGCGGCGCATTGTGCCCAGGTGTCCCGCAATCCCGATTTTCGTCTTTGGGGCCTGGATCAGGAATTCCTGGGATCGGCGGGTTGGTTGCTGGACCAGATACTGGCGACGCATCCCGGCCCTGCCGCAACCGCTGCGCTCACTCGCCTGAAAGAAGAAGAACAGCACGGCGCTCTCCAGGCCAAGGAGACTGGCGATCCGTCCAAGCTGTTCCTGTTCGCCGCTTCTGATTCGGAACTCGGGCAATCCACTGCCTTGGTGGAGCGCGAAGGAAACGCGGTCGCTAAAACGCTGTTGCGCGAGATCGTCGAGAGCCATGAAATCTATCTCAAGAACGCTCAAGGGTCGCCCGATTCAAACGCCCAGCGCGCACGGTTGCTCAAACAAAATCTCAGTCGGGATTTGGCGGCTTCCGCTAAAGACGGAGAGCTGAAGAAAGTGTTGGTCAAGTTTGGCGACTGGCACCTTTATAAGGGCTTCAACCCTCTTCAGCACGGGATCTCGGCAATTACATCGCGGAACTCGCGGAGGGGCAGGGAAGCGCGTCGTTGCACATTTGCGTTCTTGGAGCCAAGGGAACTCATTTTACGTATGGAGGATACGCTCGGCCCGGCAAGCTGGAGAAATTTGTTTTGGATGAGGACGACGACTATCGCTGGCTGAAACCCGCGATCGACAACCAGCTTCCGGATGCCTGGACTCTGTACGATCTCCGCAAGCTTCGCTTTCAGAAACTCGGACCGCTCGATCCGGAGATGAAGCGCCTGATCTACGGTTACGACCTTCTCGTCATCATTCCGGAATTGAGTCCGGCCGATCCAATCAAGTAGTCACTTGATTTTCTTCCGTAGTGCGTCGAGCTCGCGTTTGCACTCGGCCGATTCGGGAACCAACTTGCATGCGTCTTCCAGATGCCGGACGGCGCTTTCCAACAAACCCTGATGCTCCTCGGCGACACCCAGCTTGAACGCCGCCGTATAGTCACGGGGCGCGGCCGCCACGGCAAGCTCGAAGTAATGCTGGGCCTTAGGATAATTCTCTCGCTCCAGCCAGACTTCGCCGATCGCTTCCGCGGCGGTAGCGTCGCTTGTGTCGGCGGATAGCGCGGTCTCCCACTCGCGTAGCGCCGCCTCCGTTTTGAGAGCCTTCAGATACGATTCCCCGAGATAGTAGCGAGCGAGATTATTTTTCGAATCCTCAGCCAGGAGTCTGCGGAAATCCAGAATGGCGGCTTCCACTTGCTGGGTGTAGAGCGCTCGGAGCGCCTTTTCATAAAGCCGATATTCGGCCAGGCGATCCTTCGGGTCGGGTCCGGTTCCGCCTGGTAACCGGCGCGCTCCTCCGGAAAGGTACCCGAGCGATCGAAGCGCGGCGGTGGTCTCGGGCGAAGTGTCCCGAACCGGAGCGGCTTGATTCGACGCGTAGCGCGCAAGCAACTTACCTAGCCGAAGCCGAAGCTCCCGAGCTTTGGCGGTGTTCGTTCGAATCAGATCGATTTGTTCCCGTGGATCGTCGCGAAGATTGTAAAGCTCCGGACGCGGCGCCTCAATGTACTTGAAATCTCCGACGCGCAGACTCCGCAAGGCCGCCCAGTGAAAAGCGTCGAACGTATAAAGGCTCTCGGCGTACACCGCATGCCCGGCCGTCTCCCCGCGTGCCATCAGGTTTCTGCCTTGAAAGGACGGCGGCGACGGAACTGAGAGAGCTGCGAGGATAGTCGGCGCCACGTCGATCAAGCCGCCTGGTTCAGCGACGCGCGATGGCCGAGGCGGCGCTCCGGAAGGCCAATGGATCAGAAGCGGCACCCCAAGCGTGCTGGCGTAAATGAAATAGCCATGACTCGTTTCGCCGTGCTCTTCGAGGCTCTCTCCGTGGTCGGCCAGCAACACAACCAGCGAGCGGTCCCACCATCCCTGCTTGATCAGCGCTTGCCGGAATCGTCCCAGGACCTGGTCGACATATTCCAGTTCGGCGTCGTAACCGGTCACCGTAGGCCGATCGCGGATTGCCGTCGGACGGCTGTAGGGCGTGTGCAGGTCAAAAAGATGCACAAATGCGAAGACCGGCTGCGCGCGATTCGCGCCGAGCCATTGTTCGGCGGAGCGCACCACCAGCGCCCCGTCCCGCCTGACTCTGACGTCATAAGGATTCTCCGCCGCGTCGGAACTGACATGAAAGGGACTGTCATAAAAATCGAACCCTTGATCGAGACCGTAGCGTTGATCGAGCAGACTGCTGCCGATGAACGCTGCTGTCTTGTATCCGCGCGAGCGCAGAACGGAAGCGAGAGTGACGAGTCCAGCGGGTACGCGCTCAGCATTCTCCTCGACGCTCGTCACGAACGGATACGTGGACGTGAACAACGAGGTGTGGGAGGGGAGCGTTAGCGGGATCTGCGACGCGATGCTCGTGAAAGTTGTGCCATTCTCCGCGAAGGAATCGAGGTTCGGAGTCCGAATTCTTCGGTATCCATAGCTCGACAGATGATCGGCGCGCAGCGTATCGACGGAGACGAGAATAACCGGCGTCGATTGGGCCTGCACACAACCGGAGACGGCGAGCCAGACGACTACCGCGATGCCAATACGAACCACAAAACTCAAGTATAGAATTGGTACGCGAAGGCCGTGACGGCAGCGCCAAGCACGAACCACGCCAGCCACGGAAATCCGTAAATTCGCGCCTTCGGGTAACCGATCTCGATCCAAGTGGCGGAGAAGTTGGGCAGATAGCGAACGCCAGCGCCAACCGAGATCGTCTTGGTGAACGTCTGGCCTTGGAGCAGCACCTTCAAACCGCCCGATAGCGCGCGGGTGGGACGAACGCGCCAGCTCACTTCATTCGCCGCATGGGAATGCACTGCGGGTGTTTCGATTTCGATACCGGAGGGCGCTATCAATTGTACTTCCGGCAGGGATTCGCGACGCGAAAGCTGGACGGTCACGATCGCGGGCTCCCCGACCACCAGCGGCGCGTGGCCATAGAATGCGTTCAGCTCGACGAACAGCAGCGCGAAGGGCAGCGCCAGAATCGCGGACGGCAGGGCTATTATCCTCAGCAAGCGCAGGTTTTCCCGAAAGAGATCGCGCTGCGCACGGAACACCAGCACCGGCTCATCGAGAAAAAGCCGCAGCTCGTAGAGATGAGCGACAATCCGGTTTGCGGCGCGGCGAAGCGGCGCGGGGTTGGTAAAGCGGCGAAACACCGCCAACGAGACCAGTGTCGCGATCGCGCTTACCGGCAGAAGAGTCCACAGAGCCTCCGCGCCAAGATCGATTTGGTTCAATCGATGTAGCCCAGGCCCTTGAGTTTCTTCATCACGTCATCTTTCGTCTCCGCGCTCTCGAAAATCATCAGCTCTTTCTCGACAGCATGCTCGATGAACTCCTCGACGGAGCTGTATCCCGATCCGTCCGCGGCGCGGCGGGCGCGCTGGTAAAGCGGAGTGCTGAGCTTAATCGTGGTCTTGGTGCGCATATCGATCTCCGGTCAGTATATACTTCGCCCTCCCATTTCGCGCTCGGGCGCGACACCGAACAACTTCAAAATCGAAGGCGCCAAATCCTTGAGGCTCGGATCGGAAAGAGCCGTCGGTCGCGACGTGAACAGGACGCCGGGAACATCCGCGGCGTTGATGCAATGATCGGCGATCCAGGCGTCGATGTTGTCTTCGATCTCCGGTTGCGGAACTTCACCGAGGGCGGTCTGCCAGGACGCGCGATATCCTGCGCCGTAGCCGACAATCAAGTCCGGCGCGACGCGCGCATTGGAAGCAGCGGCTTGAACGATCTCGACCGATTCCACCACCTGACGCTGGTTCAGGGGATCGCGCCAGCCTAGCAACTCTTGGCGTATGCTGTCGAGCAGGGCTCGGCTGTCGGTTCCCGCTTTCACGATGCCGTGAGCCTCGCGCCCCGCCAGGTTGAGATAGAGTCCATTGAGGCCCAGCGCGTATGCTTTCGTGCGCGGCCAGTCGATCATGGACGTGCTGTTAGCCGCAAGGAGATCGCGATTGCGGAGCCACGCGTTCAAGTTGACTGCCCGCTCGAAGGAGGCGAAACCGTGATCGGACATCACTATCAGGTCGGCGGAAGGCGCGCGTCGGACTACTTCGCCGATGGAGGCATCCACCGAGCGATAGAAATCGAGCAGGTCGCCGTCGTGCTGGCCCCAAAGGATGTGCGAATTCTGATCGATCGACGAAAAGTAGAAGAATAACAAGCCCTCGTGGAAGTGTCGCAGCGAGTAATCGAGCAGGCGCCGCTCCGACTGGAGCACCATACGGCCGGCGTTCAGGAATTCCGCGAGATCGAAGACGCCTTGCCGCAACACTGCGGTGTCCTCGGGAATGCCCAGTGTCGGATAGCGCCCGATTTCGCGCGCGACCACGCGACTAAACGAAGGCGGCGCGGAAATCGAGAGATCGGGCGAGAGCGGGTCGGCATTGACGGGCGAAACGTAAAGCTCGAAGCGAGGATGAAGCTGCTTGGCGAAGACGCGGAACATCCCCCTGACCGCGGCCAGGTGCGGAATCAGTTGAAATTCCGCTCCCATCCAGTTTGACCATTCGCCTTGCTTAACGATTGCGGTTTCGTCGCCGAGAGTGATGCGCGCCACCGGCTGAGTGGGGTCGATATCGATCGCTAGCCTCGCGAATGAGGCGGCGCGATCCTTGCGCAGCGAGTTCGGCGGACCTTGTAAAGCCAGCTCGGCGCGGCCATTTACGGAGATTTTGATAATTTCTCCACCGTCCACCGAGCGCGAGACGTCCTCCGGATCGTCGGTGAAGTAGCTGAACGTGCCTTGCGTGCCGCGAAGATCCGGCGTGCCCATGCCAGCCAGCGCCTCGCCGTAAGGGAGCGGCGGATAATTGGTTGGCATCCGGACGATGACGACCGGAACCCCGGCTTCGCTCAAGATTTGCCAGAACGCTTGCCCCTTTCGAAGCGACGTCACGCGAGGGCGCGAGAGCGGGATCTCGTAGGGACCTAGTGGAAACCGGAACCGGGGTTCTTCCGTCCGGCTCATCGAGGAAAACGGAGTGAGAGTCGCCGGATCGCGCTCGACGAAATCGAAGATGCCGTGCGCTTCGGGATCCAGGCCCGTGATGAATGTCGACCATGCCACCGGGCTCTGTGGCGGCGTCGTGGTTTGCAAGCGCGCGAAGCTTCCGCGGCGGCGAAGTTGGTCCAGGTTCGGCAGCGAGTCCCAATGCCGCTCGACAAAATTCGGATCCATGCCGTCGACGCCGATGACGATCACTTGTCTGCCGTGCGCCGCCGAGTGGTCCGAGCCGCAACCGAATTCCATCGCGAGCGCCAATGCCAGCGCCGCGCGACCCTTACGCAAAGCGAATCACCGAGCGGCCATCCATCCAACCAGGTGGTTCGATACCGAACAGGACCAACGCGGTTGGCGCCATGTCTTCGATGCCCGGATCGTCGGCATCTAGCTTACGGTTCGAAAAAAGAACGCCCGGCACCAGAGCGGGATCGACGCAGTGGTCGCCGCTCCAGGCCTTGGTATTGTCTTCGAAGACGCGCGCGCTCACTTTGCCTAATGCCGCATCCCAGGACGCCCGATAGCCGTCCGCGTATCCCACCAGCACATCCGGCGCGGCTCTAAGATATGGCCCCTGGTAGAGCTCGGAGCTCGGGCAAATTCTACGAATGGCGATGCCGCTTGTTTCCTCGTCGCGCAGGTTTGCGAGACGAGCCACCAATTCGGTTTCCAAGCCGGCCGCATCCTCGGGGTCCACGATGCCGCGCGCCTCGCGCCCTCGCAAGTTGAGGTAAATGCCCCCGAAACCGAACGTGTAGGCGGATGTCCGCGACCAGTCCACGCCGTTAAATGCTTCGCCCGACTCCGACTCGCCGCGCTCCAGCGCCAGATACCCATTCTGGTGCAGCCATGCATTCAGATTGACGCCGCGCCGGAACGAGCAAAAGCCGTGGTCGGAGAGAACGAACAGCGCGGTATCGCGATCCACATGCTCGATAGTCTTGCCAACCAAGCGATCCATGTCTCGATAGAGTTCCTCGATAACGCCGGAATACGGGCCGGCGGCTCGCGCGGGATCAAGGTAACGATAAAACATATGCTGCACTCGGTCCGTGGTGTCGAACACGCAGGCCACTACGCCGCGGCGAGTACGTTCAAGCGCATTGAGAAACATTGCCTCGCGCTCTTGTTGAATCAAGCGCGCTTGTCCGAGAAAGGCCTCTTCGTCGATGGCGCCTTCATTCAAAGCCCAGGTATCCTCCGCCATGCCCAGCGTCGAGAACGTGCCGAGAAGCTTGGATAAATACGTGGCATAGTAGCGGGGCTCGCTGATCGGCAGCGCGGGCGCTTCGGGATCGATCTGGATCGGCGTAACGTAGAGTGAAAGCTCCGGCTCGGCGTCGTTCAGAAGAAAGCGCGCAATGCCGCGCACCGATGCGCCGGCGTGAGCTTGGAACCGCAGTCGAACCCAGGGCGTGTATTCGCCGCGCTGCAACGGGTAGCTCGCGCCCTGAATATGTAACTCGTAGCCTGCGCCGCCCGCGCGATGAATGCGAAAGGGAATCCGCATCGGGCCCGCGCCCTCGACCAGGCTGTTATCCGGCCCCGTGATGGCGCCCTCGAAGCCATCCTCGCAGGCCGAAAGCGAGTAGCGATTCCCGCCGGTGCACGATCCGTTCGAGGCGCCCGTCTGGAACCACGAAAACGTGCCTTGCGTTCCGCGCACGTCGGGCGTGCACATCGCCGAAAGCAACAGGCCGCGGAAACGTTGCGGAGGAAACGTAATCGGGACTCGCAGAATCGTGCTCCGAATCCAGCGTGATCCCAGAATTTCCCAAAAAGGCTTGCTCTTCTGGCGGAGCTCCAGCAAGGGAGCCGACAATGGAATTCGGAATTTCCCCAGGCGCAGAATGCGCTGAGATGGCCGAACGCGCGACGAGGATAGCTCCGGCACGTACGACCGCAAGTCGCGATTCAGAAAATCAAAGATGTTGTGCTTCGCGGGATTGACGCCTGTCGCAAACGTCGACCAGGCTACTGGAGACAATGCCGGGAAAGTGGTTCTGAGGCGGCGATAAGATCCCTGGTCTCGAAGCCGCGCCAGATTCGGCAGCTTCCCCTCTAGCATGAATTTTTCGGTGAGCGCGGGGTCCAGGCCGTCCAGTCCTAAAAAAATTACCTTCCGGACGCGTGCCGCGCCGAACCCGCTTCGTCGCCGCGCAATCCGAAGAAGCATCCGAAAAGGCCATAGGAAAACGGACAAGAGGCCGGCAAGCAGAGACACCACGAGAGTAAGAAATGATTCCAGGAAAACAAAACCGGCGCCCGGGCCGATGTACGCGAAGTGATCGGGCACGTGCATCATCGGAGCTTGCCCTCTACAAACGGGACCTCGAATACCTTCGGGTGTTGAATCGGACCATGGCCGAAATAGCCGCCTTCGCCGAACAGCTCGCCGTGATCGGAAGTGATGGTGATGAAGGTGTTCTTGGGCGCCAGGTCAAAAAGCTCCTCCACTACTCCATCCAGATGTCGCACGGCTTCAATCTGACGGTCGCGGAGCTCCAGAAGTTTACGACGATCGAACCGCCTGGCAGGCGATTGCGCAAGCTTGCCGCCCACCACCACGTCATCCAGGTGCTTGAAAACACCGTGAACGCCGCTGACGCGCGGCCATTCGTTCTCCGGTTCGTCCGGTAGTGCGTAGGGGTAGTGAGTTTCACCAGTGTTCAGCAAATGAAACGAAGGCGCGTTATCGGCGAACTCCATTCGAGGGAGCATTGCGCGCAGGTCGTTGTGCCGCTCCATCAGGCGATAACTGTCGAACCCTGTGTTAAGGATGGTGGCAGGATTCAGGACCGGCAGGGAGACCATCGCGTGCGTGCGGTATCCAAGACTCTGCAGTAAAACCGGTAAATACAAACGAGGCACGAACGACTTGAATTCGAGAGACGGGGCGCCCAGCCGCTCCTTGAACTTGAGTAAATCCCGCTGGTAGTATTCGGACGCGAAAACGTGACGCGGGCTTCGGTGTGGCATCAAACCGATGAGCAGGTTGTAATGCGATGGCGAGGTCCAGGAGGCATAAGACCAACGCCGCTCCACCTTCCCCAACTTTCGGATCGTTTTCGGGCGCGCGGCCGCGAAGGTATCGTAGCGGCAGCTGTCGAAGACCAGAAGAATATAGTTGTTCTTGGCGCGCGGCTGCTCTGAACGCTTCGGCCTCATTCCGTTCCAATCTTATCCGGGAAACGAGAGAATACAAAACCTTACAATACAAAGCATGCGAAGGAATCAGACCTTAATGACCGCGGTCGTCGTCCTCGCCAGTCCGCTTCTGGCACAATCTCCATTGCCGAACGACGAATACGTACGGCGCGCGCCGATCGCGGCTCGGGGTTTGGCGCCGGGCATGAAAGTCAAACAGCTGGGCAACAACAACGGCCGCACGTTCCAAGTGACGCTGCGCAAGGGCGACGAGCTGGCGGCGGGTTTGACGGAGTTCGCTGAACAAAACCACGTGACGCTGGCTCAGGTAACCGGTATAGGCGCTCTCAACTCGGCCGTCTTGGGGTGGTTCGATCCCGACAAGAGAGCCTACAAGAAGATCGTCATCAGCGAGGAAGTGGAGGTCGTCTCGTTTATCGGCAACATCGCGCTCGAAAACGGCAAACCATTTTTGCATGCCCACGCCGTGGTTGCTTTTCCCGACGGAAGCACCAAGGGCGGCCATTTCATCGAAGGGCGCGTAAGTCTCGAGATGCAGATTTTCGTGATGGATTCCGAGGCGGCGCCAACGCCTGTTCCGACCGTAACCGGACCCTTGCCGGTTACCCCGGATTCTTATCCGTTCGGAGCCGCGGATCACACGCGCGTTGCCGGCGATCTCCGGACCGTCGATTATGTGGAAGAGGAGTTTCTCATCTCGGGATCGGCCAATATTTATGACTGGCCGCAGCCCGGTCCGGCTGTCGTACGGACTTCCCGCGTTCCTTACACCACGCGTGTCCTGGTCCGCCGGCCGGCTTTACGAGCACAATTCAGCGGGACGGTGGCGGTCGAAATGCTGAACCCCTCGAACCTCTTCGACCTGAATCTCGGATGGACGATCTCCGGCAAACAATTCGCGCGTCACGGCGATGCGTGGGTCGGCATCACCGCGAAGCCGGTTTCCGCGGTCGCGCTTAAGAACTTCAATCCGTCGCGGTATGCGCCGCTGTCGTGGGTGAATCCGCTGCCGCTCGACGATCCGAAGAACTGCCCGGCCGTCCCGCGCGACAGCGACCGGCTCACTGAGAACGGATTGGTCTGGGATATTTACAACCAGACCGCGGCCTGGCTTCGGAGCCGCGACCGCACCAATCCATTGGCTTATGGCGAGACCGACGGCCGCGCTCCCGTCCAGCATCTTTACGCCTGGGGCTATTCTCAAACCGGCTCGTTCCTCTACACCTACGTGAATGCCATCCATCCCTTGGATGTGCAGGCGAACGGCCGCCCTTTATTCGACGGCTACGTGATCGCGATGGCGAGCGGACCCGCGCCCATCAATCAATGCGCTCCGCCGATTCCCGCGGGCGACCCTCGCCGCGAGATCAACAACGTGGGTGTGCCGGTGATTCGAGTGATGAGCGGGTCGGATTATCTGCGCACTATCGGCGCCCGACGGCCCGATAGCGATGCCGCTCCCGACCTCTACAGAAATTATGAAATTGCTGGCTCGGCGCATGCGACGCCGGACGAACTCTACTTCGCAGCCGCTCCGGTCGACATCCTCAAAGCCGGACGAGCTGTTCCGCCCATGAACTGCAACGAAGGGCCGCGCAGCCGTTTTCCGAACAGCATCGCGTTCAACGCTATTTTCCAAAATCTCGACCTGTGGGTTCGCCAGGGCATTGCGCCGCCTCGAGCCCAGAACATCCACGTCGAGAACAACGCGCCGGTCCTCGACAAGTTCGGCAACGTTACCGGTGGCATTCGTTCGCCGTACGTGGACGTGCCCACCAGCACCTGGTTCGGCAACTCCACCGGAGAATCGTTCTGCATGATCGCCGGGCACGAAGTTCCGTTTGATCACACGCGCCTCAAGCAGCTCTATCCCACCCATAGCGCCTATGAGCGGGCGGTCTCGGAGGATGTATCGGCGCTGGTGACTGAGCGATTCATCACGCCGGAAGATGGCCAGGAGCTAATCGAAGAGTCCAAGAAGGCCGATGTTCCTTAGTCGTGGTACTGCCTAGTATTGACTTGCAGCCGGTGGCTTCTATACGCTGGACAATCAACCTTGCAGTTCGGCGTTTGCCGATTCCCATGTTCGGAAAAACACTTATCCTCGTGCTGATAGGCGCCGCTTGCATAGTCGGCCAATCCACCGGTTCGCTCAGCGGCGTAGTGTCCGATTCTTCGGGCGCGGTCATCCCCGGCGCTCAGGTGAAGGTTTCGAACGACGCCGGAAATGTGAAGTTCGTCACCTCGGGGGAAGACGGCTCGTACCATGTCACCGGCCTTAGCCCCGCAAAGTATTCCGTCGAAGCGTCGTTCGCCGGCATGACTCAAGGCGGCGCGGCCACGGCCGAGATCGGCGAAGGAACAACCACCCTGAATCTGGTCCTGCGCTTGACTCTCGAAAAGCAAGAGGTAACAGTTCAGGAAAACGTGGGCCCGCAGGTGAGCACAGACCCTTCGCAAAGCGCCGCCACCTTGACAGTAAGCGGCGACAGCCTGGACGCTTTGTCGGATGATCCCGACGATCTGCAGGCGGATTTGCAGGCTCTGGCCGGGCCTTCGGCGGGCCCCAACGCAGGACAGATTTATATCGACGGGTTCACCGCGGGGGACGCAACGCTTCCGAACAAGGATGCGATCCGCGAAATCCGCATCAATCAGAATCCCTTCTCTCCCGAATTTGACGCCATCGGTTACGGGCGCACCGAAATCCTCACCAAGCCCGGCAAGGACAAGTTTCGCGGGCAAGCGTACTTCAACTACGGCAACGCTTACTTCAATTCCCGGAATCCCTATGCGCAAGAGAAGTCGCCGTTCGATTTGACGGAGTATGGCGGAATTTTTGGCGGCCCGTTGAATAAGAACGCGTCCTTTTTCCTGGATGTGGACCAGCGCAATATCAACAACGGGACCGTGGTGGATGCCATCACGTTGAACCCCAACGCGCTGGCCATCATCAACCCTTATACGGCCGTGTTTTCCAGTCCGCTCTCGCGGTTGCGCATCAGTCCGCGGATCGATTATCAGTTGGGCGCCAACAATACGTTGACGTTCCGCTACGCCTTAACCAGAAGCATCAGCACCGACACCGGCGCGGGAGGTTTCAGTCTCGGCTCCACGGCGTACAACCAGAATCTGGTGGAGCATGCCTTTCAGGCGACCGAAACGGCGGTCCTGAGCTCCAAGGTGGTGGATGAAACGCACTTCCAGTTTTTACATCAGCACAATATTCAAGACTCCACCGATGACGATCCAACCATCGTGGTAGTGAACGCTTTCACCGGCGGCGGACCCACCAACCCGTCCTATTACTACATTCATCACCACTACGAAGTTCAAAACTACCTCAGCATTTTCTCGGGCGCACACTCCTGGAAAATGGGCGTAAGGCTGCGCGCCGTCGCGATCCAGGATTCATCCCATGCGAACTTCGATGGCACCTATACTTTCGGCGGATCGTACGCTCCCATAATCGATCTCACCAATCCGGTTGTGCCCGCCACTCCTTGCAACCCGATGATCCCGAATCCGGGATGCGAAACCATCAGTTCCATTCAACAGTACCAACGCACGCTGCTATTTCAGCAAATGGGTTTCTCGCCGGCGCAGGTCCAGTTGCTGGGCGGCGGCCCCACGCAGTTCTCCATCAACACCGGCAATCCGCTGGTGAGGGTTGGCCAAGTGGACGCCGGCTTGTTCGTGGGCGACGATTGGCGCCTGAAGCCGAACTTCACTCTGAGCCTCGGCCTGCGATATGAAACCCAGACCAACATTCGAGGCAATCTGGATTTCGCGCCACGCCTGGGATTCGCTTGGGCGCCCGGTGGTCCTTCCAAGACGGCGCGCCCGAAAACCGTGATTCGCGGGGGCTTCGGCATCTTTTACTACCGATTCAGCGAGCAAAACATTCTGATCGCGGAACGATTCAATGGCATCGCCCAGCAACAATTTGTGGTGGTGAATCCCGATACGTTCCCCGCCATTCCCTCGGAAGCCGAACTCGTGGCGTCCAATTCGCCGCAAGCGATCCACACGGTCAGCCCGCTTCTGCAAGCGCCGTATGTGGTCCAATCCGCAATGGGCGTGGAACGTCAGATCCCCGGCAACACGACCATCGCGGTCACTTATACGAACTCGCACGGCTTGCATCAATTGCTTTCGCGCAATATCAACG
>Ga0302324_100019643_pt1 | contig 13257 bp, 7 predicted proteins | sample Palsa_T0_1_FD_201949 | JGI IMG/M metagenome (GOLD analysis project Ga0302324, IMG submission 201949) | Peat permafrost microbial communities from Stordalen Mire near Abisko, Sweden - Palsa_T0_1 | ecosystem: Environmental > Terrestrial > Soil > Palsa > Peat permafrost | place: Sweden: Abisko...
ACAACGGCTGGGTTCCCCGCGATTTCTGGTTAACCGAAGAAGAGAAGAAAGCCATCCTGAATTTCCAGGAACAGTTTCCGCTGGAAGGCTACCGGCGTTTGACTTACATGATGATGGACGCCGATGTCGTGGCCGTCAGCCCATCGAGTGTCTTCCGCGTGTTGCATGCCGCAGGCCGCCTGCAACCGTGGTCGCGTAAACCCAGCAAAAAAGGCACGGGATTCGTGCAGCCTTTGGCCTCGCATGAGCACTGGCACATCGATATTGCACACATCAACATTCATGGGACCTTCTACTATTTGTGCGCCGTGTTGGACGGCGCCAGCCGCTACATTGTGGACTGGAGTTTGCGCGAGTCCATGCGGGAACCAGACGTTGAAGTGCTCTTGCAGCGTGCCAAGGAAAAGTTCCCAGAAGCCAAGCCGCGCATCATCTCCGACAATGGACCGCAATTCATCGCCAAAGATTTCAAGGAGTTCATTCGCATCTCCGGCATGACGCATGTGCGCACTGCGCCGTACTATCCGCAATCCAACGGCAAGCTGGAACGCTGGAACAAGTCCATCAAGAGTGAATGCATTCGGCCCGGCGTTCCGCTCTCAATCGACGATGCGGAACGTCTGATTGTGCAGTATGTGCAGGTCTACAACGAGCAAAGACTGCACAGCTCTATCGGCTACATCACACCGAAAGACATGCTCGAAGGACGCCAAAAACAAATCCATGCCGAGCGTGATCGCAAGCTGGAACAAGCCCGCAAACAACGCGAAGAAATTGCTCGACTGCGGCCTAATCCAGTACAGAAAAACGTCGCTTAGCCGATAAGACTTCTGTCAGGTGAAACGGAAGCAGGCTCTGCGGGGACGCAACCTTGCCGAGGGATAGCTTGGCGGACTCATCGGAACGATGACAAAATGCGGGCGGCTCATGCCGCCCTAATAATCAAATCGGAACGATAGATCCCCATGCCTTGAAAATCCCCGCCCGCAGGGCGGAATTTCCTCCTTCGGCGGCTTCCTCCCGCCTCAGTTTCACGCTGAACCAATACAGGAGGATGACGTGCCGCAAGAATACCTCGAGCAAGACGAGCCACCCGCTTAACGGCACCGCCGCTGTGGCTTCAGTCCAACGGGTTGACACTGTGCTGATGCAACGCTAGGCAAGGGAGATCGAACCCTGCCTGGTTAGAGGAACGGGTCGCTCAACCTGTAGTTTGAGATTGTAAAAACAGCGTTCCAGCGCTTCCTGCAACTCTTTCACGTTAATTGGCTTGGTCAGAAAATCGTCCACTCCAGCGGCGATACAGTCTTCCCGATTTTCTTTCATAGCTCCCGCGGTAAGGGCCGTAATCCACGGGCGTTTTGTTCCCCAGGCGTCGATTACGCTCCGCGTCGCGTCCAGGCCGTTCATTTCCGGCATGTGCACGTCCATCAAAACAAGATCGTAAGTTTGTCTGCGCAGAGCCTCGAGGACTTCCAGGCCGTTACCAACCGCATCGGGACGGTAGCCGAGACGTTCAAGCATACGGATCGCCACTTTCTGGTTGACCGCATTGTCCTCGGCCAGAAGAACACGCAGAGGAATGCGTTTCGAGAAATCGGCATCGAAAATTTTGGCGCTCTGAGTAGCTTTGGCTCCGGCAGATCCACTCAGGACTTCACCCACCACGCGCTGCAGTTGCTGCCGGCGCACAGGTTTCGAAAGGACAGCCGCAACTCGGCCCGGACCATCGCCAAAAGCTTCTTTGCTTGATACGGAGGCCGAACTCAGCACGATGATGGGCGGCGTCGCGCTACCGAATTCCTGTCTCACGGCCAGCGCAAACTCAGCTCCGCTCATTCCGGGCATCTGCCAGTCAAGCAGGATCGCATCCCAAAATTCGCTTCGCATTGCTTCCATCGCCTCTTCGCCGCAAGAGACAGCACGCGAACGAAACTTCCAACGATTCAGGTAAGAGGTTAGGCTGATGCGGTTTGTCTCGTTATCGTCCACCACCAGAATTCGCTTGCCGGGCCAATCGGACGCCGCCTCCGTGGTTGCTTCTTGTCCCGCAGCAGGCTGATAAGGGATTTCTATCTGAAACACCGAACCAACGCCGAATTCGCTGCTAACCCAGATTCGACCCCCCATCAACTCGGTCAACCGTTTCGAAATGGCCAAACCTAAGCCTGTACCGCCAAAACGGCGAACCGTGGAATTGTCAACTTGATTGAACGACTGGAACAAACCCGCGATTTTCTCGGCTGGTATCCCGATGCCTGTGTCTCGGACTGCCAAATATAATGTCTGACTGCCCGCTCCGTTCCGGCGAAGGGCGGCTGAAACCACCACCTCACCTTGCGCCGTGAACTTGACCGCGTTTCCCACCAGATTGAGCAGAATTTGCCGCGTGCGCGTCACATCGCCCGAGATCCATTCCGCTACGTCCGGATCGATCTGTGCCACCAGTTCAACCTTGTTCTGCGTTGCTCGATTCGCCAGCAGCTCCAGCACCTCCTCAATGCAATCGTATAGGCAGAAGGGTTCGTTCTCAATCTCGAGTTTGCCCGATTCGATCTTCGAAAAATCGAGAATGTCGTTGATGATAGTGAGCAGTGCGTCGGATGAAGAGCGGATAATCTTGACGTAATCCAGAGTTTCGTTCGGCAGATCCTGATCCAGAATCAAATTCGTCATTCCCATCACCGCGTTCATGGGAGTGCGAATCTCATGACTCATATTGGTAAGAAATTCGCTCCGCGCCTTTGCCGCTTGTTTGGCTTTATCGCGCTCTTCTTCGGCGATGCGTCGCGCCAATTCAATTTCTTCCCTCCGCTGATCCTCCAGGAAGCGCGCTGTCAACTGCTTCCAAAAGTCCGCATTCATCTGTTTCCCTTGAAAGAGCGTGAACAGAAAAAATATGACGTTGGCAAACGCGTATTGGAGCGCAGTCGAACTGTGCAACCAGAGCGCGCACACCAGAGGCGGAAGGAGCAAGCCGCAGAGTTGCAACCTGAGTAGCTTGCCGTTTGGCGCGAACGACAAGGCGGAACCGGATATGACTCCGGTTATCCAGATCAAAATTATGATGGGGGTCCACTTTTCGAAACCGTAGATTGCGATGGCATGTGCCAGCAGGAGACCGAAAGTGCTGGCCAGTATAACCACCGAAAGACCGATGAGCCGATACCAGAGTTCGGGCGACTTCGCACAGATTTTTTCACGTGCAGAAAGCACCGATAGCCTTAAAATGATGCCGACAGCCGTCAGAGCCGTGAGCGCCACAAACTCGCTGAGATGCTCATGACCATAATCGGTGCTGATCCAAACCACCACGGCTATGATCGGGTAAATGACGACCCCCATGCTGAGGCGCGCGGCGAAAATGGCAGCCGCCTCTTTCTCGGCCTTGCTGCGCAAATCGGGCGAGAGTTCGGCTAAGACAGGCGGCTGCTCGCGAATTTGCATCGGCGCTCTTCTTATCGGCTAAGCGAGACCGGTCCTATAGGCCGCAGTCCAATTAACCCACTCGCCCGTGACCTTGTAGGGCGGGATGGAATCCTGCGCGCCGATTGGAAACCGGCGCCCCACACCATATAGTCGACCGCTGCCCCAGCCGATATACTGAGTGAGATCCGCCGTTTTCTTCGCACCTAAACCAAACCATCGTAGATGCAACAAATCATTCGAAAAGGAATCAAAGACATTCTGGTCGAAGAAGTGCCCGACCCTATGGCCGGTCCCCATCACGTACTCATCCGCCCGGTCTTCTCGCTCATCAGCAGCGGCACCGAAACCGCCAGCATCCACCAGGAAGGCGTCTTAAAAGAGGTCGCCGATAATCCTTCGCACATCCGCAAAGTGCTCGATGTCATGCAGACGAACGGCCCTATTCCCACCATTCGCGAGGTCAACGCCAAATTCAGTGAATATGCGGCTCTGGGATACTCCGGCGCGGGCATTGTCGTCGAAAAGCACCCTACCGTTACCGACCTGGAATTAGGCGACCGCGTTGCTTACGGCGGCGAAGGCACCGGCCATGCCGAAACCATCATCACCGGGCGTAATTTGGTCGCGCGCGTCCCACCCGACGTCAAACTCGAACATGCCTGTTTCGCCACCCTCGGCAGCATCGCCCTGAATGCCGTTCGCATCGCGAACATCAGCCTGGGCGACCGTGTTGTTGTCATCGGTCTAGGCTTGGTGGGCCAACTCGTTTCGCAGCTCGCGCGCTTGCAGGGAGCGCTTGTCATCGCCACAGATCTGCGAACAGACCGCGTGCAACTGGCGCACGATCTCGGCGCGCCTGAACCCATCTTTGGCGGCTCGCTCAAAGAAGGCGTCGCCGGCATCACCGACGGCAAAGGTGCCGATTGCGTCATCATCGCCGCCGCCGCTAAATCCGCCATTCCCTGTAAACTCGCTCTTGAAGTTTGCCGCGATCGTGGCCGCATCGTCGTCTTAGGCGCGGTGGAAATGAGCTTTCCCTGGAACGACATGTATCTGAAAGAAATTCAGTTGTTCATGTCGCGCGCGTACGGCCCCGGCAGTTACGATCCCGCCTATGAGCGTCAAGGCCAAGATTATCCATATTCCTATGTTCGCTGGACCGAAAACCGCAACATGGAGGAATTCCTCCGCCTCGTGGGCCGCGGCGATGTCAAAATTGAGCCGCTCATCACGCACCGTTTTCCGCTCGCCGACGGCCCCAAAGCCTACGCCACCATCATGGACCCGGCTTCCAACAGCCTTGCCGTCGTCCTGCAATACAAGACCGAAGATTCACCCGCCTCCGCCGCGCAATTCCAAGCCAATCGCACCGTCTCCTTCCACGCCAATAAGAAAAAAGAAGGCGCTCTCGGCATCGCCCTCATCGGCGCCGGCAACTTAGCTCGCTGGGCTCACCTCCCGAACATCAAAAAGATTCCCAACTCCAGCTTGCGCGCCATTCATTCCAATAGCGGCGTGCGCGGCAAAAGCTATGGCGCACGCTTCGGCGCCGCCTATTGCACTACCGATTACCAACAGATTCTCAACGATCCGGCAGTGAATCTGGTCTTCATCACCAGCCGGAACCAATATCACGGTCCGCAAGCGCTCGAAGCTTTGCGAGCCGGCAAGCACGTTTTTGTTGAAAAGCCCATGGCCATTACCGAAGAGGAATGCCGAGATCTCGTGCATGCCTCCCGCGAAACCGGCTGTCACCTCACCGTCGGCTTCAATCGCCGCTTCGCGCCCTTTTACAAACCACTCAAAGCGCAGCTGACCAAGCGCAATGGCCCCGCCGTAATCAGTTGCCGCGTCAACTCGCCCGGTATCTCAGGCGCTTATTGGATGGCCGATCCTTCCATTGGCGGCGCGATTCTCGGCGAAGCCTGCCACTTTGTCGATCTTATGTACTGGCTTCTCGATTCCGAACCCGTCAGCGTTTCCGCTTACTCCCTGCCCACCGGCAAGCAAGATCCCGTAGGTGAGAACAACCTCGTCGCTTCGTTCCTATTCGCCGATGGCTCCATTGGCAACCTCACCTATTCAACCATCGGCAGCCGCACTTCAGGCGGCGAATTGGTCGAAATTTTCATGCAAGGAATGGGCATGCAAAGCGAAGATTTCAAGCGCCTCACTACCGCCGGCTCCATCCGCCGGACCCGCAAAAAAATGTTCGCCGACAAAGGCTATGGCGCACAGATCGATGAGTTCGTCGCCGATCTGCGCAGCGGCAAGACTCCCGGCGTCACTGTGCGCGATGGCGCGCGTTCCACCATCGTCTGCCTGCGCATGCTCGAATCCGCCAAAGAACGCCGGCCGTTCTTGATCGATTGGGAAAGCGCCGTCGCGTAATTCTGACGCAAAATGGCTGAACCTATACCCGTCCTGCTCATGGTCCGCGAACTCGGCATCGGCGGCTGTGAACGCGACCTCGCCAAGCTCGCCAAGACTCTCGACCGCGCTCAATTTTTCCCGCACGTCGGCTGCTTCCACTCAGACGGCTTGCGCTCGGACGAGTTACGCGCCGCCAGCATCCCCATCGTTCGCTTCCCCGTCCGCTCGTTTCAATCGTTTTCGGCCATCAGCGGATCGCGCCAAATGGGCCGCTATCTGCGCGAACATCAAATCAAGCTGGTTCACTGCTTCGACGTTCCCACCGTCATCTTCGGCGTTCCCACGGCTTATTTCAACCATCTGCCTGCCATCGTCTCCGCCCAGCTTGGTGAACGCGAACTGCACCCGAAAATTTATCACAAACTGCTGCGCATCACGGACCATCTCGCCGACGTCGTCGTCGCCAACTCCAGCGCCATCCAGCGATACCTCATCCAGCGCGAGCGCGTCCCAGCCGACCGTACCTATCTCTGCTACAACGGAGTTGAAACTGCGATCTTTCATCCCGCCGAAGAGCCAAAGCCGGCCACCGTCGCCGCTGCCTCTTTAGTCATCGGCACGGTATGCGCCCTGCGTCCGGAAAAGCGCCTCGATCTCCTGCTGAAAGCTTTCGCCCAAGTCCGCCATCTTCTTCCGGGCATGAAACTCCTCATTGTCGGTAGCGGTCCGGTTCTTCCGCAGCTCGAAGCCCTGCGCGACGAACTCAGCCTCACTGCCGATTGCGTCTTCGAACCTTCAAAAACCAAAGTGGCCCCCTGGATGCGCGCCCTTGATATCTACGTCATGAGTTCGGAAACCGAAAGTTTTCCCAACGCTCTGCTCGAAGCCATGGCCTGCGGCTGCGCAGTCGTCGGCTCGCGTGTCGGCGGCATCCCCGAATTGATTACCGACGGCGTTTCCGGCTTACTCTTCGAATCGAAGAATGTCGCAGACCTCGCCGCCGCGCTTGCCAAGCTGATTCTTGATCCCGTGCTGCGTCAGCGTCTGGGCGCCCAAGCCGCCACCTTCACGCGCGAAACCTTCTCCATGGAAGTCAACGCCCGCCGCAACGAATCGCTGTATCGCAGCTTGCTCGGACGCAAAGGCATCATTCCGCCTAAGGGAAGCCCGCCACCAGACCCGGTTCTTAAGGCTTCTAATCATCGTTTCTAATAGATTCGATATTCGATATTATAAGGAATATGGTAATATCAGGGAAGGACGTAAATGACCATGCCCAGAGTTAAGAAAATCACCGTCGACATCCCACTGTCAATGTTTGAGGCCATGGAAGCAAATCGTGAGTCGAATACCACCACTAGCGTATTTATACGCCGCGCAATTGAACGGTACTTACGCCTTCTAGAGCGCGCAAAGCTGGAGCGCGCTCTGCAAGAGGGCTACATCGCCAACGCCGCGGTAAGCGGCCAGATTCACCAGGAATTTGAATTCGCCGATGCCGAGCTAGCCGCGGAGGTAGAGTGACGATCGCCGCCATCATGCGAGGCGATGTTGTCGAGGTTAACCTTGACCCGACTGTAGGAACTGAAATAAAGAAGACCCGCCCCTGCGTTGTGGTACAGAACAATGTCGGCAATCAGTACTCTTCCCGCACGATCATTGTGCCGGCAACGGGAGCCGAGCATATCGTTAAGACATTTCCAATTCAGGTCCAGGTGGCTGGCGAGGGAGGGTTCACTAAGCCGTCTGTGATTCTTTGCGATCAGATTCGTGCCATCGACAAAAGCCGTCTCGTTCGCATTTTGGGACGCCTCACCCGCCTCACCATGGATAAAGTTGACACCGCTATTAAGATCAGCCTTGCCCTGAAGTAACTCAGCTCCTAAGCAAACGTCAGCGTGAAATGCGCCCCGTCTCGATATTCATACCGCAAATCTCCCTGCAGTTGCCCCGCCAGATCCGTCACCAATTGCAACCCCAGCGTAGCCGGATTCTTCAGGTCCATTTTCTTCGGCAGCCCCACGCCATCGTCCCGGTAACGCATCTCGAATCTCCCGTCCACCGTGTGAAAATCGATACGAATCTGCCCCGTCCCCCGCGGAAACGCATGCTTCACGGAGTTCGATAAAAGCTCCTGCAAAATCAGCCCGCAGGGAATCGCGTCGTCCATGCTCAGCCGCACATCCACGTCGGATGAAAATTCAATCGCCGAGGGCTCCGCCATATACGAGCTGAAGAAATAGCGCGCCAGCTCATTTACATAATCCCCGAATTCGATCCGCGCCAGATCGTCCAGATGACAAAATTGTTCATGCATCAATGCCATCGAACGCACCCGGTCGCGGCTTTCATTCATCGCCTTATGAAATTCGCGATCTTCAAACCGCTGCGCCTCAAGCGAAAGCAGGCTCGAGACCACCTGCAGATTATTCTTCACCCGGTGCTGCACTTCCTTGAACAAAACGTTTTTCTGCTCCAGCAGCCGCTCCAGGTCGCGATGCGCCAGCCGCAGGCTCTCCTCGCTGCTGCGCAACGCCAGCTCAATCTGCCGCTGCTCCGTCACATCCACCATCACCGAAACCGCCCCTTGCAAATGCCCGTTGGCGTCTCGTACCGGCGACGCCGAATTGAAAATCGTGGCCCGGCTGCCGTCAAAGCGCTGGATATCGATAATCTCGCCCAACACTTTCTCTCCGCGCAACGCCCGCGCACCCGGCCACTCGTCCACTCGCAGCGGCTCGGCCGATCCGGCCCGCGAACCCTGCAAATCGAATCCTCGAGCCGCGAGTTCTTCGACGCTCTCCGCGCCCCAAATCCGCAAGGCCTCGGCGTTCCCTTCCAGCACGCGATTGCTGCGATCCGCCAACAAAATTCCCGCCGGCATCGTTTCGAGCAATGCCGCCAGCCGCCGCCGTTCCTGGTCCGATTCGCACAGTGCCGACGCCAGCTCCTGCTCGGCGCGCTTCTGCTGCGTAATGTCCATCATCACGCCCAACACTCTCACCGCCCGCCGCGCCGCGCCTTCGCCTTCAAAATAGACCCGCCGCCTGATAATCACCCAGCGCAGGCTGCCGTCCGGAGGCACCAGCCTATACTCCAATTCCTCCTCATCGCTGTTGGAGCCTTCCAGATCGCCGCGCCGCGCCGCCATCAGCTTTTCTCTATCTTCGGGATGAACAAGCGCGATACAATCCCGTGGCGTAATTTTCGCCTCCGTCACGCCCACCAGTTCCCGCGCCCGTTCGTTCAATTCGACCGTCTCTTCGAGCGGCAGATCGTTGAAAATCCCAATCCGGCCCGTCTCAAGCGCTACTCGCAGCCGGTCCTCGCTCTCGCGCAGCGCGTCCTCCACCCGCTTCCGTTTCGTAATGTCACTGTTCACGCCGATCACGCGCACCGGCCGCCGCACGCCATTCGTTTCCTGAAAGTAAACCCGCCCGAACGTCGCCAGCCAGCGCACCGTTCCGTCCCGCAACACAATCCGCATTTCTTGCGAGAAGCGGCCGTCGCTCAAACCGGAGCTTGACATCGCGGACAGCGCCGACACCCGCATCGTTTCGCGTTCATCCGGATGCACCACCTTCAGCGCCTGTTCAAACGAAGCCGGCCCCAATCCAGGCAGCCCCATGATCTCGCGGCAGCGCTCGTCCCAAACCACGCGGTCTTCTTCCACGTTATAGTCCCACGATCCCAACTCCGCCGCATCCAGCGCGAGCCGCCGCTGCTCCGCCACCTGGCTCAACAATTCTTCGGCCTGCGTACGTTGCGTCGCATCCCGGCTGATATTCAGCACGCCCACCGTTTCCCCGGCCCGGTTATGCACCCGCACATAGCGGCTTTCCACCACCCGCGCCTGCCCGTCTTTCGAAATTTGCGCCAGCTCCCCATCCCAGCGCCCCGTCTTCGCCAGCGCCTCGTCGATAGCAGCCGCAAAGGCATTGGTCTTGACGATCTCTCGCAGCGAACGCCCAACCGCCTCGCCATGACTCCAGCCGTAAATCTCCGTCGCTCCCGCGTTCCACCCCGTAATTACGCCCGCCGGATTCAACGTGACAATCGCATCGTGCGAAAAATCGATCAGGTCCGCTTGCCTTTGCAGCGCTTCATACGCCATCGCTTTCGTGCGCGCGTCGCGCTCCATCATCGCGCCCGCCAACAACAACGCCAGCGCCAGCAGGCCCGAAGTGAGCAGCAGCATGAACCGCGTCCGCCCCACTGCTTCATTCGCCGCCCTTGTGCGCGACGCCAGCAGCGTATGCTCATTTTCTTCGAACTCCCGCAAGCGCGAAGTCAATTCGCTCATCAGCTGCACGCCGCGTCCGCTCGATGTCGTGCCCAAAACCAATTCGAATCGCCCTTGATCCACCCGTTTTGCCGCGCCCGCCAGCACCGCCAAGCGCCGTTCCGTGAGTGCCTTAATCGTCTGGAGCCTTTCCTGTTGCGCCGCATTGTCGCGCGTCAGGCCCTCCAAATCCGCCATAATCCGCGCTTGCGCTTCCACATCCGCGTTATACGGCGTCAGAAAATTGCGGTTGTGCGTAATCACGTAACCGCGCATGGAACTTTCCGTATCGCGAATGATCGAAAGAAAACGCTCGCACGAAACCAAAACCCGGTACGTGTGCTCTACCGACGCGCCCGCTTCTTTCGACCGCTCAAAATTGTTCCACAAAACGTCCGCCGACGCCACAATCAATACCAGCGTGGCTAATGGGCCCGCCAAACGTCGCAATTGCGCCTTCCCAATCACCGCCCACTCTCGGCCGCCGGCAGCGTGAACACGAATTTCGACCCTTCCCCCACCACCGATTCAGCGTAAATCGTCCCGCCGCCCCGTTCCACAATCCGCCGGCACACCGAGAGCCCGATGCCCGTCCCCTCAACTTCCCGCGATTGCAGCCGTTTGAATACCCCGAAAATCCGTTCACTGTAAGCCATATCGAAACCCATGCCGTTATCCGCCACCACGAACCGCCACCACGCGCCCGCTCGTTCGGCCGAAACCGTCACCCGCGGTTCCACCTCTTTGCGCCGGAACTTCAATGCATTGCCAATCAGGTTTTGAAACAACTGCGCCGCGCGCTGGTCGGACATGGCCACCACCGGCAACACACCCACCTCAATGCGCGCTCCCGTTTCCTCCATCAGCGCTTTCAGCAATTGCATCACCGCGAACATGACTTCGTTACAATCCGCCGTCGCCGCAGGCTCGTCCTCCTGCCCCACCCGGCTATATTCCAAAAGCCCGGCGATCATATTTCGCAAGCGTTCGGCGCTACTCTTCACATAAAACAGCAAGCGCTCGTCCGCGCCCCGCATCTTCTCGGCCAGCCCTCGCTCAATCAGTTCCACACCGCAAATCAGCGTCCGCACCGGTTCCTGCAAATCGTGCGCAATCGTGTAGGCGTAGGCTTGCAAATCCGCGTTGGAATGTTCCAGTTCTTTTTCCTTGCGGAGCAGCGTTTCTTCCATCTCTTTCCGGCCGGTGATATCCACCTCCGTCCCGATGATGCGCTGCAATCGTCCATGCGCGTCTCGATAGGCCTTCGCGCGCACTTGCACCCAGATCGGCCCTCCCGAATCGAGCGGAATGCGATGCTCCCAACTCGCCTCCTCCCTCTCGGAGTGAACCCATTCCTCAAAGCGCTCCTGCATGGCGCGCTGCTCATCTTCATCCGCGCCCCGGCTCCACAAATCGTCAAGGTCGCGCAAGCTCCCAGCCGCCGCCTGATGCAGCTTTTCCAATTCTGGCGTGACATGAAATTCACCCGTCTCGCCATTCCAATCGAACACGCCCACCCGCCCTGCCTGCTGCGCCAGCTCCAGCCGGTTATTCAGCTCCCTCAGCCGCGTTTCGGCGCGATGCTTGTATACCGCCGTCTCAATCGCCGCCACCAACTCGCGATTTTCAAACGGCTTGAGAATGTACCCAAAGGGCTCAGTCGCCGCCGCTTCCAACAGCGTTGCACTATCCGAATGCCCCGTGAGATAAATGACCGGCAAATTGAAATCTTCTTTCAATTCGCGCGCCGCCTCAATCCCCTCCGGCACCCCATTCAGCCGGATATCCATCAACACGACTGTCGGCCGTTTCCTCACTACCGATTCGAGCGCCTCGGCCCTCGACGACGCGATCTCCGTGACCTCATAACCCATACCGCTCAATCGGATCTGCAGGTCGCGCGCCACAATTCGCTCGTCTTCCACCACCAGGATGCGCAGCTTCCTGCCGCTCTCCAACCGGTCATTGCCGTCTCTGGCAACCTGCCTGCCGCCTAAAATCCCTGTCAACGAGGCATGGCTGTTTGTGGTAATCACAGAAACCTTCTTCGCAAAAACCGCCGCCGCCCAAAGCACGCCCGCGTGCATCCCAACCCGAACAAAACGAAAAGGGCCAGCAGCACCAAGCACCCGATGCCTAGGAAACGCAGAAACCCAGTGCGCGACTGTGGCGGGGCGATGGCTGTAACCGGCGCTGGCCCAGCCGTCTCCAAAGGCGTTCCGCAATTCGCACAAAATCGCACCGCCCCTTCGTTCGCCGTTCCACAATTCGGACAATACATAAAATCAGTCTACCCCGCAATTTCCCCAGAGGTGGCCAAGGCGGAAACTTCGTTTCCGCTAGCGCAACGCACCGCGTTGCGCTACTTCCCCTGTCCCACAATCGTTCATCGCCAGGAGCAAAAAGGGACGGATGACTCTGTCCCCAACCGATCGATCTACCGATGTCGGAAACGCCCCCTGCGGACAGAGCCGTCGGTCCCTTTTTGCGTTCTTCGAAAATGTACAAACTCCCGCGGCCACCTTTCAGGTGGCCACTCACACGTGCCGGTGATTCGAGATACTCGCCGTCGTGCCGTCCACCTTTTGCAAGTGCACGGTGAACTTCTCGTTATAAGTGCTTGCCAGGTCTTCAAGCAAACTCAACGCCACAGCTTCACCCAGTTGGATGGACGTGTCTGTATCGCTCCGCCAGTGAATACCAGCCAGGATTCCGTGGCCAAAGCTGATATTGTGCGCCAGCTTGTTCAGTTCGCCGTTGACGGTGAGTGTTGCCGCATCGGGTCCAGTGTATTGTGTCGTTGACTCTCCCGTGTTCAACGGCACCACGGGATTCGGAATGATGAACCCGCCGTCAAAGAAGAATTTCAGGATGGTGATGCAGGCACCCGCGACAGCGCCGTGACCGGTCGGATAAGCGGGATGGGTGGGCGAACCTTCCGGAAAAGCTTGCGATAGAAAGTAGCTCTTATGGTTGGTTGTGTAGCTTGTCTCCACCGCTTTGGAATGCAATACCGTGGGACTCAGGTGACCATCCACCGACCCATCCGACGGCACCTTGCTCAAATGCACAATGGCGCCACCGGATTCGGGACGATGACGCAAATGGATAAACCATTTCTGATACCAAACTGCTTTCAAAGCAGCGGAAGCGGCTACGCCGAGAGCGCTGGC